>Ga0207678_10006971_pt1 | contig 10028 bp, 16 predicted proteins | sample KBSC63metaG_FD_184319 | JGI IMG/M metagenome (GOLD analysis project Ga0207678, IMG submission 184319) | Corn rhizosphere microbial communities from Kellogg Biological Station, Michigan, USA - KBS C6-3 metaG (SPAdes) (version 2) | ecosystem: Host-associated > Plants > Roots > Rhizosphere > Soil ...
TTGGCGGGGGATCATGGCAATCCGAATTCAGCCTGCTAACCGGGCTTTCGAGCGCAAGTTTCGGTTCTAATGCATATTTTCTCTTCAAGAGAGGCGTCGGTCGCTTCCACAGCAGTCTTCCCCACATGCTAACAGCGCTAGGCTATAAGACGTCCCTCGCATCGAGCTGCCGCCGCAACTTTCTCAACTATGATGATTTTTACCGCTCGATCGGATTTGGCGAACGTCTTTTTACGGACGATTTTCCTGCGCCGTTCGACGCCGATCGATTTGAAGCGACACATTCAGATGCGTTGTTCCTGGAGGCAGCAATTAATGCCCACACGAAAAGCATTGCTGCCGATGCGGCGCCTCGGTTTCTATATGCGCTGACAAACTTTAATCACGGCCCTCACAACCGAAGGTTAACTGCACCTGGACGCTTTGACAGGGAGCGAGCCTTCGCTACCGCCAGCCTTCCCGATCCTTACTATGCTGAGTACTATGCCCGACTCACGGAGACGGCCGTCACCTGGAACAGGCTGAAATCAGTGCTTTCAGCCCGCTTTCCCGACCGTCCGACGCTCGTGGTCCACTACGGAGATCATCAACCCGTAATGACACGGCAAATCCAGGCGAAACTCCAACTCCCGACAGACGCGCGGCGCCAGTTCTGCACTTTCTATGCTATCGAAGCCCTCAACTACCCCTCGGATCGGCTTGTTTCTGGTCGAAGCAGAAACCTGGATATAGCTTTTCTCGGCACAGTCGCGTTGCAGCAGGCTGGTCTGCCTCTTGATGAGATTTTTGCCACACGCGCGAGCCTCCTTGAACATTGTGGCGATGCCTATTTCGCGTCGTCATCGGAACGAAAACGCCGCTTCCACCGCACGCTCGTAGAACTTGGCATCATCGAGCTAGAGCCAGCCGCGAAACACCAGTGCTAGGCTAATGCTAGGCGTGTAACGTCAGGCTCGCGGCTGAAGGAGTTGGGAATAGGTGTAACTCTGCGATAGTCGCGTTGTGCGCCTACCTTTTGCCGCGTTCGAGGGACGCTTCGGACATGCCCACGATGATGATCAGGCTCGCTGTCACGTTGGCTTTCTCGCTGGCCGCCTTCACGACGCCAACATCGGGTTGGGCAGGCGGTCCGACATTGACGGTGTCAGCCGATGGTGACGTCCACACCTTCGATCGGGATGCGCTGCTTGCGCGCACGGATGTCGTCGAGATCACCACGTCGCGTGATGTCGCATACCATACTTCTCGGAAGTATCGAGCCGTGGCACTCGCGAGGTTATTTGAAGGAGTTGCCATTCCGCCCGATGCCGTGGTGGAAGCGGCAGCGCAAGACGGCTTCGTGACGCAACTCCCTCGCGAACTGGTCTACGCCAAGGACGGCATCGTCGCGTACATGGCAATCGAAGCCGCCGACACGCCGTGGCCGCCAATTCCAGGTAAGGATAAGAGCGCAGGCCCGTTCTATATCGTATGGCTCGGCGATCAAGCGTCATCCGTCCCAACCATGAAGTGGCCATACCAAGTTGTCAGTTTGTCGGTGCAAGACGCGCCGGCAAAGCGGTGGCCCTCGCTCGCGGTTGATCCGGTGCTCCCTGCCCTCCATCCGGCGCGAGACGGGCAAACCCTCTTCGTGAACAAATGCTTCACGTGCCATACGATGAACCAGGCAGGATCGGCGTCGGCTGGCCCCGACCTGAATTTGCCGATGAACCCGACGGAGTACTTCACCGATGCCGGTTTGCGCGCGCTTATCCGAGATCCGCGCTCGGTTCGGATTTGGCCCGAGCAGCGGATGCCCGGCTTTGCCCAAGAGGACCTGAGCGACGAGGAACTAGGGCTGATCTTGGCGTATTTGAGTCACATGGCGGATAGGAAGAGCCGAGCAACGGAGGGTGGAAGCAGCAAACGCTAAGTAAGTCGGAAAGCCCGATTACGGATCGCGACGCTGAGGGCGTAGTCGCCGCCGACGTGCGGCCGGTTGCGCGGTGCTATCAGAAAATCGACTCCATGCCAGCTCAGCCTTGCCTGGCGAATGTCTCCCATTGGTGGCGGGTTCAACTTGTCAGCGCAACACACTAAAACGGGCCCAGCCTGAGAAAAAAAGTTGGCCCCAGTCTGAGGAGGGACCGAGGCCGAAGTGGCCGAGTATCACCAGGGGAGATACCCAGCTATCTAAACCCACAAACCAGGTCAGGGACAGTTGTCCCGAAGCACAATGTCCCGAGGTACAGTATCCTGACTTCAATTCTAGGGTGCCGTGACCTCTTAGCCGCAGAAAATCACATTCGGCTGGGGCCTGTCGCTGGATACGGCATGGCCCGCTCGGCCCCGATAATCAAACTTTGAGCGCGGGACCGAAGCCCGCGCCGGGTCAACCGTGTCTCTGCCTAGACCGGCTGAAGGAACCTTCGTTTGCCCGGTCTCTTGAACATGGTGGGACACACCGGTTCAATTATGGATGATCCAAACACTCTTTTTGCCGCAGCCCTTGGAGTCGTCGCAATCATTGTTGCCATCGGCAAACTCATACAGTGGGTATGGCGCCATCCGGACTGAGGACGGTCTCCCGTTCAGATGCTTGGGAAACCCCTCTGGGTTGGCGGCCCTGGTGTGCTCTGCGCCGGGGCGTTTTAACTACCGGGGTATGAGGGGTCGTGTGATGACCGTCTTGGCCTGCGTCAACACCAGCAAGCAGGCCGGTGACGCCGAACAGATCAAGGTGTTCGCCAACTACTAGCCGGGTTCTCCCGGGTTCTGCTCCTCATTAGCGGAATCAGTCGACGGGAATATGCGATCGTAATTCGCGCGGGCTTCTCGGATCAGGCGGGCTCGCTCGAGCTCCGACCTAGGTACAAAACGGATGACTTCGCCCATGTTCGCTCCAAGGGGTGAGTGTCAAAAATAGATGACGGACATCATGCCAAACAAGTTGGTGCCCAATCCCGATTTGCATCCCCGCCGGCGGTAACTAAGGGTAAAAAGCGTGTGACTGCGCCGTGAAGGAGCACGGAACCGAAGTCCCGTGCCCATTGTTTTGTCACCGCCACAGGCGCCTAGCCTGCGCTGTTAGCTGCTGCCGGTTGCGTTTCCTCATCGAATCGCCCGTAGACACCGGAACGTTTTGTCCCGTAACGAGTCATAAAAGCAGTCGATCCCGGTTTTGCTGTTTGGATCGAACATGGAAAAAGCGGCCGCCTATGCGATCTCGGCCTTAATCGTCGGCTTCGGTCTCTGGATCCTTATTGCCGGCCTAAGCTCCAGTGCCCCCGCTTTATGGGCTCTCGCTGCTCTCATCCCAATAACGATCGGTTTCCTGAGTGCTTTCGGTCCCACTTAAAATCCATCCCGTTTCGGGGACACCTGTACAGCGGCGCGGTCTCCCGGCGATCAGCGCGACCGCAACTAACACACGAGCCTAGTGACACGCGAGCCTAGCGACGGCGGCAGCGAGGCACGCGAGGTTGCAGATTTGTAACGAAACTTTCGGCTGCCACGGCCCATTGCCAACACAGTTTGACGGTCTAGGGTAACCCGTTTTTCTGGTGGCCACATGGAAATCACCCCGATGTTGTTTCAAGCCGCGATGGTATGCCTGATTGGTCTAAGCGTTAGCGTGCTTGTCGCCCACGCGATCGACGCCTTTCGGACATAGCGCGCCAGTTCTGACAATGTGAACCCGTCCATAGCCACTTGCGCTCATTCGCTGCATAACGTGGGCCGCGAGGGCACACGCTATGACCCAGCCTGCGAAACGCATACCCAGATGGCTGACGATTGACGTGCTGGTGATCATCATATCGCTGGCGATTATTGGGATCGGGATCGGGATCGGGATTGCTCCCTAGCCACGCCCGGCGCGAGCCGCGGTCAAGGCGGGGTGAGAGCTTGCCTGCCAAGCGCAGCGCGGTTCCGGAATTAACGCAGATCGCCGACATCAAGCTTAACACGCAAGTTTCGTTGTGGCCGACCCGCGCTGCGATAAGATTGCGGTGCGTATAGCACAGGCAATGTCACGTGGACCAAGCTTGGCCTTTCTCTCGGTTTGTCCCGTGAACAGGTACGGCTCTCGATCATGCGTGTTCCGAACATGCGTACTATCGCCATTGCTGTTTTGGTGTTGTCGTGGCCAGCCGTCGCCCATGCGTCGAAGGACTGCATGACCAAAGCGGAAGCCCGCAAGGTCTATCGCACCTCGTATCTGTATTGGCATGGCAAAGGTCGCTGCTGGGATGCCTCGCCGCGTGCCTCGTACCGTCACCAAAAAGTGGGAGCCGCAAGGCACCGGGCCGAGGCGTCGCATAAAGCCAAACCGAAGCCGGAAGCAAGGCCTGAACTGCCGACGCGAGCGGAGCGAACGCTGACGCCAGATGATTTGCGCACATGGGCAAACAGCATGGCGGCGATGACGGCAGAGCCGACCGTGACGATCCTGGATCGCTGGCCCGATGAAGAACTGCCGCAGCACCGGACCAAGCCGACGGCGGTTCAAGAACCATCACTGATGAACACCAGAACTATCATCATGGTGATCATCATGCTCATGGTGCTGTTGGCGGTGCTGATCGAGGTGACGGTTCACCGCAGAAAGGTAAACGTGCACGGGCGGCCAGTTAGATGACATCGCCTACGGACCATAACCATCAGGCAAAGAAGGCGATCGTCCGCGAGTGGGATAATTGGATCCGAAATTCCGCTCGACAGAATCGCGCCCGGTCGTGACGTACGAAACTTTTTCTTGAAGCGATCGGGGTAGGTACTGGGACCGCTGTTGCTCGCTCGATTGCGTCACAACGTGTCAGGAGTGCGCACGGGCGAGGATTTATTCTCATTGCGAAGCTCCTGTTGAGCTAAGTGCCAAAATTCCTCTTCCCGATCTTGAGGACGACCGGCTTTCTCCCAAAGCTGATACGCTCGTGCCTCGATTTCTTGTTTGCTAGGTTCGGGCATCATGTTTCTCCGAGTTGGAGCGCGGCCCCACCGTCCGGGTTAGGTCCTTATCAGCGGGACCGTGCCAGACCAGCATGGAGACTGGCCTCCGGATTCAAGTCCACATGAAGGCCCTGGTTCCTTGCTGAGACTGCCCCACAAGACAGAGGCCCCGCGGGCCGTTACACCGCATGCGCTTCCGCTCCGTCACGCCGCCGCCTGCTGCTGTCGGGAAAATGTTGCAATCGCAGGAACCTCCGGCGCGGCAACGCGTCGAATCCTCACTTCCGGCCGATGCAGCAGCCCCTGGCCGGAAAAGCCTGGCCCTAGGTTGCGGCCCCAGGTCGGATGCTTTGGGCCATTGAAGGGCTCGCTGGATCGTGGAATGACCCTGCACTTCAGCCGCGTTGGTCCTACGACAGAGCAGCTAGAGATATGGAGCGCAAGTGAACTCGGCTTCTCGTTCGTAATCAGTAACGAGAACAGCAGTGGTCCCGGACTTCACGGGCGGCCAGGCTTTGTAGCCTCCTGGCGCCCCATCGACATCAATAGGCCTGCCATCAGGCTGGCCGGATCCCCGTTTAAGACGTTCGCCGAAGCGGAGCAGGCCTGTGAGGCCATGCTGGCGCATCTGACCAGATAGCTTCGGCTTGGCGAAGCAAGTCGTAAATGACCGCGACGTGGACCTTTGGAAATTGGATCGAAAGATTGAGACATTCAGGCACACGTCCGAGCGGCCAATACTGATGCATTCGGTCACTTCCGATGACGCTCGGTAATTTCAGCCTCGGCCTGAAGCCAGAACTCCAGGTCGCGGTCTGCTGGCCGTCCATTCTGTTCCCAGAGTTCGTGGGCGCGCGCTCTAATCTCTTCCCTGGTCCGCCGGGCGGCCAGACGTTGTCCAAGCCTCTGCCTGAGTTCCTCGGCCCAAGCCCTAAGCCGTTCATAGGTCGTCTGGTCCGTGATGCGCGAAGCGATGCGGCTGGCTTGCGCGATCTTGCGCTCTAGCTCGAGTGGATCCTCATTTTCATCCATCGGCCTCCTCCGCCAAAGACGACGGCCTGGGGAGCGAATGGTTTCAGCGGATGATGCGGTTGGAAAATGGATTGTCTCTAATACCGGCGGCGGCGCTTCGAACGCGAGGATCGGCCGAGAATAAAATGGACGGGGTGCGAGCCGCCGCCGACGTCAGCAGCTCGTTTTCTTCACAACGCGAGCACCCGGGGCGCAATTGCACTGCCTGCCAGTTGCCGACTTCCTGACGGGCTACGCTATCGATCGTCGTTCCGACGCGGTTAAAGAAGACGATCGGACGCTTTATGTCCAGCAAGATCGCCTTGTCTTCCTCGCTGGGCTACTCGCCGGCCTCAAAGTCGAAATCTTCGCGCCTCGTCGCCGGCATTGCCGCCACAGTGGTAGCTGTCCGGGTCGTTAGCATTCAAACCGATCCCTGTTGATTGGGATCGATCCTGGCAGGACGGCTATAACCCTACAAAGTACGTGTTGGCTGCTGAGCAATCCTACCGTCGCCGTGCGACTGCGATGCCGAGCAAGAAGGCTGCCAAGAGCGACCCCAGTGGCGCTTCTCGCGCAATATTGCTGAGAATACTAAGCGGCATGCCGGGCTTTCGGCCAGTCTCGATTGCATCGCTGACCCGGTCGGCGGCGCCTTTTACTGCGTCTGACACCTCTTCGATCGTCGATTTAGGCGCCGGCGTCGGATCAAGGCCTTCGTATACGTAGGGCTGAGGCGGTATATCGTTCGTCATGACAATTCTCCGGTCCATGGCGGGCAATGACTCAAGTCGGAGATTGTTCCACAGGTCCCATCAGCTCGGGAGTGTCTCGAAGCTCCGGAGTGTCCCGAGTGCTGTCGTCGACTGCATGCCAACGAAGCACAACAAGTGTTCGTCTCAAAAGTGATCGACGTCGCCGACCCTGCGCAGCCTTTGGTCGAGCGACAGCAACCGCAAAAGCTACCCCCTGACGTGGATGCCGTGAAGCAGCGCTTACTGGATCGAGTAAATGCACTGCTCGGCAATCCCGATGAACTTGGGGTCGGACGCCCTGCGCGATAGAGGAGGAACCACGGCCCTCGCGAAAGGTTGTTCAGCAATCTTAGCAATGGTTGCTCTCATGAACCGCTCCGGCCAACAATCCTCCAACTTGCTTCTCACCTTGGCCAGATCATATAGCCGGGACCTGAAGCACTGGCTTGGAGTCCTTACGACACGCTACGCCGCAGGTGCCGGGCTGCTGGCCTCGGGTGTCGTGTTTCTCATCATCGCAGCGGGAATCGCGACCTCCGCAGCTTTCCATGCCTTGGAAGTTCACTACGGCACTTATGTCGCTTACGGCATCGTGGGCGGGATGTTCCTGCTCTTGGGAGTATCCGGGTTGGTTGCCGGACGGGCGATGCTTTCTCGTCCCACGACTCCCTTGCCTACGCCAAAGCGACAGTTTCAGGTGCTCAAGCAATCGATTACGGCGCCTGCAGTTGCCGCGTTGGTTGCGCAAGGAGGACAACGAGCCGGTCGAATCGATCCTGTGTCGCGGGGGCTCGCGATCGGCGCCGCGGCAGTACTGCTGGGCTGGATTGCAGCCAACAAGCTCCAGCGCGAGCCCAATTCCAGGCGGGGGTGAATGTAATATGCGTGGTTCCCGCTGGCCGAACGACCTTGCACTCGTTGCGGCAACGGCCATGGCCACCGTCGCGATTTTTCGTCAACTGACCGGTAGAGGGCAAGACGAAACCAATGTGCGACGCGGACCTGCAGACGACGCGGGCCCGATGCCGGACCTTGATCATGGCCGACTGGCTCGCGCGCCGTGGGAAATACCCTTGTCAGGGTGGAAGGACATCCTTTATCGAACCTATCAGCAAATCAACGACGACCGTCTTCTAGCAACGGCTGCTGGCGTGGTGTTCTACGGTCTGTTGGCGATCTTTCCCGCCATCACGGCACTCGTATCGAGCTACGGTCTCTTTGCAGATCCGTCTACGATCGCAGACAACCTCCGAAGCCTGGCGCTCATGTTGCCAGAAGGCTCGTTTAGCATTGTTCAAGACCAGGTTGGGCGCGTGTTGGCGAGGGGCAACGTCACCTTGGGTTGGACCTTTATCATTGGTTTATCGATGGCGCTCTGGAGTGCCAATGCCGGCATGAAAGCGATCCTTGATGCGCTGAACGTTGTTTACGACGAGGACGAAAAGCGCTCCTTCATCAAGCTAAACCTGATTTCGCTTTCGTTCACCGTCGCCGCACTGGCTGGGATTCTGATCATGGTGAGCGCTGTCGTTGCGGTCCCGTTGCTGTTGCAAAACCTGGGACTTGGCGCGCGTGCCGAACTGATCGTTTCAGTGGGAAGATGGCCAATCCTCGCGCTACTTCTTTTGTTCGCGCTGGCGACGCTCTATCGATACGGCCCAAGCCGTGCGACGGCGCGATGGCAGTGGCTGAGTGTGGGCACCATTCTGGCCGTTCTGCTGTGGGTCGCTGGTTCCACCATACTGTCTTGGTATCTTTCAAATTTTGAAGATTATAACGCTACTTACGGATCTCTCGGAGCCGCTATCGGCCTTATGACTTGGATGTGGATGTCCGCAATTATCGTACTTTGCGGAGCGGAGCTTAATTCGGAGATCGAGCATCAGACCGCTATCGACAGCACCGAAGGCACGCAAAAGCCGCTGGGGACGCGAGGCGCGACCATGGCTGATACTGTTGGCAAACGACAATAGCCATGCGTTCGTATGCCGCCGATGCATGGAGGAGGCCCGCCAGCGCGACCGGCGGGCCTATTGGCTGACTACAACGATCAACCTACCCTGAGGTTTTCGGCGGATTCTTTCCCGCGGTTGGCCACGACTTCGTAGCTCACCTTCGCGCCTTCATTCAGATTGCTCAGACCCGCCCTCTCGACGGCCGAGATATGGACGAACACGTCTTTGCCACCAGTATCGGGTTGAATAAATCCATAGCCCTTTGTCGCGTTGAACCACTTCACTGTACCTATCGCCACGTGGATTCTCCCCATAGATTCGAGAACACGAAAGGATGGTGACAGAAATCCGGCGAAAGAAAGGGCCGCCAGGTGAAACCCCGCATAAAAAAGCCGCCGCCGGGTTGAGATCTCGGCGACGGCTTCTGCGCATTGCTCGTGCGGGGGTGTCTCACCGCAGGCCGGCTAACGCGCTTCCTCAAAAAAGCGGCCCCAGCCGGGGGGACAAGCTGGGGCCGTCGTTCTAATGCGCCAATTCTGGGCGACTGGCGCCCGCATCAACCCGCCTGGCGACCTTCCGTTCCTGTGCGCGCGCGTTGGCCAGGGCCCAGCCGGCCAACCGTCTGTTCGCGCTCCTCGCGCCGGAAACGCGGTGTAGCGATAATCACATCAAGCAAATTCGAGCGATAGCAGCGGTGGCGGCCATCCAGAACGCGCCCGGCTTACCTGTGAAACCTGGCCTGACGCGTTAGCACTGGTACGTCGTGCTCCAGCCCTTGACGCACGGCGACCTTCTCGACAACGAGGCCATAAACCGCCTACATCCCAAACAACGTATCGAACAGATCCAACGAGAACGGTCGCGGGGACACCTTCGGCTTGTCCGGTTCCCTCTCCACCCTCGCCGCCTCCAAATACGCCGCATCAAGCGCGCAGCATGGTCACTTCGAACGGCCGACCGGCTCGCGCCGCGGCCGAGACCAGGCTTCGGTCGCGACCGTGATCAGGAGCATGACCTGAACAAGACATCGACAAAACCGCGATAGTCCGGCCCCTGAACCGCATTCCATCCATGCTGAGCGATAGCTCGGTCAGAAATCTCCCCCGTCGCGCGCGAACATCAGAACACTGTTTGCCGGCAGTGTGATTTCCGCAGAGGTCGGCAGACCATCCCATCCCGGTCCGTCAGCCGTGATGCCGCCGGGATTGCCCTGCGCGTTCGGATTGAACCACTGATCGTAAATGTCGCTGTTGAACACCTCGTTCCAGTGGCCACCGCCAGGAAAGCCGAGGCGATAGCCGTGATTGTAAAACGTGCTCTCGTTCAGGCTCGCGACCACGACCACGTCGCGGCCAACCCCCGGCAACCAGCGATGAAT
>Ga0207678_10006976_pt1 | contig 10027 bp, 7 predicted proteins | sample KBSC63metaG_FD_184319 | JGI IMG/M metagenome (GOLD analysis project Ga0207678, IMG submission 184319) | Corn rhizosphere microbial communities from Kellogg Biological Station, Michigan, USA - KBS C6-3 metaG (SPAdes) (version 2) | ecosystem: Host-associated > Plants > Roots > Rhizosphere > Soil ...
CCACCGCGGTGCGCTCAACAATGTCGGCGGTGCGACACTCGGTGCGCATGTCGTCGGCGCGGCAGTGGAACGTGCGGGGATCGATCCGGCAGAGATCGATGACGTTCTGCTCGGTACGGCACGGGCGGAAGGCGCGGTGGGATCGAACATCGCGCGGCAGGTGGCGGTGCGTGCGGGCTTCCCCGTCTCTGTCCCGGGCGTGACGATGGACCGTAAATGCTCGTCGGGCCTGCAGGCCATTTCCTTCGCGGCCCAGCGTATCATGGCGGGGGAGGGCGGGATTCAGGTCGCCGGCGGCCTCGATACCGTCTCGCTAGTCGATCCGCATCGCAACATGTTCCGCGCCAAGGACGAGTGGCTGGTCAAGCACAAGCCCGACATCTTCATTCCGATGATCGATACCGGCGACAATGTCGCGCGCCGTTTCGGGATCAGTCGCGAGGCGCAGGACGAATATTCGGTCGAGAGCCAGCGCCGCACTGCGCTGGGGCAGGAACAGGGCAAGTTCGACGACGAGATTGTGCCGATCACGGCGATCCGCAACATCGTCGACAAGTCCGGCGCCGTCACGGGCCAGGAGGAGGTGACGCTCACGCAGGACGAGGGCAATCGCCCCGGCACCACGCTGGAGGCGCTCGCCAAGCTCAAGACGGTTCGCGAGGGCGGCTTCGTCACCGCCGGCAATGCCAGCCAGCTTTCGGATGGCGCCAGCGTTTGCGTGGTGATGGACGCCGACGAGGCGGCGCGACGGGGCATTCCCGTCCTTGGCCTTTATCGTGGCTTCCAGGTGATCGGCTGCGAGCCCGACGAGATGGGAATCGGCCCGGCTATCGCAGTGCCCAAGCTGCTCGGCAGGTTGGGGCTCACGGTCGAGGACATCGACCTGTGGGAACTGAACGAAGCGTTCGCCAGCCAGGTGATCTATTGCCGCGACCGGCTTGGTATTCCGAACGATCGGCTCAATGTTGACGGCGGAGCGATCGCGATCGGGCATCCCTTCGGGATGACCGGCTCGCGCATGACCGGCCACGCGCTCATCGAAGGCAAGCGGCGCGGTGCAAAGCTCGTCTGCGCGACGATGTGCGTGGGCGGTGGCATGGGTGCTGCAGCGGTGTTCGAGGTCGTCTGACCGCAGTCCCCATACGGGGAGCGGCGTTGCCGTCTGGCGCCGTCACGATGCAGTGATAACTGTAAGGAGCGAGAGCGATGCAGGGAGCGGTGTTCAATGGCGCGGGCCGGCCCTGGACGATCGAGACCCTGCCTGATCCCGAGCCGCAGGTCGGCGAGGTCGTGATCAAGGTCTGTCGCTGCGGCATCTGTGGCACCGACCTGCACATGACATCCGGCTCCGACTGGGACTTCCCAGCCGGCACGGTGCTCGGCCACGAATATGCGGGCGAGGTCATTGCGATCGGCTCGGGCGTGGAAGGGATCAAGACCGGGGACCGTATCACCGCGCTGCCCGCCGCCGGCTGCGGTCATTGCGACGCCTGCCGGGCCGGGCAAGTGCTGCTCTGCCGATCGATGCAGGGCTATATCGGAGGCTTTGCCGAATATCTCCGCGCGCCGGCGGTGAGCGCGGTGAAGCTGCCGCAGTCACTGAGCTTCGCCGATGGCGCGCTGATTGAGCCGCTGGCCGTCGGCCTGCATGGCGTCGCTCTCGCGTCGATCAAGCCGGGTGCGCGGGTACTCGTGCTGGGCGGGGGCTCGGTCGGCCTGGGTGCGATCTATTGGGCACGCCGCCTGGGGGCGGGGCGCATCGTCGCGGCGTCCCGTTCGAGGCGGCGCGCGGAGATGGCGGGCACGCTCGGCGCCGATGCCTTCGTCCAGTTCGGCGATAATGAGGTGGGTGAGGCGCAGGAGGCGCTCGGCGGCGCACCCGATGTCGTGCTGGAATGCATCGGCGAGGTCGGCATGTTGGGCAAGGCGGTGGAACATATCCGCTCCGACGGCACGATCATTTCGCTGGGCTTCTGCACAAAGCCCGATCCCGTCATCCCCGGCGTCGCCACCTTCAAGCAGGTGCGGATGATCTTCTCGATGGCCTATACGCTCGCCGAGTTCGAACAGGTCGCGCGCGCTCTCGACGCCGGCCATGTCGAACCGCGCGCGATGATCAGCGAGACGATCTCGCTCGAAACTTTACCGAGCATGATCGAACAGTTGCGACAGGGCACCAACCAAACGAAAGTGCATGTAACAGCCAATTGATCGCAAACACGATGTTGAATGTTGCATACATGCATCAATCTCGGAAATGGCAGCGTTTACGGCTACTTCGGAGGAGCGGACGGCAGCTTATGCATTGCGGCTAGCCTTCTTGCGGCACATGCATTTTTCACGTTCATCACGGACGGACGATAATAGCGGAGGGAGTCAGATGAAAGCCACAACCTATTTGTTTGCCGGTGTTGCCGGGGGGGCGATTTTTGGCGGTGGAATGCCGGCCATGGCCCAGGGTGCAGGGGCCAGCGCGCCGGCTGCTGAAGCCGCGGCGCCGGCGGGGATCGGCGATATCGTGGTGACGGCGCGCAAGCAGGAAGAAAAACTGCAGCGCGTTCCGATCACCGTCGCTGCCGTGAGCACTGCGCAGATCAAGCAACAGACGATCCAGAGCACGCAAGACGTGCAGTTCCACGTGCCGGGCCTCAGCCAGGCGCCCGAACCACAGGGCCAGCAGCCCGATTTTGCGATCCGCGGCACCCGCCAGCAGGGCGCGATCGGCAGCCAGGGCGGCGTCGCCGTCTATGTCGACTATTTCCCGCTCCTGTCGACCAACTCGATTGGCTATTCCACATATGACATGCAGTCGATCCAGGTGCTGAAGGGCCCTCAAGGTACGCTGTTCGGCAAGAACACCACCGGCGGCGCTATCATCTTCGTGCCTAACAAGCCGACGCATGAGTTTGAGGGGTTCCTCACCGGCGGCTATGGAAACTATAATCGTCGCGAAGCCACGGGCATGGTCAATATCCCGCTCGGCGACACGCTGGCGCTGCGCTTGTCGGGCTCCTACGTGCATCGCGACGGCTACACCAAGAATATCGCGGCTACCGGCCCCAGAAGGCTGGACGACGAGAATCACGAGTCAGGCCGCGCGATCCTTCGTTGGACGCCGAGCAGCACCATTACCAACGACTTGATGGTCGACCTGACACATCTTCACAACCATCCGCTCGCCGACCACAATCTCGCAGTCAGCGCGCCCTGTACCTTGCTTTATCCGGACTGCATTCCGGCATTCCAGGAGCAGCAGCAGCTAGGCAAGCGCAAGGTTGATCTGCCGGAGCAGCTTTATAATACTAGTCGCAATTGGGGCGTGGGCGACACACTGTCGGTCCAACTGGGTTCGGTCACGGTCAGGAACATCTTGAGCTATCGTCGCGATCGATACAATGACTCAGTAGACAATGATGGCCTTCGCGTGCCGGTGCTCTCGGGCCAGGATCATACGCGCGGCAAGTCGATCACCGAGGAACTGGATATTATCGGTAAGCTCTTCGATGATCGCCTCGATTACACGGTCGGTTTCTTCTACGCGAACGATCGCTTCCATCAGCAATATACGGTGCCGATCCTAGCGCTGCAGTTCGATTCCAGCGGCAATGTCATCGGCGGTCTGCCAAGTTTCTTTGGCATTGGACCTTCGCTTGCCAACAACAAGTTCCATACCATTCAGAAGGCCGTTTTCGGCCAATTGAATTTCCATGTGGACGACAAGTTCACGGTGACCGTTGGAGCCCGCTATACGGATTCGAGCCAGACTGTCAGCCAGCAGAACTATGTGGGCACGGTCTCGCCCACGGACAACACGCCGGCCTGCGTCACCGCCAGGATCTACGCGGGTCAGCCCGGCTTGGACGTCCCGAACTGCACCGAGACGCAGAAACTGTCGTTCAAGCCGATGACCTGGAACTTCAGCCTCAACTACCAGGCCACTCCGTCGGTGCTCATTTACGCATCCGCCGGCCACGGCTTCCAGGCGGGTGGCGCCAATACGCAGATCCCATTGAAGGCTTATCAGACCTACAAGCCGGAGACGGTCAACTCTTTCGAGACCGGGGTGAAGGCCGATTATCGTATCGCCGGACGTCCGGCACGTACCAACGTCTCCGTCTTCTATTCGAAGTACAAAGATCAGCAGCGGTCGATCAACGGCACGCTGGATCCGGCGCTCGGCTACGGCCCGATTGCTTACATCGGTTCGTTCAACGCTGCCAATTCAACCATATATGGTACCGAGGTGGAGCTGAACTACAATCCGACGCCGGAGTTGGAGCTCAGCGCCTTCTATTCCTACGTCCACGCCAAATATGACTCGTTCATCACGCCGCCTTTTGACGCGGTGGGATCGCAGGATCTTTCGAACGCGGCGATCAGTTCGACCCCGAAGCACACCTTCGGCACGACCGTCGCCTATAACGTTCCGATGCCGAACGACGGTAAGCTGCGTTTCTCCGTCACCGATTATTATCGGTCGAGCACATATGCGAACGACATCGTCCAGACCCAGTACACCAAGCTCAAGGGCTACAATCTGGTCAATGCCCGCATTGATCTCATCAAGATGCTGCCTGTCGACGTGGCGTTCTGGATGAACAATGTTACCAACAAGACCTACCGGCTCTTCGGCTTCGACCTGCTGACCAAATCGCTCGGCTACGCCAGCGACCAGTATGGCGCGCCGCGGACCTTCGGCGTGGAGGCGACCTTCAAGTTCTGATATCTTGCTGGAAAGGGCGGCGGCTGATCTCCGCCGCGCTTTTCCACGGAGCGTGAAGGTGAACGAGGCGGCGCCATTGCCGCGCAAGATCTTCAGGCTGTAAAGCAGCGAGCAGCGCGGCGGACGTCCGGCATATCAGCCCGGCGCGCGCGCCGGGTCCGCCGATATGCGGGAGGCGGGCAGGTCATGCGACGTCTGCCGCTTATTTGTCGCTCGCGAAATGGCTCAGCGTGCCGGCACTCGGGGTCGGCAGCCAGCCGTCGCCGAACGGCCAGTCGAGGAAGCCCGCCGCCGCCATCGTGCCACCATCGACATGCAGCGGCATGCCCGTGACGAAGGCGGAGAGATCGGAGGCGAGGAACAGCACGCCGTTGGCGAGATCGTCTGCCTGCGGCTGCTTCTTGAGCGGGATGTACATCTCCAGGCCCATCCCTCTCACCTCGGGCGGCAGATCCTGGAAGCGGGCGAGCCACTCGGCCGGCATCGCGTTCATGTTGCCGCGGCTGGGCGTAGTGTCGGGCACGATCGTGTTGACCCGGATGCGCTCAGGCGCGAGCTCCACCGCCATGGCGCGGGTAAAGTTGGTGGTCGCCGCCTTGGCCCCCGCATAGACCGCGAAGCCGGCGGCGCCGCGATGCCCCTCGATGGTTGTGAAGCTGATGATGCTGCCGCCGCGCGCGCCCTTGCGGATCAGCGGCACGGCACGCTGGACGGACTGGATAACGTAGCCATAGTTGCGCTGAATATCGCGCTGCCAATCCTCGCGCGATTTTTCGAGCAAGGGCCCGTTGTGCGTGCCACCGACGACGTTGACGACGACGTCGAGCCGATCGAAGTCCCGGCCCACGCCATCATAGTAGCGATCGAGCGTGGCGGGGTCGATCGCGTCGCCCACCATCTGCGTGACCTTGCGGCCGAGGCCTTCGCACGTCTTCGCCGTCTCTGGCAGCGCTTCGCCGTCGATGTCGAGGATCGCGAGGTCGAGACCCGCACCGGCCAGGGCCAGGGATACGGCGGCGCCGATTCCCTCGCCACCGCCAACCACCGCCGCGACCTTACCGGCCAGCCCGGCGCGGGCGTCAAGGAACCCGTCAGACATCCACTTTCTCCCAGCTTTTCGTTGTCATCGAGCGCACCGCCGCCTCGACCGCGCGGTGTGCGTGCGCGGCCTCGGCGAAGCTTGGCGATCCCTCGCGCCCGCCGTCGCGGATTGCGTCCACCATGTCCGAGAACAGAGCGGCGAGCGGCCCGGTGAAGATCTGCGGGTTGGTCTTGGAGAAGGTCGTGCCGGCGACCTCATAGAGCCGATCGGGGATGTCGACCATGTGGCCGTTGGCGCCGAGCGGGCCGATCGAGGCGTCGCCCTGGTAAAGCGTGGTGGTGGTGTCGCAGAAACCGGTGACGGCATCGCGCGCGACCAGCCGGCCCTTGGAGCCGCAGACCTCCAGATAATAGCCCGGCGCATCGGCCATCGCCCAGCTGACGTTGATGTTGGCGAGGCCGCGCTTCTTGAACTTCACCAGCGCCAAGCCGAAATCCGCGGTGTCGGGATCGAGCTCGGTGCCGTCGGGCAAGTTCATGTGCTTGACGAAGGTCTCCTGCACACCGACGATCTCGTCCACCTCGCCGAACAGGTACATCAGGTTCAGGATGGTGTGGCTGCCGAAGTTGCGCCACGCGCTCGCGCCCGATGTCGAATCCGAGAGCCAGTAATAAGGCAGCGTGGTCGGCGAGTAGCTGCACATCGTATAGACATGGCCATCGACGTCGTAGAGCGGTAGCTGCAGGTGGATGGTGGCGGTGAAGAAATCGCCGATCGCGCCGTCGTCGATCAGTTCCTTCATGCGGCGGACCGCAGGCGCCCAGCGCCACTGTGCGTCGACCACGCCGACCAGCCCCTTGCTCCGGGCGAGATCGGCCATGTGATTGGCCCGTTCGCTATTCACCGCGAAGGGCAGGCAGTTGTATACATGCTTGCCGTTGTTCAGCGCTGAAATCACCATGTCGTAGCGCTGCGAGGGCTTGGTGCCGACGTCGATGATGTCGAGATCGGGATCGGCCGCCATCTCGTCGACATTCCAATAGGCCTTGGGGATGCCGCCCTTCGCGGCGGCCGCCTCCGCCGTTTCCTGGCGCGACGTGCAGACCGCCGCTACCTCGACGCCGGGCAGCAGGCGCCACGCCGGGGCGTGGTGGGTCAGAGTCCAGTTGGCCCCGATGATGCCGACCCTGAGTGGCTTGAGCATGGAGGGTTCCTTTTGCTAGGCCGCGCGGGGCCATTCGAGTGTAAGGCTGGACAGCGCATTGACCGAACCGGTGAGGCCTTCGCCCCGATCGTCTCCAGCGATGGTGAAATCCGGAATGCGGACGAGCCATTCCTCCAACACGATCGCGATCTCGCTGCGCGCGAGCGGAGCGCCGGGGCATGTGTGTACGCCCGTCCCGAAAGTGGCGTGGGTGCGGCGCGGCCGCTTGAAATCGACCTCGATCGGCTCATCCCACAGCGCGTCATCGATGCCGTGCAGGCAGGTCGGGAGCACCACCATGTCGCCGGCGCGCATCGTTACGCCGCGATGCTCGATGTCGGCGGTGACGCGGCGCGCGACCGACGCGACGGCGAAGCGCCGCAGCATCTCCTCGATCGCGATCGGTATCAGCGCCGGCTCCTCGATCAGTTGACGGCGCTGTACCGGATGATTGGCCAGGAAACGCATCACGAAGCCGAGCATCGAGGCGACGGTGTCGAGCCCGCCGAACAGCACGTCCATGCTTTCGCCCATCACCTCGTTCGCCGTCATCGGCCGGTCGCCAACCGTGGCGTGGACGATGGCGCTCAGCATGTCGTCGCCGGGGTTGGCGCGGCGTTGCTCGATCCATTGGCCGAGATAAGCCTCGACATCGCGTTGGGCCTGCGTGCGCGCCACATGATCGTTGCTGCGTACCATCAGGTCAGCGCGCGCGATCAGCCATTCGCGGTCATCGGCCGGCAGATCGACGAGGCGCAGGAAGATCAGCATCGGTAGGTGCCGCGCGAACTCGCCCATGAACTCGCATCGCCCGCGCGGCCGAAAGCCCTCGATCAGCTCGATCGTGAGCGCGCGCACCGAATCCTGCAGCGCCTTGATCTGGCGCGGCAGGAAGAAGGGCAGGATCGCCTTGCGGTAGTGGCGATGCTCGGGCTCGTCCGCCTGGTTGGGGATCATCGGGTAGAGATTGATCCCCGGCGGCACGGTCAGCTCCTTGGCCGAGAGGCGTTCGATGTCGCCGAGCAACTCCCAGATCAGGGCACCGGAGGTCGCGATCCAGTGCCCGCCGTTGCGGGTGGACCAGACCAGCCCGCCCGGCCGCGCCAGCGCTTTCCAGGCGAGCTGGGGATCGGCCTCCCGCCCCGGCAGGGCGTAGATGTCGGCATCCACTACCAGTTCGGCGGGCACATGCGCGGGGACGGGTGCCGTCGCCATATCAGATGCGACCTTGCTTGCGCGCCGCCGCGGCGACGGCGGTGAACTCATCATAGACGGTCAGCGGCTCGTGCCACGCGCTGCCGTCGCAAATCTGGTCCCAGTGCGCGGCGACGTCCTCGGGCGAGGGCGGAGCGGTGCCCATCGGCGCCATCCAGCCTTCGGCGGCGGTGATCCGCACCTTGGCGAAGCGGCCCGAATTGGCGCTGTATATGCCGTGGGTGGAGGTGCACTGCTCGCTCACCAGATAGAGCACCAGCGGCGTGTTGAACGGTACTTCGATGCGGTTTGCCGACGCCGCATAATCGGCATTGGCGATCGTCGCGGCGAAAGCGGGGATCTCCTTGAAGCCCTCGTCCATCTCGGCGGCGAGGCGGGATTGCGCGGTGGGCATCAGCAGGTTGGACTGGATGCCATAAGCCGATCCCTCGATCGCAACGACGTGGCTGAGGCCCATCAGGCCGCCCTTGGCGGCAGCGTAATTGGCCTGCCAGGCATGGCCGAACATGGCGGAAGCCGATCCGGTGAAGAGGAAACGCCCATAGCCGTTCCGTCGCATCACCCTGTAGGCGGGCTGGGCGACGTAGAAGGCACCCTTCAGATGCACGTCGAGGATCGCGTCGAGCTGGGCGTCGGTGATGTCCTCGAAGCGGTTGTTGCGCAGGAAGCCGGCGTTGGCGATGCAGATGTCGACCTTGCCGAAGGTGTCGAGCGCGGTCTGCACGATCGCGGCGCCGCCCTCGCGTGTCGCGACGCTGTCGTGGTTGGCGACGGCTTCGCCGCCCTCGTCGCGGATCTGCTGGACGACGAGGTCGGCGGCGCTGTGCGAGGAGCCCTCGCCCGATCCGCTGCCGCCGAGATCGTTGACCACGATCTTGGCGCCGCGCCGCGCCATCTCCAGCGCATAATCCTTGCCAAGGCCGTTGCCGGCGCCCGTGATGATCGCGACGCGGTTGTCGTAGCGGATTGTGTCGGCCATGAATCTCTCCGAAGTCAGTTGACGCTCTGAACCTGTCCACCGTCGACGCGGACATTGGCACCTGTCATGAACCCTGCCCCAGGGCTGGCGATCATGCACACCGCATGCGCGATATCCTCGACCCGGCCGATGCGGCCGATCGGCACGGGCACGATCTCGCGCGTCATCCGCTTCTCGGCCTCCCCGATGGAAATGTCGCCCCAGCCGAGCGCCTTGCTGAGATTGCCCAGCCATTCCTCCACGGCCGGCGTCAGGATCGCACCGGGGCTGACGCTGTTGACGGTGACGCCGCAATCGCCGAGCGACTTGGCGAGGCTCGACGTCATGTTGAGCACCGCACCCTTGGCGGCGCCGTAATCCGGCCCGAACGGGATGGGCTGGGTTCCTGCGGCGCTGGCTATGTTGATGATGCGGCCCCAACCCTTCGCCTTCATCGCGGGCAGCAGGCGGCGGATCATGCGGGCGGCGGCGATGGCATTCTGCTGGTAGGTTTCGATCCAGGCGGCCTCGCTCACCTCCGTCCAGGCCATGGCGGAGGTTCCCGCCGCACCGCCGGCATTGTTGACGAGGATATCGATCTCGCCCGCCACCTGCGCCACCGCATCCGCGTCGGCATCAGACGAGAGGTCGCCGATCGCGACTGCCGCGGCGCCGATCTCGTCAGCGACCTTTTCCGCGCGCGCCCGGTCGCGGCCGTGGACCACCACCGCGCACCCCTCGGCCGCCAGCATCCGCGCGATGCCCGCTCCGATGCCCGAACTGCTACCGGTCACCAGCGCGCGCTTGCCCTTAAGCTTCAGGTCCATGGTGCCGCCCTCAGGCTTTGATGACGTGCTCGGTGGCGAGCATCGTTACGTGGTTGCT
>Ga0207678_10006981_pt1 | contig 10024 bp, 10 predicted proteins | sample KBSC63metaG_FD_184319 | JGI IMG/M metagenome (GOLD analysis project Ga0207678, IMG submission 184319) | Corn rhizosphere microbial communities from Kellogg Biological Station, Michigan, USA - KBS C6-3 metaG (SPAdes) (version 2) | ecosystem: Host-associated > Plants > Roots > Rhizosphere > Soil ...
CGGCTTGGTGCGGTATAAGGGTGATCTGGGGATGGGCCCGGGCGGTTTCAGCAGAATGATGCTTGGCGCGGGCCAAGCGGAGCTTTCGTTCCGGCGCGCGGGCGGGCATGATCGCGGCCATGCCCAAGATCGACCTCAGCCAGATTCCCGAGCGCAACGCCACCGGCTATCCGCCGCCCTTTGATCAGCCGGTGAAGGGGCGATGGCAACGGCGGCTCGCGCCGGCCACGGGCCTGACTGAAATCGGCGTGAGCTTTGTAAGGCTGGAGCCCGGCGCCTGGTCATCGCAGCGGCACTGGCATGAGGGCGAGGACGAGTTCCTGGTGATGCTTTCCGGCGCGGCCGTGCTGATCGACGACGCGGGCGAGCATCCGCTGGGCCCGGGCGATTGCGCCGCCTTTCCGAAGGGTGAAGCTAACGGTCATCATGTCGTCAACCGGAGCGAGGCTGATTGCACCTTTCTGGCGATGAGCGCCGGCGCGGACACCGGCGGCGAATATTCGGACATCGACATGCGCTTCACGCCCAATGGCTATGTTCACAAGGACGGGACGCCATACCCGACCGAACGGATCAAGTGAGGGGTCTGGCAGGGTGGGGCGACAGGTCCTCCAGTTCCGGACCCTAATTGAGCGTCCCGAGCGGTTTGGGGGCAGCTTATCTCCGCCACGGGCGTCTGCCGGCCGTCAGTTTTCGGCTTCGCTTCGCGCCGCCAATGACCGAAAATGAATCGAAAGCCGCCGCTAGGGAAAGCAAAGCCAACAATTCTGCCGGCCGCGTCGCAACAGGCCCATCCAGTTTTGGTCCGAAATGCATCGGATCGCCGCGATTCCAAGCCCTCTGTCGGTGGCTCGTCCCGCGCAATGAACGGACAGCCGACAAGTTCCCGCGAGGAGGCTTGTTGCGCAAGTTAACTATGCTCAAGTCTCAACAGCATGGCGAATCGGGGGTCCCGCGGGGGGACAACGTTCACCATTGTTACGGATGCGTGTCATTTCAAATTTGCGCGATAAACTTCGCGTAAATTTTCTTGTGTTACGTCCTCATAAACCGGGCGCGTTCCATTGCCGGGGGGTTGTACAATGTCTTACCTGTGGAAGTTAGAAGAATATCTCGGAGACCGGCGGCGAGATATTATCAGCGCCGGACCATCTCTCGAGACGGGCTCGATCAAGGTTCGCCGGACCGATACGGGCTGCGACGGTCAAAATGTGACGGTCCGGCTGGTCGTGACCGGCGAGAAAATCGATGCCGCATGCGACCTGATCAATAAGCGTTATGCTTGGCGGGGCTATGGCGCAAATCATCGCATATCGATGGACGCCCATCACGTTACGTTCACGGCCGAAGTCGATGACGCGGTGGTTGGAACGATCACGCTGGCGCTGGATTCTGCGCATGGCCTGGCTGCGGACAGGGCTTTCCACGACGAGATGAACGCGTTTCGGGCACGGCCCGGCGCCAAGGTGTGCGAACTCACCAAGTTCGCCTTCGACCCGGCAGTTCAATCGAAGGCGCTGATGGCGACCTTGTTTCACATCGTTTTTGTTTACGGCCAACGCACATATGGCTGCACGGATTTGGTGATCGAGGTAAATCCGCGCCATGTCCGTTTTTACGAAGCGATGCTCGGCTTCGAACGCGTCGGTCCGCTTCGGGACAACGAGAGCGTTGGCGCGCCGGCTCAGCTGATGTGGCTGAAAGTCGATGCGATACGCCAGCATATCGATCGCGCAGCGGCGGGCGCCGAAGGGAGCAAGGGACGTTCGCTTTATCCGCTGTTTTTCTCCCCCGCCGACGAACGTGGAATTTATCGGCGGCTGGTCGACGCGACGGCGAGAGCTCAGGCCAAGGCTAGCCGCCGCCCGTCGCCAATGCCCACGAGCAAAGGCGATGCCCAAAATAGGATTCGGGTTCCGAGGCGCCTCCGAAAGGCGCTCCCGATTGAGTCGGTTGGTATCAGTGAACGGTGCGCCGAGGGATCGCTTTTGCCAATTTAAAAGGGACGCTGCGGCGCAAGCGCAGCGTCCCTTTTGTCATTCAAAAAGGGGGTCAGGCGAACGAAAGGCTGACGCGCCGCTTACGCATCGTTGCGCCTATCAAGCCGAAGCCCGCCAGCATCATCACCCAGCTCGCCGCCTCGGGGACGACCGTGGCTGAGAAGGTGGCGGTTCCGGAAAAGGTTCCACCAAGCGACGATGTCGTGCCGAAAACCTCAATCGAGTTCAGTACGCCATTGAAGATCGGGATCCCGTTTACCGCGAGGAACTGGCCGCTGCCGTTGCTGGGAACGACGTAATGCACGCCGTTGATGATCAGATCCGTGATCGTCAGCTTGTTGGTAGAGCTGGAAAAGCTGGTCGAAATCGAGCCGCTGCCAACCCCGTCCTGCGGAATCGTGAACTCGAAAATATCATGGAAGTCGAGCGGGCCGCTAAAGCCATCTCCAAAATTCGCTGTAATCGAGGGCGAAAAAGGCGTTCCGCTGGTAATCTGGAAATGGAGCGGATCGCCCACGTGATAGGTGTTGGTGACGGTCGCGTTCGCTGCCGGCGCCAGCGCCGTCAGAGCTACTGCGACGGCGATGCCGCTTATGGTCCTTGCCGAAATCATGCCGCTTACCCCTTACTAGAAGACAGCCCCAAGTAGCCGTTACTGCACCGCGCAAACGTAACAACTGGCTTAAGGTTCCGGATGGTAAAGGCGATTCTAACCTCACGTCATATCAAATGATGCTTCGTCAGCTTTTCGACGCTTGGCGCCGTGTGCGGTTGGTCGCGGGGCCGCTCCTTTTTACGGCTGTCCCATGGGCCAAAGAATCAAGGCGTCCTGCGGATGCTTAGCGCCAACCACAGGACGCCACCGCCCAGGGTCCTGACCGGGCGGCCCTCCTCAGTTAGCTGTCAAAGATTGCTAGGTTGCAAATGGTCAGGACCCTGCCGCCCGCAGTAACGGCGACAGGGTCCTCAAGGACCAGGCCGAGTGGATGAACGGCCGAATATGGAAACACCAGAAGTCGGCGTCCGTTCCATCAGACGCGACTTCCTCGCCCCGTATTAGGCGAAACGAACCAGTCTTGCGGTGAATCGTCCGGCGTCGGCTACGGTTATAGCCGGTGCGAAATGGTGTCTCGGCGGATTTTGGCGAACCCTCCGAGGCCTTACACGCGCAAAAACGCCGCCAATCCCCCAAGATTGACGGCGTCTTCGCCCCCAGCGGAAATCGCTTAGCCGAAGCTGAGTGCAGCCTTCCGGCGGCTCCGCATCGCCGAGCCGATGGCGCCAAAGCCGCCGAGCATCAAAGCCCAGGATGCGGTTTCGGGCACGGCGGCCGTGGTTACATTCACGTTGTCGAATTCGAACGCATTGCCGGTCGAGCTGAATTGCAGGCCCGTCACGTTCCAACGATCGGCGCCGGTGAACGTCAGCGTCACCAGACGGTTTGAGCTTGGATTGACCTGATTGCCGGTCGACGGACTGACGCCCTGATCGCCGCCGTTGAACGCTACGCCGGTCCCGAGAATTGCCAGTGAATTATAGGTGTCGACAGAACCCCAAAGGAAGGTGATCGAGCTGATCGCGCCAAAAGCAGAGAGATCCAGCACGGTGCTGGACTGAGCATTCGACGGGCCGACCGCGCCATAACCACCGGTACTACCAGCGGGCTGAGCGCGAACGCCGCCTACGGAATCGGTGTAAATCGCGCCGCTATATTCGGGTGTCGCGCTGTCGAACTGGAAAGTGGCCGGCGCCCCATATGGCGCAACGCCATCGATGCTGCTTACCGTCACGCCGGCTGTAGCCGGCAGAGATCCGAGTGCGGCAATGGTCGCCGCGATTATGATTTTACGCATCAATCGCTCCCACAAACTCAACAGGCGACTCGTGCCGCGCCTCAGTAAATAGAGTGTTGGAAAGAATCGCATGTATCTTAGGCTACACTTCACCGATTTTTTGCGCGTTAACCACTATTTCCGGGCGATTTTGCAAGGCAAGACGCCGTAAATTAAATAATTATCAACTATTATTAACTATTAACGTCCGGGTCTTGGGGGATTAGGCGGAGGCTGATTTGCGCGACGAGGCTCGAGCGTGGGCCAATGCTCTCGAGCTTCGGTCCAGGCGTGTCCTGTCCAGCGAGGAAGTTGCCGCGATCGCGCATCTGCAGATCAGGCCGCGGCAGCTCGCCGTCGACGAGCACCTTTCTCGCGAGGGGGATTCGTTGACCAGGTGCGCCTATATTCTTGATGGCACTCTGTATCAGACTAAGCTCACGCGAGGCGGGGACAGGCAGATCATCGGTCTCCGCTTGCAGCACGAGTTCGTAGGTCTTCAGGACATATTGTTACGGACTACCGCGCATGACGTGCAGGCGTTGACGTCCAGCCGCGTTCTGGAGGTAGATGCCAGTGAACTACGCGCTACCATGAGCCGGTATCCGGGAATCGCCGAAATCCTCATGGCCGACGTCATGATTTCCTGCTCCATCGCACAGGATTGGATCGTGAACGTAGGTCGGCGGGATGCGCAATCTCGCGTCGCCCACCTTCTTTGTGAATTTGCGCTACGCATGAAGGGAGCTGCGCTATCTGCGGGCGCGCGTTACGTGCTCCCGCTCACCCAATTGCAGCTGGGTGATGCGGTTGGCCTGGGAAGAATAGCCGTCAATCGAGTGATGCGTGACCTGGCTCATCGCGGGGTGGTATCGTGCGACAAAAGCTGCATCACGATCTTGGACCCTGCAGAGCTTGAGGAAATAGGCGATTTCACGGCGCGATACCTTCATCTCGCTCAGTCGGAGCGCGAGCGTCGGAAGTCGGACCGGGATGCGGCGCGGCCGCACGGTTCGAGGGCGGGAGTTGATGTGGCCGGGCCGTGTCACGATCAGGTAATGAAGGTGGCCTGATATCGGCTGGACGACGCTTTGCTGTTCACTTTGATTGCCGGGCATTCACAGACTGGTTGAGCCTCCGCACCAACGCCGCATCTGCTCCAGCGACCCGGCTGCGATCTACGATGTGCCCTTGTCAGTATCTTCGAACCAGCGCGGCGCACGCGCCATATCCCATCGCTTTTTATCTTCGGCAGCGTTCAGCGTTTTCGGGAAGCTCTTTTGGCATTTCGAACACCAGCGATCGGCAACATGCGACGGTGCGTAGCTTCGCGAAAGGCAAGCAGGGCAGACGAAGCTTTTGGCAGGGGCCCGGCCGCGATATTTGCCATAGTGATCAAGTGCTATTCGATCCGAATGGCGCATGATCGCCAAACTTATCAACGGGATGCCTATAGCGGCCGTGGCCGCGACGCCGATCACGAGGAGTATTAAAAGGTTATCCAACGCTGCCCCCGGAACTTGCCCATCAGGAGAGCCCACGATCTTCGAGCCGTCAAGTTATATCAGGAAGTCCCCAGGCATCCTTTTGGTCGCACAGGGTGGGTGAATATCCGCCGCCCGTGCTGTGGTTACGACACCCTGATCCGCAGCTTTTTATCCACTATGAGTTTGCCGGAACAGATACATGCAGCCTTAGGATGCTTTCCGTGCAAGGCCAGGCCAAGCCACTGGAGGTTATCGGCAGAGAGAAGCGCCCTGAACGGACTCATTCCGGCGGCGGTTTGATAGGATAATAATAATCGGGCCGACGTTCTCTTCTTCCCTTGGCCGATGAGCGGCTTAGCGAGGAGCGATACGTGTCGAAGCATCCCCTGTTCGATGAGCCCAGCGAAGTCGCCGCGGAAGAGGGCGAGGTGGTTGTCGATGGTCCGGACGGTGTGGCTGTGTCGCTGACACCCGAAGCCGCGGTCGAAACGAGCGACAGGCTGCTGGATCAGGCGGCGCAAGCGGCGGGGCAGCGCTTCATGAAGAAGCAGGATCCGCCTCGCGCCGATTGATAACGGTTATCGCCGGCGGCGCTGGAGATATCCGACGAAACCCACGCTGAGGATCAGCAACGGAAGGGCAAGGAGCAGAAGCTTGTGCAGATCGGCCATGGCAGGGTCTATGGCCTGTCGCCGGGGCTTCGTCGCTTAACAGGATTAGTGGCTCGTGGCTTGGGCGTCATTATCGCCCCAATGCGGCTCAGCCTCCGCCCGGCGCTTTCGCGCCTTTCGGCCGGGCGCCCGGCTGCGGCTCGCCCCGCAGGCCCCGCTTCCAGTCGATCCGGTACAGGTCGAAACGACGGTCGGCGAGGTTGCGGACGGTGCCTTCGGCGCGAGCCCAGGTGAGGTCGGCAAGGTTTACGTCCGCGATCGTCAGGGTCTCGATATTCTCGCTCGCTTCGGCGGCTATGCCGTCCCTGGCAAACGGGAAGTCGCAGGGCGTGAGGATGCAGGATTGGGCATATTGCACGTCCATATTGTCGACGCCCGGCAGGTTGCCGACATTGCCGGAGAGAACTACGAAACACTGGTTCTCGATCGCGCGTGCCTGAGCGCAATATCGCACCCGCATATAGCCCTGGCGATTGTCGGTGCAGAAAGGGACGAAAATGATGCGCGCGCCCTCGTCGACCAGCCGGCGCGCCAGTTCCGGAAATTCGCTGTCGTAACAGATCAGCACGCCGATCGGCCCGATGTCGGTCTGGATCACGTCGACCGAACTGCCGCCCTTGATCTTCCACCAATAAGCTTCGTTCGGGGTCGGGTGGATCTTTTCCTGGGCGTGGACCGAGCCGTCACGCAGGCAGACATAGGCGACGTTCTGAACCGTGCCGTCGTCGGTGCGCGTGGGATGCGAACCTCCGACGATATTGATGTTGTAGCGTAGCGCCATCCGCGAAAGCTCAGCCACGATCGGGGCACGATATTCGGTCATACGGTCGATCGCCGCCATCGGCGAAAGCGTTTCGGTCTCGAACGAGAGCAACGACATGGTGAAGAGTTCGGGAAAAACCACGAAGTCCGACCGATAGTCCGCGGCGACATCTACGAGATATTCTATATTCTTCACGAACTCGCTGAAATTGGCGACCGCGCGTGCCTGTAGCTGGATCGTCGCCAGGCGCACGCTTTCGACATCGCGGGGCACCCGGAACGCGGGGGGCTCGTTCGGATCGACATAGGGATTGCGCCAGATCATGTGCGCGGCAAATCCGCCCGACGCTTTGTCCGACGGCAGGTAATTGGGCAGCACCCCAATCGGGGTGAAGCCGTTGGCGAGCTGGAAGCCGATCACGGGATCGCGGACCTTACCCTCGCCAACTTGCGTAAGATAATCTTCGGGGCCGCCGACTTTCGCCTTCAGCCGCGCATAGTTCGGCATCCGGCCGCCGAACACGATGCCGCGAAGCTCAAGGCGCTCGGCGAGCACCCGGCGCGCCTCGTAGAGCCGCTTGCCGATGCGCAGGCCGCGTTGACGGTCGTCGACCGCCATTTCGAAGCCATACAGCCAGTCGCCGGTGGCATCGTGCCGGCTGCCGAAGCCGTTGCCGGTGATCGTCGCCCAATCGTGCGGGGCGAGCGCAACTGCCTCGTCGATCCTGGATGAGGCGCAATAGCCGACGATCGCGCCCTCGAAGAGAGCGACGAACTGGCCTTCGGGAAAGTTATTGATCTGCCCGAGTATTTGGCCCGGACTATAATTGCCGAAACCGGGATAAGCGCGCGCGATCAGCGCAAGGATGGCTGGGACGTCGGCGGGAACCGCGACGCGCACCTCCAGCTTGGCGGGGCTTCTCCTGACCATCGACATGCTCCCTGGGAAGTCGTGGATCCGTCTCTTGTGGAGATGCCGCAAGGCCGGCCGCTACCGCAAGTCCGCGGCAGCATGCCGACTACACTCTATTGAAGGGCGAATTCGCCCGCCACCGCGCCGAAATTGGCTTTGGCATAAGCGCGCGCAGCCGCGACGGTCTTGAAGCTGTTCGGCTGCAAGGTGGAAGTCACGAGCGGGTAATGCTGTGAATTGTAGCGGGTCTCGCGGATCGTGATCCGGAATTCGCCGGTCTCATCCTTGTCGATCAGGAACGGGCGTACGGGGGTTCTCGACATGTTTTTCTCCAGATCATCGATGCGGCGATCCGCGCGCACCAGCTGCTCGTCGGCGCCCCTGGCGGGACGCCGACAAACGGCTATCGCCAACTCGTTTTCGAAGCGGGCGGGCGGCAGGTCTAAGCCCGCCGCCCGCCACGCCCTCAAATTCAGGCGGCCTGGAGGTTGACGGCCGAGGTCTTGCCGCGGCGATCCGTCTCGAGCTCGTAAGAGATACGCTGATCCTTATCGAGCGTGTGCATTCCAGCGCGCTCCACGGCCGAAATATGGACGAAGGCGTCGCCACCGCCGCCTTCCGGCGCGATGAAGCCATAGCCCTTGTCGGCATTGAAGAATTTTACGGTTCCGGTGATCATAAGGGCATCCTTGTCCCATGTATGACGGGCATGCACCAACTGCGGCACATCCCGGCTTCGGCAGAGCTAGAAAGGGACAAAGGGAGGAGCCGAGGCAGGCCCGATATCCGTCGCATGCGACGTCAGCCCTACCGATATAGGCCAAGCCGCGCCGAATTGGAAGGGGTGCACCGCGTCGGGCGAGCCGGATGGTATGTGGTGGGCGCGGTCATCCCTTTTTCCGGCGACGACCGCGCACTGGTTTAGTCAGGTAGTCCGCACCGACCGGAAGGTGTCGCGCAAATCCTGCGTCAGGGCCTGCGGCTGCTCCCATGCCGCGAAATGCGTGCCTTTGTCGTGGCGACGGTAGAAGACGAGATGAGGGTAGCCCTTACGCGTCCAGCTCTCGGGAGCCTGATAGATTTCGTCGCGAAAGGCGCTGACTCCGGTCGGCAAGGGAACACCCTTGGGCGCGAAGAAGGCGAGCTTGCTTTCGCGATAGAGCCGCGCCGAGGACACGGCCGTGTTGGTCAGCCAGTAGAGCGTGATATTGTCGAGTATGTCGTCGCGCGTCAGGCCTTCGCTCGCGCCGTCGAACACCCGCGCGATCAGATTGTAGCTCCGGATATCATGGTCGATGATCCAGGCGGCGAGGCCGACCGGCGAATCCGCGAGCGCGTACAGAGTCTGGGGGCGGCCCGCCATTTCCTGCGCATAGCCAAGGCCACTGCTATAGAAATCAACGAGTTGGTCCCAAGCGTGCTTCTCCTCGGGGTTGAGGCCGGCCGGCTCGGGGCCACCGGGAATCAACGGCGCGAGATCGTTCGGCACCGTCGCCGGCATGTTGGTGTGAATCGCGAGCAAACCGGGCGGCTGCTGGAGCGCCATCTGCTCGGTCACGGCATTGCCCCAGTCGCCGCCCTGGGCGACATATTTGGTATAACCGAGGCGCTGCATCAGCACGGCCCAGGCCTTGGCGACGCGCGGCGGGTTCCAGCCCGCTTCCTTCGGCTTGCCCGAGAAGCCGTAGCCCGGCAGCGAGGGAATGACGACATCAAAGGCATCTGCCTCGGTGCCGCCAAAGGCGGTAGGGTCGGTCAGCGGCTTGATGATCTTCATCTGCTCGATGATCGAACCCGGCCAGCCATGCGTGATGATGATGGGCAACGCCTTTTCATGCTTGGACTTCACATGGATGAAGTGAATGTCCAGCCCATCGATCTCGGTCGTGAACTGCGGGAAGGAGTTCAGCCGTGCCTCGACCTTGCGCCAGTCATGCGCCCGCCAGTATTTGGCGACTTTCTGGATCGTATCGAGCCGCACGCCCTGCGTATCGTCGGAGACTGTCTCACGGTCCGGCCAGCGGGTTGCGGCAACGCGCCGGTGCAGATCCTTCAGCTGCTCGTCCTTGAACTTCACATGGAAGGGACGGATCGCCTCGGGGTCGGCCGCAGCTGCCAGAGCTGACGGCATCAGCGCCATCGTACCGGCGGCGGCAAGTCCAAGCGTTGCAGCGCCCAGCAGCATGCGGCGGTCCTGATCGATCTCTTCGACATCGGTATGCATGGCGATCTCCTTGAATTCGGGAATGTTCCGGCTGCACTTTTGTGCTGGCAGGAACCTACGGGAGAAGGCGGCGCATAGCCCGTTAGGGCTTGTTAGAGGCTGTTAGCTCTTGCAAGCCGCGCGCGGAGATCCGCT
>Ga0207678_10006982_pt1 | contig 10024 bp, 11 predicted proteins | sample KBSC63metaG_FD_184319 | JGI IMG/M metagenome (GOLD analysis project Ga0207678, IMG submission 184319) | Corn rhizosphere microbial communities from Kellogg Biological Station, Michigan, USA - KBS C6-3 metaG (SPAdes) (version 2) | ecosystem: Host-associated > Plants > Roots > Rhizosphere > Soil ...
GCCGAGCGCCGTCATTATCCAACCGCCGATTACACCGCCGATGATACCGAGAACGATGTCCATGATCGGGCCATAACCGGAGCCCTTCATGATTCGCCCGGTTGCCCAACCGGCGATGAGCCCCACGATGATCCACCAAATCCACGACATGTTACAAATCTCCGTTCGTAGCTGTGGCCGGGCCCGTAATCAAGACACGACAGGTCCGTTGATCCATGGGTGGAGCAAGACGCGCGCCGTTGCGAGGCACATTTGGATTTGCTACGGCAAACGTTTCCCGATCTTTACGCCTGTGTGCAAGCCACTCAGAATCGCGACTTTTCCGCGAGCGCCGGCCGCCATCGCAGTACCATCAGCTCCCGACATTACGACGTTGAGTGATAGCGAATCGAGGCGCGACCAGGTGACGCCAGAATCGAGCGAGAACGATGTTCCTTCGGTCCCGACGGCGATCAACTGTTTGCCGGCTGTTCGTGCGTCGAGGTAGGCCACTCCGGACAGAAAGCCGGTCGACGGTTGAGGTGCAGCGGCGATCCACGTCGATCCTCCGTCGTCGCTGCGCGCGACGGTCACGGCAGAAGCATCCGGCTTGGCGTAGTTGCCGCCGACCGCCACGAGATGACGCGTGTCACGACAGGCGAGCGAAAAGATTCCGGCTGCCGCGACACCCGCCTTGATTGGCGTTTCAACGACCGACCAGTTCCGGCCTCCGTCAGACGAGTGAAAGACGCGTGACGACGCCGCGCCGCCGGTGCCCAGCCATGCATCCCTGGGTCCGCATGTGACCAGCGAGGTCCCACTTGCCGCGAACGCCCCTTCTCCGGGGAGCGCTGGCGGGAGTCCGGCGTCCGGAATACGAGACCAGTGCCGGCCGCCGTCCTTCGTTTCAAGAATCACGAAGCGGCCGTTCATCGGATCGCCGACCGCCAGCCCATGGCGCGAATCGAAGAAGGCCATGCCGTCGAGAAAGGCTCCCTTGCTCTCGTCATGGTACTGGAGCGTCCAGGTCCTGCCGCGGTCGGTGGTCCGGTAGATGAGCGCAGTGTCCTGGGCCGACACCATCAGCAGCGCAGTATCGAGCGAGAATGCGTGGACAGCGCGAAAATCGAACGACCGTGCCGCCGCGACGTTGCCTGGATGCCAGCTTCGCCCGGCATCGTTGGTCCACGCAAACGTTGCTCTGGTCCCGCTGATCCAGACGACGTTGCTGTCGACGACACTCATGCCGCGAAACGAGGCGTCGGTCCCGGGATTCCGCGTGCTCCACTGCGCCTGAGCAGCCGAAGCGAGGGTAGCCGAGAACGTTATCGCGAGCGCGATCGAGCGGGTGATCGCAGCACGTCGGCGCGACCAGACGATGGTAAGCGATGGCCATGGAATCATGCGGAATAATCTACGACCGGCCGCCGCCGGGTCGTTTCACTTTCGGTATCCATTCGGTATACTTCCACTCATGCCAGGGCTCAGGAGCGGAGGACGGCAGCTTCCGCTGTTTCCACCGGATGTCGAACGCTCGTTCGAGTTACTACCAGCGTTGGGAGAGCAGGGCGACATACGGTATTTCGCCACGCGGGCGCGGTCCGTTCTCAACGCTCCTGAAGCGACGGGAATGAACTTCTGGTCTGTGAATCCGTACGTCGGCTGCGCCTTCGGCTGCACCTACTGCTACGCGCGGTACGCGCACCGTTACGTGATGGAGCGCGCGGCGGACCACGATCGTCTGGAAGACGGGCTCTCCGACGATTTCGAGAGCATGGCTCCCTGGCTGGCGTTCGAGCGGAGAATCTTCGTCAAGCGGGACGCGCCGGAGATTCTTGCACGCGCGCTCCGCACAGGTGGCGAGCGCTATCTCGGTCTCATCAACGGCGACACGATACTCATCGGCTCGGCGACCGACCCGTATCAGCCGGCGGAGCGGCGCTTTCGCGTGACACGCCGGATTCTCGAAGTGCTTGCAGACCACCCCGGCCTCAACATAGTGATCATCAGCAAGAGTCCGTTGATCACACGCGACGTGGATCTGCTCAGACGTATTGCGCGGCACTCACGCATTCACGTTCAGATCTCGCTCATCACGGTCGATCGCGAGCTCGCGCGTCGGATCGAGCCGCGTTCGCCGACGCCGGATTCACGACTGCGCGCAATTGCACGTCTGCGCGACGCGGGGATCGAGACGGGAGTGAACTGCATGCCGGTTCTTCCCGGCATCACCGACGATCCGGCCGCGCTGGACGAGCTCGTGCGTCGCGTCGCCGAGGCTGGAGCGGTCCGGATCGGTGCGTGCGCACTGAGACTCGACCGGAGCGCGCGGCTGCGCTATCTGCCGTTCATCGAGCAGGAGTTCCCCGAGCTGGCTGCGCGTTATCACGCGAGCTACTCCCACGGCCGGAATGTGGGAGACAAGTATCGTGAGGGATTGGCCGAGCATTTCGCCGTGCTGCGCGCGAAGTACGGCATCGGCGACGGCACTCGATACTGAGAATCCCGAGAATCAGGCGCGTTCGAGTCCGACGAGCGTCGACACATTCTCCCTCGGGATGTAGCAATGCAGTCCGCAGGGAACGAGACCGGCGTCACGAATGATGCGCCGATACGACGCGCGGGATTCGGCATGCCAGCCTTCAGTGTCGCCTTCGACTTCGTCCTCCGACGCGAATATCTCCAGGTATGCGAGTCCTGCAGTACGGTCAGCGATGTTGCGAATCGCGCGTATCATTACATCACGCGGCAGATAGTTGATGACGCTGCAACACACAACCATGTCGAAGCTGCGATCGGGGATAAGCCGCGGCAGATCATCCACGGTTCCCTGCACTATGTTGCGGCGCTTTCCAAAACGACGCACTGCATATTCGCTCGGATCGACGCCCTGATATCGTAGCGACGGACGAAGTGTTCTGAGTACCGGTTGCCAGCGTCCCTCACCCGCGCCGACATCCAGTACGGATCGTACCGGATGCGCGAGCACGTACTCCGTGGCGGCGACGGCGAAGTTGATCAGTCGCCTGAGATCGGCGGTCGTTCCCACACGATGGCTGGGATGGCGGTACCACTTGTCGAAGTAGCCGCTGTCAAAACGCTTCTGTTTGGTCACGATGTGGGATAAGTCGAACGTAAACCGGACGGACGTCGCAGGAGATCAGTCGTCGGCATTGCTGCGACGCACGCGTTTCTTCTCGGACAGCTTGCGTTTGTCGTCGAGGCGCGCCTGCTTCGCCGCGCGGCTGGGCCGCGTCTTCCGGCGCACCCTGGGAATGACGAGCGCGCGTCGCACCATGTCGGCGAGACGCGTTTCGGCCAGGTCGCGATTCTGCAGCTGACTGCGCGTATCGCTCGCTACCACGCGGAGCTCGCCGTCGTCACTCAAACGCGAAGCGAGGCGCGTCACGAGACGCGCACGATCTTCGTCGCTCAACGCCTGCGAAGCGGTGACGTTCCACGTGATCTCGACGCGCGTGGATGTCTTGTTCACGTGCTGGCCGCCCGCGCCCGATGCTCGTGTCGCGCGGACGCCGAGCTCGGCGCGCGGGATCGCGAGCCTGTCATTCACACGCAGTGCGCGCTCGTCCTCGCCGTCAGCAGCGGAAGATCTTGTCGCCATCGAAGCGGCCGTTCTCGATGAATATGCCGGACGTGTATCGGCCGGCAACGATACTACCTGCCATGTATATGCCGGGCACGTTTGTCTCGAGCGTGTCAGGATTCACAGAAGCACGTTCGGTACCAGGCTCGAGCTCGATACCCAGTCGCCGAAAGAGCGCGAAGTCCGCGCGAAATCCCGTAAGTGCGTACACGCGATCCGCGTGCAGCGCCTCCTCCGCTCCCTCGGCATTGCGTATGATCACGGCGCCCTGTTCGATCCGCAACACCGTTGCGCCAAGCCGAGCAGAGATCTCGCCAGCGGCGATGCGGTTCTCGATGTCGGGCTTGACCCAGTACTTGACGCTTGCCGGAAACACGGTGCCCCGATATACCAGCGTAACGCGAGCACCGGCGCGGAACAGCTCGAGTGCTGCTTCGACCGCTGAATTGCGTCCGCCGATGACGACCACGTCCAGCCCGAAGCTGCGATGCGGCTCGTCGAAATAGTGGTGGACAAACGGAAGCGACTCGCCCGGTACGTCCATGAGATTGGGCTCGCCGAAATATCCGGTCGCGAGCACGAGGCGCTTGCAGTCGATCAACGTTTCTCCAGCCGGCGTCGCAACTGTGCACCTGATGACATCACCAACGCGTTCCGCAGTAACCAGTTTCGTGTAGGTCCGCACGCGCAGCTTATCGGTACGTACCACACCGCGGTAGTACTTGAGGGCTTCCTCGCGAGTGGGCTTCTGTCCCGCCGAGACAAACGGGTGGCCACCGATCTCCAGCAGCTCGGGGGTGGTGAAGAATCCCATGCCGATGGGGTAGCGCACGATCGAATCGGCGATGGCACCGGCTTCGATTACGAGCGGATCGATCCCGCACTTTCTGGCTGAAATCGCGCACGCGAGCCCGATGGGGCCGCCGCCGGCGATTATCGTATCTTCGAATTGGTTCTTCTGCATGTCGAGTCGAATAAGCTACAATTGTGCCGGCTCGGGAGTGCATACGTCGCCGGCAATCACATAAACTTACAATGATGTCACACGCTGCCTGCCGCAATCGGCCGGCGGCGCTGTCATGACGTATCAGTCCAACCATCGATGGAGAGAGGATTACGATGAACATCGCCAAGGCGCGGGTACTCGTCACAGGCGGGTCGAGCGGAATTGGAAAGGCGACGGCGCTCGCGCTGGCCGAGGCGGGCGCACGAGTGGCAATCTGCGGCCGGGACCGCACGAGTATCGAGAAGGCTGGCGGTGAGATCGGCGCCAGCCCATTCGTCGCGGACGTGAGCCATGAAGCGGACGTGGTCGCGCTCATTCCGAAGGTGATCGCCGCGCTCGGGGGCTACGATGTGCTCATCAACAACGCCGGCTTCGGCCGTTTTGCGCCGCTGGTCGAGACAACTGTCGATGACATGCGATCCGTATGGGAGACGAACGTGCTCGGCGCGACGCTCGCCGCCCGGGAGTCGGCCAAACACTTCATCAAGCAATCGTATGGCAACATCGTGAACGTCGCATCGACGTCGGCGGCACACGGCTCGGCAAACGGATCGGCTTATTCCTCGTCGAAGTTCGCGCTTGCATCGCTCACGGAATGCTGGCGCGCCGAGCTGCGGAAGAGCAACATCCGCGTGATGCAGATCAATCCGAGCGAGGTGCTGACCGAGTTCGCGCATCGCGCTCGCGGAACGGCCCGCGTGGACAATCCGAGCAAGTTGCGCGGCTCGGATATCGCGGCCGCCATCGTGGGCATGCTTGCACAGGACGACCGCGCGATGGTAACCGAGATGACGGTATGGGCGAGCAACCCGCGCGATTAGGCGACCGGGGTTCCCTGTAAACCGATCGCCTCTGCAGATCCCTGCAGAGCTGCAAGCACGAACGCGATGTGCTGGTCGAGGTCGACGCCCAGCTCCTGTGCGCCCTGAATGACGTCCTCGCGGCTCACTCCGCGCGCGAACGCCTTGTCCTTCATCTTCTTCCGCACGGAGCGAGGCTCGACGTCGTGCACCGACCTCGATGGCTTGACGAGGGCTGTCGCGGTGATGAGCCCAGTGAGCTCATCCACCGCGAAGAGCGTGCGCGCCATCAGACTGGTCCGCGGTGTGCCAGTGTACGCTGCGTGACCCATGATCGCGTCGAGAACATCTTCAGGGTATCCGAGTCCGCGAAGGATTCTCACGCCCTCGCTCGGATGTTCTTCCGTCGCTGACCGATTCGCGTTTGGAAAGCGCTCGTAATCGAAGTCATGCATCAGGCCGGCGAGTCCCCATCGTTCCACGTCCTCGCCGTGGTGAGTGGCGTAGGCTCGCATGGCCGCTTCCACGCCAAGCATGTGCTTCCGAAGCGATTCCGACAGCGTGTATTCGTACATCAGCGCGACTGCGGCGTCGCGCGTGGGGAGTGTGGCGTTGCTCATTTCGGTTGCTCGTGCCAGCTGGCGGTGACGGTAAACGTCGCACAAAAAAACGACGGTACGAGTGATTTTCGTACCGTCGCTGAATATACTGCGCCGCATGTCGCAATCCATGCGACGTGACCCCTGCACTACCGGGGCGGAATCTGCAATGTTACCTCGTCGCCACGTGTCACGAGGATGGAACTGCTGACCGACGGGCGAATTCCGCCAATGGGGTCAGCAATGAAGCGCAGCGAGGTGTTCGCGCCAATCAGGACGTCGGATGGGATCGTCATCTTCGTAACCGTCGCGGCGATCGCCGTACCGAGGCGAATCCTCTGACCGGCGGGGACGCGAACGACATATACGTCCATGTCCAGCGAACCCTGATTGTCCACCTTGAGCGTGGTAACCTCCGCCGGTGCGGCGGCGCCACCAGCGCCAGATGAGGTTGCGCGGCTGCACGCCGCTGCACCCCCCAGACAGATCAAACCGAGAGCGAGTGCAACTGCCTTCATGCGCATTTGATTCTCCTTGTCACGATTCATCAGAGCATAGCGCATTCCCCGCGCCACAAACGCATTTCAACCGTTACCCCACGATGCGCCGCTGTATGCTTTCGGGCTCGTAGGTAACCTTGCGGGCAGGTTTATCGTCGCGCACACCGAGGAATATCGGCTGGCGAAGGCGGCCGTCGGCGGTCCATTCGCTGAACTTCACTTCGACGACCACGCTCGGTCTTACCCAGGTCGCCGGCTCGTTTGTCTTGGGTTCCGTTTCGAACGGCGATGTCTTTCGGATCAAAGGGTCGAGGCGCTCGCGCATCTCCCGGAGGCCATCGCGAGTGAAGCCGCCGCCCATGTGGCCGGCGTAGATCAACTTGCCGCGAGCATCGAAATATCCAAGCAGAAGAGCGCCGATGTCCTTGCGACTCTTGCGCGGCGCGGTGAAGCCGCCGACGACGAACTCCTGCTCGAAGTCGATCTTGAGCTTGAGCCATGCGTCGGATCGAGCACCGGGCGTGTAACGCGCGTCGGTGCGTTTTGCGATGACGCCTTCCCAACCCTGTTCGCGTGCGCGTTCAAGCATCGCGCTGCCGTCTCGTCTCGTTGGTGAGAGACGCAAGTGCAGAGCGACGGTATCTGCGGTACGGCCGCGTTTGGTCGTCGCCAGCTCGGCGAGGAGTGATTCGAGGTGTTCGCGACGCTCGGTCCATGGTAGCCGAGTGAGGTCCTTGCCGTCATCGCTCAGGATGTCGAAGGCGACGAGTGCAGCGGGCATGTGCTGAGTCGCGGTGGCGATGTCATCGGCGCCTTTCAGATGCATGCGGCTCTGCAGGGCCTGGAACCGAGCGGGCTCACCGTTCACCAGCGCAATGATCTCTCCATCGATCGTGAATGGCTGCCCAAGCCGCACGCCGAGCTCGGCGAGCGCGGCAGTGATTTCGGGAAACTGCCGCGCCTTGTCGTTTCCGTTTCTGGTCGTGAGGTGCACACCGCGTGCTGTCACCTGTGCGAGCGCCCGGACGCCGTCGTACTTGGGTTCGAAAACCCAGTTCCGGCCGGTGGGTATTTCGTGGCCCACACCGGCGTACATGGGCTCGAGTCCCGCAGCGGCGCCGTTGCCAGTCGGGCTCATGGCAGCGCCACGACTACTTGAGGACGTTGTTCTGCCATGATCCGTACATCGGGTTTGGAAGAGCGAAGAACGTGTCTCCGAATCGGGCGAAGGCACTTTCAGGCTCATTCCGGATTGCCTGGGACAGGTACGGAAAATCCTGGATGTTGTCGCCAATCCATTCGAGGACTGCAATCGCCGGAAAGTCGGGTGACGCGGTCCCGTTCTGCACCGCGTCGAAGCGCGGGTTCTTGTCATCCTTGTCGGTCTTGCACAGAACCAGATCCGGCTTGATCGAGACGCGATCGAGGTTGGCGCGTGTTGCCGGGCACCCCTTGTCGCTTCGATTGGTGACGATCACTACCTTGCCGCCCAACTGATGCACGCGGCTCGTGAACGTGACGGCTCCGGGAAGTGCCGGCGCGCGTCCGGCCGCTACCCAGGCGTCCCATACGTTGGCGTCGAACGACCCGCCGAAGGGTACGCGAGCCAGCTCATAATCCGAGTTGTCGAGAACGGTTTCGTCGGCGTCCAGAATCACGCCCCACGACCCCGGAGCACGGCCGGCGGCGAGGGACACGAGTCTGTCGGCGGCAGCGCGATATGTCTCGACGAAGATCGCAGTGTGCTCGGCGGACACCCGGGACCACTGGACGTCGCGCGCAGTGACAGCAGCCGACGCAATCGCCGGTGCGGTCGCCGGGGCAGGTGTCGCGGCGACATTGGGGGCCGGCATGCAGGCGCCCAGTGTTGCGGAAAACAGGATTGTCGCGAGAGTGGTGGCAGCCGATCGCGTTGTCATGGATTTCGGTTGGCGGTTGATCGAACGGTCGTTCTAGTCAATATGTAATCACAAATATTGTATTCTACATTCGGCACTTGTCTTGCTCCCTTTCTCGTTTGCAAGGACCGGGCTTCACCGGCCTTCACGAGGAGATGGGTAACATGGCTAGCGTCTGGAAAGGGTCACTCAGCTTTGGTCTCGTGAACATTCCGGTCGAGCTGCGTCCGGCAGTGCGGGAAGACCACGTCAGCTTCCGCCTTCTTTACAAGAAGGACCTCTCTCCGGTAAAGTACGAGCGCTTTTCGGCAAAGGGAGAGGGTCCACTCGCGTGGGACGACATCGTGAAGGGATTCGAGTTCGAGAAGGGGCAGTACGTCGTCCTCACCGACCAGGATTTCAAGGCAGCGGCGCTTGGCAAATCGGCATCGATCGAGATTCTGGATTTCGTGGAGCAGGGTGAGATCGATCCGCGTTACTTCGAAACGCCATACTATCTGACGCCAACCAAGGGTGGCGAAAAGCCATACGCGCTACTGCGTGCTGCAATCAGCAACACGAACGTAGTGGGCATCGGGAAGATCGTGATGCGCAACACGCAGCATCTCGTCGGCATCAAGGCGAGCGGCGACGCGTTGATGCTGGAGATAATGCGGTTCGCGAACGAGTTGGTGGAGACCAGCGAGCTTCACTTCCCCAAGCGTACCGACGTGCGGCCACAGGAGCTCCACATGGCGGAGCAGCTGGTGCACAACCTTGCAGCCGATTTCGATCCTGACAAGTACACGGACGAATACCGCGCGAATCTCATGAAGATCATTCGCGCGAAGATGAGCGGCAAGAAGGTGAAGGGTGTGCGGACGACAACCGCAGCCACGGACGATGACAAGGTCCTCGACCTGATGGCGCGTCTGCGTGAGAGTCTTGCGGAAGGCAAAAAGAAGCCAGCGCGTGCAGCACGAGCGCGCAGGAAGACTGCAGCGCGCCCGAAGAAGAGCGCCTAGGCGCCGAGGGTACGCGGCGCGGCTTCACACCCGCCGCGCCGGAGCGTATGCTTCATTGGTGTGGCGCATCCATGTTACCGACCTGCAACATACGTCTCCCGCGGTCGCGGGAACGACGGTCTGAGGAAACGACGATCGTGTCGTTCCGCCTTCTTGTTGCATCACTGCTCCTTGGCAGCGGCATCGCGGCACCAGCAATCAACGCACAGCAAGTGAAATATCCCCAGACGCATCGCGGCACGGTTTCCGACGATTACTTCGGAACCAGAGTTCCGGATCCGTACCGCTGGCTGGAAGATCTGAACAGTCCACAAACGGCGGCGTGGATCGGCGACCAGAATCACTTCACCAACTCGTTCCTGGCGCAGTTCCCGTTACGTGACACACTGCGCAACCGACTGACGGAGCTGTTCAACTACGCACGCGTGACGGTGCCGCAACTGGTTCCCGGAAAGCGACTCTTCTACCAGCGCAACGCGGGCCTTGAGAACCAGGCCGTTCTCTACGTGCGCGACAGTCTGGATGGCACGGCACACGCCCTGCTCGATCCCAACACGCTCTCGGCTGACGGATCGATCGCATTGCAGGAATGGGCGCCGTCGCCCGATGGACGGTACCTGGCCTACGCGCTCGC
>Ga0207678_10006985_pt1 | contig 10022 bp, 18 predicted proteins | sample KBSC63metaG_FD_184319 | JGI IMG/M metagenome (GOLD analysis project Ga0207678, IMG submission 184319) | Corn rhizosphere microbial communities from Kellogg Biological Station, Michigan, USA - KBS C6-3 metaG (SPAdes) (version 2) | ecosystem: Host-associated > Plants > Roots > Rhizosphere > Soil ...
GCCGCACCGCTTCTTCGACCACTTCGGACCAATCTCGCCCCGACATGATTGGATCTCCTCCCGCCCGATGGCAGACTAACGGTATGGCAGATGACGGCAAGCGCGTGATCTTTCTGTGCGAAAGGTGCGGGTCGAAGCGGGTCACGCTCGATGCGTGGGCTGAGTGGAGCGTCGACCAGCAAGAATGGGTGCTCGGCGCGACCTATGACCACACCTACTGCCACAAATGCGACGGCGAGACGCACCTTGTCGAAGTCGAACTAACGCCTGCGCGCTAATTCCGCCGCGTGGTCACTAACTCACGCCCGCAATCGACGCACAACGCCGTGCCACGCGTGAAATCGCTGGTCGTCCCGAGCGCCATCGTCACGCGGTTCGCCTGCTGATGCCGCAGCTTCAGATGTGCCGCGACGCAGGCATCGCAAACTTCGTCCGGACGCCGCTGCGTCAGATAATTGTTCACTCGCTCGGCGATGATCATAGCTGCCTCCGTCATTGCGAGCGTAGCGCGGCAATCCAGATGCGCCAGTGGATTGCCGCGTCGCCTTCGGCTCCTCGCAATGACGGAACGACGCATCGGATAATCCAGCTCTGCGGCGGTCGCTAACCAGATCGAAACGCCGGCCCGCTAGTCAGCACCCCAATGTCGGCCGAGCTCCCGATCCCCATCGACGTCAAGCAGGTGCATCGCACCGCGATCGATGACGTCAACCGCTGGCGCGGCCATTGCGTCGAACTGTTCGCCAGGGTCGAGCAGGAACTCGCGTCGGCTCTCGCCGCCTTGAACGCGGGTAAGATCCCGCCTGCGCTCGCGGCAAAAATGGCCCGGCTGGATGAGATCGTGGCACCGGCTGGGCCGTCGCCGAATGCCAAGCTCGAGAAGACCTTGACGCAGCTCGCGCCACTGGCAGAACATCGCAACCTGGTCGTCCACGCACGCTCCAGCGTGTGGGTGAATGACCGGTCCAAATGGCTTTGGGCCTACGTCTTCACCCCGTCGGGCAAAGGCAGTTGCGAGCAGGTCGGACATTGGACCGAGGACGAAGCCCTGAAGTTCAAGGACGAACTCAGCCGGACCGCCCAAAGCCTGTGCAGCCAGCTGCGGACGCTGAGCGAGAAGCGCATCACGTAGCTCTTTGACCGTCAGGGGGCGGCAATCCAGAGGCGCCAGTGGATTGCCGCGTCGCCTTCGGCTCCTCGCAATGACGGACCGTGACGCTGCTCTTCGCGCCTTCGCGTCTTCGCGTGAAATTTCTACCTTCTCAGCGCCCTCTCTCTGCGCTCTTTGCGCTCTCTGCGAGAACAATCCTTCTCTTTCCTCTTCGTGCCTTCGTGCCTTCGTGCCTTCGTGTGAAACAACCTTCTTGTCCGCGCCTTCGCCGCTCCGCACGAACGAAAACCATTTTCCTACACGAGCCGATTTGGTTAACTAACCCGACTCCCTGAACCAAGAGGAGTCCCCACAGATGGCAACCCGCCTAAAAGTCGTCACGGAGCCGACCGAGCCCGACCTCGCCGCCCCGCCGCAGATCGAGTTCGACCCAGGCCCGGCCCGCAAGCGCAACGCCGGCTGGACCGCCGAGCGCCAGCGCATCTTCATCGACCATCTCGCGCTGACCGGGCTTGCGGGACTGGCCGCGGCGCGGGCGGGCATCTCGTCGCGATCGGCCAATCGGCTGCGCAACAAGGCCGGCGCCGAGAGCTTCGCCCGCGCCTGGGACGCCGCGCTCACGCTCGCTGCGACGCGGCTCAGCACGATCGTCTTCGACCGCGCGGTCAACGGCCGGGTCGAGCGCGTCTATCGCGACGGCGAGCTGGTGATGGAGCGGCGGATCCCGTCCGACTATCTGCTGACCTGGCTGCTGTCGCGGCTCGACCCGGTCCAGTTCGGCTCCCCCGCCGCAAAAGCGCACGCGCTCGCGACCGGCAACCCGCGCGACGCTGCGCGTAACACCCTGCCGCAGCTCACCGCCGAGCTCACCGACGTCGCACCCGAAGACTGCCCGTGCGAGGAGGCCGACTATATCGACCACCGCCTCGGCGAGATGGCGATGGAAGACGAGGTCCGCTCCTCGACCGGCGACTGACCTCGCGCGCGCACGCGTGTAGGCGTCGGACCTTTGGGACCTTTCGGGCCTTTGCGGCAGGCGTCAGCCGCGCAGGATCCGGTCCATCGCCTTGCCCTTGGCCAGCTCGTCGACCAGCTTGTCGAGGGTGCGGATCTCGCGCATCAGCGGGTCTTCGATCTCCTCGACGCGCACGCCGCAGACGGTGCCTGTGATCTCTGCCCGCGCCGGGTTCATCGCCGGCGCCTCGGCGAAGAAGGTCTCGAAGTCGGCACCGCCGTGCAGCTGGGCCTGCAGTTCCCGGGTCGAATAGCCGGTCAGCCAGCAGATGATCTCGTCGACCTCGCCGCGCCGCCGCCCCTTCTTCTCGGCCTTCGCGACATAGAGCGGATAGACGCTCGCCAGACTGGTCTTGAAGATGCGATGCGCGGCCATGGGCTAGCGTCTAGTTGCCGCCGGCTCCGTCCGCCAGCCCGCGCCGGTAGCGCGCCTGCCCGTTGAACCGCGGACTCGCTCGCTCGTTGAACTCTCCAGCACCATCAGTGGAGTTCCTCATGCCTCGCGAACTGATCGATACCGGAACCGACAAGCGCTTCGTGCGCCGCGACAAGCAGGGCCAGTTCAAGGAAAGCGACGACGTCGGCCGCAGCCTCGCAGCCGACCGGCGGCAACACGCCAAGCATCGGTCGAAGAAGGGCGAAGGCGACCGCGGCGACCGCTAGGCGGGTTGCGGCGCGGCCTGCACCGGAGCCACCGGGCGCTTGCCCGCCTGCCAGCCGGCCCAGCTGGTCGCAGCGCCGATCGCAAAGCCGGTCAGCACGATGGTCATGCTCGGCAGGTGGCCGATGAAGGTGTCGAATTGCTTCACGAACGCGAAATCGCTGGCGAAGCCCATCGCCAGCATCTCGACCACGACGAAACCGGCGGTGACCAGGAATGGCCTCGCCCGCTCGCCGACGCGCCACCAGATCCCGGCGATGAAGATCAGCACGAGGACCTCGGACCATTCGATCGAGGCCATGACCTTGTAGAATTCGGCCGGGCCGTTGACGTGGAACGGGGGGAAGACGAACGACGCCGCCCGGCTGAACGGCGATTCAAACAGGATCAGCGGCGTCGACAGCATGTAGCCTGCGTGGACCCACACCTTTCGGCGATATTTGAGCGCCCGGTAATAGACCGTCACATAGGCCGCCATCGCGACCATCGTCCCGAGCATGAAGCCCGGACCGTAGAGCAGGTGCAGCGGCTCGCCGGCGACCCAGTTCTTGGACTGGAGACTGGTGATGGCCGCAAGCCCGCCGATCAGGAACGGGAACAGCAGCAGGCTCGCCATTCCGACCGCGCGGTGGAGCGGCAGCTGCGCCTTGCGCTGCGCGGTCCAGCTTTGCGCGGTGACCATCAGCACCCAGAGGCTCGCGGCCATTCCGTGGGCGTGGAACTGCCACGGCACCTGCGTTCCGGCCGCGAAATAGCTTGGCCAGAAGCCGATCAGGATCACGGCGATGACGCCGAGCATATAATAAGACGCGTTGCGATATGGCATGAGGAGCCCCCTCCCTCGCCTGCCGCCATAACACCGAACCGCGCCCGTGGCGCGCAAAAGCTGCGGCCGCCGATTCGAACGCTTGCACCGCCCTCTCATTGTGTATTATGTATATAATACACTAAAGGAGCCGCCGGTGCCTGGAACCCTGCTTGCCGCGGCTGCGCTCGCAGCAACGTCGCCGCCCGTCACCGTCCCGCCGCAGCCCGAGCTGACGCGCCAGATCGAGGCTGCCGACGCCGCCTTGTTCAAGCTGTTCTTCGAAGGGCCCTGCGACGTTCCGCGCTTCCGTTCTATGCTCACCGACGACGTGGAATTCTACCACGACAAGGGCGGGTTCAACGTCCGCAAGCCGGACGACTTCGTCGCCCAGTACCAGGAGCGGTGCACCAAGCTGCTCGATCCGGCCGAGTGGCGCTCGCGCCGCGTGCTGGTGCGCTCCTCGCTGCGTGTCGACCCGATCCCGGGCTGGGGCGCGATGGAGGTCGGCGACCACCTGTTCTACGAAAAGCACGGCGCTGCGGGCGAGGAGAAACTGGTCGGCACGGCGAGCTTTGCGATGGTCTGGGTGCTTGGGCCCGACGGCAAGTGGCGGGTGTCGCGGGTGCTCAGCTACGGCCACCGGCCGGCGAGCGCGCCGGCTCAGTAGCTCAGCATCGTCCCGAGATCGATCACCAGCGCGCTGATCGCGACCGCGAAGAAGATGATCCCGCCGATCGCCAGGCGGATTTCCCATTCGCGCGAGCCCCAGTCGATCGCTCCGAGCTTGCGCGCCAGCGCGTTCTCGGGGACCGGCGGCGGCTCGCGGCGGATCCGCGACGGACGCTGCGCCGGCTCGAGCTCGACGGTCTTCTTCTTGAGGTTCGACTCTCTGCTCATCGAGCGATTCGTAGCGCCATTTTGGTAACGATCCGGTTAGCGCCACGCTGGCAATTCGTCGGGCTTTACCGCTCGGCAACCATGGCCGTGGCACACTTGTCGCCATGGATCGGAAGACTCTCCTCCTCGCCGCGGCCGCGGTGCCGCTCGGCCTCGCCGGCGGCTACGCCTGGTCGGTCGCCACCGCGCCGCCGCCCAAGGCCTATGTCCCGCCCAGGCCGACCATCGCCACAATCGCAGCCTCGCCCGACGATTATCCGGCGGCGGTCGACGAGGAATGGGAGAGCCGCGGCGGCGCAGCTCCGGCCGGTCAGAAGTCCACCAAGGCTCGGCCTGGCTGCAGCGCCGACACCGAGGGCGACGGCGACGTCGTCTGCTAGGCGGCCCTGGTCGTCCGCCGCCGCGACTTCGACAGCAGCGCCGCCTCGTTCTTGCGCCGCATGCGCTCGGCGACCTCGACGGTATGGTCGATACCCGTGCTGTAGCAGCGGGCATGGCACAGCCGCAGGTTGCCGATCTCCTCGCTGCCGCCGGCGAGCGCCGGAATCACCAGTTCGATTGCGGCCCCCTGGTCGTGGCCGGCCGGAAGATCGAACCGCAGCGGCCGCCGGCAGCGCGCGCAATTGTCGCCATCGCGGCTGCGCAGGGCGCGCATCCGCTCGGCCTGCTGGTCGCGGCGGAATTTCCACGGGTTGAGATATTTCGCGATCGAACGGCTGCTCATGCCCCGTCGATTATGCCAAGATTCTTACAACGCGGTTAGCGCGGCGGTGCGTTGCCCGACGGGGACGCTTTAGCTGCCTCGGCCGCCTGCGCTTTGGCCTTGACGGCCGCGGCCTTCTTCTCCGCTTCCTCCGCCTCGCGGCGGGCCTTGGCGGCGAGGTAGAGCTGATATTCGCTGGGGTGCGGATCGGTGATGAACATGCTGCCGATCTCCTTTCCTTCCGCAAGCCGCTTGGCCATTTCGGCCGCGGTCAGCGCAGCGCCGATGAGGTTAATCCCGGCCTGCTGGCAGCCCATCGGGCCGACCGCGCAATCGTTGGGCTTCGCGTTCCACGGGCCCGGCTTGGTCGGGCGGCCGCCGGTGTGCATCTCGCGCCGCGCCTCGAGCACGTCGGGGTTGAGGCGATAGCCTTCGATCTTCGGCGCGCAGATCAGGATCTCGCGGTTGTTGGGGTCGGTCTGGCGCTTCACGCAGTCGTCGGCTGGAGCAACGGCCGCGGGCGTCTTCGGCGGAGCGGGCGGCGCCGGGCCGTAGGACGTCGTCGGCGCGCTTGCCGCCTGGGCGAGCAGGGCCAGTGCGGTGAGGCCGGCGGGCATGCCTCATTCTCCCTTCACCGAGGTTGCGCGGCCATGAACGGCGGACCCGTCAGCCGCGGCGGCGCATTTCCTGCTGGGCTTCCTGGAACCAGCCCTTGGGAGCGACGCCAGGCTCGTGCCGTGCGGCGACGCCGGATTGATGCTGCGGCTGGCTGCCCGGCCAGGCGGTCACCGCGATGCCGATGGCGAGCACCGCCAGTCCGACGAACAAGGCGAGGAACGGCAGGGTGCTGAGGACGAAGCTCGGCGCGTCGGGCTCGGTCCGCGGCCGGGTCGCACGCGAGCGGCGCGCCGTGCGGCGCCGCGCCAGCGTCTCGAAATAGTCGTCGACCCGGGTCCAGCTACGCTGCGCTACCGGCGCCAGATCACCTCGTTCGCCCACGAGGCCAAGGTGCGCCTCGGGGCGAGTCGGCGCAAGTGGAGAGCGCGCCACTCAGCCCTTTTTCAGCGGCAGATCCGCGACCGACTTGCCGCCGCACGTAACGCTCACGCTCTGAAGCGCAGGGTTCGCCGGAATCATTGCCTTGAGGTCCCACCAGTCGTCGGTTGCGCCGTACGTGCCGCTGTTCTGCGCGATGGTCAGCGCAAGGCTCGCCGTCGAGCCCTCGATCTCGGGCTCGCCGAACTGGGCGACGTAGCGCGAATCCTTGACGTGCGCCTTGCCGGTGACGGTGATGTTCCCCTTGGCGTCGGCGGACGCCTTCCAGCCCTTCATTTCCTCGGGCTTGAAGAAACAAAAGCCGGGCTTCTTCGCCGGCGCCGCAGCATTCCCGGTCGTGTTCGCCGCAGGCTGGTCGGCGGCCTGGTTGCATGCTGCAAGGACGCCGAGCGCAGGCAACAGGATAATCGATCGACGCATGACTCCCCCTTTCCGGGGTGAGCCTGCGGTCGACCGCGCCGAGCGTCAAGCTAGCCGATCGGCTGGCCGCTTTCTTCCTGCTCGAACAGGTCCGCGACGACGTCGCCGCGAGCGGTGAGGCGCACGGTGTCGCCCTCGACTTCCGCGACGAGGCCGCGCGGAATGAAATGATGATGCTCTTCGTGGCCGATGCCGCTGTCGGCGCGGATCAGCTTGATCCGATTGTCCTCGACTCGGTCGACGGTGCCGATCGGCGCGCCGTCGGCTCCGATCACCTTCATATGTTCGCGAATGTCTTCGAAGCCGCTCATGCGAGTCCTCCTGCCTGGTTTGAACCGTAACGCTCCGGAAGCCCGGGGGTTCAGCAGTTGGTCAGCGGTTCGGGCTCGGCTCAGCGTTCGGGTCGACCGTGTGCTGCGCTTCGACCCAGCGGATCAGCTCGTCGAGCTGGATCGCCTGCTCGGTCGCGATCAGCGCGTCGGCGGAAGGAAGTCGGTCTTGGCCGGAGGCTTGAGCAAGGCCGCCGGCGGCAGCGGGTAAGCGGGGCATTGCCGCTGCTCCGCTAGCGCTAGGATCGGTCGCGGCTTCGGGGTCGTTGCGCAGGCGCCGAGCGCGAGCGCGAGCATCGGCAATGCGGGCTTGATAGTCATTGGCGGTCCTTTCGGAGATTGCGCGCTGCTCGGCGGCGACACGCCGGGAATTGGCCGCGTCGGCGGCACGCGCCTGCTCGGCGGTCGAGCGGTAATTGGCGACGGTCCCGGCGAGCGCCACCTGCTCGTCGCGGTAGAGCTGTTCGTAGCTGGCGGCCTGCTTCTTCCAGTGCCGGGTCTCGACCTTCTGCAGGACGAGCAGCAGCGCGAGGCAGAGCGAAGCGGCGAGTCCCGCGATCCCTTGCGGGTTGAGGAGGCGCAGGATCATCGCGGATCGGCCTCGATGATCGCGCCGTCGCGGGTTGCGCTCAGGCGGAAGCGGCCGACCGGGCCGCCGCTCAGCAGCCCGACGATGACTGCAACCATCGCCGCGATGAAGCCGCCGAGCGACCAGCCGAAAATGGTGACGATCGTATGCTCTTCACGCGATGACCAGCCGCCCCACATCAGCAGAGCGATCATGCCCACCGCGCAGGCGCCGCAGAACATGCCCGCGGCTGCGGCGAGCAGGCCGTAAACCAGGCGCTGGCCTTCGGCGAAGGTGCCTGGTGGTGGAAGTGGATTCATTTCCAGAAGCTCCGGTCGGAAGTTTGCTAAGTTTGCTGACTCTCGCGCGCATGCGAATCAGCGCTCACCAATCCGGTTCGCGAGCCAACCGTAAAGGAACGCCTCGTTGGCCGGCCGGCGCTCGGCGAGGCGGAGGTAGCGCTCGCCCTGGAGGGCCTCGAGCGCGCGCAGGAGGACGGCCTCGCCGCTCGCCTTCCCGCGCCTGGCGAAGAAGGCGTCGAGCGCCGCCAGGGTCTGCGCGCCGATGCGGCCGTCGGGGACGAGGTCCGGGTAATCGCGCGCGTTGCGGTTGAGCGCCGTCAGCGCGCGCTGGAGGAAGGTCGTCGCGACCGCCGGGCCCATGTTCGCGCCGGTGTCGAACAGCTCCGCGGCGAGGCGGGGGCAACGCTTCGCGACCTCGTCGAAGCGCGGCCGAAGCCAATAGAGGCGCTTGTAGATCGCAGCAGCGACGTCGCGCGGCAGCTGCCGCATCGGCCCGGCATAGCCATGGGCGCGGGCGACTGCCTCGGTAATCCCGAAGCAGGTCGGTCCGCCCTTGTCCGCGGCATTGTTGACGTAGCCGCCCTCGCGTTCGATCAAACCGTCGATCAACAGGTCAACGTCGATTGCATCGTCCATTGGTCATCCTCCCGAGTCCCGCTTGGATAACCAAATAGGCACGGTGTAGGAAAATCATTTGTTCCAGAAACACGTAGTGACCATGAAGTGCGGCGCGGCTAACGTGACGTCATGACGCCTCGACACCTTCTCGCCTTTGCCGCTGGTTCGATTGCGCTTGCGGCGCGGGCCAGTGCCGCGCTCAGCCCGGCCGAACAGACGATGGTCCGGACCGTCGATGCCCAGCAGGCGCGAACGACCGACTTCCTCCAGCGCATCGTCGACCAGAACAGCGGAACGATGAACCTCGCCGGGGTCGAAGCCGTGCGGCGCATGGTCGAGCCGGAGTTTCGTCAGCTCGGCTTCACCACCGAGTGGATCGACATGAAGGCGGCCGGGCGCGTCGGCCATCTCGTCGCGCGCCACGCCGGCAGCCGCACCGGCAAGCGCCTGCTGCTGATCGCGCACCTCGACACGGTGTTCGAGCCGGATTCACCGTTCCAGCGATGGGAGCGGCAGGGCGACCAGGCGCACGGACCGGGCGCGGGCGACGACAAAGGCGGGATCGCAGTCATCCTCGCCGCACTTCGCGCGATGCAGACCGCGGGGACCCTGAAGCAGGCGAACATCACCGTGTTCCTCACTGGCGACGAGGAGGATGCCGGAAGCCCGATCGCACTCGCCCGCCGCGACCTCATTGCCGAAGGCAAGAAGGCTGACGTCGCGCTCGATTTCGAGGATCTTGCGGTCGATGACGGGCCCGACGGCAAGCCCGCCGACTTCGGCTCGATCGCGCGGCGGAGCGCCGGAAGCTGGACCGTCACCGTCACCGGCCGGAGCGGCCATTCGGCCGGCGTCGCCACTGGAACTCCGGGCGGAAGCTTCGGCGCGATCTACGAGCTGGCGCGGATCGTCGACGCGTTCCGGCGCGAGCTGCCCGACGACAGACTGACCTACAATGTCGGGCTGATCGGCGGCGGCCAGTCGGCCACGCTCGATCAGGGCAAGATCCGGGTCGAGGCGACCGGCAAGACCAACATCATTGCCGCCACGGCGGTCGCCCGCGGCGACCTTCGCGCGCTTTCCGAGGAGCAGATCGCCCGAACCCAGGCGAAGATGCGGTCAATCGTCGCCCAGTCGCTTCCCGGCGCCAAGGCCGAGATCAGCTTCGACCCCGATTCCTACCCGCCGATGCCGCCGACCGAGGGCAATCGCGCTCTGCTTGCCCGACTCAACCTCATCAACCGCGACATGGGCCTGCCGGCGATGGCCGAGCTCGATCCGGCCAAGCGCGGGGCCGGCGACATCAGCTTCGTCGCCAAGGATGTCGACGGGCTGGTCGGCCTCGGTCCGGCGAGCGACGGTTCGCACACGCCGCGCGAGACGGTCGATATTCCCTCGATATTCAAACAGGCCAAGCGCGCCGCGATCCTGATGTCGCGGCTGGCCCGGGAACGCCGCTGATCGGGGGCACCAGGGTTACAGCAGTGCAACCGCGCCGCCGTTCGCGGGTTGAAGACGGCACGCGGCCCTGCGCC
>Ga0207678_10006986_pt1 | contig 10022 bp, 10 predicted proteins | sample KBSC63metaG_FD_184319 | JGI IMG/M metagenome (GOLD analysis project Ga0207678, IMG submission 184319) | Corn rhizosphere microbial communities from Kellogg Biological Station, Michigan, USA - KBS C6-3 metaG (SPAdes) (version 2) | ecosystem: Host-associated > Plants > Roots > Rhizosphere > Soil ...
GCCTGGCCGACCGCGCGCTCGTGCTCACCGCCGGCGTGGCCGTGCTGACCCTGCCGTGCCTCGCCGCGCGCGCCCACCTGCTCGCCCGCCTCGGGCGTCACGACGAGGCCCTCGCCGCCGCCCGGGAACAACTCGCGCTCGCCGAGCGGCTCGACTCCCGTCGGTTCGTCGCCCAGGCCCAAGGCGACGCCGGCATGGTCGCCCTCGCCGCCGGCCGTCCTGCCGAGGCCGCCGACCTGTTGGCCGCCGCGCTGGACGGTGCCGTTCCCGACGGCGACGCGCCGATCAGCCGCCCGTCGACGCGGTTGGCGCGGGCGGAGGCGCTTGCCGACGCGGGCCGGGCCGACGACGCGACCGCCGAACTGCGCCGCGCCGTGCTGGAACCGGTCGGCACCGGCGACCAGGCGTGGTCGCTCGTCCCGCGGATGTCGCGGATACAGGGTCGCATCGCGCTGGCGCGCGGCGATCGGGCGACGGCCCGGCGCCGGTTCACCGAGGCGATCGCCACCTGGCGGCGGCTGACGCCGCCCACTCCGGGCGACGACCTCATGGCCGCTCTCGTCGATCTCGGGCGGCCCCCGGTGATCGGTCTCGTGGAACCGGCCCGCGAACTCGAACGCCTACACGGGGAACTCGCCGCGGTACAGGAGGCCTCATGCCCGGCTTCACCTTGAGCGGATACACGCCCGCACCGGTCGAGGAGGTCTGGAAACTGCTCTTCGACCCCACGCGGTTCCCGGAGTGGTGGTCCGGTGTCGAGACCGTGCACACGGAGGGCCCCGACCGGTACGTCATGTGGCCGGACGGCTACCCGGACTTCCCCATGCCGCAGAGCCTGCGCACGGAGCGCGGGGCGAGCCGCGTCACCGTTTCCTGCCAGGTCTCCGACATCGACGTCGTCTGGCAGCTCGCCGAGGCCGGCAACGGCACGCGGATCGAGGTGCGGGTGGACCTTCCCGACGCCGAGGCGCACCGCTTGGCGAGCCAACGCCGGATCATCGCCGCGTCCCTGGACAACCTGACCGCGCTCGCCGCCGCCGCGACGCCGTAGTGTCGGCAACGCTCGCTAGATGACGCGTACCGCCAGCTGTTCGAGCCCGCTCGCCCGCGCCACGTGCGCCGCCTCTTCTGCCAGGTCTCTCAGCGGCAGGTGGCCGCTGCCCGGGAACGGCGTCACGACCACCTCGTGGTCGAGGATCTCCCACACGCCGGCGATCCGGCCGTCGACAAGGACGATCGGGGATATCCATCCGGAGGTGCGGCTGACCGCAGCACGATGCTGCTTCGGCAGCAGCGTTTCGTCGTTGGTGCCCGGCCCGAGGATGTACTGGTCGAACCCGCCGAGCAGGCGCACACCCCTGCACGCGGCCACGTCGGCGAGTTCCGCCACGTGTTCGGTCAGCATCAACGCCCGGTGTCCTTCGACGTCGACCTCGGAAAGCCTGTCGCCCATGTCGCCGAACCACTGACGCAGCCTCGGCCGGCTCGTGGTGTTGAGCGTCAACCAGCGGTCGAACACTTCGGGAGTGGCGGGACCGTAGGCACCCAGGTACGCCGCGATCACCGCCGGCGCGGCCTGCTCGGCATCCGGCATCTTCCCCCAGGTGGGAAAGCGGGTTGCCGGCAGCGTGAACGTGACCTTGTTGCCCTGGTTCGGGCCGTGGCACAGCACGCCCCGCCACGCCAACGGCTTGAGCACCTGGCCCCACCCGGATCGCAGCCGCTCCTCCAGACCGGAGAATCGTTTGTCCGCAACGATCTGGGCGACCAACTGCTCCCGGGTGAGCACGGCGCCGTCGAGGAGGGTCGCCACCTTCTCGGTCAGCGCGTCGATCTGTGTCGGCGTCACTCCGGAGACCCGTTGCCAGGACGGCTTGAGCCAGACGCGGGTGGTCTCCACCAGTGCGAGATAGGCGGGGGCGTCGTCCGGCCGCAGCAGGTGCAGCGTTCCCCGCATCGCCCAGGTCTTCATCAGCGACGCCTCGGAGAAGGACCGGTCGACGGCGTCCTTGTCGGGCACCGACTGCCGCAACGCGACGGCCAGCGCGGCGGCACTCCAGACCTGTGCCTGTACGCCGCCCAGCCTGCCGACGATCTCGCTTGCGGTGCGCTGGGTGCGCGGAACCAGGTACTGCCGACGCATGCGCCAGGCAAGGACGTCCGACCAGCTGACCTTCACGCGGTCACCTCTCCTCGATGGAGCTTGCGGCCCGCCGGGCGCGATGTTCCCGAAGCTTGTGACGGTTGCCGCAGCGCTCCATGGCGCACCAGCGCCTCGCCCCGGGGCGGGACGTGTCGACGAACACCAGGGGGCAGTTGTCGCTGGCACATTCGCGGATGCGTCCGCCGAGCGGTCCGGACAGCAGCTCGATCATCTGCCGCGCGAGGGTCGAGAGCGCCTGCTTCGCCCGCACCGGCGGCGTCCACTCCATCGTCGTGCCGTCGCCGGCCAGCGCCGGTTGCAGCGGCACCGCGGCCGCGGCCCGGTTGATGTCCGCGACCGCTTCAGCGGGCAGCGGGCTGTGGTCGGCGCGGGCGTGGGCCACAACCCAGATCGCCTGGCGCAGGGTCTTGGCCGCGGCCAGGTCACCGCCCGACGCCGGGACCGTCAGTACCGCGGCCAGTGGCGGTTGGGCCAACCATTCGGCGAGTTGGGCCGGCTTGTGGAGCGTCTCGAACACCGCGTACCGGCCCTCGCCGCCCGAGTGCGCGAAGTCCAGGCAGACAGCGCCGGCGTCGAAGAAGAACGACCCGCCCTTGGGGTCAACCAGCCGTCGCCCGGTTGCGCTCGATCGCATGACACTAGTATAACTGGTTACTCGACACCGCTTAAACAGGTTTCATCAACGGGAGGGAACCGACATGGTCGCGCGGCACATCAACCCCGAAGGGCTCCACCGCAGCCCGGCCTTCAGCCAGGCCGTCGTTGTCGAACAACCCGCGAAGACCATCTACATCGGAGGACAGAACGGGGTCGACGCCGACGGCAAGGTCGTCGGGCCGACGCTCAAGGAGCAGGCGACGCAGGCGTTCCGCAACCTCGCGGCCATCCTGGAGAGCGAGGGGGCCAGCTTGGCGAACATCGTGCACTGGCGGATCGCCGCGGTGCAGGGCACGTCACTCGACGACGGCGTGGCCGCCTTCCAGGAGGTGTGGAACAGGGCCGACCCGCCGCCGGCGATCACCGTCCACTACGTCGCCGCACTGGGCCCCGGGATGCTGGTCGAGATCGACGCCATCGCCGCCGTCTGATGCGGTTTGCTCAGGGCAGGACCACCTCGTCGTAGCTCACCGCCGACATCGCCAGGTCCGGGAAGATGTTGTGCGCCTCCACCCAGTGCTGTGTCTCGCTGAAGACCTCGCGCGGGTAAGGCAGGAACACGATGCGCTCTCCGGTGCCGAACGCGCGCACGTCGACCTTGTCGTGGTACTTCTCGGGGACGGACCGCAGATGGTGTTGCTTGTGCCGCTCCGGGTGCAGGTCGATGTCCATCTGGGCGCGCTTGAGCGCGGCGAGGTACTTGTCGGCGTCGGCCTTGTTCACGTCGTTGCCGGTGAGCAGGAACCCGATCATGAACGTGGCATCGAGCACCTTGCGGAAGCCGTGGGCCTCGGCGATGTACAGCGGTACCCCGAACATCGTCGCCGCGGGTACCTGCCTGTCGAGCAGCGCGTCGAGTCGCTCGTTCGGTGGGCCCTGGAAGCTCAGCGTGATCTGGTCGGACGGCAGCACGGCCTCCAACGCCTGCAGCGTGGTGAAGTGGCTGCCCGAGTGGTAGCCCACGCCGACCGGCACCCCGGCCAGGTCTTCGGGCCGCCGCACCGGCGACTCCGGCGGCACCATGATCCCGCACGGCGCGACCGAATAGGCGGTGGTCACCAGGTAGCCGGACCGCTCGCTCGCCGCGGAACTGGTCACCCAGTGGCAGGCGCAACTGACGTTCGCGCCGTCGCGGCCAGCCCCGAACGACTCGAACGCCCCGGTCTTGATCTGGCCCTGGTCGTCTCGCGCCAACGGGCGGATGCCGTAGTCGCCCGCCGGCAGGAACTCGTACTCCAGGCCCTCGGCCGAGAAGTAGCCCGCCTCGTGCGCGACCCACTCCTGCAGCCGTCCGTGCGGCATGATCCGGAACACCATTTCGACCCCCTTCTCGGCGGAAATCCTCACCGCCACCCGGCGCCACGGCTCGGCAGGTCGTACCAGCCCCACCATATCCCCGGCATTCGCAGCGACGATATGCCCGTGCGCTGCTCGCCGGCCGGGCTAGCCGTACGTTGGACGGTGATGACGGGTTTCGCCCGAGCCGGCCATGTGCGTCGGCAGTTCGAAGAGGCTGAGCATTCCCGGGTCGGCGAAGGTCACGCAGCGCCGGATCAGGCCACGGCTGACCTCGAACACCTGCAGCGAGTGTGCCCGCACACCGCCGTTGGCCGGGTCCGGGGCGTAGGCCGCCAGCGCCGGGCTCCCGTTGGCCTGCACGGCCAGCAGCCGCCAGCCCGGCCCGCGCATGGCGAAGACGCGCTCCATGAACTCGCGGTAGTGCGCCCGGCCGGCCAGCCACAACGCGACAGGCGGCATCTCCATCACGACGTCGTCGGCCAGCAGCTTGGTCAGGCCGGGCACGTCGGCCGCCTCGAACGCCGTCAGGTACCGGTCGACCACCGCGCGTTCGTCGGGGTCGGCGGGCTCGCGCAGCTCCTCGAGCACCGGCCCGGCGGCCTGTAGCGTGGCGCGGGCCCGTTGCAGGCTGCTGTTCACCGACGCGACGCTGCTGTCCAGCGCCTGCGCCACCTCGGCGGCGGGCAGTTGGAGCACCTCACGCAGCACCAGCGCCGCACGTTGCCGGGCGGGCAGCAACTGCAACGCCGCCACCAGCGCCAGGCGCAGCCCCGCGCGCTGCTGGGCGGCGTCCGCCGGATCGCCGAGACGGGCGTCCGGGAACGGCTGCAACCACGGAACGTCGAGGTTCGGTGTGAGCGGCACCTGCGGATCGTCGCCGGCTGGGCCGAGCCCGCTCGGCAACGGCCGCCTCGCCCGTCCCGAAAGCGCGCTGAGACAGGCGTTGGTGGCGATCCGGTGCAGCCACGTGCGCAGTGACGCCCGCTGCGGGTCGAACCGGTCGGCTGCCCGCCAGGCGCGCAGCAACGTCTCCTGGACCAGATCCTCGGCCTCCTCGATCGAGCCCAGCATCCGGTAGCAGTGCGCCAGCAGATCACCCCGGAAGGCCTCGTGCTGCGTCGTCACCTCGCCCACGCGGGCGAGCCTACGCCGGGACCTACGCCGGGCCACGTCGAAAATTCGCCCCGGACAGCGATGAGTTCGTGCGCGCGCGCCGGTATGTGTCGGGTGAAGGCGGCCGGCTGGGCTGCCACCGCAGAAGGGAGCCCGTGATGGGCGACGTCATCGTCATCCAGTTCGCCACGCTCGACGGCGTGGTCTCCGACCCCGACGGACGCTGGGGCACCGGCCACGGCGGCTGGGCGTTCCGGTACGGGCGCGGACCGGTCGACGGCGACAAGTTCCGCCTCGGAACGCGGATGGAGCAGGGCGTCCAGCTCTACGGTCGGCGGACCTGGGAGCACTTCGCCCAGCTCTGGCCGAACCGCGACGGGGACTATGCCCGGCTGATGAACGCCGTGCCCAAGCGCGTCGCGACCCGCACCGGCATCGACGCGGCGGCCTGGGCGAATTCCGCCGCGATCGACGGCGACCCGTTGGCGTGGGTGAAGAACGAGCGCGAGCGGCGTGACGTCGTGGTGATCGGCAGCCTGAGCCTGGTGCACGCCCTGGCTGCGGCCGATCTGGTCGACGAGTACCGGCTGGTCACCTTCCCGACCGTCGCGGGTGAGGGCGACCGGCTGTTCGCCACCGGCACGCCCGCCAACTTCCGGTTCACGCTCGTCGAATCCGTCGACCCCGTTGTGCTGACAGTGCTGCGCCGCGACCAGTCGGCCAGCGAGGTGCCGTCGCAGGCGTAACGCATCAGCGGGGACGGCACACTCTGACTCGTGGATGCGCATGCGTGGCCGCAGACGTTGCCCGCTCGTCAGGTGCGGATCGCCAGACCCACGGATCGGCTGGACGAGGTGGTGCGCTTCTACCGCGACGGGCTGGGCCTCCCCGAACTGGCCCGGTTCGACGGGCATGCCGGTTACAGCGGCGTGATCCTGGGTCTGCCCGGCGCGGACCATCACCTGGAGTTCACCCGGCACGAGCGAGGCAGTCCCGGCCCCGCGCCGACTCTGGACAACCTGTTGGTGCTCTACCTTGGCGGAACTTCCGCCGTCGAGCGGGCCGCGGCGCGGCTGGTGGCGCTGGGACATCCGACTGTCGTCGCGGAGAACCCTTATTGGACCGAGCATCGGGCGGTCACGGTGGAGGATCCGGACGGCTGGCGGGTCGTCCTGGTGCCGCGGGCGGGCTTCCAGGACACATCCGGCGAGGCGGACGTCGCGATCGACTGGCACGAAGGGGATCGGGCGTCGCTTCGTCCGCTCTTCAGCTTGGCCGAGGACTCGGCGAGCGAACTCGACTCGTATTTCATGGCGGGACGGGTGTTGGTGGCGCGCAGCGGTGGCGACGTCGTCGGCCATCTGCAACTCGTCGTCGCCGACGCGCCGGGGCACGTCGAGATCAAGAACATGGCCGTCCGCGAAGACCTGCACGGCCGGGGGATCGGTCGGCTGCTGATCCGAACGGCGTTGGCCCGCCTCGCCGGCGAGGGTGTGTCCACGGTGCTGGTCGCGACGGCGAGCGCCGACGTCGGGAACCTGCGCTTCTACCAGCGCATGGGCTTCCGGATGCGCTCGGTCGAACGCGACGCCTTCACCGAGGCCACCGGCTACCGGCCGGATCTCCACGTCGACGGGATCGCGCTGCGCGACCGGGTCTGGCTGGACCGGGACGTCGCTTGAGAGTCGCGCCGCCGCACTCGACCCGGGCGATTGGGGATGGCGCTGGAGGACGTCCGGGTGCCCCCGCCGTCGCGGCGTTCTGGGCATGAGCCGGCGGTGTGCGTGTAACGAAAGGCGCCCTGGCCGGCACTGAGCCCTCGTCACCCCGTTGAGCGAGGAGGTCGGGCATGGCGAGCGGCGATGCGTTGCAGGCGTGGCACCGGGTCGATCCGGTCGACGTGCCGGGCGACGGCCGGGTGCGCGGTGTGGTGGTGGACGGGCGCACGGTGGCGCTTGCCCGGTGCGGGCTGACGCTGGGTGCGCTCGAGAACCGCTGCCCGCACCAGGGCGGCCCGCTCGGGGAGGGGTCGATCGAGAACGGGTGGCTGCGCTGCCCGTGGCACGGCTACGACTACGACCCGGTCAGCGGCAGGCCGCCGGAGGGCTTCTCCGACGGCGTCACCTCGTACGAGGTCGAGGAGCGGGCGGACGGGGTGTACGTGTGCCTGCCGGAGCCGCCTGCCGCGGTGCGCACGGTGGCCGACGTGCTCGTCGAGACACTCGTGGCGTTCGGGGTGCGGCACGTGTTCGGCATGGTGGGTCACTCGAACCTGGGCATGGCCGACGCGATGCGCCGCGCCGAGGAGCGCGGCGAGTTGACCTACATCGGGATCCGGCACGAGGGCGCCGCGGCGTTCGCCGCCAGCGCCTACGGCAAGTTGACGGGGCGGCCGGCGGCCTGTTTCGCCATCGCCGGCCCGGGTTCGACGAACATGCTCACGGGCCTGTACGACGCGAAGCTGGACCGGGCGCCGGTGGTGGCGATCTCCGGGCAGGTACCGTCCACTGTGCTCGGTCGGGGCGCGTTCCAGGATCTGGACCTGTCGGCCGTTTTCCGCGACGTGGCCGCCTGGACCTCGTCCATCCACAGTGGAAGCGACCACGCCGAACCGGCGGCACTGGCGGTCAAGCACGCCCTCGACGCGCGCGGCGTGGCGCATCTGGTGCTGCCCGACGAGGTGCAGGTCCAGCCCAGCGAGGAAGCACCCGCGCACCCGGAGGGCCGGCTCTCCACCTCGCCGGCACGGCCCGACGACGCCGCGCTCGCCGCTGCGGCCGACCTGCTGCGGGCCGCGCGTCGCCCGGTGATCATCGCCGGACACGGCGCCGTCGAGGCGCGCACGGAACTGCTCGCGCTCGCCGACGCGCTCGGCGCACCGGTGCTCACCACCTTCCGGGCCAAGGGCCTCGTGCCCGACACCCACCCGCTCGGTGCCGGCGTGCTCGGCCGCAGCGGCACCCCGGTGGCGAGTTGGCTGATGAACGAGTCGGATCTTTTGCTGGTCGTCGGCGCGTCGTTCTCCAACCACACGGGGATCGCCGCTTACAAGCCGATCGTGCAGATCGACGACGACAGGGCGGCGATCGGCCGCTTCCACCCCGTCACCGTCGGAATGGTCGCCGACGCCGCGCCGGCGCTCGCCGCCCTGAGCGGCGCGTTGGATGACACCAAGGCCGTCGACCAGCGGCCCGACGTGGCCGCGCGATGGGCGATCTGGCGGGCGGAGAAGGCGCGCCGGGTCGCCGACGACCGCGGCCGCGGGGTCTCGGCCGCCGCCGTATTCGACGCGCTGTCGCGCCACCTCCCGCACGATGCGGTCGTTACCGTCGATGTGGGCAACCACGCCTACTCGTTGGGCCGCTACCTCGAGTCCGCCGGGCAGCCGGTGCTGATGTCGGGCTACCTCGGCTCGATCGGCTTCGGCTACCCCGCCGCGCTCGGGGCATGGGCGGCCGTCGGCGGCGCCCGGCCGGTCGTCGCGGTCACCGGTGACGGCGGGTTCGGCCAGTACGCCACCGAACTGACCACTGCCGTCAAGTACGGCATCCCGATCAAGCACGTGCTGCTCGACAACCACGCCCTCGGCAAGATCGCCAAGGAGCAGCGGGCCGGGGACTTCCCGGTCTGGCACACGTCGCTGGTGAACCCGGACTGGGCCGCCTACGCCCGGCTCTGCGGCGCCACCGGTATCCGGGTCGAGCGCCGCGACCAGCTCGACGCGGCCATGACCGAGATGTTCACAGTGGACGGTCCGGTGCTGCTGTGCGTCGAGCAAGACCCCGAACTGTTGTAGAACCGGAGGAATCCATGACCCGATACGACGACCTGCGCGCGTTGTTCATCAACTGCACGCTCAAGCGCTCGCCCGAGCAGAGCCACACCGGCGGCCTGATCGACGTCAGCCGCACCATCATGCACAAGCACGGCGTCACCGTCGACGTGATCCGCGCCGTCGACCACGACATCGCCACCGGCGTGTGGCCGGATATGACCGAGCACGGCGCGGCGTCCGACGCGTGGCCCGACCTGTACGAGAACTACGTGGTGCCGGCCGACATCCTCGTCGTCGCCGGACCGATCTGGCTCGGTGACAACTCGTCGGTCACCAAGCGGGTCATCGAGCGGCTCTACGGCAACTCGCACCTGCTCAACGACGCCGGCCAGTACGCCTACTACGGGCGCGTCGGCGGCTGCCTCATCACCGGCAACGAGGACGGCGTCAAGCACTGCGCGCAGAACATCCTCTACAGCCTGCAGCACCTGGGGTACACGATCCCGCCGCAGGCCGACGCCGGCTGGATCGGCGAGGCCGGCCCCGGACCGTCCTATCTGGACCCCGGCTCGGGCGGACCGGACAACGACTTCACCAACAGGAACACCACGTTCATGACATGGAACCTGCTGCACCTGGCCCGGATGCTGAAGGACGCCGGCGGCATCCCCGCCTACGGCAACCAGCGCAGCGAGTGGGACGCCGGTTGCCGGTTCGACTTCGCCAACCCCGAATACCGCTAACGGCCGCCAGCGGCCGTCAGCGGTACTCGGCGGCCGTTAGCGGTTGCCGGCGGCTCAGCGGTGGAAGTCGCGGAACGCGTCCAGCAGCCGGTCGCGGGCCTGTCCGGAGATACTCTCCGCCGGCAGGTCCGCGAGCGTATGCACGGTGTGGCGGATCTGGTCGAGGTAACGGGCGCAGCCGTCGCACTCGGCCAGGTGCTCGACGACGCGACGCTCGGTGGCATCGTCGAGCGTGCCCTCGAGGTGCGCGGTCACCAGTTCCACGAACTCG
>Ga0207678_10006995_pt1 | contig 10013 bp, 9 predicted proteins | sample KBSC63metaG_FD_184319 | JGI IMG/M metagenome (GOLD analysis project Ga0207678, IMG submission 184319) | Corn rhizosphere microbial communities from Kellogg Biological Station, Michigan, USA - KBS C6-3 metaG (SPAdes) (version 2) | ecosystem: Host-associated > Plants > Roots > Rhizosphere > Soil ...
TGCGAACCTCCGGGATGCCTGCACCTGTAGCTGCGAAGCCGATCGCCTACGCAACAGGACCGGATGGACGGGGGAAGGTTCCCGGACGGGGCGGGGCCGACCGCCTGCACGTGCACCGGAACGCGCGGATGCACTTGCGTCCGCCGGTTGAGTCGGACACGATGACGCTACGTCGACGACGGATAGTGATCAGCCGGATGAGGCTCGAGCCGCTATCGGGGTCGGCCGTACTGGAGATCGGCTGGAGCGACCATGATCTACGAGCCGCAACACCGGCCGCTGAGCGCGGCCCTGGCTGCGATGCCGGACCTGCGCAATCGCCTGTTAGCCGCTCATGTGCCCGACGCCAGTGGTCGGCGCTGCCGGGCGTGCACCACCCCCGGCACCGGCACACCGGGGGCACACTGGCCCTGCCGGATTCGCGAGGCCGCCGAGGCGGCACAGGTCACAACCTGACGGGAACGCAGCTTTCGCTCACGACTCCTCCTCCCATCCTGGGCGGCGGCCACCCCGGCTCAGATCGGCCTGACTGCGGAAATCTCTGACTGGAGCCACCTACTACCGCGATCGCCAGAACCCCGTAGCGATCCATAAGTAGCCATCAGCGCGCGCCGCCTCGACGGCGACGAGCCCGGCGGGTGTCATCGGGCCTGCTGTGGGGAGCCGGGCGTGCTCGTCCTTGGTGACGCCCAACCGGTACACCGCGGCAGCTCGGCACTGCCGGTATCGGCCCGATCCTGCTAGCCCCGGCGGGGTCTGGATCCCCGCCGGCAGCCCATCGTGTGCAGCCAGATCCAAATCCCGGCGCCTCCCGAGAGAGATCAGCCGCTGCGCCGACACGTTTTCGCCGCCCTGGCCGCGCTCCTGGCCCGAGAAATTTATAATAGTTCTAGTGTGCGCGCCCGGCGAACGGCGTCGCGTCGGTTCTTCGCGTCGAGTTTGCGGTACACCGCGCGCGTGTGGGTCTTGACGGTGGTGATCGAGACGTACAATTCGGAAGCGATCTCGTTGTTGGAAAGGCTGCTTGCGAGGTAGCGCAGGATGGTGCGTTCACGGTCGGTGAGCGGGTCGACGAGCGCGGATTTCGCCTCGTTCATCGTCGGCGCGACGCCGGGCATGCGTTCCAGCAGATCGAGTGCGAATGCCGGGGCAGCGGTGCCGCGCTCGATGCGTTGTGCGAGCAGTGGTTGAAGATCTGCTTCGGCGAGTAGCGGCCGGCGGAGGCCTAATGGCGCGGCGGTGCCTAACGCATCCTCGAGGTGGTCCAACGCCTGGTCTTGGTTGCCCGTGGCCAGGGCGAGCAGGGTGTCGAGGACCGCGGCCTCGGTCCGTGTGCGTGGAGCGGGCGCGGCCTGCACTCGAGCTCGGGCGCCCATCGCCGCCGGCAGGTCCCCCAGCACCAGAAGCAGCCGTGCCGCAGCGAGCGCACCGGCGGTGGTCGCGGCCGGCTGCATCTGGTCGACGAGGTTTCGGGCGTCCGCGAGGTTCCCGGCACGCGCGAGTAGGCGTGCCTCGTAGCCCAGCCGCTGCTCCTGCAGGGGTACGGGCGGGGACCAGCCTTCGAGCTCGGCGAGGGTGGCGCGGAGGCCGATAAGGGATCGCTCCCGGTCACCAGCTGCCTCGCGGCGGGCGGCCAGGACGAGCGCCGCGCTGAGGCGGATGTGCGGCTCGGGCGCGACGGCCTGCACACCGGCGATGCGGCTGAGCCAGTGATCGATCCCGCCGGGGTCGTCGCGGTCCAGCAGGATGCGGGCCATGGCGAGGTAGGCGGCCACGACCTGGGCGGTGTGCTCCCAGCCGGCTGCTGATGCGGTCGAAACCGCCTGCAGAGCCGACGCTTCGGCGGCGTTCAACTCTCCCTGTTCGGTGATCAGCAGCGCCCGGTGGGCGGCCGCGTTGAGCTGGGCGAGCGCGGGCGAGGCGAGCCGGGTCTCGACGGCTGCCCGAAGATGTTGGTCGGCGTCGGCGAGATCGCCCGCCCACAGCGCCGCGGTGCCGAGGGTGTTGTGCACGCTGACCGGTAGGATCTCGGCGCCGGCGATGCCCAACCCGGCCAGGACGGCGGGGTCGGTGGGCACGGCGCGGTGTGCGGCCGCTGCCGCCTCCCAGTTCCCGTCCAGCCGGGCGAGTCCGGAGGCGGGGAGGTTGACCAGCATCCGGGCCCGAGCGGCGTGTCGACCCTGGAGGCGGGTCGTCCCGGCGCGCGCTGCGTCGAGCAGATCGGCCACGCCGGCACGGTTTCCCTGGATGATGCGGGCCCCGGCGAGGCCGATTGCAAGCTCGGGATAGGCGCGCACCGTGATCGCGGGCGCCGCGAGAAGTACTCGTTCCAGGCTGTGCGCGTGCCCGTGGTGTGCGAGCGCGACCAGGTGGATCCCGACCAGCTCGGCCGCCATCGGCCAGTGTTGACCAGCCACAGCCGCGGAGATCGCGTCAAGCGGCATCCCTTGGGCGCGGAACCACTCGGCCGCCCGCCTGTGCAGATCCCGCCGCTCCCGCCGAGTCGTAGGTTGGGCACGGAGGATATCGGCGAGCAGCCGGTGCAACCGGTACCAGCGCCCCGGACGGTCGACGGCTTGGACGAACAGGTGCGACGCCGCAAGGTCGGCGAGCAGCCGCGCACTGTCGTGCCGGCCGGTGAGGGCCTGGGCGAGGTCGGCGCTGACCACGTCGACGGTGCTGATCTGCCGCAGGAAATGAAGCAGCTCGGGCGACTGTCGATCCAGCACCTCGGTGACCAAGTACCCGGCCACGCTGTGGTCGTCCCCGGAGAAGCCGGCGACCGCCGCGTCCACATCAGCGCGGTGCAGCAGGTGCAGCGCCACCAGGCGCAGCCCGGCAGGCCAGCCGTCGGTGCGCTCGACCAGCCGCTGCACCTGCTCGGCATCCAGCTCAACGTGCAGCTGCGCGAACAAGGCGGCGGCCTCGTCGACGCGGAACGCCAGATCGTGCGCGCGCACCTCGGCCACCAGCCCGGCCAGGCGCAGCCGCTCCAGCGGCCACGGCGGGTCCCGCCGGGTGGTCACCAGCAACGCCAACATGGGCGGCGGGCGCTCGATCAAGCGGACCAGCCCGGCGTGCACGGCCGACGACTGCACCTCGTGCAGATTGTCCAGCACCAGCACCACCGGCCGGGCCGCCCGCCGCAGCGCCGCCGCGAACAGACCCGGCAGCTCGTCGCTGCCCGCCGCGTCCGCCACAACCCGGCGCAGCGCAGTCGACGGCTCTGGGCCTGCTACGGGCAACATCGCCGCGGCGAGAGTCCGCCAGAACGTTTGCGGGTCGTCGTCGCCCGCATCGAGGGTGACCCACGCCGCCGGCCGGTCGTCCGCGCTCGCGGCGAGCCAGGACGCGGCCAGCAAGGTCTTGCCCCACCCCGCGGTCGCCGCGATGACCGTGACCGGGTGTCCTTGGGCGTCGTCGAGCAGTCCGTGCAGTCGCGGGCGGTCGATGATCTGGTTGGCCACCGGCGCGGCGAACTTCACGGCAGCGTCAACCGACGCCCCGTCAACCAACGCCCCAACCCACCTCATCCCGTCCGGACGATCCGGGCTCGATCCGGCGGGCTTCACCATAGGCCCCTGGCGTCGGGCGACCGGGAGGCGAGCGTGAGTAGCGAGTACACCATCCGGGTCCGCGGCCGCCTCAGCCCCGACATCCTCGCGGCGCTCGAACCTCTCCAGCCTGCGGAACCGGTCACGGACACCGAGCTGCGCGGCGTTCTCGTTGACGGCGCCGCGTTGCACGGGATGATCGCCCGACTCGAGCAGCTCGGCGTGGAACTCATCGGAATCACCCGGCTACCCACCCTGTCGGCCACGACCCGGCCCCTCGACACGCTCACCCTCATCAGGCCTCATGTCCGCTGACGGCGACTGCCCGACGGTGATCGGGCGCCCGGCAGCGTCTCCACCATCCCCATCCAGCGGCCCTGCCGGTTCGGTAGGGCCTGATCGTGGTGCAGCACCGCCGGGGAGGCCGCGGGCGGCCAGGCTCGCGGCCTGGTTCCGGTCACGACCGTAGGCGCGAGAACCCGAGTACAGCGCCAGCGCCGCGGGGACGCCGAGGCCCGCCACCGCGCCCAGGGCAGAGGTCAAGCCCCACCTGTCGGCGATCGCCCCGGCGAGGACCGGCCCGATGGCCAGCCCGAACAGATTCTGCACCAGGACGAACACCGAGATCGCGGTCGCCCGCAGGCCCGGCTGCACGACGTCGAGCACGGCCGCTGCCGCCGGGCCCACCGCCGCGGTCACCGTCGCGCCCCCGGCGAGGATGAGCAGCAGTTGGGCCGACCCGGCCGGCACCGCCAGGAACGCCGTGCCCAGCAGCGCCGAGCTGGCCACACCCGCCGCCGCCGGAACGACCAGCCGCCGCCGCACATCCCGACGCGCCGCCCAGTCGGCCAACACAGCACCACCGGCAGTGCCCACCGCGCCGGCGAGCACAACCACCGAGCCGAGCACACCCGCGCGCACCGGAGCCATCCCATACGTGCGCTGCAAGAATGTCGGCAGCCACGTGTAGAGGGTGGAAAGCACCACCAGCAACAGCGCGCCCCCGACCATCGCGCCGATCGCCGATGGAGCCCGCGTCAACGCCCGCACGGCCGCACGAGCACCCGGCCGGGCCGGACGAACCGTGGGATAGTCCCGCACCCGCAGAAACAGCCCGGCCAACACCAGGCCGGGCAGCGCGAGCATCCAGAACGCTGCCCGCCACCCCCACTGCGCCGCGGCCAGACTGCCGCCGACACCACCGACCAGGATGCCCAACGGAGCACCGGTCTGGAACACGCCCAGCACGGTCGCCCGGCGATCGGCGGGGAACTTAGCCGCCAGCAAAGCGCTACCGGCCGGCCCGAAACTGGCCTGCCCCAGACCCACCACCAACCGCGCGACCAGCATCGACAGGTAACCACCCGCGAACCCGCAGGCTGCCGTCGCGGCACTCCACACGACCGCCATCACCGCGACCGCCCGCACCCGACCCCACCGGTCAACCGCCACCGCGATCGGCAGCGCGGCCGCGGCCACCATCACCGACACCACCGACACCAACGCACCGAGCTGGACATCGCTCACCCCCCATTCCAACCGGAGATAGGGAAAAGCGGCGACCATCACCTGCCGATCGGCGTAATCGACCACCATGAGCAGGAAAAGCAGAACGAGCACCGTACGCGTCTGCGATCGGTGCCCGGCATCGTCACTCGCATCGACACTCATGTCGACACCTCACCCGTGACAACAGCAGCCTCACTCGACCGACCGGACGCGTACGCGCCGCGCGGACCCTCCGGCCAGTGGCACAACCCGTGGCGTCCACCAGGGTCAGCGCCGTATCCTGTGCCTGGACATGCTCGACCAGCGCGTCCTGGTATTCGCACCTGTGGCACCCCCGGGACCTCATCGCGACGCCAGAACCGCGACGCTGTGCCCTCACAATGCAGAAATCCTCGTTCGTCGTCAGGACAGGCATACCAGTGAAAAGCCCGTCCGGCGCATTCGACACGACGCTGCATCGCATCGAATGTTATGTACGTGCAAAGTCTTGCACGCCTGCCGGCGCTGCGCGAGAGGATCACACCGCGTCGACGCGGCGGCGGACGTCGTCGAGGTCGCCGCGGATCCAGGCCGCTCGGCCATCCCGCGCGGATGTCGAGGTCGCCGCACCCGGCACAGCCGCACCGGATCCGCCACAACACCCCGTTGGATCACGTCGGGGTGATCGGCCAGACGCTTGCCCGATTCAGGGCCTTACCTCCGAATAGTGGACACGGGGGGTCGATTAGGCGACGAGCTGCGGCATAGCGGCCCTGCGACCTCTTGGCCGGGCCACGTTCGTCCTGCGCGGCGCCGGTCACAGTTCCGGTGTGACGAAGTCGCCGACACTTTCATTTTGGAGATATTTCAAACCGGCAGATCACGGACCGATCCCCCCGGCCGACCAGCGCTTATACCGCATCTTCGCGTATTCCCGTGAGCACGTGACAATGCCCACCCGAACAAAACTGGAGGTTCTCCCCCGTCGCATCCGTACCGTCGACCACTCCGTCGTCCGATCGCGGACGACAGACCGACATCCGGACCGCCGCACCAGGCCCTGTCCTCGCGGTTCCGGTCCGTTGAGCTGGAAAGGCGGGACAGGGCGAGGGAATTGCACGGATGTCATCTGTCCGGAATTGCCTCGACGGGTGCGCCAGGAGAACAACCGTTCATGTCATCTCGACCTGCATATCTCACGGGCCGGGGCCTGCTGCGTCTGGCCCTTGCGGGTGCCGTCGCCGTCGGCACCCCGATCGCGCTGGCCGGCACCGCCGAGGCGGCGCCCGCTTCGGTCTGGGACCGGGTTGCCCAATGTGAGAGCGGCGGCAACTGGAACACCAACACCGGCAACGGCTACTACGGCGGCCTGCAGTTCAGCGCCGGCACCTGGCGCGCGTACGGCGGCAGCGGGTCCGCGGCCCACGCCAGCCGCGAAGAGCAGATCGCCGTGGCCGAGCGGGTCCTCGCCGCACAGGGCTGGGGCGCGTGGCCCGTGTGCTCACACAAGGCCGGCGCGTCAGGCTAGACGGCGTCCGCCGCCGCAGGTGGATCCGACGGCCGCACCCCCCGGCCGCCCCCATCTATGCCAGCCGCGGACCCACCGCGACGGCGGCTACACCCTCCGATCGGGGTTGACGCGCTCAGCAGCCTCGCCGCGGCGCAGCCCCTCGCGGCGGGTGGAGGTGCGTTCGCGTCGCCTGAACGATGGGCCCGCAGCGCCCGGCGTGCGCAGGCAAACCCCGGCGTGGGACATCGCGTCGTTGGCATCCTGTCGTGTTCAGCGTGTCCAGCCCTTCCATCAAGTGCTGTCCGCGACCTCGTCACCACCGCCGCGGATCCCAGCACGCTAGAGTGGTTGTGGTCGAGCCGCTGACGGCGATGAGGGGGAGTCGGTGGCCCTCCAGCACTCTTGCGGTCTCACCCGCCGCCGCTTCGGGACGCTGCTCGTCGTGCTGGCCACCACCACCGCCTGCGGCGGCGCAGCCGGTTCTGCTACTGCGGCCACCTCCCAACCCCCGTCCATCGCCACCGCCCCGACGACGTCGGACCGAATCAGTGCGGACAGAATCTCGGCCGTGTGTTCGGCATGGGTCGACTCCGACACCGCCGCCGCCCGCGTGTTGCTGACCGCCGATCTGGGATCGGGCACTCCCGAACAGATCCAGACCATCGTCAAGGACTTCTGGTCCGCCCAGCAACCGATCCTGGCCACGATGCAACCGGCCCCCGCCCCGATCCAGGCCGACGTCGCCAACCTCCTCGCCCTGGCCCAACACGGCGCCGCCACCGGCGACCCCGCCACCCTCACCTCCCCCGACCTGCAGACCGCCGACCGCAACATCGACCAGTACATGCTGGGCGAGTGCGGCTACCCACAGCTCCACATCACCGCCACCGACGCCGCCTACCAGGGAATCCCCGCCACCATCAGCTCCGGCGCCGTGGGCATCACACTCGACAACCAGGGCCGCGAAGCCCACCAGGCGTTGATCGTTCATATCAACGATGGCGTCACCGAACCATTCACCACGCTGCTCACCCTGCCCCCCGAACAGCGCGCCCAGGCAGCCACCGCGCTGGGCTCGGTGGAGGTCGACCCCGGCCAGGCCGCCACCGTGTTCCTCCGCCTCACCCCCGGACGCTACGGCGCCGTCGACTTCCTAGCCCAGGGCACCACCCGCCTGGACGCGCCCGGCAACGGCGATCCGCACTACCAGCACGGCCTCCAGACCGAATTCACCGCCACCTGAACCCCACCGGACTCAGTGCTCGCCGACGACCGACCGAATGCGAGAACCAGCGCCTCCACACTCACGCCGCCATGCTGAACGGACCGGCAGTCGATCAGCGAGGAACCGACTCCGGGCGCATCCAGCGCTGCTGTCCCCGGCGGATCCAGTCGGCGGACTCCATCGTGGCGGCAGGCAACTGAGTGGCGGCAGGCAACTGACGAGCACGCCCCCGGGCCTCGCCCAGTACCTCGTCGACCAGCCTCGGGATGGATCCGACACGGTCCTGAATGGCCGCCCGCAGCACGCCGCCAACGCCCTGGCCGGGAACCCTCGGGCCGGGATCGAGGCCGAGTGCCCTGCGCGCGGTCCGCACGTGGTGCAGCCCTTCGACGGCCGTGTCCTGCGCGATGCGGCACTGTCTCGGGGTGCGCGCGGCCCCGAGCTCGACACCAGCGGCGGTGAATCGCTCGGCAGCTTCGGCCAGTCCGGCAGCAGCTCCCGTCCCGAGCCGGACCGCGGCCCCGTCGAGCACGAGCAGCTCCCCACCCAGCCGTTCAACCCAATGCCGGGCCTCCGCACGGGCGTCATCGAGTTGGCGGCGACGGTGACCGCGAGCGGCGAGCGCGAGGGAGACGACGACAACGACAAACATCACCGCGACCAGCACCATCGCGGTCACCAACACTGTGGTCACACGCTCGACGGTACCCCGGCAGACCGCGATCTCGGTGGGCATCGCCTCCCCGTGGTGGGCATTGCTTGCCCGACCACAGATCGACCGGCATCCCGCCACCACGACGGGGCCGGCGGCTGCGGTCAGTACGCCTCAGTGTTTCGTCGGGAGGGACGCGGGTGTCTTCGCCGCATGCGGCTCCCGCCCGGTGGGGTGGCGGATGCGACCGTGACGGCCGTGCGACCGCGTTCCGCGCCTGCCGAGATCACCGGCAAGCGGCTCGGCTTCATCGTCGTCCCGCTGCCTGCTGGCGATGTTCCTGCTGGCCGGGTTCTACGTCGACCACGCCAGCCGACGCGCTCGTCGAGCGGCTCACCGGCCGGTTCGTCGTGCGCTACGACCTGCGCGACACCGGCCGATCGACCACCGTCGACCCCGACTTGCCCGGCTACACGCTGCGCGACCTCGTCACCGACGCCGTCGGCGTACTCGACGGGCTCGGCATCGCCTGCGCACACCTGGCGGGCCTCGCGCCAGCGGCTTCATCGCGCAGCTCGTAGCGCTGGACCACCCGTCGCGGGTGGCCTCGCTCGTCTTGATCGGCACTCGTCCGTTCGCGCTGGGACCCGTCGACGATGACCTCCCCGAGCACTCCCCGGCGATCACAGCTCACTCGGCGACGCACCACCGGTCGACTGGACCGCCCGCACGTCGATCCTGGACGCCGCAGTGGACAGCCCGGGTGTCGCCGGCTCGCCTGAGTTCGACGCCGCCGAGGCCCGCGCTTACCAGGGGGTCGGCAAAGTCATATGATCTTAAGAAGCTGAAGTGGTCGCAGGGCGTTACGGGCGTGATGTCGGAGAGCCGCGGCAAGGTTGTCGGCGCCGGCGAGGCGGTGCAAGCTGATCACGAGGTTGCGCAGGGTGGCCATGACCTGTGGGGCGGCACCGGTGCGGACCTGGGACTGGTCTTCGGCGAAGGTCACATCGCGGACCCAGTGCAGCCCGTTCTCGATCTGCCAGTGCCCGCGGATCCAGGCGGCGAGTTCGGCGGGTCGGGCCTGGTGTGGCGCCAGGTCGGTGATCGCGTAAACGGTCTCGGTGCGCCACCGGCCCTTCTTCCCGGTCCGGGCGTTGATCGGGCGGGTCTTGCGAATGACCTGGACGGCCTGGACGGCGTGCGGGAACTCGATCCCGGCGGCGATGGTGACGACCTTGAGGGCGCGGATCTCCCGACGGCCGTGCGAGGTCTCGGTGCTGCGGTGCGCGAGCTCGACCTGGCGCCAGGGCAGCCCCGCGAGTTGGCGGCGCAGCCGGGGCTGATTCCCCTTCACCGTGAGCACCCAGTGCGCACCCCGGGCGTGTAGCTCCTCGACGTGCTCGCGCTGGGTGTGCAGGGCATCCGCAGTAATCACCGCCTCGCCAGGTTGATGCCGGTCAGGGTGTCCAGCAGGGGTGTGAACGCGGCGATCTCGTTGGTCTTGCCCGCGACCTTGCCCGCGACCTCGACCTGCCCGAGCACGACGCGGCTGTGTTGGTCGATCACTGCGAGCAGATGCCGGCC
>Ga0207678_10006997_pt1 | contig 10012 bp, 9 predicted proteins | sample KBSC63metaG_FD_184319 | JGI IMG/M metagenome (GOLD analysis project Ga0207678, IMG submission 184319) | Corn rhizosphere microbial communities from Kellogg Biological Station, Michigan, USA - KBS C6-3 metaG (SPAdes) (version 2) | ecosystem: Host-associated > Plants > Roots > Rhizosphere > Soil ...
CTCGATCGCGTCCTGGTCGCCGAGCCAGTCCGAGCCCTTGATCGTGTCGTAGAAGTGGAAGCGCCAGTCGTCCTCGCCCATGTTGCCGAGCGCGGCCGAGATGCCGCCCTGCGCCGCGACGGTGTGCGAGCGCGTCGGAAACACTTTCGTGAGGCACGCGGTCTGGAGACCGGTCGCCGCGAGGCCGAACGTCGCGCGCAAGCCTGCGCCGCCCGCGCCGATCACGACGATGTCGTATTTGTGTTCGGTGATTTTGTAGCTTTCCATGCGATCAGCTTCCGAGCGCAATGCGGATGACGGCCAGCACGCTCGCGGCGGCGCCGAGAAAACAGACGAACTTGATCGCGATCTGCAATGCGAGCTCGAGGCCTTTCGAATGCACGTAGTCCTCGATGACGACCTGCAGGCCGAGCTGCGCGTGCCAGAACGACGTGATCAGGAACACGATCATCAGCACCGCGTTCCACGGCTTCGCGATCAGCGCGCGCGCCGCGGCGTAATCCATGTGCAGCGCTTCGAGCGCGATCCAGACGATCCACAAGCCGAGCCCGATCAGCGCGACCGCGGTGATGCGCTGGACCATGAAGTGATGCGCGCCCGACTTCGCCGAGCCGAGCCCGTTCGCGATCTTGAGCGGCGTGCGGTATTCGGCGCTCATGCGCCACCTCGCGTGAGCACGCAGAACCAGACGAGCGCCGTCAGCACGAGGCTGCCGATCACGACGATCCAGCCCGCGCGCACGAACGTCGCGATCTCGTAGCCGATGCCGAGGTCCTGCCAGAGATGGCGGATGCCGTTCAAGAAGTGGAACGCGAGCGACCAGGTGAAGCCGAGCAGCACGAGCATCCCGAACCACGAGTTGCAGAAGGCAGCGACGGTCGCGAACGCTTCGGGCCCGCTCGCGAGCGCGATGAGCGCCCATGCGACGAGCAGAAGCCCGACCGACAGCGCGATGCCGGTCGCGCGATGCACGATCGAGGTCATCATCTGGATCTGCCAGCGGTAGACCGAGAGATGCGGAGAAAGCGGACGCGCGTTGGCTGGCATGGACGGTTCCTGCTGGCGTTTGTCCGTGAAAGACGCGACTTCCGACGCGTCAGAAATCGATGCAGCGCCCGTTTTTTTCCCAGTCGCCGTAGCGCGTCGGCTCGAGACCCGACGTGCGGCCGCCGATCTCGCGCGGCGCCGGCTTCGCGGGCACGCTCGTGCCGTCGGCGGGCGCCGGTGCGATCGGTTCCGAAGCGGGAGTTTTGGGATCGGACATTGGGGGCGTTGCGGCGCGCAAGGTTAAACCTCCGGGCTTTTTTGGGCAACCGCGACGGGCCCGCGCGGGCGTTCGCGGCGGCGCCGCGCGCGCGCGGCATCGGACCGCATGCGTGCACGAACGGGCGTTTACGGCGCGAATGCTAAAGTCCTGCACATGCCTCAAGCGATGGATCCCGCTGTGCTCGGCCGCGCCGAGCTCGTCGAAATCTCCGGCCCCGATGCGATCGCGTTCGCGCAAGCGCAGCTCGCTAGCGATGTCGCGAGCCTCGACGTCGGCACCTGGCAGTGGAGCGCGTGGCTCAACGCGCAGGGACGAACGCGCGCGGTCTTCGCGCTGCTCCGGATCGCGTCCGATCGTCTGCTGCTCTGGTTGCCGCTCGGTGACGCTCGCGCGACATCGGATGCGCTTTCCCGTTTCGTGCTGCGCGCGAAAGCGAAGGTCGCGGTCGTCGATGGCCTCTCGGTGCACTCGCTCGATGTGCGCGAGCTCATGCCCTCGCCTTTCGCGGTTGCATTGCATGCGAACGGTCACGCGATCGCGCTGCCGGGCGTAGCGCCGCGCGTCGCATGGATCGGTCCTGCGAACAGCGATCACGCCGATGCGAACGCGCTCGCCGCGTGGCGCGTCGCCGACATCGATGCGCGATTGCCGTGGATCGACGTCGCGACGCGCGACGAGTTCGTGCCGCAGGCGCTCGAGCTCGACAAGCTCGGCGCCGTGCGTTTCGACAAGGGCTGCTATCCGGGACAGGAGATCGCGGCGCGCCTGCATTTCCGCGGCGGAAACAAGCAGCGTTTGCAGCGCATCGTGCTGTCCGGCGAAGCCGATGCGGCGCCCGGACTTGCGATCCTCGGCGCGACAGGCACGGTGGGAACGGTGCTTTACGCCGCACGTTCCACGACTTCGCGCATCGAAGCGCTCGCCGTGATCGCCGAAAGCGCGCTCGACGATTCATCGCTGACGACATCGGCGAGTCACATTGTCACCATTTGATAACGATGCTGCGTTGTTTATAAGTCCGCATAAGCTGCTTATTGCGCTTTATTCGCGAAATCACAAAGCTGAACGCACGTTCATCAAAAGAGTGACAAACGAGCAAGCGATGAATTAGTCTTCGCCCGCCCCGCGAAACGCGGACCGCCTCGAACGAATTTCTAACGATCGCGAAAGCAACTTTCTCTCGCGATCCTGCGTCAAACGACGCACACGCCGGAATGACTGCCGCGAATGGCAGACGACCCCGGCAGACGCTGACAGCGCGAACAAGCCGCGCACGCGTTCAACCCACAACACGAATACACATCCGATGCGCGCACGCACTCATTGCGCGTGGCGACATCCGATGGCGCGCTTCAGTGGCGATTGGGCTTCGGTCCGTATCGTCCGTTCGTTGCGCATGGTTTTCAGTGGTAGAGGTTGCAGAAAAGATGAAGCTAGCGTTCCTGCTATGGATGGCATCAATCCTCCCGCAGCCGGCGTCGGACCAGATCTGTCTCGCCAGCACCGTTTATCTCGAAGCGCGCAGTGAATCGCCGCGTGGACAGATGGCCGTCGCGGAAGTCGCACTGCGCCGCCGGGAGAGCGGCCGCTGGGGCAATGACGTGTGTTCGGTCGTGAATGCGCCCGGACAATTCGCACTTTCGCGTACGAGCCGCAATTACCAGTTCGATACGCCGCAAGCCTGGGAAGATGCGTGGACGATTGCGGGCCGCGCGCTCGACATGTGGTCGCTGCCGGCAGCACAGCGCAAGTTCGTCGTGCCGAAGGCGGATCACTTCGTCGTCGCGGATTCGACGTCGCCCGCGTGGATCAAGGGTCCGCCGCTCGCGACGATCGGCGCGCACAATTTCTATCGCATCAATTGATTCGTTGCTTCGTTGCGTGAACGAAAAAAAGCCGGCCATCTGGCCGGCTTTTTCGTTTCAGCGATTCGCGAAACGCGATCAGCGCAGCATCACGAGATGGCTATCGCGAATCATCACGCGATCACCCGGACGGAACCCGGGATTGTCGTATTGCGTGACGACTGCCGAGCGTCCGTCGTCGAGCGAGACATAGAAGCGATACGCGTTGTACGTGCGTCCGCTGTTGTTCCCCTCGACTGCATTGCCCGCGAAGCCGCCAGCCACTGCGCCCGCGACCGTCGCCGCGGTGCGTCCGTCGCCCTTGCCGACCGTCGAGCCGAGCAGACCGCCGACGATGGCGCCGATGACCGCGCCGCCGCCCGATGTCGAACGATCTCTCGCGTAGACGCGCTCGATGTCCGTGACGCGGCCGCACTGATGGCAATCGCGGTCGTACCCGCCGCCACGGTCGTCGTAGTAAGTGGTCGTCGGTCGCGGCGGCGGAGCGACGCAGCCTGCGAGCGTCGTCGCGATCACGGCGGCGATGGCGAGACGGGAAATTCTGGTGAACATGACACCCTCCATATGGAACATGCCTCGTTTCGGAACGTACTTTTGATGCTCGCACTCTGGCGGAATCGCAATGAACGGCGTTGTAACTGCTGAGGCGTCGCCGCGCAACGTCAGCCGCGTCCGCCCGCACGACGCGATCGGTTAGCATCGGCCCATCCCCGGGGGAGGATTCTCATGCGTGCTTCTTCACCGTCCGCGGACGATCTGCGCGAGCTCGATGCCGACAGCGCGGTCGCGCGGCTGACCCCGTTGTCCGACCACGAAATCGCCGCCCTGCTCCACGGCCTCGGCCCAGGCCGCGCGGTCGCGATCCTCGATCGCTTCGGCGCCGAACGCCGACGGCTCATCGCGCAAGCCGCGGGCCGAGACGATGCCGAGCAGTGGTTGTCCGGACAACACTGGAAGCCCGGCACAGTCGGCCGTCTCATGGAGCCGCCGCCCGCGGTATTCCCGGCCGAGACGACGGTGTCCGAGGTGATCGAGGCCGTGCGCCCGATCGTCTCGCACACGCTCGTCACTTATGTGTTCGTCGTCGACGAGGAACGCCGGCTCACGGGCCTCGTCGCGTTCCGCGAGATCGCGCTCGCGAAACCGACGCAGCGGCTTTCGGAAATCATGGTCGCGCGACCGTTCGCGCTCAAACCCGATACCGAAGTCATCGACGCGATGCGCGAGGTCGTCAGTCGCCACTACCCGGTCTATCCCGTGACCGACGGCGACGGCCGTCTCGTCGGCATCGTGCGCGGCGCGGTGCTGTTCGAGGAGCAGGCGTTCGAGATCAGCGCGCAAGCGGGCTCGATGGTCGGTGTCGAGAAAGAGGAACGCCTGACGACGCCGTGGCAGCGCGCGCTCAAGTTCCGCCATCCCTGGCTGCAATTGAATCTCGTGACCGCGTTCGTCGCGGCCGCGGTGGTCGGCCTCTTCCAGGACACCGTCAATCGCATCGTGATCCTCGCGGTGTTCATCCCGGTCCTGTCCGGACAATGCAGCAACACGGGCTGCCAGGCGCTCGCGGTCACGCTGCGCGGCATGACGCTCGGCGAGCTCAAGGCCGGCCGCGCGGGCGCGTTGCTCGCGAAGGAAGCATGGCTCGGCTTTCTCAACGGCTCGCTGACCGGGCTCGTCGCGGCGGGCGGCATGTTCTGGCTCGCGCACCATCAGGGCCATCCGCAGGCGTGGGTGCTTGCGCTGATCACGTTCATCGCGATGGCGGGCAGCTGCGCGATTTCGGGGATCGCGGGCGCGGCCGTTCCTCTTGCGCTGAAGCGGCTCGGTGCCGATCCCGCGACCGCGTCGAGCATCTTCCTCACGACGGCGACCGACGTCGTCAGCATGGGACTCTTCCTCGGCATGGCCGCGTGGCTCATCAACGCGGCATAGATGGCCGCCTGGACGGCCGCTGCGATCATTTACATTTGCGAAGACCCCCGCCGCGACGGCGCGGAGTATCGTGCAGGCGACCCCGAGCGCCGACAGGGGGCTGTCGACGACGACCGGGCGATCGCCGAAAGAGGATCATCCCCACATGACCCGTTTCGCTTCGCGTTTCTCCACGCTCGCCTTGTCGCTGGCCGCGCTCATCTCGATCGGCGCGAACGCGCAATGGTCGGCCGACCCATCGAACAATCTCGTGATCGCCGACGGCGACAACGAGCAGGTGCAGGCGAAGATCGTCCCGAGATCCGACGGCGGCTTCTATGTGAGCTGGTTCGACAACTCGACCGGCGGCTATGACGTGCGCTTGCAGCGCCTCGACGCGCTCGGCAACGAGCTCTGGCCGCACAACGGCATTCTCGTCGCCGAACGCGACCTCAGCTCGACCGAGGACTACGGCCTCGCGGTCGACGCCGACGGCAACGCGCTGCTCGCTTACGGACTCACCGTCGGCGGCACGCTCGAAGTCGCCGCGCAGAAAGTCGCGCCCGACGGCACGCCCGCGTGGGCGGACAACGGCATCGTGCTCACCGACGGCGGCGCGGACGCTCCGGACATCGCCGCGCTCGGCGACGGCAACATCGCGGTGGCATGGTCGAGCAGCGAAGGCGCGATCGTCATCGACAAGCTCGACGGCGACGGCAATCCGCTCTGGACGCCGAACGTCACGATCACGGGCTCGACGCTGTTCGCGCTCGGCGGGCTCGCGGGCGACGCCGACGGCAACGTGATCGCCTCGTGGATCGTGCTCAACTTCTCGAGCCCGCACGCGATGTTCGCGCAGAAATTCGCCGCTGCGGACGGCGCGAATCTCTGGGGCGACGATCCCGTCACGGTCGAAGATGCGACCGCGGGTGGCCTCCAGCTCGGCAACTTCCCGTCGTTCATTCCCGACGGCGCGGGCGGCGCGGTGTTCGTCTGGTACACGGTCGGCGCGAGCGGCGAAGTCAAGACGCAGCACATCGACGCGAGCGGCACGCCGCTGTTCCCGCAGAACGGTGCGCTCGCCTCGACCGACGATACGCAGAACCACTTCGAGCCCGACGGCGCCTACGATCCCGCGACGGGCGACATCTACCTCGTCTGGCGCGAAACCGATCTTCTGACCCAGGATCAGATCGGCGTCAACGCACAACGCATCGATTCGACCGGCGCGCGTCGCTGGGGCGACAGCGGTCTCGTGCTCGTGCCGCTCGCGCTGTTCGTCGACGAATCCGAGATGACTGCGCTTCCGGTGGCCGGCGGCGGTTTCGTCGCCGCGTGGGCGAGCGACGGTCTGCCGAATCCGACGCCGCTCCACGCGGCGCGCCTCGACGCGGACGGCAACTACGTCTGGGCCGGCGACGTCGTCGACTTCTCGACCGAGCCGAACGACACGGGCCGTCTCGCAGGCGCGGTCAGCACCGAAGGTTATTTCGCGTACGTGTGGACCGCCGGCGCGTCGACGGGATCGGGCGACGTGCACGGGCAGAATGTGAGGCTCGACGGCCTGCTCGGTGACACCGTGTTCAAGAACGGATTCGATCCGTAAGAACGATCGCGCCGCCGGCGCGCGCCTGCACGCCGGCCGTGTCCCCGCGATACGCGCCACCGCCGCGACGCGCTACGCTTGCGGCTGCCGCAACTCGTCCAATTCTCGATGTCCCGACCGATCTACCGTTTCGGCGATTGCACGATCGATGCGTCGGCGCGCGAGCTCCGCAACGCCGGCGCGCTCGCGACGCTGTCGCCGAAAGTGTTCGACGTGCTCGTCTATCTCGTCGAGCATCGCGAGCGCGCGGTCGGCCGCGACGAGCTGATCGCGGCGGTCTGGGGCAAGCTCGAAGTCACCGACACGCTGCTCGGCCAGACCGTGCTGAAGGCGCGTCGCGCGGTCGGCGATTCGGGCAACGGTCAGAACGTGATCCGCACCGTCCCGCGCTTCGGCTACCGCTGGGTCGCGGACATCGCGATCGACGACGGTGCGCGCGCGGCGCCGGCGCCTTCGTTCGATGCGTCGCCATCGACGATCGGCGACTCGCCCGATACGGCATCGAGTCCCGCCTCGCTCCCTTCGGACGCAGCGATGGCTGCGCCCGAATCACGCTTCCGATCGCTCGGCGTCGCGGCGACGCTCGCGGCTGTGCTGCTCGTTGCCGGCACGGCCGCATGGTTCGCGAGCCACCGGAAGGAAACGACGCCGAACGCGCTGATCGGCAACAACGACACGGCGCTCGCGAGCACCGCGGCCGTGCTTCCGGTCGCGGTCAACGCGGGCGACGAATGGTCGTGGCTGCGCCTCGGTCTCATGGACCTCATCGCCGCGCGTCTTCGTCATGCGGGACAGGCGGTCGTGCCGAGCGACAACGTCGTCGCGCTCGTGCGCAACGGTATCGCGCCGACACCGGGCGATCCCGATTCGATGCGCGTGATTCGCGACGCGACCGGCGCGCGCGTGCTCGTCGTGCCCGCGATCGCGCGCACGTCGAACCGCTGGAACGTCGACATCGAAGTGCACCTGCCCGACGGCACGACGCGCGAGATCAAGGCCGACGGACCCGATCCGATCGACACCGCGCGCGGCGCGGCCGACCGGCTGCTCGCGCTGCTCGGCAAGCCGCCGCCGACGGAGCGCGACGGCGCGGGCGGGCTCTCGCTCGCCGAGCTCGAACAGCGCTCCGAGGCCGCGATGCTCGCGAGCGATTTCGTCGGCGCGCGCAAGCTCGTCGAGGACGCGCCGCCTGCGCTCCGCGAAACGCCGGTGATGCGGCTTCGACTCGGCCAGATCGAATTCCGCTCGGGCCAGCTCGGCGAGGCGCGCACGACGCTCGAGCAACTGTTCACGGTCGCGTCGGCCGAGAGCGAGCCCGTGCTGCGCGCGAAAGGCCTTTATATTTTCGGCGGCGTCGCGCTGCGCCAGGACCGCAACGACGACGCGATGCACGCGTTCACCGAAGCGATCGGCCTCACCGCGACGCGCGACGAGCCGTCGGTGCTCGCGCAGGCGTACACGGGGCTCGCCGCCGCGCAGGTCAACGTCGCCGAGTTCGATGCGGCCGCCGACAATCTCGCACGCGCGCGCGTCGCCGCCGAGCTCGCGGGCGACACGCTGCAGCTCGCGCGCGTCGATGCGAACGAAGGCGTGCTCGACAACGCGCGCGGCCGACACGCCGAAGCGCTGCCGATTCTCGCGCGCGCGTCGGATCGCTTTCAGCGCTTCGGTGCGCTCAACGAGTGGTTCCTGACCACCGCGGCCGAAGTGAAGGCGCATCTCGCGCTGCTCGACCCGGTCGCGGCGATCACGGCGAGCGATCCCGCATGGACGCTCCGCGCGAAGCTCGACAATCCGGGCAGCCGCACCGCGCTCGAGTTGCAGCGCGCGCGCGCGCTCGCCGCGTCGGGACGCCTCGCCGATTCGCGGCAACTGCTCGACGAGCTCGAGCGACGCGCGTCGCCGGGCGAAACCGGCTTGCCTGGCGACGTCGCGTCGGAAAGCGCGCGCGTCTATCTCGCGACCGGAAATGCCGAAGCGGCGCTCGCGTCCGCACGCGCAGCCGTGCAGCGCCTGCCGACGGTCGACGAAGCCCGCGAGCGCGCTCGCGCGTGGCTCACGCTGACGCGCGCGCTGCGTGCGTCCGGCCGCGTCGACGACGCGCGCATTCAGGCGGGCGAGCTTTCGCGCTGGGCGGAGACGCATGCGTCGATGGCGTCGGTCACGCTGTTCGCCGCGCTCGCGTCGGCCGAGCAGGCCGCGGCCGAGCACCGCCGCGACGATGCGACGCGCGCGTTCACGGCGGCGCTCGGCGATGCCGAACGCTGGGCCGTGCCGGCCGACCTCACGGCGGTCGCGGTGTCCTACGGCAACACGCTGATCGCCGAAGGCGACTTCGAGCGCGCGAGCACGGTGATCGGGCGCGTCGCACGCTGGGCCGATCGCGATTTCGATTGTGCGTTGTTGCAGGCGAGTCTTTATCACGCGCTCGGGCAGCGGGCGACGTGGCAGACGGCGCTGGCTCGCGCGCGAGCCCTTGCGGGCGAGCGAAGCATCCCGGCTGCGTTGCTCGATCCGCCTTCGGCGAATCCGGTCAGCTCGACGATGTAGGCCGCCGTTTCCTCTCCGCTGCGCGCCTGTCCCTTCTCCCGCTGCGCGGGAGAAGGTGCCGAAGGCGGATGAGGGGAGCTTTTCGCCGAGAGCTTCCCTCACCCGCGCCTGTCGGCGCGGCCTCTCCCGCGCAGCGGGAGAGGCGAACAGCCGACAGCTCAATCACTTGCACGCTATTCACGAAGCGCGAGCGCTGCGCGAATGGACAACGAGTGCGCTTCTGCGTCCCCGCCGCGAAAGTGCCGGGTCGCCTGCGCAGCCCGATGCGGCGCGCCGCGACATCGAAGTCCGTTCCCTTTCCGGCAGGTGATCATGCGCGTTCTACTTCTTTCCGCGGCCGTCTCTCTCGGCCTCTCCGGCCTCGCCCACGCTTCGGACGTCTTCATTCCGATCGAGACATCCGGGGTCCAGCTCACCAAGATCTCGGCGAACGGCGCCTATGCGGTCGGCTCCACGTTCGGCGGCCAGGCCTTCCGCTGGACGGCCTCGACCGGCGCCGAAGACCTCGTGACTGACATGCCGATTGCGCTCGGCATCAACAACTACGGCACGATCGCAGGCGCGGTGGTCACGACCATCGACGGCGAGGACTATCAGCTCGGTGCACTCTCCCCGCTCGACTCGAGCGCCGTTCAGCTGACCGCGCCGCTCGACGATGCGTCGAACGCGTACGACGTGTCCGACGACAACACCGCCGTCGGCCTTTCGTTCGTCCACGACTTCAGCGGCCGAGCGGTCGCGTTCGTCTGGACCGCCGATGAAGGCATGACCGCGCTCCCGGTCAATCGCACCGACACGTATTCGCGCGCGAAC
>Ga0207678_10006998_pt1 | contig 10011 bp, 11 predicted proteins | sample KBSC63metaG_FD_184319 | JGI IMG/M metagenome (GOLD analysis project Ga0207678, IMG submission 184319) | Corn rhizosphere microbial communities from Kellogg Biological Station, Michigan, USA - KBS C6-3 metaG (SPAdes) (version 2) | ecosystem: Host-associated > Plants > Roots > Rhizosphere > Soil ...
ATATCGGATCACATAGCCGTACTTGCCTGACGTCAGTTGCTTCGTTAGGGCTGGTAACGATGGGGAGGGCGCGACCGGACTCGGTGTAGCGTCACCGTGGCCCGTGTTCGGACCGCGTGCCGTCAGCACCAGCCCGCCGAAGCCGACCGCCACGACGATCGCGGCAGCCGCCCCGATAAGGGCGAAGCGATTCATGTCGGAAAACCTCCGCGGCGCGCGCAGTGCGCGCCGCTGGGGGATCGATGGCATCGCAGCAAGGACCGTGTCGAGGACCTCACGCGGTGCCCGATCCGGGTCAGCCTCGAGCCAGTCGGCGATCCGTGGATCGAACGCCGGATCGAGGTGATTCATGTCGTTCATGCGGGTCGCTCCTCGGACGTCGCGAAGGTGCTTCCCTCATCGAGCGCCGTTCGCAGCTGACGGACGGCGTAATGGAGCCGGGACCGCGCGGTCCCTACGGGGATGCCAAGGGTCGCCGCGATCTCGGTGAGCGGCTACCCAAGGTGGTGATGGAGCACCACGACCGCCCGCTGTTCCGGTGACAGCCGGCGGAACGCGATCTCGAGCTCGTCCCGATCGGCCACGGATCGCGCGACGTCGGGAGCGATGGGTGGTTCGGGATCGATGACGCGGACGCGCGCCGTCCATCGGCGATCGCCGCGTGCTTCGGCGTAACAGGCATTGACCACGAGACGGTGGAGCCAGGCGTCGAATCGCTCCGGGTCTCGGAGCGTCGGCAGATCACGCCATGCCCCGAGCAGCGCCTGTTGCGTCGCATCCTGTGCCCGATGCGGGTCTCGGAGGATCCGGTAGGCGACTGCGTAGCACCGGTCGACATGCGACGCGGCAAGCGAGGTGAATGCCTCGCGGTCGCCGCGGCTCGCTCGTTCGACGAGCTCCACCTGCATGATCGACTCCGGTCCTCGCGGCCCGCTTGGTCGCGTCACCGAGTATGGAGCCGGCCCATCGCAAAACGTTCATCGTGCGGAGACGCGGGATGGACCCAGCAGGCGTAGATTTCGCTTGATGACCGAACAGAGCGGGATGACCACAGAAGACATCCGTAGCTTCCTGACGGGCGAGAACCCGGTGCTGGCCGCACAGCGAAAGCGCCACATGCGGTTTCCGACTGATCCCCGCTGCAAGATGTGCGCCGCGCCCTTCGCCGGCCTGGGCGGTGCGGCGTTCCGGATGATGGGCTTCGGCCAGTTCGCCGGAAACCCGTCTCTCTGCAAGATGTGCATCACCCAGATGCGCAAGAGCGGCATGAGCGGCGTCGAGATCCCGGTGAGTCTGCTCTTCTCGGATGTCCGAGGTTCGACCGCGATGGGCGAGCGGATGCGCCCCACCGAGTTCCATGCGTTCCTGGACCACTTCTACCGACTGGCGTCCGACGCGATCCTCCGGCACGGCGGCCTGGTCGACAAGATCGTCGGCGATGAGGTGATCGGGCTGTTCTTCGGCGGGGTGACTGGTCCGGATCACATAGCGGCGGCCATCTCGGCGGCGCTCGACCTCGCGGAGCGCGCATCGAGGCGTGATGCCACGCCATCCGGCCCGATACCGGCGGGCACGGCCGTCCACTACGGCGAGGCGTTCGTCGGCGCCACGGGACCCGCCGGTGCCGTCGACGATTTCACAGCCCTCGGCGACCCGGTCAATACGACCGCCCGCCTCGCATCCGCTGCTCGTGCAGGGGAAGTCCTCGTCAGCGTCGCCGCCACCGCCGCGGCCGGCACACCTACCGACGCACTCGAGCGACGGACGGTCGAGATCCGCGGCCGCTCCGAGCCGCTGGAGGTCGTGGTACTCCGGGCCGGCGTCGAGGCCGCGGTGGCCGCCTAGCCACCGAGCGTCGATCGCCGTCGTCCCGCCTGAACATCCGTGCGCGACCCGTCTAAAGGGTCCCGGAACTCCCCCCGTCAGAAATAAAGGTCCCGTGCCGCGCAGGACTGGGCGCTCACTCGATGGCAGGAAGAACCGTGGCTCCTAACGTGGTCGTAGTAGCAACGCACCACGCGAAAGGAGCCTGAAATGCTCGCCGACTTCGAATATCGCTTCAGCCAGCACGAGGACACGATCCGCCAAGCCGAGTCGAATGCTCGCCTTCAGGCCGCACTCGCCTCGACCAGCCCCACCTCGAGCGAGCCTAAGCAGCCTCGCCGCGGCATCTCGCTGATCCTCCGCCGGCTCGCCGGCACGGCCTACACCGCCGCCTGATCGACCGCCTCCCCGGTCGCTCGGCGGCGGTCGACCGTCTGACGGCCTCCCGTACGATGGGAGCCATGGCCACCCGAGTCGCTAGCCCCGAGTTCATCGGCCGTCGCCATGAGCTCGAGACGCTCGACGACGTCGTCGTCAAGGCAGCCACCGGCGACACGGTGGTCGCCCTCGTCGGCGGCGATGCCGGCATGGGCAAGACCCGCCTCGTCGACGAAGTCGAAAGCCTTGCGCGCGAGCGAGGGACGTTGGTCCTCGAGGGCGGCTGTGTCTCGATCGGCAGCGGCGAAGGATTGCCGTTCGCACCGATCGTCGAAGCACTCCGCCGTCTACCCGCCCTGGTCGCTACGGGTGAGATCGAGGGGATCCATGACATCTCCGAGCTGCGCTCGAGCGAGACAGCCGATCTCGGTCGACTGATCCCCGAACTCGGAGCCGGCTCGTCGGATCCCGATGTCTTCGATCGCCCGGCTTGGGTCCAAGCTCGGATCTTCGAGGGTCTCCTTGCGCTGCTGCGAACGCTTGGCGAACACCGGCCGGTCCTACTCGTCGTCGAGGACATGCACTGGTCTGACAGTTCGACGCGTGACGTCCTGTCATTCCTGGCCCGCAACGCCCAGAGCGAACGGCTCGCGGTCATCGGCACATACCGCACGGACGAACTGAATCGGCGGCATCCGCTGCGACCATGGCTGTCCGAGATGGAACGCTTGCCGCGCGTCCTCCGGATCGAGATCGGTCGCTTCGGCCGGACGGAGCTCGACAGCCAGATCTCCGCCATCCTCGGCCATCGCCCCACCGTCGCGCTGCTCGATGCGATCGAACAACGTGCGGAGGGCAATCCCTTCTTCGTCGAGGAGCTCCTCGCCTCCAGCTCGAGCAACCCCGGGGACGTCCTCCCGCCGACCCTCCGGGATGTCCTGATGGCGCGGGTCACGGCCCTCTCCGAAGACGCCCAGCGGATCCTGGGCGTCGCCGCCGTCGCGGGACGATCGGTCAGGGGCGAGCTCCTGGCGCAGGTGGCTGGCTCGGATGAGACCGCCATCGAAAGCGGACTGCGCGAGGCGCTCGCCGCGCAGATCCTGGCCGTCGATGCGCACGGCCAACCTGATACCTACCGGTTCCGCCATGCCCTGCTCGCCGAGGTGGTCTACGACGACTTGCTGCCGAGCGAGCGTCGACGGCTCCATGCCGCCTATGCGATGGCACTCGACGCCGCACCGATCTCGGCTGGCGCCATGGGCGCAAGCCAGCTGGCGACCCTTGCGCATCATGCGACGGCAGCCCATGAGAACGTCCGGGCGCTTCGCGCGTGGGTCGCCGCGGCGCGGGCGGCCGTGCGAGCCCATGCCTTCGCCGAAGCGCGTCAGGCCTATGAGCGGGCGATCGAGCTATGGGATGCCGTCCCCGCAGACGACCGTCCGACGGATGCCGATGCCGCCGCTCTTTTCTACGAGGGCGCTCTTGCAGCGATGACCAGCGGTCGGAACCAACAAGCCGTGGACCTCGCACGAGCGGCCGTCCAGCGGCTTGACCCAGACGTCGACCTTGAGCGATGGGCAGCCGCGAGCGAACGCTACTCGCGCGTCATGTGGGGCGCGGGTCAGATGGACGTCGCACTGGCAATGCTCGAGGCGACAGCTGATCGGTTAGCCGCACTACAGGATTCGCCGACACGGGCCCGTGTGCTCGCGACGATCGCTGGCTCGTACATGCTCCGGGGCGATCATCCAAAAGCGATCGAATCAGCTAAGAAGGCGATCGATGCCGCTCGGGCGACCGGCGGACTGATGTCCGACGGTCCCGCGCTCAATACCCTCGGAGTGAGCACGGCACTCAGCGGCCGGTGCTCGGAGGGCCTGCCGGTCCTTCGCCAGTCCTTCGAGCTGGCGAAGGCTTCCGACGACGTCGACGAGATGGGTCGCGGCTACGCCAACCTCGGCTCGGTCTTGCTGATGTGCGGTGCCGCCGAGGAAAGTCTGCGGGTCGCCCTCGATGGTGTGACCTGGGCGCGGACGGTCGGCGCATCCCGCGGCTTTGGCCGCTTCATCGCGGCGAACGCGGTCGACGCAGCGGTGCAGCTGGGTCGCTGGGACGACGCGCAGGACATCGTCGACGAATACCTCGTCGGCGACCCCGAGGGCGTGAACCGCCTCAGCACCGCCGTCGTCATGGGCCTGCTCTATGCGCGACGAGGACGGTTCCAGGAAGCCGAACGTGTCCTGGAGCAGGCTCGCGAGTTGGTCGCCGGGTTGCACGAGGCCCAGTTCACGGGACCCATCTACGGGGGCATCGTCGAACTGGCCCTGTCGACCGGCCGGATCGATGACGCGGTCGAGGCCGCGAAGGATGGCGTGGGTCGTTTGAACCGGACGACGGACCGCTATTACCAGACCGAGCTGACGGTGATGGGCGCACGGGCCGAGGCGGATCGCGCGGAAGTGGCGCGCGCGGGCCGTGATGCGACGACAGCCGCTGCCGCAGCAGCGAGCGCAGCGGCATACGCGGCGGAGCTCCAAGGATGGGTCGCCGAGCTATCCGATCCCGACGCGTTCGGTGGCCAGCCCTCTGCGGATGCTGCCGTCGGTTCGGCCGAGGCGCGGCGAGCGCAGGGCAAAGCCGACGTGGACGCCTGGCGTGCATCTGTCGACGCAGCGGACCGCGCAGGGTATGCGTGGCGATGTGCCTACACGCGATACCGCCTGGCGGAGGCGCTGCTCGCGGCCCGCGCTCCGCGACGTGACGCCACCGCGGCACTCGCCGATGCGTTGGCGAGGGCGAACGCCTTGGGGGCTCTCCCGCTCGTCGGCTGGATCGAGGCGCTCGCTCGGCGTTCGCGCATCGAGATCGCAGGTGCCGACCGTGAGAGAGCCATCGCCGAAGCGGCTCCAGCGGAAACGACGGCTTCGGATGCTCATGGCCTCACGGCTCGGGAGCGTGAGGTGCTTGCCCTGCTCGTCGAAGGCCACACGAACAAGCGGATCGCGGAGCAGCTCTTCATCAGCGAGAGCACGGCCGGGGTCCACGTCGGGAACATCCTCGGCAAGCTCGGTGTCAGCTCGCGCACCGAGGCAGCGACGGTCGCCGCTCGTCTCGGTCTTGTCGAATAGGGCTAGATTCCGACCTTCCGACTGCGCCGCTCGAGCAGCGCCACGTCCCGCCAGCGCTCCGCCGCATCACGGCCCATCGCCCGCATGACTCCGACACGATCGAAGCCGCAGCGCTCGTGGAGCGCGAGGCTGGCTTCGTTCTCGATCATCACGCCCGCGAGCAGCGTCCAGAACCCGGCTTTCTCCGAGGACTTCACAAGGGCCTCAAGGAGGGCTCGACCGACGCCGCGGCCGCGATGGTCCTCGGCGACATAGACGCTCTCCCAGGCCACGCCGCTGTACACGCGCCGGGCGGAATAGGCCGTCAGGGCGACCCAGCCAATGGCCGGACCGCCGGGTTCGAGGCGCGCCACCAGGCGGCAGTCGTGCCGGTGGGATCTATCGAAATGGTCCCAATCTGGGGCTTCACGTTCGAGCGTCGCGTCGCCAGTCGCGATGCCGTCGGCGTAGATCCGGTGGACCGCCGGCCAGTCGGTCGGCTCCATCGGCTCGACGCGAAGAGCGGCGCGGCCGGGCACGTCCGCATCATCGCACCGGACCGTGCGTCAGGAGTCGGTCAGCCGGGCCGCGCGACCACCGGGTTACGCAGCGTTCCGAGGCGGTCCACGGCCAGCACGACCTCGTCGCCGGGAAGGAGATATCGGCCGAGCGTCTGCTCCCGGACCTCGAGCAGGCAGCCGGTCCCGACCGTCCCCGATCCCAGCAGTTCACCGGGTCGTAACGTGACGTCAGCCGAGGCACGTGACGCGAGTGCCCCGAACCCGTGGACGATCTCCGACCAGCGACCCCGTGACGTCTCCACCCCGTTCACGGTCACGGTCATCTCGAGGTCGAAACCGTTGCCCTTTCGAGCGTCCTCGAGCTCGTCGGGCGTGACCAGCCACGGCCCGATCGAGGTCGCGAAGTCTTTGCCCTTGGCGGGACCGAGGCGGACGGTCGTCTCGTCGCGCTGGAGATCGCGCGCCGACCAGTCGTTGAGGATCATGTAGCCGCCGATGGCGTCCTCGCCTCGCTCGGCGGTGAGGTCCCGCGCCGCCGTGTCGATCAGCGCTCCGATCTCGATCTCGAAGTCCAGCTCCTCGGAGCCGGCCGGCGCCCAGACGGCGTCGTCCGGTCCCCGCAGCTCGGAGACGTTCGAGAAGTAGAAGACGGCAAGCCGATACCACGCTTCCGGGATGTCCTGGCCTCGCCGCTTCCACATCATCCCGACATGCTGCTCGAAGCCGTATCCGTCGCGGAACGAGGGCGGCGCGAGGACCGGCGGTCCGATCCGCAGCTCGCCAGCGTCGAGGATCGCGTCATCGTCGTCGTCCATACGCTCGAACCTGTCGAGCAACTCGCCGTACGCAGCGACCCGAAACCCCCGGCGGAGACCATCGTCGAGCGTCGTGACCGGTTGGCGGAATAGCGCTGAGTCGTGTTCGAGCGTCCGGTCGCGCGCGATGGCGCGTCGTCGAGCCGCCTCAAGGTCGAGCCAACCGCCCTCAGGCAGAGCCGCAACGAGGCGCCAGCGTGCGCCCGCCGGGGCGTTGCGCTCGCGAACATGGGCGAGCCGCATCAGAGCGGCTTCGAATCAGCGCGGCGTGTAGCGGAGCGGGACGGCTCCATCGAGCAATAGCCGCCCATCAGACTCGATGGTCCAGGCGTTCACGCCGCTCAGGGCCGCCAGGTAATCGGATTCGACCGCGCTTCCCGGCCGCTGGCAGCCCATCTCCGTGGTCGCGAGCGGACCCCACGTGAGCGTCGAGCCATCCGTCGTGTACGACCCGCTGAACGTGTTGCACCCCGCGAATCCTGACACGCCGCCGTCCGCGGTGAACGCGATCGTCGGCTGCAGGTGCGCGAAGTCCGCGGTCGGACCCATCTCGGCGAGGTTCCACGCCCCGACGAGCCCCGTCGCGGCGCTCCCTGACGGCACCGCCGCAGCGCTCTTGGCCACGATCCGGGCGACACCGGCGAGGACCAGATCTCCCGCCTCGTCGATCTGCCAGGTCTGGGCATCGCTGAGCGCCGTGAAGAAGGCAGTCTCCTGGGCGCCGATCGACTGGTCAGCGCACATCATCATGGTGGACGCGAGATCGCCGATATCGATCGTTGCACCGTCCAGCTTGTACGGTCCGCCGTAGCTGTTGCAGCCGCCCGTCCCCTGGACCTGTCCGTCCGCCCCGAACGTCATGGTCGGCCGGGAATCGGCGACGGTGTCGTTACCGCCGATCGTGGAGACGACCCAGGTCGGCCCCACGAGCCCGATCGGCGCCGCCGACGCACTCGGCTCCTGCGAAACAGCAGGCGATGGGCTCGAGACTCCAGAGCTTGCGCAGGCCGAGACGGCCACCATCGCGAAGGCGACCAAGCCGACCGTCCGGCGTGAGATCCACATCGATGAGGGCTCCTGAGATGGCGATGAAGCCCGCGTCCTAACCGCCGGGCTTGATCACCATCAGCCAGACGAGCAGCAGGAGCCCGATGGTTCCCACGCTGAGCAGGATCTCCGGGCGCCGCGAGTCGAGCTGCCCCTTGAGATCGTCCCACGTCACGGTCGCCGCCCCGTCGGCCGCTGGCTCCTCGAGCGACTTGCGGAGCCGCATGTAGTAGGGCGAGGCGACGATCCACATCACGAGCAGGACGGCGATGAACACGACGATCGACGCGATGACCCAGGGGCGGCCGAAGAGATCGCCGGAGGCGGCGGCACCGAGCCCACCGATGATCAGGAGCAACAGACCGATGTACATCGGCGTGATCGAAAGCTGGCCCATCCTCAGGATCGCCCGCGCGGTCGGGACATCCGGCGCCGACCGGAGACGGAATGCCATGAATGCCGACGCCCCGTGGCTGATCGCGAATAGCACCAGGCCTGCCAGGTGCGCGAAGACGAACCAGAGATAGAACTCCGCCATCGAACCCTCCCTCAGGTCCCTCGACCGAACCCGAGGATAGCGGGCCGACATCGCGACGCACAGGGATCCGGGAGATTTCCAACGCCGCGAGGGCACCATCTACCTAACACGGCGGAAGACGTCCCCGACGGACGTCACACGACGGTGCGGCGGTGGATCGCGATCTCGTCGAGGCGGCGCAGCGCGGCGACCAGGAGGCCTTCATGGACCTGGTCCATTCGCGTGGCGACCGGCTCTTCACGATCGCGCATCGGATCCTGCGGGACGTCGATCGAGCCGAAGATGCCCTCCAGGATGCGCTGGTGATCGCCTGGCGTGACCTTCCGGGGCTTCGCGATCCGGGTCGATTCGACGCCTGGATCCACCGCCTGCTGACCAACGTCTGCATCGCCCAGGCCACGCGTGAACGTCGTCGGACGGCGAACCTTCGGGTCCTGCCCTTGGACGGGCCGGTCTCGCCCGACGCGTTCCTCGACGTTGCTGACCGCGACCAGCTCGAGCGCGGATTCCGACGTCTCACGCCGGATGAACGCGCGATCCTCGTCTTGCATCACTACGTGGGCTACGCCCCTGCCGAGATCGCCGACCTGCTCGGCAGACCGGCAGGGACGATCCGCTCGCGACTTCACCACGCTCATCGCGCCATGCGCGCCGCGCTCGAAGCCGAGGCGCGCGTCTCGACCGTCGGAGGTACGTCGGCATGAACGACAGCACCGACATCGAACGCGCGCTTTCGTCCTGGTTCGAGGACGGCCCGACGGCGATGCCGGATCGGGTGTCGACCGTGGTCGCCGACCGCATCGGACGAACGAGACAGCAGCGTACGTGGCGCCTCCGAGGGAGACCCATCGATATGAACGCGACCTTCAAGATCGGCGCGGCCATCGCGGCCGTCGTCGTGATCGCGATCGTCGGCTACAACCTGCTTCCGCAGCGAGCCAGCGTCGCCGGTCCCAGGCCATCGCCCACGGTCAGCCCGACGCCGACCACGTCTCCGAGCGAGATGCCAAACGGCACCCTTGCGCCAGACGCTTACATGACGCGACCATTCACGAACCCGTACGACCTCGCGCTGACGTTCGACGTCCCCTCTGGATGGACAGGCTTTCCGACGGACGCGCTCATCGGTGCCGGCGGAACGGTTCCGCCCAAGGGCATCGGGATCGCATTCCTGCAGGCTGACGGCGTGCATTCCGATCCATGCCACTGGGACCACCTCGGCAACCAGCGGGAAGACCAGCCGGGCGACGTCGCCGTCGGGCCATCAGTCGATGACCTCGTCAACGCCCTCTCGGCGAATACCAGTTACACGGCATCGACCCCCACGGATACGACGCTCGATGGCTACCAAGGTCGTCGCCTGACGCTCGAGTTGCCGAACGACCTCGACCTTACGAAGTGCGATGGCGGCATCGCCAGGCTGTGGGGCACACCCATGGGCGAATACGGGATCTACGTGCAGGGCCCCGGCAATCGCTGGGACACACGCGTGCTTGACGTCGACGGCACCCGCGTGATCATCGCCGTCATCGACTATGCCGGGACGCCGGCCGTGGACCACGCGTCAGCCGAGGCGATCGTCGACTCGATCACGTTCAGCCGCTGATGCTCCCTGATTTGAACGTATGTGGGTGACGCCCTTCCCATAGGTGTGTGACGGCTCCGGTCGACATGACCGGAGCCGTTGACGTAGACGCGCAGCGCCGGCACCGCACGTCGAACCCATCCCAAGGAGGGCCCCGACGTGGAACGAACCAGCAAACGGATGGCACTCGTGATCT
>Ga0207678_10006999_pt1 | contig 10010 bp, 10 predicted proteins | sample KBSC63metaG_FD_184319 | JGI IMG/M metagenome (GOLD analysis project Ga0207678, IMG submission 184319) | Corn rhizosphere microbial communities from Kellogg Biological Station, Michigan, USA - KBS C6-3 metaG (SPAdes) (version 2) | ecosystem: Host-associated > Plants > Roots > Rhizosphere > Soil ...
GCGGCAGCACCCCAAGCCAAAGGTCTATTTCGAGGAATGGGACGATCCGCTGATCTCCGGCATCGGCTGGGTGTCCGAACTGATCGAGATCGCCGGCGGCGAAGACGCCTTGCCGAAATTGCGGTTGCAGCAAGCCGCGAAGGACCGGATCATTTCACCCGACGTCGTGCGCGAGGCCGCACCCGATGTGATCCTCGCCTCCTGGTGCGGCAAGAAGGTTGTGCCCGACCGTATCAGGCAACGTCCGGGCTGGGGCGACATTCCCGCGGTCGCCAACAACCGAATCGTCGAGATCAAGTCGCCGCTGATCCTGCAACCGGGACCGGCGGCGCTGACGGATGGGCTGGATGCGATCGTGAAGGCGCTGTGGCCGGATCAGCCGTGAACCCTCAGCCGTCATTGCGAGCGAAGCGAAGCAATCCATCTCTCCGCGCCCGCTGAAGCATGGATTGCTTCGTCGCTTCGCTCCTCGCAATGACGTCGTGAGGCAGTCGCCTACACCTTCTCCACGCCGCACCATTCCGCGATGAACAGCGCGGTCGTTTTCGTCGACTTCCGCAGCGACTCCAGATCGACATATTCGTTGAAGCCGTGCATCGCAGCCCCGCTGGCGCCGAAGCACAGGCTCGGGATGTTGTAGTTCAGCCCGTAGAAGCGCGTATCCGTAAGCGCCGTGAAGACGAGATCCTGCACCTGACCGCCATAGACCGCCGTGAACGCCTTGCCGAAGGCCGCTTCCGGGGCGGCCGCGGCCGTCAGCTCATAGCCTTCCGACAGAAATCCCGACCATTCCACCTGCGGCGGATTGTTGGACAGAAAACGATGGTCACGCGCGGCTGCCGACACGCACGCCAGGATTTCCTTCAGGCACTCGGCGACCGACCAGCCCGGCAGCACCGCGATACGGCAATCGACGTCGCACCAGGCCGGAACGCTGGAAGCCCAGTCGCCGCCCTTGATGATTCCGGGATTGAAGTTGATCGGATGGTTGAGCGTTTTGAAGTGATGATCCTTTTTGGCGCGCTCGTTCCACTCGGCCTCCAGTTTCTGCAACGCGTGGATCAAGTGATACGCCGCCATGATGGCGTTGGCGCCCGAGCCGGCCTCGAACACGTGCACGGGGAAACCGCGCACCTTCAGCCGAAACCAGATCACGCCGACCTGGGAGCGCACCATCTTGCCGTTGGTCGGCTCGGGGATGAAGCAGGCATCCGCGCGATAGCCGCGCTGCAGCGTCGACAGTGCGCCGACGCCCGTGGACTCTTCCTCGATCACGCTTTGGAAATGAATCCGCGCGGTCGGCTTGAAACCTGCAGCCTTGATCGCATCCAGCGCATAGAGCGCGCCGATGGTGCCCGACTTCATGTCGCAGGCGCCGCGGCCGTACATCTTGCCGTCCTTCACGACCGGCGAAAACGGCGGCGTTTCCCACATGTCGAGCGGCCCCGCCGGCACCACATCGCAATGGCCCTGCAGGATCAGCGATTTGCCGACCTTGGTCGCCGGACGATAGGTGCCGACCACCGTCCGCGCTTTGGAGAAATCATGCTCGATCGGTCCGAAGCCGCGCAGGTCCTTCAGGTCATCGACATTGATATGCCAGTCGTCGACCTCGTAGCCGCGCTGCCGCAAGAGATCGCCGATCATGTCCTGGCACGGCCCCTCGGCGCCGCGGGTCGAGGGGATCGCAACGAATTCCTTCGTCGTCGCAAGCTGTGCGTCAAAGCCGGCATCGACGGCGTTCAGGATCTTCTGCTGCGTATCGGCATTCATGTAGCGGCGGCTCCAGTTGGGAGTTGCAGGGGTCCCTACCCTACCCCGATCTCAGCCGCCGGCGTAATGCACAAAATACGCATCCCGCAATGCGTCTTCGAGCAGGCGTCCTTCCGAATATCCGCGCAGCGAGGCCGGTCGCTCGACCCCATCGAGCAGCCGCGGGCAGGGTTCGGGCGCACCGAGTATGGTGCGCACCGGAATGCGCTCGGCATAAATGGGTAGTTCGTAGTCTTCGTCATCGTCGGCGACGCCCTTCGACCTGATCTTGGCCGACGCCTGCTCGATCTCCATCGCGATCACGGCCGTCGCCTTGATTTCCTGCGCCGTGCTTTGCCGCAGGCTCGCGGTCCGGTCGGGGAAGAACCGGTCGACCATGGCAACGAGCGCGCGCTCCTTTTCGTCCGCGTCGGTGACGAGGTAGGCGGTGCCGAATGCCATCACCGCGCGGTAATCAGCCGAATGGTTGAAGCCGCATCTCGCCAGCACCAGGCTGTCGAGATGCGCGACGGTGAGGCAGGCCTTCTGGCCGGCGGACTGGCTCCTCAGCATGCGGCTGGCGCTGCTGCCATGCCAATACAGCTTGCTTCCCTCCCGCCAGAAGAATGTCGGCGTGCAATAGGGCTGGCCGTCGATCACATAGGAGACGTGGCACAGCATCGAGGCGTCGAGCAGGCCATGGACGGTCACGTGGTCGTAGAAGCCGCGATCGTGCCGGCGCTTCACCTGATTGCGCGACGACAACGGGTATGAAGGGATGGTCTCGGCTTCGGTCACGGCGGCTCCGTCGGGATTGTTGATCGGTTGCGCCAGTTGTACCGGCGGATTTGGCCTGCGATAGTGCCAATTCCATGCGAAAAATTCCGACCAATTCTTCGAAGCCGCCGCGCAAGACCGAGCTTCCGCTCGACCTTTCAGGGCCGCACATCACGCACGGCGCCTCCTCACAGCACCGGCTCTACCAGGCACTTTGCCACGCCATCACGGGCGGCATCGCAAAGCCGGGCGAACCGCTGCCGCCTTCCCGCACGCTCGCGAAGCAAACCGGTTTTCGTCGCAACGCCGTCACGTCAGCCTATGAGCGGTTGATCGCGGACGGATTTGCCGTGGCGACCGTTGGCTCCGGCACCTTCGTCGCCGCGCGCATCCCGGCCCGCGTCAACGATGCGCGCAAGCCGAAGATCGCCATTGTGACTCCCCAGCAAGGCGACCTGGCGCTCGGCTGCACCCATGTCGATGAAAGAGCCCTGCAGCGCTTCAGGTCGTTTGCCGGACGACGGATGCGCGCCTTCGGCACCGAACATCTGCAATACGGCGACCCCCGGGGCAGCCGCGAGCTTCGCGCTGCGATCGCCGATCACCTGCTGTCGGCGCGAGGGCTGCGCTGCGATCCGGACCAGATCATGCTTTCGTCAGGAACGCAGCACAGCTTGCGGATCGTGCTGAGCGCGATCCTCAAGCCCGGCAACCAAGTCTGGTGCGAGGATCCCGGCTATCCCGCCGCGCGAAAGGCGATCGAGCATTGCGGCCAGCGCACGGTGCCGGTGCCGGTTGACGCATCCGGCATCATCGTGGCCAAAGGCCGAAGCCTCGCGCCATCGGCAGGCGCGGCCTACGTGACGCCGTCGCACCAGTTTCCGCTCGGCGTGCAGATGTCGATGACACGGCGGCTCGAACTGCTCGACTGGGCCAGGGATGCCGACGCCTTCGTGCTCGAGGACGATTACGACAGCGAGTTCAGATATGACGGCGCCCCATTGCTCTCGCTCGCCGGCATCGATCATTTGCGCCGCGTGATCTACATGGGCACGTTTGCAAAGACCCTGTTTCCGGGATTGCGCATCGGCTACTGCGCATTGCCCGAGCGGCTGATCGGGCCGGTGACGGCTGCACGTGCTGCGCTCGACCGCTTTCCTGGCACGCTGCTCGAAGGCGCGGTGGCCGACATGCTCAACTCCGGTGCGTTCGCGGCAAACCTGCGCAAGGTGCGCGGGCAGTACCGCGAGGCGCGCGACGCGCTCGCATCGACGCTGTCGGCAGCCTCGGACGGACGGCTATCGGTGCCGGTGCCGTCACAGGGCCTGCATCTGGTCGCTCGCTTCGATCCAGCGACCGATCCGCTCGTTGCCGCGAAGGCAAAGACTGAGGCCGGTGTCGCGGGCTGGCTGCTGGCGGAGACCTATCTCCGCGCACGACCGCTGCCGGGCTTCGTGCTCGGATTTGCCGGCCACCCGATGCCGCAACTGGTCGCATCGGCCGAGCGGCTGGCGAAATCATCGCTGGCCGCCTTGCGTGCAAGCCGCAAGGCTAAGTAATCGTTGGCGCGTCATTCGGGATGGCCCGGACACAGCGCCCGTATCGCTTTCCTCGTCTTCCGCCTTGTATTGCTGGCGAAACCACTTCGCCGCGGACGAATTGTCGCGCCTCTCGCTGACGACGCGTAGACAACCCAACTTATCCAAACCCCGGATGTGAAAAAGTTCACTCTCACGTACCGGCAATTCGAGCTATCATCGCAGATATTGCTTACGAGCACAGTGCTCAGCGCTTTGCGGCGGCGCTGGCAGTCGCGGCGGCTGGCGGGCGCTGCAACCTTCCGGACCCGAGTCGTGGACATTGCCCCTTGAAGAGGGGCCAGCTTAGCGGTTCCCGGCAACTGTATTTCTTGGAATGTCCTGCTTGCTCGTTTCGCTCATCCCCGACGCGGCCGATCCGGATGAGGAAGTGTCGCGTAGATTAACTGATCAAAGGACATCTATCATGGCTACGCTCCTAAAAGGTCTAGTGGCGATTTTAACTACGGCTCACATCGAGGATAAGGACACTGGCACCGACGATCACATATACATTGGTCTCGTCGGCCGGGGTGGAGGCCGGGAGTTTGCGCTCGCAACGGAGGAAGAAGATTTTGAGGTGCAGCCCCCCGGAAAGCCCGAGGTCTTCTTGCTCGGCAGTTTCTGGGATAACCCCGCCGCCAGTGTGCCGCAGGCAAAGAACACCTTGCGGTCCGCCCCCGGTGGGGACAATGATCCGGCGCGCTTCGAGGTCGATCTGGATTTAGTCGACTACGTATATCTCCGGAAACAGGGCGAGCGCTCTTTCGACGGCGACGACACCTACGTTTTGCAACAGGTGGTCGTTTATCTGTACGGCCCTGTTACAGGTCAAAGGCGGACCTTTCGCGCCGACGCCGACGCCGGGCTGTCGCTGGGCAACGAGTTCGGCCACGTCGTCTACCTGCATGACGTAACTGTCGGGGGGCCTCCATAACAGGCCTATCCGCAAGCCCTCAACGGCGAGGAGATGTTTGCATCAGCGCCGCGACGACTACAGATCCGACCGGGGAAGCTCCGATAAAAGAGCGCCGCCCGGTTGGTCGTGGCGAGCAAACATCTGGCCCCGTCCGCGCCGGGACATAGTCAGGAGTCACCGCTGAGCGGCAACCCCTCGCGCTTTGCCAGGAGCCGCCGCCCGAACTGCGACGCGAGCCCGAATGGCATTGCCGATAGTCGTTATCCCTCTAACGGCTTATGCCTCTCAGCGCATCACGAACGGATTGGCCGGAACATCCTTCGCCGTCGAAATCCACACGCTCTTGGTTTCCTGATATTCGCGGACCGCATCGATGCCGCTCTCGCGCCCGAGCCCCGAATGCTTCATGCCGCCGAAAGGCATCATGTAGCTGATGGCGCGGTAGGTGTTCACCCACACGGTTCCGGCACGCAACAGCTTCGGCACCCGCACGGCACGTCCGAGATCCTGAGTCCATATCCCGGCGGCAAGACCGTAGATGGAGTCGTTGGCGATACGGACGGCATCCTCCTCGGTATCGAAGCCGATGATCGAGAGCACCGGGCCGAACACTTCCTCGCGCGCAATCCGCATCGAATTGTCGACGTCGGTGAAGATGGTCGGCTCGACGAACTGGCCGCCCTTGATGCCGGCGCCGGAGGCCGGCTTTCCGCCAAGCAGGCAGCGGGCGCCTTCCGCCTTCGCAATGTCGATGTAGTCGAGGATCTTCTTGTACTGCGCCGGCGTGGTGACCGGACCGATATTGGTGTCCGATTGCATGGGATCGCCGATCCTGGCGGACTTCGCGAGCCCTAGCAGACGCTCGACGAATTTGTCCTTGATCGAGTTTTGCACCAGCAGTCGCGATCCTGCGATGCAGGTCTGGCCAGTCGCTGCGAAGATGCCCGAAACTGCGCCCGAGGCGGCCGCGGCAAGATCGGCATCCTCGAAGACAATGTTGGGGGATTTTCCTCCGAGCTCGAGCGAAACCCGCTTCAGGCTGCGCGCAGCGGTCTCATAGACTTTCGCGCCCGTCGTATCCGATCCGGTGAACGTGATCTTTGCGACGCCGGGATGTGAGATCAGCTCGGTTCCGATCTCGGGGCCGAAGCCCGTCACCACGTTGAAGATGCCGTCGGGAATGCCGGCCTCCTTCGTCAGCGCGGCAAATTCCAGCGTGCTGGCGGACGTGAATTCCGACGGCTTGACGATGACGGCACAGCCGGCAGCAAGCGCTGCGGCGCACTTCCAGGCGACGAAGAGAAGCGGTGAATTCCAGGCCGTCAGCGCCGCAACGACGCCCACAGGCTCGTGCGTCGTGTAGGCGAAGGTTTCCGGCTTGTCGATCGGTACGAGTCCGCCCTCGAGCTTGTCGACCAGTCCACCGTAATACCACCACCATTCCGGATGGTAGCGGAGCTGTCCCAGCATCTCGGCCATCAGCTTGCCGTTGTCCCGCACCTCGATCTCGGCAAGACGCTCGGCATTCGCGGCGACCAGATCGCCAAGCTTGCGCATGACCTTGCCGCGCGCCGACGCCGTCATCTTCGACCACGGTCCCCGCCACATCGCCTCGTTGGCCGCCTTCACGGCCTTGTCGGCATCGGCCTTGGACCCACGCGGAATTTTCGCCCACGGTTCGCCGCGATAAGGATCGATCGACTCGAACCACTCATTGTTGGCGGGATCGACATATTGGCCGTTGATAAAGAGCTGGTAAGTCTTCACGATTTCCCTCCGGGACAGGTTTCCTGCGATTTTAACGCCCGAAGTCAAGCGCTCAAGCAATTTCGATCTCGCCTTCGCGACGAACCGGCGTCGGAAAAATTTGCAGGCAAAGACCTGACATTCCTCGCTTGCCGGCGCCCTATGAGAATCGCCGTAGCCTCACTAAGCTCGCCGTCGTCAATCAGCGTCACGATGGAACCACCGGATGCCCGGCAATCGGGTTGAAGATCAAGACCAAGTGAGGAGCGTGGAATTGCTGAACAAGCCTACCACGATCGGGCAATACGCCCTGCCCGCCGGCCTCGCGCTGTGGCTGCTCGCGACACCCGCACTGGCCCAGCAGTTTTCGCGCGAGCAGGATATCGTCGACCTCAGGCTCGGCCAGCGCGTGCTGGTCGACGACGGATCATGCCCGGCCGGACAGATCAAGGAAGTCGCAGGTTCGCAGATGACGACGTCGGGCGTCGTGCGCACCCGGAAATGCATTCCGCGGCTGGGGACCAAGCGGCGCTAGTCAGACTCAAGGCGTCGGCGATGGTGATGGCGCTTGCGAGCTACGCCTACTCGTTCGTCGCCGGCTCGAACATGCACTGCAGCGTCGGCTTGGCGATCTTGGTGAAGGTCGGACCGATTTCGGATTGCTTGGATGGCGGCACCCAAGCGGACTCGATCGTCGGCACGCCGGTTTCGCTGATGCCGCGCAGCAGGGCCTCGCGCAAATCGGCATCTTCGACGGTCGCAGCCGCATAGTCGTGCAGACAACTGCAAACACTCTCAGGATGCGCCCAGCGCCCGATCATATGAGGAGCGCACTGTCGCACGAACTCGCCGCGTGGATCGGGAACCTTGAAGAGGGAGCGGAACGACGTCTGCGGCGGCTGCACCTGCACTTGTGCCTGCGCCGAACTGCAGAAAAGCAAAGCCGCCAGGATTGAAGCGGAACCAGTGCGTGCAAACATGCAGAGTCCTTATCGGCAATTTTCCCGAAAACGATCCGCTACGCTTACTTTGCCGCCACGAGTATCGGCTGGGCTGCCGGATCAGCAAGCGGCGAGCCATTATAGGCGAAAGTACCGGCACCCGGCAGGTCCTTATCGGACGAACCAGCCATCGACGGACCAGCCAGGATGAAGGCAAAGGCGAGGATGAAGCTGGTGGTCCGCATTGGCAGTCTCCGGTTCCGTGCCGGCGTCGCCGCCGTTTCGTGGGTAACCTGATAGCCGTGGCTTGTTTCCGGACATCTACGCCAAAAGCGCAAAATGGTTTCGTGAAACATGGCAATTGTTTCGTCCGCCCTGCCGGACGAAACATTGGCGCGAAAAATCCAATGAATTCAGTCGAACGCCCTGTGCGGACCGTGAGCCCGCAGGATGGGGATTTCGAGGCCGGGACGCCAGGTTCTTAATGGTTTGCGGCGTATCAAGGCGCTCGCAAATCAACGACGCCAGAGTGAACCGCAGCAGCACCCGGGCCGACTCAATCGAACTACGTGCAACCTTCCGCGTGCTTGCGCGTTGTGAAAGTTCCTCAGCAAAGGATCGCAGTCGTGGGCAATGGCAACATCGATGTTGGCAATGAATCCCCGACCCGCAAACCCGGCCAGCCGTCTGGAAATATCGGCTCTTCCGAACTGCGGATCGACTCTTCCCTGAAGAAAGGGCGTTGTGGCGCCATGTCGCAGCAAGGCGGCGAATTTCGCGGCAACGTCTCCGCGCCGCAGGAATTCCTGCATTTGGTCGGATGCCGCGACGGCAAGGCGGCGCAGAAGCAACTCTTGCAGAAGCAAATCCTTGAGAAGCAAGTCCTGGAGAAGCAAGTCTTGGAGAAGCAAGTCCTGGACACCACCCAATACCCCAATCGGGTCAAACGGTAAGGCCGGGATTCTCAGGCTTGGTCAATATGCGGCTTACTGGATGAATTCACCGCACTTCTGAACCGTGGTATCGGCCGCGCCCCAGGGCATGATCGGTACCGAGGAGGTCGAGTTCTTGGGTGAACCCTCGATCAGCCTGTCCGAATAGACCATGTAGACCAGCACGTTGCGCTTGGCGTCGCAGCCGCGGACGATCTGCATCTTCTTGAAGAACAGCGAGCGGCGCTGGCGGAACATGTCGTCGCCCTGCTCCATCTTGTGCTTGAAACGGATCGGCGCGATCTGGCGGCAGGCCAGCGAAATGTCCGAGACTTCCTCGGCCAGACCCAGCCAGCCCTTGAAGCCGCCCTTCTCCGGAACCGTGAAGTGGCAGGCAACCCCCTCCACTTCAGGGTCGTCGACACCGTAGGTGGCGAGCTTGTCGTTCGGGCTCAGCCACTTGAACACGGTCGAGCGTCGGAAAATCAGATCGGGCTCATCGGCAGCCGACGCCGGGCCTGCCTGCCACAGCGTCAACACCAATACCACCAAGGCCAGAATTCCCCACTTATTGTCACACTTAACGATGGCCCTGGATCTCATTGATTTCTCCGATGAAGCGCTCCGAGCCTATGTAGTGGCAGAAAGCCGCGCAGGAAGGCCGCAGTATCGCCTTATGAATGGCGTCAGATTCGGCAGGCGGCGTTTAACGGAATGTGAGGCTTTTTTGCTACGATCAGGACGAAAAGCCCTGAAATTATAAGGCTTACGCTAGTGAACGCGCTTCCCGTCTGCGACAACGAACGAGTATCTGGATTCAGGAATATGCGCGTGTGCGGGCAGCGATTTTTCAGTGCGGGTATCGCGGGCGTGAACGCTTCAAGCCAGCGGTTCTGGCAGATCGCGATCCTCACCGGAGCCTGCAGCATCGCCTTCGCGCCGCGCGCGGATGCCGCCCTGTTCTACTGGCAGGATACCGGTCCCGGCTACTACCGCCCGATGCTGCCGCCGCAGCCGCGCAAGCAAAAGGTCCACCGGCCGGCCGCAAAGACCGAGGCCGCGCGCAAGGAGACCAGCGCCAAGCCGCGCGGGCCGCTGATCATTGCCATCTCGATCGAACAGCAAAAGGTCCGCGTCTACGACAGCAACGGGTTGTTCGCGGAAAGCCCGGTATCGACGGGCATGAAGGGGCATTCGACCCCGATGGGCGTGTTCAGCGTCATTCAGAAGAACAAGATGCACCGCTCCAACATCTATAGCGGCGCGCCGATGCCTTACATGCAGCGCATCACCTGGTCGGGCATTGCGCTGCATGCCGGCGTGTTGCCGGGCTATCCGGCGTCGCATGGCTGCATCCGCATGCCGA
>Ga0207678_10007000_pt1 | contig 10010 bp, 6 predicted proteins | sample KBSC63metaG_FD_184319 | JGI IMG/M metagenome (GOLD analysis project Ga0207678, IMG submission 184319) | Corn rhizosphere microbial communities from Kellogg Biological Station, Michigan, USA - KBS C6-3 metaG (SPAdes) (version 2) | ecosystem: Host-associated > Plants > Roots > Rhizosphere > Soil ...
CCGGTGCAGCCGCCGGACAAGCTCCCGTCCATCGCGGCACTCGTCGATCCGCAGCAGCAGATAGGTCCCGACGTAGGGTGACGGCCGTTCGAACAGTGCGCCGGCCTGGATGTCGTCGAGCTCCAATGTCGGCTCGTCGGTCGCGGTCACGCTCGTCACACCCCTTGATCGCTAGTGGTGCGCGGGGAGCCGGGGCGGGTCGAGATTCGGCGCCGCGAGGTAGGGAAAGGTCCGCCCGGCGGGCCGGCTGGCGTGGTCGACCCCGTCGCGGATGACCGGTCCGTTGCCGGCGTTGATCAGCTGGGTGAACAGCGTGTCGATGATGTCGTCATTCAGGGCACGTCCGCCGCAGGTCCGATGCGGTTCGCCGCGGCGGGCGGCGAGTTCGATCTCCAAGTAGGAGCCGTGTTCGGCGTATGGCTGGGTGATGTCGACGACCAGGAAGTCGGCGAGGACCAGATCGGTCAGCGGGTGGTCGCCGTTCTCGTCCAAGGGCCAGTCCGTTTTTCCGTCGAGTCCGTCCCAGAACGCGAGGTTGGCGTTCAACCGGGCCTTGTACGCGCCCAGGTAGCTGCCTCCCAGGTGGAACGCGTCCTCCATGTTGTACAGGTCGCGGATCTCCAGGTCCCGGTTAACGGTGTCGAACTGCTTCGGGGCCAGCATCATGTTCTTGACCTCCGGTCTGCCGACGCGCTCGATTCGGACGTTGAACCGCCCCCGGGTGAGCGTCTCTGCGACGACGCCGACCAGCGCCGAGCCCCCGAGGGCAGCGGTGTCGATCTCGACCACGATGCTGAGCACGTCCTTGCCGTCGAGATAGATCGCACCGGGGTCGGTGAACGCCAGTTTCCGGGTTGCGATCGTCTTCAACGCGGCGGGGGCGTCCATGATGAACGGGTCCCAGCGCACACCGCCGAAGGCGCGGATCCCGGGTCCGGAGCCGCCTTCCGGGTCGCCGACCCGAAAGGACACCGATCCGCCCGCACTCGTGGTGCAGGTGCCCACTTGCACCGGGGACCCGGCACCATCCTGCTTGTCGGTCGGGTCGGAGAAGACACAGTCGATGACGGTCTCTTCTCCACTCGGTTCGAACGGCGCCCGATGACCGTTCGACGCGGTCGGGCTCAGGGGTCGGATCCTGAACCGGTAGATCAGGCCGTCGGAGAACAGGTCGGACGGCTGCGCGAACGGCAACGTGTTCATCACCAGGACCAGGGTCTGCGGTTGCGAGGGACCCGGGAACGCGTACAGGTCGGTGATGTCCGCGATCGGGTCCGCCAGGGCGCGAGGCCCGGAGATGTGGTCAGACATCGGCGTCCGTAGTCGTTGCCGGTGACACCATCGGAGGCCTAATCGGAGGCCTCCGCCAGCAGCGGCTGCAATGCCGGGTGCTGGAGGGCTTCCGCGGCCTGCGGGTGGTCGAGCACCTGCTGGAACGCCGCGTTCACCCGCTGGGCCTTCTTAATCTCGCTGACCGTGCCGCCGTAGTTCCGCGCATACGCGGCCGCTGTCTGCTCCGCGCCCAGGATGAATGACTTCAGCGCCGGCAGGTCGGGAAGCCCGTCGTAGCCCTCGGTGTGCCGGAAGACGGTGTCGAACAACGCAAGGGTAGGTCCCGACGTGAAGAAGTCATCCATGTAGGCATCCCACGGGCCATCGAAGCTGGTGATGAACGCCAGCCGCGTGTCATCGTCGAACAGCACGAACCGGGCCTCGTGAATTGTCTGGACCGCCATGCCGTAGTCCCCGGGCCGGTAGCCAGGAGTGTCCTGCAGATCGCCAAGCGCCGTCCGCAAAGAGGCACCCTCGCCAGGCTTGACACGGAAGAAAAGGCTGAACTCGCTCGTCGGACCAACACTGCGCCCCGGACCAGAACCACCCGCCGAACTATCCGCCGCGAGCGTCGTCATCAAATGCCTCCAAGATGCACGAAACACCAACCGCGACGACTGAGGCAGTTGGCGTAGGACCGGCGCCGTTCGCGCCGCGCCGATTGGCTCGACCCTAGTCCCGCTGACCTTCGCTACCCACGTCACCCCGTCCCTTGGCGGATGACCACGTTGCCATCGATGCGGGATCGGTCGTGATGCACCCAATGGGCAAGTACGGGCGTGGAACGAACCCTCGTGCGGAATGATGGGCAAGCGGGCCCCAATCAGTCCGACGATCAGGGCCCGGCCTGCGCGAGCGCGGCGATGCGCTGCTCAACGCTGGGGCGTCGGTCGACCGGTGCGGCGGCGAGGATGTGCTCGAGCATCGTCCGGAGTCGTCGTCGAACCATGGGGTGCATGTTGGTTTCCACGATGTCGTCAGCACCCGCGGCGAGGAAGTCTTCCCAATCGTGGGCGTCGAAAACGACTCTGCCGGTGTTGGTGTCGTCATCGATCACCCCGATCGCGAGGTCACGGACCACCAATGCTGTCAGTAGGTTCTCGATGGAATCGAGGGCCTGTACCGCGGTGGCCGGGTCGTTGATGGCCGTGGACATGGCCCGCAACGCGATGTCGTTGAGCAACCTGAACCCGAACAGCGGGTCCTGGTCGAAGGTCCGGTCGATGCCGAGTTCCAAACACTTCAGGAGCGGACCCGGATCAAGTGGCCCGCCGGGATTCCAGACCTCCAGGACGACCGCGTTTTCACGAACGAGGTCACCCGGGATCAGATGGAGCCGGATGGTTGCGCCGGCCTGCCGAGCCAGGCGGATCAGCTGCGGCAGGTCGACTTGACACAAGAACTGCTGGGGCCCTGGCCAGCGGATCTGGATCGAGTGGTCCGGCACCGTCATCGGCGACGCGGGGGATTGCGGAAAAGGTTCGGTGTACAGCCTGTCGATGACGGTGCGGGTGCGGGTGGTGACCCGTTCCAGGGTCGTCGCCAGGTCCACCGACCCGAGTGCGGTTAATTGCAGCCGCCTGGTGATGGCCACCGCCAACACAACGAGGATGACCACCGAGATCGGGACCAGCACGGTGGTGGTTGCGTCGCTCGCGGAGACCACCACACAGGTCGTCGCGTAGATCATGACCCCGACGACCAGGCCCAATGCGTGCCACACCAGCGGGTTGTCGCGGAACAGGTGCAGCCGCGGCGACTGAGCGGTCGCGGCGAATTGGACGACCAGGAACAGCAGCGCGAAGAGGATCCCGGTCAGCGCGAGCAGGCCTGCAGTGGTCCCCGCCAACAACGCTGCCACCTCGACGCTGGGGATCCGCGCGCCGGCGTCGAAGGTTGGCACCAGCAGGCCGAGACCGACACCGGCCGCGATGTATAACAGCTGGGACAGGCCGGCCCGCAGCGACCGCCGTCGCCTCAATTGCTGCACCAGGGTGTGGGTGCCGCCTCGTTCACTGATGCATGTGGTGGATCTCCTGACCGTGTCGCCCAGACCCGCGGGGTTCTTGACCCGATCGTGGTTCCGGAAGCTTGCCGGCCCGGCGGTTGGTGGTGGTGTAAACGGTGTGGGCGTGAGATGCGTTGTGACGACAGATTTTAAGAGCGCGAGGTCGGTTCGGATTGGCCTCGCCGACAAGTTGACACTGCCTTAAAGCCAAACGCGACGTGCGAAAGCCGGTCTCACGCCAACGTGTCCGGACGGCCAATGTCTCCAACCAGGCCACACCATGACCGGGCACTACTCCGGTTGATACGCCGAACATCTGCGCGTCCGTTGCCGAAGCCGGCTCGTGTTGATCAGGAGCCCTCGTCCTGCGAGCTCCGCGTGTTCTCGCTGCCTCTGCCGGCCGCTGGCTTACCGAGGCCACGCCACTGAACGGGCGGCATCGATGCCGTCACGGCCACGGACGTCGTTGTGTACTGGGAACAAAATGGCATGCGGGCGAACTGCTCGGCCGTCATCTCGGCTGCGATCACGACGGCGGCGACCTGCGCGGGTCGACGGCATCGGCCCCATGGCACCCGATCATTCAGTGGGTGTTGGTCGACCAGGAGCTTGCAGAGTCCGGTGGTCCGTCCCTCGATGCCGGGCGCGTTGGCCGTCGAAGGAAACACAGCACCCGACTTCAGTCTGAACCTCGTCTCTCGTGGTGATGCGCCTCCCGCCGCGTCCACCCACTGGTCGTGGTGCCCGATTGACACGTTGGTGCCGGCCGTTCCTCGGTGGTTCAGGCCCCGTGGGTGGCCGGCGGCACGACGCCCGATGTCGAGTTCATGATCGTTGTGACCTGTCAAAACCGAACCGGATCACAGCCTCCCCCGGGGAGTCGAGCCGCGGAACGCCCGTGTTGATCACGAACAGCGCGGGGCCCCGGGTGGCGACATTCGCTTTCCGTTGGTGACCCCTGGCTATCGCGGGTGGACGCGTCGGGCAGGGTGGGGCTGGTCATCAAACTCGGCTCGTCGCCGGTGCTGTCCGCTGACCCAGGGAGCTCGGTATGCCCGCTCGTCGATCCATCGCTGACGTTGTTCCCGGTTTGGCCGTGGTGCGGTCCTATCGGCTGGGCTGGTTGCCCAGGGACGTCATTGCGGGGTTGATCCTGACCGCGTTGTTGGTGCCGCAGGGCATGGCGTACGCGGAGCTGGCCGGGTTGCCGCCGATCACCGGTTTGTACACGTCGATCCTGTGCCTGGCCGGGTACGCGGTGTTCGGCCCGTCCAGGGTGCTGGTGCTGGGTCCGGACTCGTCGCTGGGTCCGATGATCGCGGCGTGCGTCGTTCCGTTGGCCGCGGCGAATGGTGACCCGGGCAGGGCGGTGGCCTACGCGTCGGTGCTGGCGTTGATGGTGGGGGTGGTCACCGTGCTCGCCGGTGTGTTCCGGCTCGGGTTCGTCGCCGATCTGCTGTCCAAACCCACCCAGATCGGGTACATGAACGGGTTGGCGTTGACCATCGTGATCGGCCAGTTGCCGAAGCTGTTCGGGTTCTCGGTCGACGCCGACGGCCTGATCGAGGAGACCGGGGCGTTCGTCGCAGGCCTCACCAACGGGCGCACGGTGCCGGCGGCGTTGCTGGTCGGTGTCGGTTCCCTGGTGCTGATCCTGGGTTTCCAGCGGCTGCTGCCCCGGGTTCCCGGGGTGCTGGTCGCGGTGGTGTTGGCGATCGTCGCGGTGAACGTGTTCGACCTGACCGGGCTGGGGGTGTCGGTGGTCGGGGTGCTGCCGGAGGGGTTCCCACCGTTCACCATCCCGACGGTGCCGCTGGCCGATCTCGGGCTGTTGTTCGCCGGCGCCCTGGGGATCGCCCTGGTGTCGTTGACCGACACCATCTCCACGGCGTCGGCGTTCGCCGCCCGCAGCGGCGACGAGGTCGACGGGGACAAGGAAATGATCGGCATCGGCGCGGCGAACATCGCCGCCGGGTTCTTCCAGGGATTCCCGGTGAGCACCAGCGGGTCCCGCACCGCGGTGGCCGCGCAGAACGGCGCGAAAACCCAGGTCACTGGGCTGGTCGGGGCCGGGGCGATCCTGCTGATGCTGGTGCTGGCGCCGGGCCTGCTGCGGAACCTGCCGCAACCCACCCTGGCCGCGGTGGTCATCGCCGCATCGCTGTCGCTGGCCGACCTGGCCGGGATGCGGCGGCTGTGGCGGCAACGCCGATCAGATTTCGCGTTGGCGATGACGGCGTTCCTCGGGGTTGCCCTGCTCGGGGTGTTGCCCGGCATCGCGCTCGCGGTCGTGTTGTCCATCCTGGACGTGTTCAACCGGGCATGGCGGCCGTACCAGGCGGTCCTCGGCCGGGTGACCGGCATCCCCGGGTACCACGACACGACGGTGCACCCGGACGCCGAGCACCTGCCCGGGTTGGTGATCTACCGGTTCGACAGCCCGCTGATCTTCGCCAACGCCACCACCTTCCGGGACGCGGTGTTCCGGCTGGCCGGCACCGAACCGGCACCGACGTGGATCCTGGTCGCCGCCGAACCGATCACCGACATCGACACCACCGCCGCCGACATGCTCGAGGACCTGGACCGCCGGCTGAACACCGCCGGGGTCAGCCTGGTCTTCGCCGAACTGAAAACCCCGGTGCGCCGCAAGGTCGAACGGTACGAACTGACCGGTGTGATCGACCCCGCACACTTCTTTCCCACCGTCACCGATGCCGTCCACGCCTACCAGGAGCGCACCGGCGCGACCTGGCAGCCCCCACCCGGATCGGGGTAAAGATGCTCGACGAGATGGATGGATGCTCGCCCTGGGTGACCCTGGGTTCGCGGCCAGCCTTTTCATTGAACATCGCAGCGCCGCCGATGGTTTCTCACGCTGCCGTGTCCGTGGTCGGGACCGTGGTGTCGATCGCCGTCTGGTGACGGCGGCGAGCGCGCCACTCGACGTGCGGATCGATGTCGCCGGGGCGCTGATCATGCTCGCGGTCGCGGTCGTGGCGTTGTTTCGGCTTCGCCGGCACGGCTGATCCGAATCGCTAACCTGCGGAAGACTACGCGTCGTATCCCGCTGCTGGGTCCGATGTCGTTGTTCCCGGCGGCGTAGCGGGAGCGTGCGGTTCCTGGTGACCGGGCCTTGGTTGGATCGCGTTTCTCGGCTCGATGTCGTGATGACTGATCGGAGACGAACGGGCCCCGCAGTGGGCGATCCGGGCAGAGCCGTCCGGTGCGCTGGTTACCAAAGGACGGGTAGGTCCGCGAGCCGTAAGGCGGCGCCGGCGACGGCTCCCAGGGCCAGTATGAGCAGGAAGGCTTGGGTGGGTAAGTATCTGAACGACGAGGTCACGCCGGCGAAGAACAGCGCGACGGCGAGAAGGATTGTGGTGAGGACGTAGGCGTTGGCGGTTTCGCCAGCGGCCTGGCTGGCTTGTGTTGCTTTCTCCGCTTTGGCGGTGGCCGTCTGGTAGTCGGCGAATTGTTGGTCCAGATAGGCGGTGTCCTCGAAGAGGCTGGTGGGGGTGCCACCGGCCCGCACCTCGGCTATCCATTTGTCCAAGGTCGCGGTGAAGTCCGGGCGGACCAGTGTCTTTCGGTAGAACTCGGTCAGCTGGTCGTCGCCCTCCTGGACGGCGATGGCGTAGTTCGCGATGATGGTGCTGTCGTAGGAGACTTTCTGGGTGGCGAGGCCGAACAGCCGGCTTGCTTCGACCAGCTCGTCGGACGATTCGCGCGCGAGGTCGCTCTGCGCGCCGTTCCACTGTGATGCTTGGTAGCCGCACCAGGCGGTACCCACCGTGGTGATGCCCAGGATCAGGACCGCGATGATTTCCAGCAGTTTGTGGCTTCGTTGTGTATAGCCACCTTGTGCTTCGTCGGTCACTGGTTTCACGGACCCGATCTGGTCGTCGGCGAGGGGTCGATGGTGGCGCCGCCACGTCTGCGCGTCACCGGCCGTCGTCACCCTAAATCTTCACGTCGGTGGCAGTGAGACACCTGGTCGCCCCCGGGTAATCGGTGACCGCGCCGGTTCTGAGCAGGACGACAACACGGTCGCAACACCCACGCCTGAAGCAGGCCGACATGGGCGTCGCGATGGACAGCGGCAGCGAGGTCTCCAAACAGGCCGCTCGGATGATCCTGACGGACGACAACTTCGGCACCCTGGTGCACGCCGTCGAGTTGGGCCGACGCGTCCACGCCAACCCAGTTGCTGTCGCTGGTCAAGCTGTCGTGCCGCCACCGCGTTCAACATCAACCAGGGCGTGGCCTTGACCCCGACCAAGGTGCTGTTCCTGCTGATCTTCGTCACCGTCGCCGGGGTGGTGGTCATCACCGTCAACCCCGGAGATTCCGACGTGATGAACCGGCCCCCGCGGGACCCGAAAATCCCGATCACCAACATGACGGCGGTGCTGTTTTGGATCCTGTACGGCGCGGTCGTCTTCCTGGCTTCCCTGGTCCCCCTGGTCACCGGTCCCGACGAACCCAGCGTTGACCAGGCCAGCGTCTTCATGACGATGACGTTCGTAATGATGGGATTCGGCACCGTGTTCACTTTGACCAACCGCCGCGACCCCACCAGTGGGCTCACCGCACCGATCCTGCAGGCGTTGGCGATCTCGTTGGTCCCGGTCGCGTTGATCGTCCTGCGACCCAGCTACCCGGTTTGCAGGCCGGACTGCTCACAACCACACTCAGCGGCTTGCAGTGGCTGGAATGCTTGGGCTGGCACTGGTGCTGCCGCTGGTCGTCGAGGTCAGCAAATGGATCCGCCGTCCCTCGTGCGGCCGGTTGTGCTAATCGATGCGCAGCGCGTCACTCGTCCCCGGTCGCGCCGTCGACGCCCGACGAGCACCAACATGCTAGCTCCGAACCTCCGGGAGTTGAGGACGTGTCCAAGAAGAGCATCAGGAAGGCCCGTCGGCGTAGCCGGACAGGCTGGGCCGCAAGGACTACGAGGCCGAGCTGGCGACATTGCATGCCGAACTGATGGCCATGCAGGACCACAACAGAAGGATTCAGGTTTCGTGGTCGCCGGTCGATCGGACCCGTGGTGGCGTCGGCCCTTCCCGGTTGCACCACCATCGAGGTGATTCGGCACTGCGCTGATCGGCACGCCGATGACGTCGACGGTCCCGGGGCCGTGTTCAATGTGCAGAACGTGCACGAGTTTGCCCCGCTCGACACGTGATCAAATTTCCCCGACTCGGACCCCGGGTCGGGTCTGCCGGCAAAGAATGCCCTCGACCACAGGGCAGTGCCCCCTGCGCGCCGCGATCGGGTGGCACCGTATCGCCTGATCGGGCATCGCCTGCAGACGACCGCACCCAGGCATCGGAGAGGACTCGCGGATGACGGAGCAGGCGGACGGTAGGGGCCCGGTGGAGGCTCCGCTGAATCGGCGGTTGGCGATCCTGCTGGCGATGGCGATGTTCGTGCTGGTCGTGGACACCTCGTTGATGAACGTGTCGATCGCCGCGGTGGTGCATGACCTGGACACCACGGTCAGCGGGGTGCAGTCGGCGATCGCGTTGGAGGCGTTGGTGTCGGCTGCGTTCATCCTGATCGGCAGCAAGGTCGGCGACCTGATCGGCCGCAAGAGGGCCTACGTGCTTGGCCTGCTCGGGTATGCGGTCGGCGCCGCAGCGATGACCCTGGCGCAGGGACTGACCGCGATCATCATTTTCTGGGCCGTGATCGGTGGGCTCGGCGCTTCGCTGCTGCTACCGGCGATGCAGTCCCTGATTCACGGCAACTTCCAGGGCGCGGCGCAGAAGAAGGTGTACGCCCTGGTCGGTGCCGCGGCGGCGATCGCCGCCGCGGTCGGGCCACTGCTGGGCGGTTTCATCACCACCTACCTGTCCTGGCGGGTGGGGTTCGCGCTCGAGGTGGTGGTCATCGCGGTGGTGCTGTCCGGCATCAAACTGGTCAAGGACGTGCCGTACACCGGTCCGCGTGAGGTCGACGTCGTCGGCGCGATCCTGTCCGTGCTGGGGATGGGCGGCATCGTGCTCGGCATCCTGGTATGGCAGGAGGGCGGTGAAGCGGTCGGGATCCTGCTGGCTGTCGGCGCGGTCGCGATGGCCGGGTTCGGGTACTGGCTGGTGCGCCGCAAACGGCAGCGGAAAGCGACGTTGATCGACCCGGACCTGTTCAAGTCCAAGGTCTTCCGGTTCGGGATCACCGAACAGATGCTGCAGCAGATCGCACTGGGCGGCACCATGATCGCCCTGCCCATCTACCTGCAGATGGTGCTGGAGTACAACGCAATGCAGGCCGGCCTGTCGCTGGCCCCGCTCTCGCTGACGATGTTCGGTGTCGCGTTGCTGGCCGGGAAGAAGGCCGGGAAACGCCGCCCCGCCGGGATCATCCGGTGGGGCTTCGTGCTGCTCACGCTTGGCCTGGTGGTGCTGATCCCGATCGTGCCGCGGGCGGACTCCGGGTGGTACCTGCTGCTGCCGTTGGTCGTCGCCGGTGCGGGGTTGGGGTTGCTGGTGTCGCAGCTGAACAACTACACGCTGGCCCCGATCTCCGAGGAACGGGTCAGCGAGGCCGCCGGGGTGAACTCGGCCGCGGGGTCCTTCGGGTTGTCGTTCGGGTTGGCGTTCGCCGGTGCGATCATGCTGGCCGCGTTGTCCTTTGCGTTCACCAGCATGGCCGCCTCCAGCAC
>Ga0207678_10007001_pt1 | contig 10009 bp, 8 predicted proteins | sample KBSC63metaG_FD_184319 | JGI IMG/M metagenome (GOLD analysis project Ga0207678, IMG submission 184319) | Corn rhizosphere microbial communities from Kellogg Biological Station, Michigan, USA - KBS C6-3 metaG (SPAdes) (version 2) | ecosystem: Host-associated > Plants > Roots > Rhizosphere > Soil ...
CCTGCGGCTGCGTCATATAGGTCGCGTTGTATTCGGACCAGAAGATGGGAGTGTTCGGGGCGGGAGAGGCCTTTACTTCGTCGTAAACCTTCTTTGCAGACCGCGCCACCATGTCCTTGCGGGCGATATCCAGGTGTTTGCCAAATACGTTCTTCGAATCTTCATTCCCGTAGACGTGCGTGGAAACGAAGTCAAAGGGAATGTGATTGTCAGTACAGTGTTTGATGAAATCGCCCACCCACGCGGCTTGTGCCGTGGCAGGACCGCCTACCCGCAGCAAGGGATCAACGCTTTTCACCGCTTTAGCCGTCGTGTCATAAAGGGCGAAGTAGGTCTCCTGCTTGGGAGTGCCATTCCAGAAGTCGATGTTTGGCTCGTTCCAGACTTCGAAATACCATTGCTCCACTTCGGCTTTGCCGTAGCGGTCTTCCAGGTGTTTGGTAAAGGCCTGAATCAGGTCTGCCCATTTGGCCGGATCCTTTGGAGGGGAGGGAAGTTGCTTATACCAGAAGGGATGCGGCGTCAGATTAGCGGCGAGTTTGCGCGGCATGAAACTGAGCTCCACGAAGGGCTTTACCCCGTTCTGCAGCAAGCCATCGTAGACCTGATCCACGTAGGAGAAATTGTAGATCGGGTGGCCTTGCGCGTCTTCGTCGTAAACGCCCATTTCGTCTTGAAAGATGGCGTGGAAGCGAACGTATTGGAAATTCGTGATGTGCTTCACGGAGCGCAGGTCGTTGCGATAGCTCTCCCGCAGCGTCAACACCGCCCGGCCGGAGCCGAACATCTGTTCCCATACATGCGGGAACGGGTGCGACGCCGCGCGGGCGTCGATTTGGATGGTTTCCGCCGATGCCACCGCAGGGCTCGCCAGCAGGGCGGCGGTCAGGAAGAAAGGCAGGAGTTTCGTGGTCGCTCTCACTTTTCTATATTCCTCCGGAGCCAAACTTTGCTTCGTATGCGATACCAGCTTCGCGGACCAGAAGGCCCATCTTCGGATGGCTGGGCTCTAGCGCGGGCTCCAGTCCGTGCTCGCGTATTGCTTCGCTACAACTCGGTCCAATGGAGCCGATGAAGAGGCGGCCCAACGCTGCCCGCGCGGCTTCCTCCTGGCCGCTTTCCCGGGCGAAATCGAGGAAATGATGGATCTGCATCCCGGTGGTAAAGAGCACCGCCTGGAACTCGTTCTGAAGCAGACGCCGAAGCGCGATCTCCAACGGTTCCTTGTATTCGGGAAGCTTCCATTGATAGATCGGGACCGTTGTCACCTTGCGGTTCAGCGCTAACAGAGCGTCGGTCAACTCGCGATTGGGCCGGCCGTACTCCTGTACGGCAATGGACTTCTCACTGCGCCCTTCAATGGCGGCGAGGACTTCATGCCAGGTATTAGGCTCCGGTACGCTGACCGTGACGGGCACCTTCCATTCGCGCAGCACCGCTATGGGCTTCGGGCCGCGCGCCACAATCGTTAATCCGCGGAGAGCCGTGAAAAACAGATCCTCCGGATCGCGTGTCGTCAGGACACGATGCAACTGGCGGGCCCCCACACCGGTTTGAAAGATCACCATGTCGAAATCCCCCGCATAGAGGCGGTCGGCAAACCGGAAGGCGCTGTCGTTTACCTCCAGGGGAACTTCAACGACAGCTGGCGCAACAAACGGCTGGCCGCCATTGATGCGGATGAGTTCCGCTATTTCGTCGGATCGGCGATTCTCAAAAGCCAGAACCTGTGCCTTTTGGAAGGACATGATCACGCATATTAGCGTAGTCGGGTAAGAAGCGGAAAATTGATAATATAGCTGACATGCGAAAACGTCTGGCCTTGCCCGTAGCCGCGCTGGTAGCCGTTGGCAGTGCGGCCATGTTGTCGGCCGCGGGACAACAGGCCCCCGATAATAATCCGGGTCACCAAGACCGTAGTGTCTTTCTGGGCGGCCACAAGACGAAAAAGGATAAAGCACCCACCACACGCTACCTGCACGGTACCGTGACGGACGAAACGAACCAACCGGTGAATGGCGCCTTGGTGACGCTACACAATGATAAGACGAACGATAAGCTGACGTTCATCACTAAGAAGGACGGCCGGTATCACTTCGACGACGTGGCGTTTAACGTCGACTACAGCGTTCAGGCCCGCTTCAAGAAGGAGATCAGTACGGAGCGGAAGATCAGCCAGTACGACAACCGCCCTGATGTGGTGCGGATGCTGGAACTGCAAGACCCCTCGGAAGCCAAGAACGGCAAGTAAAAAGCCCTTAAATAGTGGGGCTTAGCGCTTGCACATTTGGGGGTAATCCTTCTTCAACGCGGCGATCTTCGGCAGATCGTTGTACACGATGTAGGGATAAGTGGGATTGCGGTCGAGGAAGTGTTGGTGATACGCTTCCGCCGGGTAGAAGCCTTTGTACGGAACCACCTGCGTGACAATCTTGCGAGAAAAGATCTTCGCTTTGTCCAGTTGTTGGATGTAGGCTTCCGCTACGTGCTTCTGATCGTCGTTCATGTAGAAGATCGCCGAGCGGTATTGTGTGCCCTCGTCCGGGCCCTGGCGATTGAGTTCGGTAGGGTCCTGTACGACAGAAAAATAGATCTTCAGCAGTTGTCCAAAGGTGATCTGCGAGGGGTCGTAGGTGACCTTTACCGATTCGGCGTGTCCGGTATTGCCTTCGCTGACGGTCTCATACTGCGCGGTGGATTTGGACCCGCCAGCATACCCGGCGACGGCATCTGTGACGCCTTTCACACGTTCAAAGACGCCCTGCACGCCCCAGAAACAGCCGCCCGCGAGAACTACCGTCTGCGGCCCGTGTACGTTGGCAGCCGGTATGGTGACGGCCGGATCGGGAAAATCCGCGCCAGCACGCGATTTAGCAAAACAAAGCGTTGCTCCGACGGCCAGCAGCGCGCATAAGGATGACTTTCGAAACATGCGGTTCCCTCAACTTTAGGGAGATTCGCCTGGGAATCTCTAACTGTAAGGATTCGTCAAGGAACAAAGTGGTTGCTTTTATTCAGTTGCACGATGTTCGGCGGGGTTCTTTGAAACGCTGATCAGGTTTGCCAGAATCCGGTAGGCGCCCGGTACTCCGGCAGGCAACTGCCGGTAGAGGGCAAAGGCGTCGTAGATGTAGGTGCCTTTGCCGTATTTGGCTACGAGAAGACCACCGCGCTGGGGGTCCTGGCCGGGATCCTGGGTTTCGGTGAGAGCCTGGTAATGTGCATCCCAAGTCTTTGGGAAGCCGTGCCCCCGCTCCTCCTGCCAGCCTCCGAAATCGGCTTCGGTGATCTTGTTCGGCCAGTTAAGAACCGGGTTGCCGGGCTGTAGGAGTTGAACCTTCGACTGCTCATTCACGACCTTCGCCGGATTATGGTCCAGGGAGATTGGATATGGACCGAAGTTGAAGTCATCCAGGTTGTACTGGACCAGTAACGTGCCACCGTTTTTCACGTATTGCATCAATTGGGCATTCGAGCCACGCAGTTCGGGATGAGCCGAATAGGCGCGAACGCCGAGGACCACGACGTCGTAGTTGCTCAGTGCCGATGCCTCGATGTTGTTAGGCGAGAGCAGATGCACCGGTACGCCCAGATCTTCCAAGGCGCTCGGTACATCGTCTCCGGTTCCGGGTATAAAGGCCACCCGCAGTCCTGGGGCCGTCTTTACGTCAACGCCCACGGCCTGATAACTGGCGGGGCGATAGTAAGGGTACGGACGCAAACCGGGATAACCGACCAGCCGATACCCTTCCTCATACGACTGGCCCTGATATTTGGCTACGACCTTGATCTGATAGCTTTGCGGGCGTACGTCCGCGGGGCGAATCTCAAAGGTAAGCTGCTGGTCTTCGCCATCGCTGCTTGTTGAGAACGGGATATCCGCAGGTACGGCGGTCCAGCCGGAAGGCACTTGGACATGCACAGTGCCCTGCGCAGGTCCCTTTACGTTGCTGTGAATCTTGCAGGAGAGCGTAAAGGACTTCTCAGTGAGCGGAACCGCGCCGGCAGTGGCAGGCAGCGATACCGAAATGGGGGGACCCATCAAGAGCGGATACTCGACGATACCGACGTCGGGAACCCGCTGGATCGATTGAACCACCTGGCTGATCTGAAACGGCACATCATGGTAACTCAAACGAACCGTGGCGGAGAGGGGATAGGGCGCCAATGGCAGGTTGCGGTAGCGCTTGTCGGTCAAGTCGTAATAGGGCTGCTCTTCGTTGGGACGATAGTAGTAGGGCTTTGTGAGTACTGCATTGGCGGGAGCTTGAACAGAGAACCGGGAACTGGCCTGCTGCCCGGCGTTCAATGTGGAGGCGAGAGCGGCGTCGGGGTGAATGGACCACTGTTTGCCATCCTGTCCCGCGACATCGAGCCCCTGCATCGCAACCGCATCCAGGCCCTGATTGTAAATTCGAGCGTTGACGGCAAATGACTGCCCCGGAATCGCGATGGTGAAGGTGGTTTGCGTACCCCGAAATGCTGCTAACGGACCGCTTGGCGGCTTGGGCGGCGCAACCGAAGCGGTGAAGGTGAGATGCAGCGCCAGGGTAAGCGCCGACTCAAACTGCTTCTCCTTCACCTTCAATTCGAACAGTACGTCGTCTTTGCCGTCCAGCGTGCTCTCGCTGACCTGCCGCATCAGCGTGCGGGTGGCTTTCAGACCTTCGGCCAGCAGCGGCGCAATCTGGGCCGGAGTATCGACGTTGTAGCGATCACAGGCTTCCCCCGCAAGGTCGGAGATCTGCGCCAGCCCCTTCTTGAGTGCCGTGGTATCGCCGCCCGACGCCAGACTGGCGATCCCCACCAGAGAGGTATCGATGCCGTCATAGAAGGAGTGCTCCGTTCCATTCACCGGTACATGCGAGCCGTAGCGATGATACTGCGCGGTCACCGGCGCAGCTTGCGGGATGGTAACGCCGTCGTTTTGACTTTTCTGCTGGCCCAGTCCTTCGCGCCCGATCTGAAAGAAGGTCAAGCCGGCGGCGCTGGCAGGGCTGCCTTCCGAGAGGCTTACATCCGCAGTGGGGGTGCCGTTAATCCAGGTGTGGTTCACGTAATTATAGAAACGGACCGGCACGTACTTGTCGGTGGCGTAATCATAGATGCCTTGCTTGGTTGCGGAGAAGAAGGGGACACGCTCATACACCTTCAATGGCGTCCAGGGACGAAGGCCTGCTCGAATCTGATCGGGGAAGCGATTCGGATCCCCGGCAGCGGTAAAGGCCTCCTGCGCCATCTGACCCGCTACCTGATGATTGCCGTGGCCGTCGGTGGGAGCGCCGACGAAGACAGAGGTGAGCACAAGCGGCCGTGTCATGCGAACGACGCGAACCACCTCCGCAAGGACACGATCGTGATTCCACTTTTGCAGCGCCTCTTCGCGCGTCTTCGAGAAGCCGTAATCGATGGTGTTGGTCCAGTATTGGCTGACGCCGTAGTAGCGATCGGCGGCCAGCAGTTCTTGCGTGCGCATGATCCCGAGCGCGTCATAGAGATCGGTAGACATGGCGTTTTGTCCACCTTCGCCACGATTTAACGTTAGGAGTATTGCGCGTGCTCCCATGCCTCGCGTTTGGAGGGCCAAGAGTCCGCCGTCTTCATCGTCGGGATGGGCGGTGACCATCAGGAGGCTGGCACGCGTGCGCAAAGAGGTAAGAAGGCGAGCCAGACCGGCAGCCCCGCGATCTAAACCGATCGGCATGGCGTTCGTATTGGTCTGCGCGATAGCGGGCGCGGATTCATTCGCAAGACACGCGAATGCGCCCGCCGTAAGGATGACGGCAGCAGCCGCAATGCCGGCAGTGCGGCTGAAGTGTCCGGTTCTTCGTTTCATCTCGGCGTTTGAAGGGTCTTTCTCATTATGCGTGGTGGCGTAGTGTATATCCGGGCAGGCGTTAAAGAAACGTTAACGGGCTAACACGTATCCTTGCCGTCTCTTTCGACGTCTGTTGAAACGGGGCGCTCAAAGAACGATGCTCTGAGGAGAGCCTGGACAGGAGCCACATCAACATGGCAAGAGAATTGATGACAAAAAGCTGCTCATTGGTGTTGACGGCTATTTTGACGCTGAGTTCCGCGGAGCTTCCCGCGTTTGCTCAGGAGTCGTATCCGCCCCCGCAGCAATATCCGCCACAACAGCAACAGTACCCGCCTCCGCAGCAGGGGCAGTATCCGCCACAAGGCCAGTACCCGCCACAGTATCCTGCGCAAGGGCAGCAACCGTACCCGCCACAGCAGACCGCCTATCCGCCTCCGCCGCAATTGGCGCCGCAACAGTTGGACCAGTTGGTGGGACCGATTGCCTTGTATTCGGATCCATTGCTGGCGCAGGTATTGACGGCCTCTACGTTCTATAACGAGATACCGGATGCGGCGGGCTGGGCGAACCAGCATGCCTACATCAAAGGTCCGGCGCTGGCGGCGGCCATTCAGGCCGACAATCTGCCCTGGGACCCAAGCGTGGTAGCATTGCTTCCGTTTCCGTCGGTATTGAACTACATGGCGAGCAATATGGGCTGGACGCAGGAACTGGGGAATGCGGTTCTGGCGCAGCGGGGCGAGGTGATGGATGCGGTGCAGCATCAGCGTCAACAAGCGTACAGCTATGGTTATCTACGCTCGAACGGGTACCAACGGGTGGTGCTGGCCGGTCCCGGAGACATTCAGGTGGTGCCGTTTAATCCCGATCTGTATTATGTGCCGGTTTATAACCCATACGTCGTTTATGCACCGCCGCGGCGTGGAGTGGTGGTGGGAGCGGCGATAGGCTTCGGCGTGGGTATCGCGATTGGCGCGGCGTTTCATCCATGGGGATGGGGCAATCCGGGGTTCGGGTGGCGGCAACATACAATCGTTATCGACAACCGGCCCTGGGGACGGACTTGGGTGAACCGGACGGCTTACCCGCGTGTTTATCCGGCGGGAAGAGTGGAGCATTATGCGCCGCCGAGGCCTCGCGTGGAGCGGCATGAAGTGCGCGAGCCAGAGCATAACGCGCGAGATGCGCATCGCAGGGATGACCGTCACGATGACCATAGAGATCACTGAGGAGGTACGACAGGAGCTACGAAGGTAGCTCCTGCGTGCTACCGAATGTGCTGTAAGAAGGCCATGCAAACCGGAGAGGGCGCCGGGACATTCTGTCCGGTAGGCGCGATCTTTCCTGACGTGGGATCTACGTTGAACACCAAAATGTTATCCGATTTTTGATTGCCGGCCAGCAGATGATTGCCTTCCGGATCGAAGGTAATGTAGCGCGGCATCTTGCCGTCGATCTTCTCGATCTGGACCTCTGAAAGATTGCCGCTCTCTTTGTTGATGGCGAAGACAGCAATACTGTCGTAACCGCGGTTTGAAGCGTACAAGAAGCGGCCGGAGTAATCCATCTTGATCTCGGCTCCTCCATTCTCGCCCTTGAAATCGGCCGGCAGAGTGGAGACGGTCTGCAGTTCCGTCATGGAACCGTCTTGGGGATGATAGGCAAAAGCCGTGATGGTGGAAGCCAATTCACTAATGACGTAGGCGAACTTCTCATTGCCGGAGAACACAAGATGGCGCGGACCAGAGCCAGGTTTCATTTGAACGAAGGCCGGATCGTTAGGAGTCATCCTGGCGGTAGCGGGGTCGATCTTGTAGATGCGAATGTGGTCGAGACCGAGATCGGGAACAAAGGCGAAGCGGTTATCGGCCGATACGACCACTTCGTGTGCGTGCGGGCCTTCCTGCCGGGATTTATTGGGGCCATGCCCGCTCCCTTTCATCAATGATGCCAGTTCACCGAGGCTGCCGTTTTCCAGCACTGGGTAGGACGAGACGGTCCCAGTGACGTAGTTGGCGACCATTAACATCTTGGATGTCTTATCCAGAGCCAGGTGGCAGGGCGCCGAGCCTTCCGAGGAGCGCTTGTTCAGCATCGTCAGCTTGCCGTTTTCATGGTTGATGGAGAACGCGGCAACCCCGCCGGTAGGAGCGCCTGGGCCAGTCAATTCGCTGACCGAATAGAGATACTGATGGTTGGGATGAAGGATCAGGAAGGACGGATTTTCGATTTCTCCCAGATAACCGACCGATTCCAGGTTTGCGTTGCTTGCGTCGTAGCGGAAGCCATAAATCCCTTTGCTGTAGGTGCCGACGTAGATCAATTCGTTGCCTTTCTGGTGCTTGGTTTGTGCCGCTAATTGGCGTGAGAAGCCGAGGACCGGCCCGGCCAGAAGTAGACTTGAGCAGGCGGACCGCCGTGAAATGTAGCGCATCGGCCTCATCGTATCGCAGTGAGTGGGCGATTTGCGCTTCTTTCAGCAAGCTATAATGCAGTATCGGAATTTATGATCGAGTTGTTGCGGGATACGCTCCGCTATCGCGAGTTAATTTGGGCGCTGGCGCTGAAGGATCTTAAAATCCGGTATAAGAATTCGATGCTGGGATTCCTGTGGGCGCTGCTAAATCCGGCATTGATGATGCTGGTGTTGACACTGGTATTTTCTCACATAATGCGATTCCCTATTCCGCACTATGCCGTTTTCCTGCTGAGTGTCTTACTTCCATGGACGTTCTTTACACAATCCTTATCCTATGCGGTGGAATCGATTGTCGGCAATGCTGATTTGATCAAGAAGGTCCGAGTTTCAAAGCTGGTGTTTCCGGTCGCGGCCGTGGTTTCAAACATGATCAACCTGCTGCTTTCACTGATTCCTCTGGCAATCATTGTTGTAGCAGTGGGGCAGCCATTTTACTGGACATGGTTGTACTTGCCGGTGCCGCTGATTGCCTTAACGATCTTGACGATGGGCGCTACGTTCTTCTTCGCGGCCGCGAATGTTTACTATCGCGACGTGTCTCACATTCTGCAGATCGTGATCCAGGCATGGTTCTACTTAACGCCGATTATTTATCCGGCGACGTTCTTCCCTGAGCAATACCGCTGGTTATTTAAGCTGAATCCGATGAACTCTGTTCTGAATGGCTTTCGTCTGGCTGTCTATGATGGCCAATTGCCCACGTTGCAGTCGATCGTAGCAACGTTCGTGTGTGCGTTTGTGGCTTTGATCGTTGGGTTCGCCATCTTCCGCAAGCATCAGGATGAATTCGTTTATTACGTTTGAGGCCGGAATGAACTTACAAGCTCCAGTCATCAAGGTCAGGGACGTAACGCAGCGTTTTCGGGTTGTTCAGGAACGGCCTGACACCGTCCGCGAACTTTTCTCGAAATTCTTTAGGCACGAGAGTAAAGTACACGATTTTGAAGCCGTTAAGAATGTCTCTTTTGAGGTTTTCCGCGGAGAGATGGTCGGAATTCTAGGGCATAATGGATCGGGCAAGAGCACATTGTTGAAGCTGATTGCCGGGGTGTACAAGGCAACGTCCGGGAAAGTTGAGGTGACCGGTACGATCGCGCCTCTGCTGGAACTTGGCGCCGGCTTCCATCCGGAACTTACCGGGCGGGAGAATATTACGCTGAACGGTTTGTTGCTGGGTTATTCCAAACGGGAGATTCGCGGCCGCGAAGAAAAGATTATTGAGTTTGCCGAGATCGGTGACTTTATCGACGCTCCTGTGAAGCAGTATTCGTCGGGTATGTACACGCGGCTTGCCTTTTCCGTTGCCACGGAGGTGAATCCGGATATTCTGGTGATGGATGAAATTCTTGCGGTGGGGGATATCCAATTTCAGCAGAAATGTTTTGATCGGCTGGAACGGTTTCGAGAGATGGGGAAGACGATTCTGTTGGTGACGCATAGCGTGGAACAGATACTGGACTATTGCGACAGAAGTTTGGTGATGGACAGGGGGCAGATTGTGTTTAATGGGGACCCGCACGGTGCGGTGGAGCGGTATACGGGGAAGGCAGCTCTAGAACCGACCCTAACCTAAGTTGCTATTGCACTTATCGCCCGGTTCCCGCGGATTGCCCAATTCCAAGCGGTTTCTATGATCGTTTTTAAAGAAGAGTACTTTGGCGTCCACCCGAGGCATTCTTTAAAAACGATCATAGAAACCGCTTGGAATT
>Ga0207678_10007004_pt1 | contig 10008 bp, 9 predicted proteins | sample KBSC63metaG_FD_184319 | JGI IMG/M metagenome (GOLD analysis project Ga0207678, IMG submission 184319) | Corn rhizosphere microbial communities from Kellogg Biological Station, Michigan, USA - KBS C6-3 metaG (SPAdes) (version 2) | ecosystem: Host-associated > Plants > Roots > Rhizosphere > Soil ...
CATTTTCATCAAAATCGTGGCGCGGCTGTTCCGGGTTTGCTTCTATCTGGCTTAATGGAATTCTTGCGTTTGCCGCATTTGCTTTATCAGATGAATCTTTTATTAAATTTTTTTCAGTCACAGAAAGATCGCTGTCTATATTCTGCAACAGCGAACGGATCCCTTTTCCTAATGCGTCTTTTTTATTTGGCGTCGTCTTCATTTATTAATTCGATAATTATTTTAAAAAAAGTTTAAGGATGCTCCAAAACTTTATCTGTCTGATTCATTTTCGTCATATTGTTTTTTTGCAAAACTTCTTTTGCAAGATTCAAATAATTGATGGCCCCTTTGCTCTCGGCATCGTAAAGTATGGCAGGTTTTCCAAAGCTTGGCGCTTCGCTGAGTCGTGTGTTTCGATGAATGACGCTGTTGAAAACGAGTTCTTCAAAATGATGCCGCACTTCATTTACCACCTGGTTGCAAAGTCGCAATCTTCCATCATACATGGTCATCAAAAGACCTTCGATCTGCAATTCAGGATTTAGCCGGTTTTGAACGATTTTGATTGTATTTAATAATTTTCCCAATCCTTCGAGTGCAAAGAATTCAGCCTGAACGGGCACAACCACACTATCTGAAGCTACCAGTGCATTCACGGTTATCAAGCCGAGAGAGGGTGAACAATCAATGATGATAAAATCATATTCATCGCGAATTTGTTTTAAAACATTTTTCAAAACACTTTCGCGATCAGGATAGCTGATCATTTCAATTTCAGCACCGACAAGGTCAATATGCGAAGGCATCAGATCCAGGTATGGAATTTCTGTTTTTAAGATTACGTCTTTTGGCGGTGTTTCATTTACCATACTATCGTAAAGCCCGGTTGTTACATTATGCAGATCAAATCCAACACCGGTGGTGCTGTTTGCCTGCGGATCTGCATCAACGAGCAACGTCTTAAACTCAAGCACAGCAAGACTTGCAGCCAGGTTAATGGCCGTAGTTGTTTTTCCCACTCCGCCTTTTTGATTTGCAATTCCTATTATTTTTCCCATAATTCGTTTCGCTATTCTTTTTCTTTTAGATTTGGATTGATTAATTTAATTCTTTTATTTGTCAAAATTCAAATCCGGGTTATTTGTTTCTTTACTGAAATCTAAATCTGATATTTTAATTTGCGATTCCGGATTCACTACTCACCGCAATCTCGCAAATTTAATTATTAGCCTTAATATTAACGCATATTCTGTGGTTAAAAACGATTTATTATGCCCTAACTTCTAACAATTTTTTTATTTCTATAATTGCATAAACTGAAAAGCAGTTAATTTTATGGGCATGTACACGATAATCAGCGGCACGAACCGCGTAGGAAGTCATACGGAAAAGGTAGCGAAGGAATATCAACGCATTTTGAAAAATAAAAATATTGACGCAAACATTTTTTCCTTAAAAGGCCTGGATGTTCTTCATCGTTCGAATGAAATCACCAAAGCAGAAACAGAAATTTTGATTCCAACTGACAAATTCATTTTTATCATTCCCGAATATAACGGTTCTTATCCCGGCGTACTGAAAGCCATGATCGACAACAGCGATACCCGCAAAGTATGGAATTACAAAAAAGCACTGCTTACGGGCGTGGCAACCGGAAGAGCGGGAAATCTACGGGGGATGGATCATCTTTCCGATACGTTGCATTTTATGAAAATGAACGTTTTTTACAACAAGCTTCCGATTTCAGTAATCGATAAAATAATGGATAAAGATGGCCATTTGAATGATGAAACGCTGCGAGCAGTAAACAAACAAATAGATGAATTTCTTAATTATTAAACAGGTTAAATTAAAATAAAAAATGCGTACTCCTTTCGGAACTTTTATCATCATTGTGATCATGATCCTCCTGGATATTTACGTTTTCATGGCGATAAAATCTGTAAGTCACTCTACTTCTTCTAGGTTAAGAACCATCATTTATGTTATTTATTGGAGCATTGCCATTGTGGCCATCGCTGGCCTGTTGCTTTTTGTTTTTACCGGGCCTGAATTTTTGCCAAAAAAAGTAAGAACGTATCTCTTTGCAAGCATTCTTGCTTTTGTTTTCGGGCAATTGGTTTCCTGTATTTTTTTCCTGGTTGATGATGTGCGACGATTGATTCAGTGGCTGGCGGGAAAAGCTTTTTTCAGAAATACGGAAGTTTCCCAAATGAATGGCGATGGCATCAGCCGCTCTGTGTTCCTTAGCTGGATTGGATTAGCCGCGGGCACTACACTTTTTGGAAGTTTGATTTATGGATTTTCAAATAAGTATAATTATAGAGTAAAGCACGTAAAACTTTCTTTTGATAATCTGCCTGGAGGTTTCAAAGGATTGAAAATTGTTCACTTCAGCGATGTGCATTCCGGAAGTTTTATGAATAAAAAAGCGGTGGAACATGGTGTAGAAAAAATAATAGTTCAAAATGCCGACCTGGTCATTTTTAGTGGCGACCTGGTAAATGATCGGGCGCCGGAAATGCTGAATTACATGGATGTATTTAACAAAGTAAAAGCGCCGATGGGCGTGTATTCTACTTTTGGAAATCACGATTATGGCGATTATGTAAAATGGCCTTATGATGGTGTAACTAAAGAGCAGAATCTGATAAACCTTGCAAAAATTCATGCAAACCTCGGCTGGCGACTGTTGATGGATGAACATGTGGAACTGGAAAGAAATGGTGATAAAATTGCTTTGATAGGCATCCAAAACTGGAGCGCCAAAGCTCGTTTTCCAAAATATGGCAACATGAAAAAAGCGTATGCCGGAGCAGAAAATTATCCTTTTAAAATATTGATCAGTCATGACCCAAGCCATTGGGACGCACAGGTCCGGCCTGAATATTCTGATGTGGATCTCACCTTAAGCGGCCATACACACGGAATGCAATTTGGCGTAGAAATTCCGGGATTCAAATGGAGCCCGGTTCAATATGTTTATAAAGAATGGGATGGCTTGTACGAAGAAGGAAAACAAAAATTGTATGTAAATCCAGGTTTTGGATTTATTGGATATCCTGGCAGGGTAGGGATTCTGGCAGAAATAACGGTGATCGAATTTGTTTAAAATACATTTTCTGCGATCGGCCAGGGTTTGTGTCTTCACAAACGACATTCGCTCAGTAAAAGAACAAATATTCCAAATTTACATTTTCGGTTTCTCACAGGAATCATCGCTGGCAGCTCACCCAGGATCATAAATAACGACGAATGACCTGGCATAAATATTTTCAAAAAAATATTACAAAAAGAAAGAATTAGTTTAAATTGAAATTAATTTCTCACTTCTAAAAAATGATTTTATGAAGAGACTTCTTTTTCCCGCAATTTTTTTTATTTCTTTTTCTTTAAATGCACAAAAACATCAGCTGGTAAAACTTTGGGAAACTGATACCATCATCAATGTTCCTGAATCAGTTTTGCCGGATTTGAACAAAAACATTTTGTATGTTTCTTTGATAGATGGCGGCGGCTGGGACGCGGATGGAAAAGGAGGTGTAGGAAAATTATCGTTGTCCGGGAAAATAATTGATACAAGTTTTATAACCGGTTTGAATGCACCGAAAGGTTTGGGAAAATTTGGAAACCGGCTTTATGCTGCAGACATTAGTAAAGTGGTGGTAATTGATATTAAGAAAGGAAAAGTGGAAAAGGAGATTTCCATTCCCGGTGCTTCAGGATTGAATGATATAACCGTTTCAAGCAAAGGGGCGGTCTATGTTTCGGATTCTAAAACGAGCAAAATCTGGAAAATTGAAAATGATGAACCTTCTATATTTCTTGAAAATATCCAGGGAGCCAATGGCTTGAAAGCGATGGGAAATGATTTGATTTTTGCCGAAGGCAAAGATTTAAAGAGAGCCGATGCGAATAAAAAAATAAGTTTGATTGCAACTGTTACAGAAGGCATTGATGGAATTGAGCCTGTGGGAAATGGCGATTTTCTCGTTACATCATGGGTTGGCTATATTTATTATGTTCATGCAAATGGAAATGTAGAAACTTTACTGGAAACGCATAATGAGAAAATCAATGCAGCGGACATTGGGTATAACCCCGAAAAAAAGATCGTTTATGTTCCTACATTTCTTCATAAAACGGTTGCAGCTTATCAGTTGAAGTGAGATTGAAGTTGAAGGTTGAAAGTTGATGATTGAAGTTTGATGGACTGAATAAATCCGAAATCCTACAACCTGAATCCAGGACGGAATTTCAATATTTTTATTTTCTAAAAATTATAACTTTAATTACAAAATCAATTTCATGGAACTAACTATCCGCGTAGAAGGTGACGATGCTGTCACTGACGCCAAAAGCCTCAAGGATTTTCTTGATAATCGCAGTGCAAAAGGACTTGATGAGGTTGAAATGTCCAGGACGGTGCATAAAGAAGGAGAGCAGGGACTTGGCAGTTTTATGGGCAGCCTGCTGCTTAAGCTCGCCGGAGGCGATGAAGTAGTGAAAGGAATTGTTACGCTACTGAATACATGGGCACAACAACACGACAAGAGAATTCATTTGCCAAATGGAGTTATCATCCCCGCGAATACACTATCGCCCGAACAAATAGTGGAAGTCGTAAGTAAAATTAAGGAGCAGTCCTAAAAATCCTGAACATGGATGTTCAAAAAACAAAAGTAATTCTGGTAGGCAACTCTATCTTTCCGGATTGGGGCGGAGAAAAAAAAGATATACCCAATGTGGAACAAAACATAGAGTTGCTCAAAAAGGTTTTTACTGATGAGAATTATTTTGGCGTGCCCGATGATGCAAAACATCTTGTGGAAATCAAAAACGGAACCTCACAGGAAATATTACTGACCGTAAAACATGAAACGAAATCTTTTTTAGAAAAAGATTTGTTTGACCGGTTGATCTTTTATTATTGTGGCCATGGAATACCAGGAGAAGATTCGAATCTTTTTTTTGCATCAAAAGATACGGTAAGAAGAGATTATGAAATTACGTCTGTTAATTCTCACCGGTTGTTCTCTTACCTGGAAGCCTTTTGTGCTAAGGAACTTATCGTTATTTTAGATTGCTGTTACGCAGCACAAAGCAAAGAAAACCAGGGCGATGCTGATTCGCTCATTTCAAAAAGCTTGCCTGAGGATAAAGTGGAACTTGCGGAATCTGAAAATGGTATTTATTATCTGTTTGCTGCAGGAAAAGACAATGTGGCAAAATTTAATCCCAAAGAACCTAAAAAGCCCACCTATTTTACAGAAGCATTATTAAGCACGATTGGAAAGGGTACAGAACCAGGCCGTGATTTTATTACCATTGGTGAAATATATATTCAGCTTCGCAAAGAAATAGCAGAACTGAAAAAATCTGTGGATTCCGATATACCTGAACCAAGGCCGGTATTGCAGGGAAATGTAAACGGTTTTGTCTTTTGTAAAAATATCAAGTTCAAAAACCAGGAGGATAAAGACTGGTCGGAATTGCGCGAGGACCCTAGCATGAAAAAATTACTGTTGTTTAAGGAAAAGTATCCCGAAAGCAGGTTTGAAAATGAAATGGATGACCTCACCATCAGGGTGCTCGAAGCTCAGAAAGCTTTAAAAAGCATGGAAGAAACCAAGGACATCAAACTTGCTGTTCAAATAAAAAAAGATTATGAAGACATTCCGTACATAAAGAAGAAGGCGGATTCATTCATAAATGATCAGCTTGCTGTAAATGCAATCCAGGAAGACAAGGAAATAAAAAGTGCCGGTTTCCAGGAACCTTCTTTGAAAGATATGTCAAATACGATGGCCAATTCTTCAGCGGCTACCATTTTGAAACAAACGGAAAATAAACAAGCCGAAAGCGCCTCATTTAGTAGCGGATATGGCAGTGCGGCCAGAGCGGTGTAATCAACAAAAAATATATCGTTTTAAATATTGACATTCATGAGCAGCCAGGAAGAAATTGAGAAATTAAAAAGCGGGATTGAAGCGCAGCCTGAAAATTCTGTTTTATACAACAACCTCGGCATCAAATATTTTGACGATCAGAATTTTGACGAGGCAAAAAAGTATTATCAAAAGGCAATTGATCTGAATCCAAACGTAGCGGTTTTTTATGAAAACATGGGGCTTTTAAATGACGAGTTGAAAAATCCAGCCGGTTCTGTCGAATGCTATGAAAAAGCAACAGCCCTTAATCCTTCCTCCGCTAATTATAACAAACTCGGAATTGCTTATTTTAAATTGAACCAATTCGATGCCGCCATCAACAATTACTTGCATGCAATTGATCTGAAGAAAGACGACGCGGTGCTTTATGAAAATATTGGCCTGGCTTATGAAAGCAACGGCAAGATGAAAGAAGCTGAAGATGCATACGTCCAGGCAGTTTCGTTGGCTCCTGATAATTATAGTAATCAAAATACACTCGGCGTATTTTTCCTGAAACAGGAGCAATACGATAAAGCGGTAGAACATTTCAAAAATGCGATCAGGCTTGGAAAAGGCGAAGCAGTTTTGTTTGATAATATTGGCCTTGCATATGAGAATCTACATCTGGATGAGGACGCAGAAAACGCATATCGGAAAACGATAGAAGCGGAACCTTCAAACTCCGTGTACCTTAACAGGCTTGGCGTTTTTCTATATCGTAAAAAAAGATACGAGGAAGCGATTGAATTTTACAAAAAAGCAATTGCAAACAGTCCTTCGATTGCAGTTTACTGGGATAATCTCGGCCTTGCTTATGAGGATTCGGGTCAATTTGCTGACGCGAAAGCCGCTTATCAAAAGTTAGGAGAACTGGAGCCCGGATCTTCCAATTCTTTTTATAAACTGGCTTTGGTATTGGTAAAAGAGAAAAATTTTCCTGAAGTGATTCGTGTTTTGAAAGATGGATTAACACTGGATCCAAATAATATTGAATCATTAAAATTGCTGGGTCAATACCAGGAAAACCAGGATCTTTATGAAGATGCTTTACATACTTATTTACAAGCATTAAAACTGCAATCTGACGATGAATATTTTAATAACCGCTCCGGCATATGCTGTTATAAATTGGGGCGAAATGAAGAAGCTATAACATATTATCAAAAAGCGATCGCAGCCAATCCCAGGCTTGCCGTTTATTATGAAAATACAGGATTATCTTTTGTGCAGCTTAAAAACTGGCCCAATGCTATTCAAGCTTATGAAACCGCGCTTTCCATTCATCCTTCAGAAGATATTTACAACGCGCTGGGCATTGCATATTATAATTCGGGTAACGATCGGGAAGCCATTGCGAATTACAAAAATGCAATTGAATTAAGCAAAGAGTCAAATAAGGAAGAAGCGGTTTATTACAGCAATCTCGGGCTTTCTTATGAAAATACCGGTGAAAAAGAAAATGCGGAATATTCCTACAAAAAAGCACTGGAACTCGAGCCCGAAAACTATATTTATCAAAACAGGTTGGGAGTTTTTTATTATTCGAACAACGATTACCAGGCAGCTATTGATTATTATAAAAAAGCTATCAGCCTGAATAACACAGAAGAAATATTATATGAAAACCTTGGATTGGCTTACGAAAAAATAAACCATCGCGAAGAAGCGCTGAATACTTACAAAGAAGCTTTGAAAATAATGCCGGCGAGCGAAAGCATGAACAGCAAAGCAGGCGAGCTTGCTTATCAAAAATCGGAGTATCAATCGGCTATTGAATTTATAAAAAAAGCGATTGAAGCAAACCCTAAAAATCCGCTCTATTATGATAACATTAGTCTTGCTTACAGATCGTTAAACAATTATGACCTGGCAAAAAAAGCATTAGAAAAAGCAATGGAACTGGATCCGAAAAATCCGGTTTATCTGAACAATTACGGGCTCGTTTACTATTATGAAAAAGATTATAAAAATGCAATAAAATATTACAACCAGGCGATTGCTTTAGACGATAAGAATGAAATTTATTTCGATAATCTCGGATTGGTTTATGAAGACATGGAGGATTATAAAAACGCACTTTCTGCTTATGAAAGAGGTTTAAATGTGTCTAATAAAAAAGATATTTTTTTGAATCTTATTGGCCTTATGTATTATTACCAGAATATTATGCCCGATGCCATCATCGCTTATAAAAAGGCAATTAGTATAAATGCTTCCATAGCGGTTTATTGGGCCAATCTTTCCCTGGCTTACACGAAAGTTCCGAATTATGCAGAAGCGGAAAAAGCGATGAACGAGGCAATACTTTTAAACGATACCGATGACTACCGTCAAAGGCTGAATGATATTAAAGAACTTGAGATGAATGGCCATGAAAGTTAATATCGACAAGTGATCGAGGAATCGGCAATTTGGCCGCACAATTAGCAGCAGTAATGAAACAAATAAGCCTGTTTTATTTTTCGTTCGGGCCTGCGGATTCCAGCGTTTCACCGGATATTTTGAAATCTTTTTGGAGATGATACCCTATCGCATCGACGTAAAAAAAATGGGGGTTGTTTGGTCGAATCGTTTTATGTGCAGCGAAGGAAGAAATAGCTGGTATTTGCATTTTTTACTCTGCCGAGTCATATTTCATGAGAAACTATTCAGGTTGGTTGAATGGAGTAAGGGGTATTTATTACGTTTTTCGCTTTTAATTGAGGAATGCTGTCTTTTATTTGAATCGCATCCAGGTTATTCCCCATGTTAAGTAAATAATTTTTTACTGCAAGGTGAAAAGAAAAATCGGAGGACCGGAAACAATGCGGATGAGACCTCGTTTTACGCTTTTCAGAAGATTGGCAACTTTTATGAGCAGATCATTTAACACTGCAGAATTTTAATAAGTACATCAATAAAAACCGAAAAGATTTTCTTTGGTTTTAAGAGAATTTGATCACAACTGCAATCTATTGAGATGTTTACTTTAAAACGATTAAAAAATGGATGGTTATTTAGTAATCAAAAACCCAGCTGTCATAGTCTTTAAAAAAATTTGTGTATAATTATCAATTGATTAAAAAATTGAAAAATAATGTAATTTTAGTAATCAAATCGTAAAAGATAAATTAAAAAAATGATTATTTACTGTAAAGATTCAAAGAGCTTAATCGCAGATACTGACTCTGAAAATGTTTGGATCTCTGACACTTGTTGCTTGCCTCAAACACTTGATTTAGTTTAGAAAATAACATTAAACCCCTAACTGATGCGGTTTTACGTCCATTCTTATATTATTCTAATTGTTTTCTTATGCATTACAATCTAAAAAAAGAAGGCAACAATCCGGATATTTTCCTTTTGGTAAAAGGATTGAGTAGCAGCGAAAAATCTTATTATAAAAAAATGAGTAAGCGCCATGCGGACCAAAACGAAGCTTTACATTTAAGATTGTTTAAATTAATTGATGAGACTTCAATCGTCGATGAAAATGAATTGTGCAGGGCGCTTGACATTGAAAACAAGATCCATTTTTCAGGACTGAAAGCATACCTCCATAAGGATATCCTGGATATTCTTGTATTCCAAAAAAGAAATTTTTCAGTAGATACCCAGTTGTTTTTTATGCAGGAACAAATAAAAACATTGCAGGAAAAAAAACTGTTGCACCTGGCACAAAAAGTTTGCAAAAAAGCAATAACGCTTGCTACACAGTATGAAAAATATCATTCGCTGATATTGTTGCTTCACCTGCAAAACAGAGTGCTTGAATACAAAGATTATAAGCAGTTTAAGGCTACAACCGGAATTATTCTTTTAACGTTGAAAAATGCAATTGATTGCCATCAGCTTTATGTTGAAAACAGATTTTTATATGAAAAAGTACGGTTGCTGACTTACCGCTCCTGGCTACCGATTACTGCGGATGAATTGCAGGAAATCGAAAAGGCAAAAAAGATTTTGAACTGGGAACCCAAAGTCCGCCTCGCCGAAGGCCTGGTCAAGACCATCGAGTATTTTCGGAAAAAGGTGTGATCTTTGATGCCGCGTGAGGGCAGGTTGCCCCAATCTGATGAGCTGAAAACAGAGCCGTCCGTTCTCGTGCTCGTCC
>Ga0207678_10007005_pt1 | contig 10008 bp, 11 predicted proteins | sample KBSC63metaG_FD_184319 | JGI IMG/M metagenome (GOLD analysis project Ga0207678, IMG submission 184319) | Corn rhizosphere microbial communities from Kellogg Biological Station, Michigan, USA - KBS C6-3 metaG (SPAdes) (version 2) | ecosystem: Host-associated > Plants > Roots > Rhizosphere > Soil ...
GAAACAGTCGGGGACGCAGCCAATTACCTAAGGCGGTTACCTGAAGAAGACCGTGGACGGCATCATTGGAAAGTCGCTGTTCGAATGCTTGACCACGCATTGACGGAGCCTCTCTACCTCAAAACGGCGACCATCTCACTCCAGACCGCCCTCGCGCTGGATCGCAAGTTGACAGAACCTCTTGGTGACTGAGAACCTCTTCGCGACTGACTGTGCTATCTAAACCACCCCGAATCACCTTAAGGTTGATAGTTGTATGGCCGCGAACGAGGTAACGGCGGTACACGGGGCCCTTGGCGGCGACTCCCAACGCTGAGGAAAAACTAAGGGCCGCCGGCGGGCGTGAGCGGCTCTTTTTTATTAAGACCTGCGCTGCTGACTTTTTTACCGCTTCCGCAGGACAGCCGGTATTTCGCTAATTCACCGGCGGCAAAGAAAAAGCCGTCCCGGCGGGGAGCGGCTTTTTAAAGTATTCTCGCGTGCGGCAGAAATTTTGGGCTGCCGATGGGGTCACTCGCCAGCGCGGAAGGTGACCGTCCCGATCCTCTGCCTGTGAGATCTAAAGGTTTCACTAAACGGGCGAGCATGTTTTCAAGGGCATTAGGTCCGTTCGGCCTCCGCAGAGATTTCAATCCGGATTATTCCCTGCTTGGCGCCGTGACAGCTTGGGCAGACGGCCTTTTTCGCCATGACGACCATAAATCGTTTGCCGCAATCTTCGCACTTGGCGTATTGCGGGCGCTTCACGCCTCTCTTCATTCCCCTGCCCCCACTCATTCACCAGATTAAATCTTCTGGCTATGCCTCCCCTTTACACCGACTTAGCTCATTGGTGCTTCTATAAAAAAGCCGCACCGCCGAGCGGCCGGCAGCCGGGTGCCGTCCTTTTTAACCCTACCCCAGAGTGCGCGCACTCGGCTGCTTGCTAATTAGATATTACTTTCGCTCCGGTCGGAAACTGCAACATCAACCGACCCTGAGGTTTTCGGCGGATTCTTTGCCTCGGTTCGCAACGACTTCGTAGCTCACCTTCGCGCCTTCATTTAGACTGCTGAGACCCGCCTTCTCTACGGCCGAAATGTGCACAAAGACGTCTCTGCCGCCGGTGTCGGGCTGGATGAAACCATATCCCTTGGTTGGGTTGAACCACTTCACTGTACCTGTCGCCACGTCTGCGCTCCCTGTCCTGGATCGATGCCGACAACCTAGGCGCGTCTGACGGCGCACGGCAAGAAAAAATCCGCTAGCCGTGAACCGGCGGCGCTCCCCTTGGAACGGGTACGGCTAGGATTCATTCCTCAGCCTGCGGCTTCCTGGCCCTGACGGCGCGAGGCCACAATGTGATGTCAAACAGTTCGCAGACCCCAGGATTCGCGCCGATAAGGTCCGCTCATACCCGTGTTCATACTTGCGCCCAGCCGAGGCCGGGCGTTTGCATTTCTGCGCCGCACTCAGGAACGTCGTGCCGCGGAAAGTGATGCATCACCACCAGCCTCACGACGCTTTTGCATTTGCTCGGCGCAGGTGCGCCTAGATAACGCCATGAAGTTGAACAATGCTATTTCACTCATCACGCAAAGCCATCAAATCGGTTGCTCGAACCCGAGGGGGGAGGTCATGAATTACGTGAAGAGCTTCCTCATAGCATTTCTTTTAGTTGTAGATGTAGGGTTAAGTCATGCGGCAGTACGCATCGCATATGATCGGGGCGGTCGGATCGATATCTATGTCCACAAATACCAACGGCTGGCTTCATCTGGCGAATCCGTGGTCATCGATGGTCTCTGTGCATCGGCCTGTACCATCGTCCTAAGTGCGATCCCTCATGACAAAATCTGTGTGACTTCGCGCGCAGCGCTCGGCTTCCACTCCGCGTGGGGTTTCGGTGACGACGGACGCACCTTCACTGATCCTGAAGCAACGCTGATGTTGTATTCGATGTATCCGACGCCGGTGCAGCACTGGATTACTAGGCGCGGGGGTCTGACGCCTCGACCCATCTTCCTTCGCGGAAAACCACTACAGGCGATGTATCAGGCATGCGGAATCGACGTCCCGTGAGGCATCGATCGAGCCAAATCGCTTCGACGAGCACGCGCACTGCTTCTGAGGTGAATCGCGCCGCGGTACTTTTGAATAAAAAAACCGGAGCGACGTGCGTCGCTCAGGCGTTGCCATCATCCGTTGAAAGAAAAACATCGCATGCGCCGAGGCGGTGTCGGCCACGGGCTATTGGCGGAATTCGAGTGCGCCAGCAAACTCGAGGTTTGCTTTGCCCCAGCGGAGATCAGCCGGACCGTTCATCAGGTCCGCTATTTGCAAACAAGCATATGACAAGCTTGAGCCTCCACGTCGCAATCCGCGCAGCGCGCGGTTCACGGCCACACTCACACTCGGTAATCCTTCAGGAGCAGGCATGAAGCCGCATTGCGACGACGTTTTCAGCCGCCTTTCGTTTTGCAATCGGCCTCTTCGGCTGCCGGCGATAGCGATCGCGCTGCTGCTGTTACTGCCTTTCGGCCAGACTCCGACCCAGGCCGCGGCATCAGAAGCTTCGACTGCTCACGTCTACCTGCTTCGCGGCGTATTGAATATCTTCTCGCTCGGGCTAGATGACATTGCGGCAAAGCTACAGGCGAAAGGCATCCCAGTCACCGTCGCTAATTTCGTCTCCTGGTCGTCGCTTGCCGACGACGCAGCGACCAGATACCGGACCGGCCAGATCAAGACCATCATTTTGGTTGGGCACTCCTCCGGCGCAACCGCCCTGCCCGACATGGCTGCCAAGCTGGACCGCCTTGGCGTTCCCGTTAAGCTCGCAATCGGCTTGGATTCGGTTTTTCGCACCAGCCTCACAGGGCGTGTTGGGCATTACATAAACTTCTACATCGCCAATGGGGCCGGTACACCGGTGGAGAAACGCAGGGGATTCCAGGGTTCACTGGAGAATGTCAACGTGGAGAACGTGCCTGGCGTGGGGCATATGTCGATCGAAAAGAACCAGATCATGCAGCACAGGGTGATCAGCGCCATCGACGCTGTTGTTTTCGGTCGATCGGAACCGGCTTCGGTGGCAGGGAAGCCGCGTCCTGGCAACGCAAACGTTGGCAGGCGAAGCACCGCAGGCGCGGCGAAACTGAGGCATTAAACGCGGCTTCGTCGCCGCGAATGGAAATGGCCGTGATAGCGAAAGGACACACGCTGCACCTTTTTCCCGTACGACAGCATTCTACGGCGCGAGATCGGGCCGCAATTCCGCCAATTCTTCAACGATAGATGGCCGGTGCGTCCCGCAGCTCCGCGGCTTTCATGTCTCTGCACGTCGCAGTCATCAGCGGAAGGCATATGTACAATCGAATACAGTTTGCTGTCATCATGATTGCGGCGATGCTTTCCGCTTGGATCCTCTCGGGCAGTTGCCATCCGGTCCTTGCAAACCCGATCGTGCGATCAACCGATGGCACGGAAGCCGTCCCGCTCGCCACGCAAGCACGGGCGCGGATTTATCTGTTCCGGGGCGCACTAGGTCCGATCTTTTCGCGCGGGATGGATGACCTCACCAAGCGCCTTCAACAAAGCGGCATCTCGGCTGACGTCTACGAGTTCACGATTTGCCGGCTAATTGCAGACCAAGCCATTCGCGATTACCGTAGCGCTCCCGTCCCGATCACTTTGATCGGCCACTCGATGGGTGGGCTTTGTGCGTTGATATTTGCGGACATCCTCCGGACCGAAAATATTCCCGTGAGCCTCCTCGTCACCATTGATCCAGCTCACGCCAGCCCGAAGGTGCCGCTCAATGTCGAGCGCTATATCAACATTTTCCTGTCCACTAGCATATTAGGAGGCGGCGACGTGGTGCCGGAGCCAGGGTATCAGGGACACTACGCGAGCTTCGATATGAAGGACCACGAGGAAGTCACGCACATCAACATCGATAAGATGGATACCATCCACGCCCAATTGGTGACCGCGATTATGCATCTCGCGACCACAAGTTGGATGACCAAGGACGAGGCGATGCCGCTTCGCTATGTCGTTCCTTCCGATTCGCCGCTCGAGCTGTGGGATAGCGGTACATCGCGATTCGCCCGTTCGAGCGACACGCTGCAGCGGCTCGCGACGATTAACCACGTGCCGCTCTGGACGCTTATCCAGGCCAATCAATTGCCCGAAAGCGCGAAGTTGAAGGTTGGCCAGCGCGTCACCATTCCGCGTCGGCTCGCTCCACCGCCGACCCCGGCAACGTTGCCGAAACGATGAGTTGGTGGCCCCGCGATGTCAGCGGGGCGGCACGAATGGGACCAACATGGGAACGCGTCGGCGATACGATCCGTAAGCATCCGCGCCGAGCTCAACGCTGAGGAATACCTCCTCCATGCGGGCCTTCTGCCACATGCCAAGCGAAATCAGCGCTGCACCCAGCAGCGCCGTCACCGTACCAACCGCAACACCTGTCGCCAGCATTCCCGTTATGAGCCCGGTGTAGATCGGGTGGCGCACTAGGCCGTATGGGCCCGTGTCAATGACCCGGTGACCTTCCTTGTGCGTGATCGCATTCGACCAGAAATGTCCGAGATGTATTCTCGCCCACCATGTGAACGAGATCCCGGCAAGGGTCAGGCCCGCCAAGACGTAAATACCAAGACTACCAAACTGCCAGAGCGGCTTTTCTTCCAATACCTTTCCGGTCCATGGCGCGAATAGAATGGCGCCCAAGAGAATGGGGATGCGGTATCGCCGCGAGTCCCAGGTCATCACATGCTTTTGTGTGCGACCTGACCAGGAAGACGCAACAACCCAGCTGATAACCCATACGATCCAAATGATCGCGAGCAGTTGGGTGGGCCAGGTGGCGGTCCAGCCACTCCAGACGAAAGCTAAGCATTGACCGAGAACATCCAGCATGTCGGACTATATCGCGAATTGAATCAAAAGCTAAATCGGCGCGTGGTATTAGATGGTCGAGCGAGCGGGCTGGACGGCGCCCAATTTGGATTGCTTCTGATCGGTGCCAAGCAGATGCGCAATGGTTTCGCGCAATATGGGCTCGATCGGGCGTGGCGCGTAGCCCAACTCACATCGCGCTTTTTCAATCGATAAGTGACGAGACCGCAATGCTATCCGGACGCCTTCGGCGGTGCCGGAAGGAGGTTTGCGCGTCACATGATCGGCGATGAAGTCCAGTACCGTGCCGGCCATCTCGGCTATGGGGCCCGGAACTCGAATGCGCCGGCTACGGCAACCGCTTATCTTTGTCATGAGTTCAAGAATCTGCTTGAGCTGGACGCTTTCACCTCCGAGAACATAGCGATGTCCTAACCTTCCTCGCTCCATGGCGAGGATCAGCCCCACGGCAACATCGCGCACGTCAACGAGATTCACGATGAAATTCAGATAAAATTGAAGACGTCGGCCCAGAAAGTACCGAAGCATCGCCGTTGGCGGGGTGATATTGTGGTCATGAGGCCCGATCGGCATTGTAGGACAGCCGATCACCACTGGATACCCGGACGCCGCCGCCTGCATAGCTAAACGCTCTGCGAGCATTTTCGAGCGCGTATAGGGCCCGGGCATGTCATCGCGCGTCAACACATCGTCTGCTGGATCGTCCGCACACACGGTGCGGAAGAGGATGGATTCCGTCGAGCAGTGCAGGAAGCGTTTCACATCGCGCCTTTGCGCCTCCTCGAGCACGATTTCAGTGCCACAGCAATTGACGGTGTGAAAATCGCCTTTCCGCGGCATCCACATCCCAGGAAGGCCGGCAAGGTGATAAACGTGCTGGACGTCGTCCATCGCCCTATGCACCAGGTCGCGATCAAGCACTGACCCCCTGACATATTCGACTTCCGGTAAGGAGCGGGTCGACGGCAGAACATCAAGGACCCTCACATCTCGACCCCCGGCAACAAGCGTTGAAACGAGGTGCGTTCCTATGAAGCCATTGCCGCCTGTAACAAGTACTTTTGTCATGCGTTGGGACGCGGCTCAGGTTTCGATTGAGTGTATGAAGAGAAGGTTTGCGGCCGCTCCTGAATGATGGTCGCGAGATCGTGCCGAAATCCCAGCACGTTGAACAATTTAGCCATCACGAACATTGGTCCGAGCAGCAAATGGGTGGGATTGTCGACCAACGCCGGCTGCCGACGCTCGAACACCCTGTGTCCAACGATTTGCGATGCGACGCCGACAACGATGAGCACGGCCGTTAGCAACCACGTTTCCGACAGACTCAGGTGGCTTACGATCAAACTTGCCACTGAAAGCAATACGACCGCCGCAATAAGGATTCCTACTCCAAGTGCAAAGTCGAGCAGGAACCAATAGATTAGCACTGGCACGACGGCTATGGTGGCCGCGCTGGTTTGGATTCCGAACACGGTGATGTGCCAACAATTAAGTGGCAGAACGGCCGCCAGAAACAGAAACACGATACCGAATACATGCATTGCACAATTCCAGCGGTCTCGGTGATACTGGGCGTAATCAGCAAGCTGCCGTCTAAAGTATGAGTTCATGCGGTGTTCACCTTCCCTGAAGTTGCAGGGATGAAATCGGTTTCGATAAAGCCAAAGCACGCCCTCGAACACAACGCGTAGCTAAGCTAGTGTCAGCCTTAAGTAAAACGCGACAGTGCGATATTCTGTTCAACACGAGCGCAGAAGGACATCGTCACGTGGCGAAATCGTGCCGTAATTCCATCATTCCAGCGGCATGACGCGGCGCCCAATACTCCCAAATTGGCGTTCGGGCGCGTTCGGAGACAGCAGACGCGAGTGCAACGTGAAAGACCCGGACGAGCGTGTTCTTAGCGAACACCTGGCGAGGCTAGAAACCCTTGCCAAGCCTCGGCGGGCGTCGGATTGATTGCTTGATTTAGATCAAAGACTTCGCTCGACCACTCGAAGGAAGCGGGCCTTGCAAGCCGCTCTTGCAGGCGTTTCAAACGGCCGTCCCTCCGCCGCCTACGAGACGAATCGCGTGCGCATGCGGCATGCGCACTAGCCGCCAGATCGCAACAGGCCACTGCCCGACAGCGCATGGTCAGATTGGTAAATCCAAGACTTTCCTGAACTTAGCAGATGCCGACTGACGCCGAGGCGGTCATCGAGATTGGTGGTCGCCTTTTTCGTTAAGCGCCCTGGCCCGCTCAACCAAGAGCAGCGCCTGATCGTCGAGTTTCTCAGTCAAAAGTTTATTCGCATCAGCCCAGCGCTCGTTAAATGATGGAATGCCGCCGAATGAACCGGAGGGGCTGGTCAAAGGCCAGTGCGGCCGCATCGTGGCGGCGGTGGCGACAATAGCCAGCAGAGCGACACCTACGAAACCTGTAATTGTCCGATGCTTGGTCATGAGAACCTCCGTTCCGCAGCCCCCATAGGTCTAGGTCAAGGGAATGGTGCAGAGGTTCAATGAGGCAGGACGACATCTTGTCCGACTTTGAAAATGGCGAGATGGATCCGGCCTCTTCCGGCATGCCGGCATAATGGGCCTGGAGGGCTTAGTATCGAAACACAAGAATCGGCCCTACCGCGTTGGCCGATCCCCGCACTGGATTAAAGTCAAGAACGGCAAGCACCCCGCAAAAAAACGAACATTGGGCTCTCTCGCGGCGTATTGTAGACCCTCTTGAACACGCCCCCTTCGGTATAGTCTGGCCGTGTTGTCACGGGGGTGAGGACGATGGCTAAGGCGCAGGGTTGGCGGGGTGCCGAAGTACATGTGCCACTCACAGGCCGAATATCGCGCTCTGCAATGCACGGCGCGGGGCGAGGTTTATCGAACGCACAGTAGTGTACTTTACACACTCACCGGGCCATGCGCGAGCCAGCCGCTGTAGGCCCTAGCGACTCAACGGAAATTACTGGTTCGCCGGTCCGGCGGCGGTGGCCATGTATTTCGAATAGAATTCAGCGACGCGCTCGCGCCACATTCCGACGAACGCCCCCGATGTCAACTTATCCACTGATTTCCACGCTTGTTTTACGGCCGGAAGAGTATTCCGCCAGATCGCGCGTTGACACCATTTCTCGCCTTTTTCCCTACCTTCGGTGGTCGCGCACATGGATTTCCAAGCGATGCGATCAGGCCGACTGATGTGCTCGGCGGCGCCTTCCCAGCCTTGTTGATGGATCAAGTAAAGATCGCTCAAGGTCGGCTTCTGGTGCGTCACCCACTCGAACAGAATACCTTCGGTAATGACCTTGTAGGCCGCCGCAACGGCATTGTCGCGGGAACTACGAATCTGCCCGGAGCCGAATTTGCTGAACTCATATTCGCTCAGTTGGAACAGGCCGATATACGATCCGGTGCGTTGTTTGGGATCGAAACCGGACTCGATCTTGGCAACCGCTTTCATGAAATTGAAATCCAGACCGAAAGCGTCGGAAGCGCGCTTGATCTCCTCGATCGGCGTTCCGACCGGGGTGTCCTTGAGTGACCTTAAGACGATATCCGCCGGTTTCTCGGCAGGCGGCAGTTCGGACCAGACGTAATAAATGAGATACCGAAAATCCTGCGTCACCGGCGCCTTGGAGGCATCGTCGGACGCGTCGCGCGTTGTCGGCACCGGTTGGTCCATCGATTCCTGCACAGGCGGTAAATCTGCCGATAGCGTCTGTGACGGATCGGGCAACGCGGCCACGACGATCGATTCCGGCTTATCCGAGGCCGCCGTCGTGTCGGTGGCCGTCCCCGCGGCGGGTTCGGCGGCCGTCGCCACTTCGGCGCTGGCGACAACGGCGTTGCCCATTGCGATTGCCTGCGGTTCATCCGCGAGACTGCCGTTGGCGATGAGAGATGCGCGGCGGTCCTCGATTGGCGCTGCGGCGACTGGCACTGCGGCGCTGGCGTGCTTGATGCGGGTCGAACCGAATCCCGCAAGCGAGGCGATGACCCAACCGGCGAGACCAACCGTTCCGCACAAGGCCAACGCCACTTGCGCTCTTCGCCGCGGGTTCATCATCCGGTCGCCTCCACCAGAGCCACGCTGCACAGCCAAGCATGCGACGGCGATGAATCTTCGCATCAATTGTGGACGTGCAATGACGCAAATTGCGGCGTATCGATTTTTCCGGGAAGTGTCGCCCGAATGCAACGCGATGGAGCATCGTAGTTTAGCGAAAAATGATTAGCTTCGGGAACCCGCGACACGTCCTGACTACGCGCTCCGGCCCGGCGGGAGAACGACGACGATCGCACCCGGCTTCACCCGATTCACGAGATCGATGACATCCTCATTGGTCATGCGGATGCAGCCGGACGAGATCGCATGGCCGATGTATTCCGGCTGGTTGGTGCCGTGGATACGATACAGCGTGTCCTTGTTGCCTTCGTAAAGGTAGATCGCCCGCGCACCGAGCGGATTAGCCGGACCGCCCGCAACGCGTTTGGGGTAAGGACCGAGCCTGGCCTGGATCTCCGCCGTGGGGATCCAGTCCGGCCATTCAGCTATACGGCCAACTGTGGCGACGCCGGACCACGCCTGCGCTTCCTCCCCGACCGTCACGCCATAGCGGATCGCCTTGCCTCCCGGCAAGACGTAATACAGATAGCGTTCATTGCTATCGACCAGGATGGTGCCCGGCTGCTCCTTGCGCATGTAGTCGACAATATGCCGGCGATAGGTCTCTGGAATGCTCGCCTGCGCATAAGGCGGGTGGGCCAGCAACTGCCGGTCCCTCGGGGTCAAACTGGCATTCGACGACGGTGCAAGCGTCGATTGCATGCAACCCCCGAGCACAAACCCGACCAACCCCAAAAGCAACAACGCCAGCCCGGATCTCGGCATGGCCTGTCCCCCAAAGCGTTACATTGCGCCATCTGCTTCCCAAAAAGTGCAGAAATCAAGGCGCGCCCGTAGGCTGAAGAGAAAGCATCTGCCGGGCAACGCAGGCAAGCCGCTCCCTAGAGGAAGTTGTGGTGTTACAAAGGGTGTCACAAAACCCAGCTAATGAAGGCTGGTTCACCGTCTCGCGTCGATGGCACCTGTACGGTCCCGCCCTG
>Ga0207678_10007006_pt1 | contig 10007 bp, 7 predicted proteins | sample KBSC63metaG_FD_184319 | JGI IMG/M metagenome (GOLD analysis project Ga0207678, IMG submission 184319) | Corn rhizosphere microbial communities from Kellogg Biological Station, Michigan, USA - KBS C6-3 metaG (SPAdes) (version 2) | ecosystem: Host-associated > Plants > Roots > Rhizosphere > Soil ...
GTAGGCCTGACCTTCGACGACGTGCTGCTCTTGCCGGCTCATTCGGAGCTGATGCCGAGCGAAGCGGACACCAGCAGCCACATCACCCGCAAGTTCCGGCTGCGCGTGCCGCTTGTCTCCAGCGCGATGGACACCGTGACCGAGGCGCGGATGGCGATCGCGATGGCCCGGCACGGCGGGGTCGGCGTCCTGCACAGAAACTTGTCCATTGAGGAGCAGGCGCAGCAGGTTGACCTGGTAAAGCGCTCGGAAGCCGGCATGATCACCGACCCGGTCACGTGTGGGCCCGAGGCGACGCTCGCCGACGTGGAGGAGCTCTGCGCGCACTACCGGATCTCGGGGGTCCCGGTCACCAGCGAGGATGGCAAGCTGCTCGGTATTGTGACGAACCGCGACATCAGGTTCGAAAATGACCTCCTCCGCCGCGTCGTTGACGTGATGACCCCTATGCCCCTGGTCACCGCCCCCGTGGGCGTCGACAGGGACAGGGCGCTCCAGCTGCTCAAGGAGCACAAGGTCGAGAAGCTGCCGCTGATCGACGACGCCGGCCGCCTGCGCGGGCTCATCACCGTCAAGGACTTCACCAAGAGCGAGAAGTTCCCGAACGCGACCAAGGACGAAGGCGGCCGCCTGGTCGTCGGCGCCGCGGTGGGAGTCGGCGAGGACGCCAAGCGCCGCGCCCAGGCGCTCATCGACGCGGGCGTCGACTTCCTCGTGGTGGACACTGCGCACGGCCACGCCCAGCCGGTCCTCGACATGATCGCGCAGGTGAAGGCCAACACCGACCTCGAGGTCATCGGCGGGAACATCGCGACCAGGGCAGGTGCCCAGGCACTCATCGACGCTGGTGCCGACGGCGTGAAGGTCGGTGTCGGCCCGGGCTCGATCTGTACCACGCGGGTTGTGGCGGGGGTTGGCGTCCCGCAGGTCACCGCTATCTACGAGGCGGCGCTCGCCGCCCGCCCGGCGGGCATCCCGGTCATCGGCGACGGCGGCCTCCAGTACTCCGGTGACATCGCCAAGGCCATCGCGGCCGGCGCTGACTCGGTGATGCTCGGCTCGCTCCTCGCCGGCTGCGAGGAGAGCCCGGGCGAGCGGGTCTTCATCAACGGCAAGCAGTACAAGATGTACCGCGGCATGGGCTCGCTCGGCGCGATGCGCAACAGGGAGCGCGGCAAGTCCTACTCCAAGGACCGTTACTTCCAGGACGACGTGCTTCGCGAGGACAAGCTGGTGCCCGAGGGCATCGAAGGCCAGGTGCCCTACCGCGGCCCGCTCGCGGCAGTCGCAGACCAACTCGTTGGCGGCCTGCGGGCCAGCATGGGCTACTGCGGCACCCGTACCATCGAGGAGCTCAAGGACGCCCGGTTCATCCGGATCACGGCGGCCGGCCTCAAGGAAAGCCACCCGCACGACGTGCAGATGGTTGTCGAGGCGCCCAACTACAGCGGCCGGAAATGAGAACCTTCTTCTTTTGCCGCTACGCCCTATGGTTCACAGGCCCCGTTAGTCAGAGGTAGCGGGTTCTAGGGCCGCGACCAGGAAAGTAAACTCAGAACAGTGACAGACATCGAAATCGGGCGCGGCAAGACCGGGCGCCGGGCGTACTCACTCGACGAGATCGGCATCGTTCCGGCGCGCCGGACGCGCGACCCTGAAGAGGTGTCGATCGCCTGGCAGATCGACGCGTACCGCTTCCAGATGCCGCTGATCGCCTGCCCGATGGACAGCGTGGTCTCGCCCATGACGGCCATCGCGATCGGCAAGCTCGGCGGCCTCGGCGTCCTTGACCTTGAGGGGCTGTGGACCCGGTTCGAGAACCCGGAGCCGATTCTGGCCGAGGTGACCGAGCTGGGTGAGGACGCCGCCACGAAGCGGCTGCAGGAGATCTACGCCGAGCCGATCAAGGAGGAGCTGATCGGCCGCCGCATCGAGGAGATCTCCCGGGCCGGCGTGGTCACGGCGGCCGCCCTGTCGCCGCAGCGCACCGCGCGGTACTACAAGGCGGTCCTGGACGCGGGCGCGGACATTTTCGTCATCCGGGGCACCACCGTCTCCGCCGAGCATGTCTCCGGCCGCGCCGAGCCGCTCAACCTCAAGCAGTTCATCTACGAGCTGGACATCCCGGTCATCGTGGGCGGCTGCGCCACGTACACGGCGGCGCTGCACCTGATGCGCACCGGCGCCGCAGGGGTTCTGGTGGGCTTTGGCGGCGGCAGTGGCCACACGACCGCCGCGGTGCTCGGCGTCGCGGTGCCGATGGCGACCGCGATCGCCGATGTCGCGGCGGCCAGGCGCGACTACCTGGACGAGTCCGGCGGCCGGTACGTCCACGTCATCGCCGACGGTTCGATGACCCGCAGCGGCGACATCGCCAAGGCCCTCGCGCTCGGCGCGGACGCGGTGATGGTCGGCTCGCCCTTCGCCCGCTCGACCGAGGCACCAGGCCGCGGCTACCACTGGGGCAGCGAGGCGAACCACCCCGAGCTGCCGCGTGGCGCGCGGGTTAAGGTCAGCGAGATCGGCCCGCTTGAGCAGGTCATCTTCGGCCCGTCCACCGTCCCGGACGGCTCGATGAACCTGATGGCGCGCTCAAGCGGACCATGGCGACCGCCGGGTACACGGAGCTGAAGGAGTTCCAGCGGGTCGAGGTAGTTGTCACCCCGCCAGCGACCCACCCTCGGTAGTTCATCCCGTTAGAATTCATCGCCATGGGAACCCCGCGCGTCTTCTCCGGAATCCAGCCAACCGCTGACTCGTTCCACCTGGGCAACTACCTGGGTGCCGTCAAGCAGTGGGTGGATCTGCAGGAGACCGCCGATGCGATCTACTGCGTGGTGGACCTGCACGCGATCACCGTGCCGTACGACCCGCAGACCCTGCGCCGCCGCACCAAGGTGGCGGCGGCGCAGCTGATCGCATCAGGGCTCGACCCGGAGCGCTGCATCTTGTTCGTGCAGAGCCAGGTGCCGGAGCACACGGAGCTTGCCTGGGTGCTGTCGTGCCTCACTGGGTTCGGCGAGGCGAGCCGGATGACCCAGTTCAAGGACAAGTCGGCGAAGGGCGGCGCGGACCAGGCAAGCGTCGGCCTGTTCACCTACCCGATGCTGATGGCCGCCGACATCTTGCTCTACCAGACGGACCAGGTGCCGGTCGGCGAGGACCAGCGCCAGCACCTGGAGTTGTCGCGCAACCTCGCGCAGCGCTTCAACCACCGCTTCGGTGAGACCTTCACCGTTCCCGCGCCGTACATCCTGCCCGCCGTCGCCAAGATCACCGACCTGCAGGACCCGACGAGCAAGATGTCCAAGTCGTCCTCCTCGCCGCAGGGCATCATCGACCTGCTCGACGAGCCCGGCGCGATCCGCAAGAAGATCAACCGCGCGGTGACGGACGCCGAGTCGGTGGTCCGCGCGGACGACGAGGCCAAGCCGGGCGTCACCAACCTGCTGCGCATCTACGCGGCGCTGTCCGGCGAGAAGATCGACGACATCGCTGCCCGCTATGGCGATGGCGGCTACGGCGGCTTCAAGAAGGACCTCGGCAACCGGGGCGCGGACACGTTCACCCCCATCCGTGAGCGCACCGCGAAGTACCTGTCCGACGAGCCGGCCCTCGACGCCGTCCTCAACGAGGGCGCCCGCCGCGCGCGCAAACTCGCTACGGAAACCATGGCCAAGGTCCGCGACCACAGCGGCTTCCCCCCGGCGATCTAGACCCGAGGACTACGCCGTCACCTGTGCCGTCAGTGGCTTGGGCTGCCGATGGGGTGCGGGTTCATCTGTGGTTCCCGGTCTAGTCCGCCCGTGCGCGGGCACTCTGATCCCGCCGGCGGCCCTCCACCGCATGGTCCAGCGCCCCTGCGAGCAACAGGACGCTACTGGCCAAACAGGTCTATCCCCGGACGATTCAGAATTCCATGGGCTGGAAAGGCTACTGAGGCACCCGTATTTGGCGCGATCCGCCGCGGGATACCCCTGGATCCTCTGGAGGCCTGTCATGACGATTGAGTGGAACTCCTCCGCCGGCCCGACGCTCGGCGTCGAATGGGAGGTGCAGCTCGTCGACGCGCGGACCCGGATGCTCCGGCAGGAAGCGGGGACGGTGCTCGCTGGGCTTCCAGGCCTGCTTGAGAGCGGCGAGCACCCGAAGATGCGCCACGAGTTGATGCAGTCCACGATCGAGGTGGTGACAGGCGTCTGCGGCACGGTCGCGGAAGCCAAGGCCGACCTGGCCCTGTCGCTGAAAGACCTGCAGCGGGTCGCTGAGACGCAGGGCCTGGTGCTCGCCAGTTCCGGCACCCACGCAATCAGCCACTGGCGGGACGGGAAGATGGCGCCGAGCCAGCGGTACGCGGAGCTCGTCCAGGAGATTCAGTGGCCGTCCCGCCGACTGCAAACCATGGCCGTACACGTGCACGTCGGGCTACGGGACGAGCACAGAGCGATGCCGGTCATCAACGCGCTCGCCATCTACCTGCCGCACCTGCTCGGCCTCTCCGCCTCGAGCCCCTACTGGTGCGGCGAGGACACGGGCCTCGCCTCAAGCCGGTCCGTGATCTTCTCCGCGCTGCCGCACACCGGCCCGCCGCTCGGCCTTCCCGACTGGAAGTCCTTCGAGGACTACATGGCGGGCCAGTTGCGCGCCGGGACTATCCGCACCATCAAGGAAGTGTGGTGGGACGTCCGCCCGCATCCGGACTTCGGCACGGTGGAAGTGAGGATCGCGGACGCGGTGCCCACGCTCAGGGAAGTCGGCATGCTCGCCGCGCTCGTGCAGTGCCTGGTCCACCTGTTCGACACCCAACTGGACCGCGGGTACACGCTGCCGTCCCGCTCCGCCTGGCTGATCGCCGACAACAAGTGGCGGGCGACCAGGCACGGGCTGGACGCGGATATCGTGACCAACGAGGCTGGGGCAACCGCGCCGCTCCGCGATGAGATATATGAGCTTGTCCGTGACCTGGAGCCGGTAGCATGGCGGCTCGGCTGTGCAGAAGAGCTCGCGGTTGTCTCTGAGGTGCTTGAGTACGGGGCCTCCTATGAGCGGCAGCGTGCCATCCACAGCGGCGAAGGCGATTTGACCAGCGTGGTGGATGCGCTCGTCACCGAGTTCGCGGAGGACAAATTCGTCCTTCGCGGGGATGGTGGGCATGGGGGATGACCTCACCGAGGCCCTGGACGCGTTCCTGGCCCGGCACGAGACGGAGCTGATTGACTTCCGTCGCGACCTGCACGCGCATCCGGAGCCGGGCTACGCCGAGCACCGGACGACGCGGCTGGTCGCGGACCGGCTTGCCGGGGCCGGGCTGCACCCGGTGCTGCTGCCGCACGCCACCGGGCTCTATGTAGACATCGGGGAGGGCACGCCGCGCATCGCCCTGCGGGCCGACCTGGACGCGCTGCCGATGGATGACGAGAAGACCGTGCCGTACCGGTCCACGGTCCCCGGGATGTGCCACGCCTGCGGCCACGACGTCCACACGACTGTGCTGCTCGGAGCTGGCCTGTTCCTGGCCGCGCGGGCGGCGGCAGGGTTGCTGCCCGGCGGCGTCCGGCTGATCTTCCAGCCCGCGGAAGAGGCCGCGAGCGGCGCCAGGGGCGTCATCGCCGCGGGCGCCCTCGACTCCGTCGGCCGGATCTTCGCGCTGCACTGCGACCCGAGGCTGGACGCGGGCATGGTGGGCGTGCGGGCCGGCGCGATCACCGCCGCCTGCGACGGGGTCAAGGTCACCCTGGCCGGGCCCGGCGGGCACACCGCCCGCCCGCACCTGACCGCCGACGTCGTCTACGCGCTCGGCAAGATCGTGACCGAGGTCCCCGCCGCGCTGACCCGCCGGGTGGACCCCAGAGCCGGGCTGAGCCTTGTGTGGGGCCACGTGAGCTCTGGTTCTGCGGCGAACGCGATCCCGGAAACGGGCGTGGCGGAGGGCACGGTCCGCTGTCTCGACGCCGACGTGTGGCGCTCGGCGTTGGCCCTGATCGAGGACATAGTGCAGTCCGTGGCCATGCCGTACGGGGTGACAGCCAAGGTAGAGTACCTCAGTGCCGTGCCGCCGACCGTGAACGAAACGGTGAGCGCCGCTATGATCGCCAGCGCGGCCGCGGCGGTGCTCGGCCCCGGCGCAGTGACGGAAACGCCGCAGAGCCTGGGTGGCGAGGACTTCGCGTGGTACCTGAACCTGGTGCCAGGGGCCATGGCCAGGCTCGGCACCCGCACGCCTGGCACCCTGACCCCAGGGGACCTGCACCAGCCGACGTTTGACATCGACGAGAGCGCGATCGGCATTGGCATCCGCGTCCTGGCCGGGACGGTTACGGTCGCGAGTAGGTGACTGAGCAAGTGAATGACAAGAAGGACCCTGATGGCAGGGAAGTGTTCAGGTCGCCCGGCGCGATTCTGATCTGGTGGGTCTGGGCGCTGTTCGCGGCGGGCAACCTCATCGACATCGCCATCCAGGGCCGGGATCACCTGTCGCTCGTGGCCGCGTTCATCCTGCTGTTCGTGACGGGCATCGTCTACGTGACCGCGAAGCGGCCCAGGATCGTCACCGACACAAACGGGCTGACGATCGTCAACCCGGTCCGCGACCACCGGGTCGGCTGGGCGGCGGTCGCCGGGGCCGATCCCACCGACCTGCTGTGTATCCGGTGCGAGTGGCCGGACGGGGACCGCACCAGGCGGCAGGCCATCTACTCCTGGGCCGTGCACACCTCACGGCGCCGGCAGTTCAATGCCGAGATGCGCGCACGCCGCCAGCAGCAACGCGGCGGCCGCGCTAGTGCCGGGATCTTCGGCAGCGGCGCCGGCGGATTCAGCCTCGCTGGCTTGGGCGGAGGCTTCGCCGGCACGGCGGACCCGGCCCCGGCCACCGAGAACGACCCGCTCCGCCTCGACGCCGACAAGATCGTCGCCGCTCTTACCGAGCGCGCCGAGCAGGCCAGGCTGGAGGCTCCGGAGGGCAGTGCGTCACGCCCGGTCGCGACCTGGGACTGGCCTGCCGTCGCGGTGGTCGTCATCCCGGGCCTCGCCCTGCTGATCGCCGCCTTGGCGTAACTCCGGCGGGTTGGACGGCCGGGCGCTTACCCAGTCCACGTAGTCAGCAGGCGCGCCCGCCTTGATCGCCGCGTCCACGAGGATGGACAGTCGCTGGGCGGAGGGCAGGCCGCCTTCATACGCGTCCAGCACGTACAGCCAGGCGAGGACGTCACCCTCGAGGGTCTGCACCCGGACCTTGATCTTGCTGTAGAAGCCGAGGTTAACCCCGTCCCAGCTGTCGAGTTCCTTCTCGTCGATCTCAGGAACGTCGTAGAGCGCGACGAAGACCCGGTGCGCCGGATCCTCGACGACCGTAGTGAGGGCACCGTCCCAGCCGAGATCCTCGCCCCCGAAACTCAGGCGCCAGCCCTCCAGCCACCCGGTGCCCCGTTGCGGGGAATGCGGGCAGCGCTGAAGCATCTGCGCCGGATCCATGTTGCTGCCGTAGGCGGCGTATATTGCCACGCTGCCTAAGCGTACGGCGTATCGCTTGCGCGCGTGGTGCCACGGGGCTTTTGTAGGGGTGTGGCGTCCCAGGATCGCGGCTTTTGCCACCAGGATCGCCCGCGCGTGCCTGGGTGGCGAGGTGTCCCTGGGGATGACCGCGTACAAGCCAGCGGTGCGCGTACGGGATAATTGCTTAACGTGACCCTGCCTCGTCCCAATGTCGCCATCCTCGGCGGTGGCCCGGGCGGCTACGAAGCCGCGCTCGTCGCCGCGCAACTGGGCGCCGACGTGACCGTCGTCGACGAAGACGGCCTTGGCGGTGCCTGCGTGCTGACCGACTGCGTGCCGAGCAAGACGCTGATCGAATCGTCGTCGACCATGACCTCGCTGAGCCGCGCGGCGTCCCTCGGCCTGGAGCTCGCCAACGGCGCCAACCCCGAGGTCGCGGTGGACGCGCCTGCCCTGAACGCGCGCGTCAAGGCACTGGCGGCAGCTCAGTCCCACGACATCGCCGAGCACGTCGCGGCCGAGGGCGTGCGGATCATCCAGGCGCGGGGACGGCTGGCCGGCCCGCAGACGATCGAGGCCGCGGGCACGACCGTCCAGGCTGACGTGGTGCTCATCGCCACCGGGGCGTGGCCGCGTGCGCTGCCTGACGGGGTACCCGACGGCGAGCGCATCCTGACCTGCCGCCAGATGTATGACCTGGCCGAGCTGCCGGAAGAGCTCATCGTGGTCGGCTCCGGCGTGACGGGCGCCGAGTTCGCGAGCGCCTACCAGGCGCTCGGCAGCCAGGTCACGCTGGTGTCGTCGCGGGAACGGGTGCTGCCGCACGAGGACAAGGACGCCGCCGTCGTCATCGAGGGCGTGTTCCGGCGGCGCGGTATGAACGTGCTCAGCAAATCCCGTGCCGAGGCGGTCCACCGCAAGGGAGACAGCGTGGTGGTGACGCTCGGCGACGGCCGCCAGGTGACCGGCTCGCACTGCCTGCTCACCGTCGGCATGGCGCCGTCCACGCAGGGGATCGGGCTGGCCGAGGCGGGCGTCAAGCTCGACTCGCGCGGGTTCATCGAGGTGGACCGCGTGTCGCGCACCGCGGTCCCTGGCGTCTACGCGGCCGGCGACTGCACGGGCGTGCTGATGCTGGCCTCCGTGGCCGCGATGCAGGGCCGGATCGCGATGTGGCACGCGCTCGGCGAGGCGGTGCAGCCGATCAGGCTCAGCCACGTAGCGTCGACGATCTTCACGGACCCGGAGATCGCCTCGGTCGGTGTCTCGCAGGCCGCCGTCGACCGCGGCGATGTGGCTGCCAGGGTGCACAAGCAGCCGCTGGCGACCAACCCGCGGGCCAAGATGGGCGGCTTCCGGTACGGCTTCGTGAAGATCTTCGCCCGCCCGGGCACCGGCCTGGTGCTGGGCGGCGTGGTCGTCGCCCCCCGGGCGAGCGAACTGATCCTGCCGCTGTCCATCGCGATCGAGCAGAACCTGTCGGTCGACCAGATCGCCCACACGTTCTCGGTCTACCCGAGCCTGTCCGGCTCGGTGACCGAGGCGGCCCGCACTGTCATGGAGTTCGGTACCGACGCGATCCTCTAACCGCAGCCGCAGCCCGGGCGTGGTTGCGGCAATGGGCCGCCTAGAGCCGGTTCACTGCCACAACCATCTGGTTGACGTCGGTGATCACCAAGTCGGCACGCTCCGCGGTGTGCTCACGGGCGAGCATCGCTTCCTCCTGGGCGGCCCACATGTCCCAGTACGGGATGAATGTCGCACCGTCGCGGTCGAGCGCTCTCTTCTTCCGAACGGGTGCTGGTTCCTCGATCCAGATCAGCACGCTCGCGTAGGCGGCGGCACGCCGGGCCCCGGCTCCGGCGCCTTCGACAATCAGTACCTCGGGCGGCTCAAGCACCCAGGGTGTGCCCCACTCGCGCGCGACCCAGTCGTACCGGGGCACGCGTGCGGCCTTCCCGGCCCGCAACGGCTCAAGAACCTTGGCAACAAGCAGGTCGATCCCGCGCTCAAGCCCGTCCCACCCGCCGTAGAGGTCCTCAAGCGCCACGACCGGTGCCCCTAGTTCGTCCCCCAGCAGTGCGGCCAGCGACGACTTTCCCGCCCCGGACCGCCCGTCAATGGCGATCACGCGCGTCTTCCCGGCCCGTGCCGGCCCTTCGAGCAGGCGCGTACGCTCCAGCGCCGCGACTTTGCTGACCAGCGGCCCATGATCATTCGTCATTGTCGCGGCCACGTCAGTGGGGCGGATGGCCGAGGTCGGTGTCGTCGGGGACCTCAAGGTCGTGCTGCCTGAGCCGGGCCGCGCGGATGTCGTCAGCGCTGATGAGGACCGTGCCGACGCTCGTGATGAACGCGAACCCCGGGACGGCCACCCGGAGCCATTCCGGGCCGGGAAGGAAGGCGAGCGCGACGCAGATCGGCCCCAGCAGGACCATCAGCCGCACGATGGTCCGGGTGCGCCAGCCCGCGTCGGTGAGCTCGTGCCACACCCATTCCCGGTTCTCCGCGGG
>Ga0207678_10007009_pt1 | contig 10004 bp, 6 predicted proteins | sample KBSC63metaG_FD_184319 | JGI IMG/M metagenome (GOLD analysis project Ga0207678, IMG submission 184319) | Corn rhizosphere microbial communities from Kellogg Biological Station, Michigan, USA - KBS C6-3 metaG (SPAdes) (version 2) | ecosystem: Host-associated > Plants > Roots > Rhizosphere > Soil ...
GGCGTTACGCCTCGATCATCAGGCGGCCGCGGTCGCGGCGGGTGGGGATGTTGAGCGGCTCGTTGAGCGGTTCGACGAGCTCGACATCGTCCATCCGGCGCCAGCCATCGCGGCCGAGGCGCTCGAGGGGCCGGAAGCCCGTCTTGTAGGCCATTCGGGGTGAGCCCTCGACCCAATAGCCGAGGTACACATAAGGCAGGCCCGCGCGTGCGGCGCGAATGATATGGTCGAGGATGATGAAGGTGCCGAGCCCCTTGCGCGCCTTCGGGCCGACGTCGAAGAAGCTGTAGATCATCGACAGGCCATCGCTCTGCTGGTCGCTCAGACAGGCGCCGACGAGTTTGCCCGGGCGCCCGTCGACGGAGGGCTCGCGATATTCGATGACGTAGGTGCGGACGGGGGTCTGCTCGACCATGTCGGCAAAGTCGCTCTCGTCCATCTCCGCCATGCCGCCGCCGGGATGGCGCTCGGCGAGATAGCGGCGGAGCAGCGCATATTGCTCGTCGGTGGTCCACGGCTTGCAGGCGCTGACGTCGAGGTCGGCGTGGCGGCGGAGCAGCTTGCGCTGGGTTCCCGTCGGCTCGAACTCGGCGGCGAGGACGCGGACCGAGACGCATGCCGAGCAATCGATGCAGCTCGGGCGGTAGGCGACCGACTGGCTACGGCGGAAGCCGATGCGGCCCAGCGCCTCGTTGAGCTCGCTCGAATGGCGGCCCGACAGCTCCGTAAACACCTTCCGCTCGACCTTGCCCGGAAGGTACGGGCACGGGCTCGGATTGGTGACGAAGAATTTGGGAAAGCGGAATGGTGCGCTCACCCGGGGCCCTCTCGTATGGTTACACGTTGCTTTATGCTGCTGGTGAACGCCGTTGAAAAGGCTTTGGACGCCCGAAAGACAGTAAATTGCAGCACTGTCCCACGAGGGGACGGCTGAAATCGGGCTGCGGCAGTGCTTTCTAGTCGAGCGAAGCGCGCTCGACGCGGAAACCCGCGGCTTCGAGTCGCACCACGACATCGTCGATCGAGCGCGCGTCGCGGGCCTCGCATTCCACCTCGATCATCGTGTCCTTCGCCGGCAGCCGGGTGAAGATGCGGCTGTGGTTGATCTCGATGACATTGACCCCCGCCTCATAGACCTTGGCGGTGATCGCCGCGAGCGCGCCCGGCTGGTCGTGCGCGGCGACGTGGAGGCGCGCGATTCGGCCCTGGCGGACGAGGTCGCGGACGAGCACGTTGGCGAGCAGATGCGTATCGATATTGCCGCCGCACAGCAGGGTCGCGACCTTCTTGCCTTTGTAGCGCTCGGGATCGCCGAGCATTGCGGCAAGACCCGCCGCGCCGGCGCCTTCGACCACCGTCTTTTCGATCCCGACCAGCATCGCGACCGCGCGTTCGAGATCCCGCTCCGAGGCGAGCACGACGTCGTTGGCGTACTCCTTGAGGATTCGCGAGGTGAGCTCGCCCGGCTGCTTGACCGCAATTCCCTCCGCCAGCGTGTCGCCGCCCAGGGGCATCTGGCAGTCCTGGATGGCGCATTTCATCGATGGATAGAGCTCGGCCTCGACTCCGATCAGCTCGATCTCGGGCTTGATCGCGCGGGTCGCGATCGACACGCCGGACATCAGCCCGCCGCCTCCGATCGGGACGATGATCGTGTCGAGATCGGGCGCATCCTCAAGCATCTCGAGGCCGACCGTCCCGGCGCCGGCGATGATTTGCGGATCGTCGAAGGCGTGGATGAACACGTAACCGTTCTCGAGCGCCAGCTCGCGCGCCTTGACGAATGCGTCATCGACGATGCTGCCGTGGAGCACGACGGTCGCGCCATGGCCCTCGGTTTGCGTAACCTTCACCGTCGGCGTCGACTCCGGCATGACGATGACCGCCGGGATGCCGAGACGCTTCGCGTGATAGGCGACCGCCTGCGCGTGATTGCCGGCCGATGCCGCGATCACTCCGCGCGCGCGCTCTTCCTCGGTTAGCTGCAACAATTTGTTGAGCGCACCGCGCTCTTTGTAGGCCGCGGTGAACTGCAAATTCTCGAACTTCAGCCAGATTTCCGCGCCGATGATTTCCGACAAGGTCCGGCTGACGAGCATTGGCGTCCGGATGACCGCGCCTTTCACCCGCTCCGCGGCGGCGCGGATGTCGTCGATCGTCGGCGGCTGCATCGAGGAACTCTGGAGCATTTCGGCGCGAGGCGTAGCTCTTCATTGCGCCGCGAACAATGCTATGACCCCGTAATGATCCGCACCGCTTTGGCGCTCGGCGCCCTGCTCCTCGCCTCGGTTGCCAACGCCGACACTCTGATCAGCAACATCAATGGGCTGCAGGTTGGGCCAGACGGGAAGCTGCAGCACTTCACCGGTCTGCTGATTGGTGACGACGGCAAGATCATCCGCCCGCTCGGCCCACTCGATGATGTCGGAGTGAAGGGCAGGATTGTGGACGGCGGAGGGCGCACGGTCCTCCCTGGCCTGATTGACGCGCATGGCCATGTTACCGATCTCGGTTTCGCCGCGCTGCGCCTCGATGTCACCGGCACGACCTCGATCGCGGACTTCCAGCAGCGGCTGCGCGACTACGTTGCCGCCCATCCCGAGGCGAAATGGATCCTGGGCTTCGGCTGGAACCAGGAGTCCTGGACCGAGAAGCGCTTCCCGACCACAGCCGACCTCGACGCCGTGGTGTCCGACCGGCCGGTGGTGCTGGAGCGGGTCGACGGGCACGCGGTCGTCGCAAACAGCGCCGCGCTCAAGGCCGCCGGAGTCACTGCGGCGACTCGGGCTCCAGCGGGTGGCGAGATTCACGACGGCGTCTTCGTCGACGCCGCGCGCGGGCTCGTGGAGAAATCGATTCCCCAACCGACTTTGGAGCAGCAGGACCAGGCGTTGGCCAAGTCTCAGGAAATCCTGCTCGGCTATGGCGTCACCGGCGTCGGAGCGATGAGCACTTCGGTTGCCGACTGGCAGACGTTTCGGCGCGCGGGCGAGGCAGGCCGGCTGCAGGTCCGGCTGATGAGCTACCTTACGGGCACGGAGGCCATGCAAGCCGTGCCCCACCCGACCGACTGGCTGTACGGCGACCGTCTGCGCGCATCCGGAATCAAGCTGTTCGCCGACGGTGCGCTCGGCTCGCGCGGAGCTTGGCTGAAGCAGCCCTATTCGGACATGCCGGACACGCGCGGCCTGCAATTCCACTCGGACGCCGAGATGCTGAAGCTCGCCGACACGGCCGCCGCGGCCGGATTCCAGGTCGCGACGCATGCCATCGGCGATGCCGCGGATGCTCAGATTATTGGCGTCTACGAGCAATTGTCGAAAACCTACGGGCGCGACCAGCGCTGGCGGATCGAGCATTTCCAGATCGCCGATCCGGCCGATATCCCGCGCCTCGCCCCGGCGGGAATCATCGCCTCAATGCAGCCGACCCACCAGACCAGCGACCGGCTGATGGCGGAAAAACGCCTCGGGCCGAACCGGCTCGCCGGCGCTTACGCGTGGCAGAGCGTGCTGAAGAGCGGCGCGAGGCTGGCGTTCGGTACCGACTTCCCCGTCGAGAACCCCAATCCCTTCCCGGGCCTCGCTGCCGCGATCAGCCGGCAGGACATGAACGGCCAGCCGCCCGGCGGCTGGATTCCATCCGAGCGGCTGACGTTCGACCAGGCGCTTGCCGCCTACACACGCGGCGGCGCTTATGCCGGTTTCGCCGAGGGCAAGATCGGCGCGCTCGAACCGGGCAAATGGGCCGACTTCATCTTCGTCGACCGCGACCCGACCAAGGTCGATGCGCAGAGCCTGGCCCGCACTCAGGTGCTGGAGACTTGGGTTGCCGGGAAGAAGGTGTGGGAACGCGCGCCTAGTGCTGCGCCGACCGAGCGCGGGAAATAAGCATCGACGGCGTCAGCACCTGCGGCAGCTCTTCCGGCTGCTTGTCCGGCGCATACCACAGGTAGAATGGCACTCCGGCGCGGCCCCGGCTTTCAAGGAAGCGGGTGATCGCCGGGTCGCCGTCGGTCCAGTCGCCGGCGAGCACGGTGACGCCGGACTTCCTGAAAGCGTCGCGGACGTCGTCGCGATCGATCGCCGCGGCCTCGTTGACCTTGCAGGTCAGGCACCAGTCGGCGGTGAAATAGACGAACACCGGATGGCCTGCTGCTTGCGCCTGCGCGACCGCCGGTTCGCTCCACTTCGGGTCGGAGGATGCCGCGCTGGGAGCGGCCGGCCTCGCGGCCGGGGTCACCACCAGCAGGACCGCAGCCATCGCGATAGCCAGTGGCAACGCCCACAACACCCGCGCGCCGTCGCGCTGCCGCCGGCCGACGCCGAACAGCAGCAGGCCCAGCGCAGCCGTGGCCGCGAGGCCGATCAGCAGAGCCCCCGTCCCGCCAAGCCGGTATAGCAGCCACAGCGCCGCAATCGCGCTCAGGCCCATCGGAATCGCGAGGAAGCGCTGAAGCCGCCGCATCCACGGCCCCGGCCTGGGCAGCAGTTTTCGCAACGCCGGCACCAGCGCGACGACCAGGAACGGCAAAGCGAGCCCCAGGCCCAGTGCCGCGAACACCAGGATCGCGCCGCCAAGCGGCAGCAGCAGCGCCGTCCCCAGCGCGGCGCCAAGGAATGGCCCCGCGCACGGTGTCGCGACGAACGCGGCAAGCGCGCCCGTCCCAAAACTTCCCGCCGGCCGCGCGCTCCCGCCGAGCACAGGCAACTCAAATAGGCCGAGCAGGTTCGCAGTGATCGCGACCGCGAGCAGCAGCAGCAGCATGATCGTTCGCGGGTCCTGAAGCTGGAAGGCCCAGCCCGCCTCGGCTCCCGCGGCGCGGATCGCCAGCAACACCGCGCCCAGCGCGCCCGTGCCAATCACCGCCCCCGCCGTATAGGCAAGTGCATCGCGGCGCGCCTCGGAGGCGCTCTCGCCCGCGCGCGACAAGTGCAAAGCCTTCAACGCCAGAATCGGGAAGACGCAGGGCATCAGGTTGAGCAGAATCCCGCCCGCAATCGCGCCGAGCAGCGCCCACCAGATCGCCTTGGAGCCCGGCTGCCCGAGCGGCGTGCCCCCCGACGGAACCGTCCCCGGCACCGCCCGAACCTCGAGCCCGCGATTCTCGCCGATCGCGACGACGCCGGTGAAATTCTTCGGACTGCCGTCCTTCCGCGCCAGCTCCGCGATCAGCGTGTCGCCGCTCCGGCTGAAACTCTGCTTCGCGTCATAATCGACGATGCCGTCGGTCTCGGCGAACAGATACGGCTGATCGACCTCGACGCTGGCCGGGAGCGGGATCGCGACCCGGAGCTTGTCGCCGGCGAGCTCGAAGTGCCCGATCGTGGCGAGCGGGCGCGGCAGCTTGCTGCGCCATTCATCGAACCGGGCGGCGTTCGGCGTCCCCTGCCCGACCTGCAGATCGAGCGACAGCTCGCCCTGCTCGGGGACGCAAATCCGGTCGGTGCAGGCGAGCCAGTGCGCCTCGGCGCGGATCGGCAATACGCCGTGGGATTCCGGCGGCACTTTCAGCCGAACCAGCACCGCATAATCGCTCTCGTAGACGTAATTCATCAGACCCGCGATCTCGAGGCGGGTCGGGACGGGATAGCGCAGCGCCCCAACGGTGACGCCGGGCGGAAGCTGCCACTTCAAATTCATCGGCAGCCCGGCATCGCCGGGGTTCAGCCAATACCCATGCCAGCCGGCATGCGTGCGCATGTGGATGGCGAGCTCGACCTCGCCGCCGGCCGGCGCGGGCCCCTCGGCGACAAGCTCGGGATCGATTCCGCGGGCCTGCGCCAGCGCGGGCACAAGCAAGAGTGCGAGGAGGATCAGGAAGCGGCGGAACATTCTCTGCATGTCATTGCGAGGAGTGCAGCGACGAAGCAATCCAGTTCAATGATGAGCTAGTCCAGGTTCGGCCTCAGCCACCGCTCGGCACATTCGACCGAGACGCCGCGGCGCTCCGCATAATCGTCGAGCTGGTCGCGGCCGATGCGGGCGACGCCGAAATACTGGCTGTCGCGATGGCCGAAATAAAAGCCGGAAACCGCCGAAGTCGGCAGCATTGCGAAATTCTCGGTCAAAGTGACCTCGCCCGGATTGCCGCCGAGCATGTCGAACAGCACCGGCTTCAGGCTGTGATCGGGACACGCCGGATAGCCCGGCGCGGGACGGATCCCGTGATACTTCTCGCGGATCAGCTGCGCATTGGACAAATGCTCGTCGGCATAACCCCAGAAGCGGTTGCGCACGGTCGCGTGGAGCACCTCGGCGAAGCTTTCGGCGAGCCGGTCGGCGAGCGCCTTCAGCAAGATGTCGTCATAATCATCGACCGTCTGCTTGAACCGCTCGATGTGCGGCTCAAGCCCGTGAATGCCAAGAGCGAAGCCGCCGATCCAGTCCTCGCCCTCGGGGTTGATGAAGTCGGCGAGGCACATGTTGGCCCGGCCCTCCCGCTTTTTCACCTGCTGGCGAAGGAAGGGCAGCCGCGTCCAGTCGTTACCGGCGAGCACGAGAACGTCATCGCCCTCCCGCTTGCACCGCCACAATCCGATCGTCGCCTTGGGCGTGACCCAGCGCTCGGCGATCAGCTGGTCGAGCATTTCCTGGGCGTCGGTGAACAGGCTTCGTGCGCTTTCCCCGACGACCGGATCGTCGAGAATCGCCGGATACGTGCCTGCCAGCTCCCACGCGCGGAAGAACGGCGTCCAGTCGATCGAGGCCTTCAAGTCCTTGAGCGGCCAATCCCCGAAATGGTGCAGGCCGGAATATTGCGGCGCGGGGGCCTGGCCCGAAGGGTCGAACGCGAACCCGTTGGCGCGGGCGTCCGCGAGCGTCGCGAGCTCACTCTGCCCACTCCGCTCGCGCGACTTGCGCAGCTCCTCGTAATCGACGGCGGTGGTCTCGATCAGCGGCTTGCGCTGGGTGTCCGAAACCAGGGACGAGGCAACGCCGACGGCGCGGCTCGCATCGAGCACGTGGATCACCGGGCCCTCGTAGGCCGGGTCGATCCTCAGCGCCGTATGCGCCTTGCTGGTCGTCGCGCCGCCGATCAGCAGCGGGGTCTTGAAGCCTTCGCGCTGCATCTCTCCGGCGACGGTCACCATCTCGTCCAGCGAGGGCGTGATCAGGCCGCTGAGCCCGATCATATCGGCGCGGTTATCGTTCGCGGATTTCAAAATGTCCTGCCACGGCACCATCACCCCAAGGTCGATGACCTCGAAGCCGTTGCACTGCAGAACCACGCCGACGATGTTCTTGCCGATATCGTGGACGTCGCCCTTGACCGTGGCCATGACGATGCGGCCCTTGCCCTGCGTCGCTCCGGTCGCTTCCTTCTCCAGCTCGATGAACGGGATGAGGTGTGCGACCGCCTTCTTCATCACGCGGGCCGACTTCACCACCTGCGGAAGGAACATCTTGCCCGATCCGAACAGATCGCCGACGACGTTCATTCCGTCCATCAACGGGCCTTCGATCACCTCGATCGGCCTGGCAAACTGCTGGCGTGCTTCCTCGGCGTCGTCGAGGATATGCGCGTCGATGCCCTTGACCAGCGCGTAGGATAGCCGCTCGCCCACGGGTAGCGAGCGCCATTCGGCGAGCGCTTTCTCCGCGGCCGGGTCGGCGTCCTTGAACTTCTCCGCAAGCTCTACCAGCCGCTCGGTGGCGTCGTCGCGCCGGTCGAGGATGACGTCCTCGCAGGCGGTGCGAAGCTCGGGATCGATCGCATCATAGACGTCGAGCTGACCGGCGTTGACGATGCCCATGTCCATGCCCGCGGGGATCGCGTGGTAGAGGAAGATGCTGTGCATCGCGCGTCGCACCGGCTCATTGCCGCGGAACGAGAAGCTGAGGTTCGACAGGCCGCCCGAAATGTGGGTTCCGGGGCAGCGGGCGCGGATTTCGCGCGCGGCTTCGATAAAATCGAGCGCGTAGCGGCGGTGCTCGTCGATGCCGGTCGCGACCGCGAAAATGTTCGGGTCGAAGATGATGTCGTTGGGGTCGGTGCCATCGGCGACCAGCAGGCGATATGCGCGGTCGCAGATTTCGACCTTGCGCTTGGCTGTGTCGGCCTGGCCGATCTCGTCGAACGCCATGACGACCACGGCTGCGCCATAGGCGCGGCACTTGCGCGCGAGCTCGAGGAACGGCGCCTCGCCTTCCTTCATGCTGATCGAGTTGACGATCGGCTTGCCCGATACGCATTTGAGGCCGGCCTCGATCACGCTCCATTTGGAGCTGTCGATCATGACCGGGATACGGGCGATGTCCGGCTCGGCGCCAATGCGCTTGAGGAAGGTGGTCATCGCCGCTTCGCTGTCGAGCAGCGCTTCGTCGACGTTCACGTCGAGGATCTGGGCGCCGTTCTCGACCTGGTCGCGCGCGACCTCGACCGCCGTGTCGTAATCGCCGGCGAGGACCAGTTTTTTAAAGCGCGCCGAGCCGGTAACATTGCAGCGTTCGCCAATGTTGACGAACCGCGCTCCCAAACCCTCTCCCTTGGGAGAGGGTGCCGACCCCGTCGCAAAGCCGGGGGAGGCGGGTGAGGTCGGCCCTTCCTCACCCTCCCACCGCTTCGCGGCGGGCCCCTCCCTCTCCTGTGAGGAGAGGGTCTTCACGCCGCGATCAGCATCGGCTCGAGGCCCGCGAGCAATGTTCCCTGGCGTGCAGCCGGGACGGCGCGCGGCGTGCTATCGCGCGCCGCCCCGGCGATTGCGGCAATGTGCTGCGGGGTCGTTCCGCAACATCCGCCGACGACGTTGACTAGGCCGCTGTCGATCCAGTCGCGAACCTGGGCCGCGGTTTCGGCGGCCGCCTCTTCATATTCTCCAAGCTCGTTGGGCAGCCCGGCGTTCGGGTAGGCCATCACCAATGTGTCCGCGATGGCGGCCAGAGCGGCGAGATGCGGCCTCAGCTGCGCCGCTCCGAACGAGCAATTGAGCCCGATGGTCAGCGGCCTGGCGTGGCGGACGCTGGCCCAGAAGGCTTCGACCGTGTGGCCCGATAGGTTGCGGCCCGAAAGGTCGGTGAGGGTCATCGAGACCATCAGCGGAAGCTCGCGCCCGAGCGCCTGCTCCGCTTCCAGCGTCGCCATGATCCCCGCCTTGGCATTCAGCGTGTCGAACACGGTTTCGATCAGGATGAAGTCGACCCCGCCTTCGACCAACGCGTCGATCTGCTCGCGATAGACGGCTTTGATCCCATCGAAATCGACCTCGCGGTAAGCGGGATCGTTGACGTCGGGCGACAGCGACAGGGTCTTGTTGGTCGGGCCGAGCGCGCCGGCGACCCAGCGCGGCCGGCCGTCGCTGGCGGAATAGCCGTCGGCCACCTCGCGCGTCAGGCGCGCCGCGGCCTGGTTGATCTGCCTGACCAGAGCCTCCGCGCCATAGTCCGACTGGCTGATGGCGTTGGCGTTGAACGTGTTGGTCGCGAGCACATCGGCGCTTGCATCGGCGAAGCTCTCGCAGATTTCGCGGACGATCTGCGGTTGCGTCAGATTGAGCAGGTCGTTGTTCCCGCGCTGGTCCTTGAGGAGATCGAGCCCGTCGCAATAGTCGGCACTCGGCAGGCGCCGCGCCTGGATCATCGTTCCGTAGGCGCCGTCCTTGATCAGGATGCGCTTCGCAGCCTCGGCCCGGAAAGTCGCGGCGGACGTCATGAGCGCGCCCTTACGCCGAGCAGATGACAGATAGCGTAGCTCAGCTCCGCGCGGTTGAGCGTGTAGAAATGGAAGTGGCGGACGCCGCCCGCGTAAAGCTGGCCGCACAACTCGGCCGCAACGGTAGCGGCGATCAGCTGGCGTGCCGCGGGGAGATCGTCGAGCCCCTCGAACAGGCCGTTCAGCCATTGCGGGATCGAGGCCCCGCAAACCTGCGCGAAACGACGCGTGGTGGCGACGTTGGATACCGGGAGAATGCCGGGGACGATCTCCGCTTGAATGCCCGCCGCGGCGGCCTCGTCGCGGAAGCGGAAGAAGCAGTCGGCAGAGAAGAAGAATTGGGTGATCGCGC
>Ga0207678_10007010_pt1 | contig 10004 bp, 10 predicted proteins | sample KBSC63metaG_FD_184319 | JGI IMG/M metagenome (GOLD analysis project Ga0207678, IMG submission 184319) | Corn rhizosphere microbial communities from Kellogg Biological Station, Michigan, USA - KBS C6-3 metaG (SPAdes) (version 2) | ecosystem: Host-associated > Plants > Roots > Rhizosphere > Soil ...
GCCACACCAACAGCAACGCACCGCTGCAGACCGGCTGGGCGGGCTCGTCCTGGCCGCGGGCGGCGGAGATCATCAAGTACACGTATCCGACCTGGCCGAACTCGGGCCGGTTCGCGACGATGCTCCGCAACGTCTACCTGAGCAAGGTCATCAACGGCAGCAACAGCAACGGGAACTGGGAACTGTCCATGATGGAGGCCGCGGTGGGCATCTCGGTGTTCCTGGAGGACAAGGCGAGCTTCGACCAGGCGGTGACCCGATACCGCAACCGCGTCGCGGCCTACGTCTACCTTTCTTCGGACGGCTCCCTCCCCAAGACGGTCCCGGGCAGCGGCCTTTCCTCCCGCGACCAGATCGTGCGCTATTGGCAGGGCCAGTCGACGTTCGCGGACGGCCTGACCCAGGAAACCTGCCGCGACTTCACCCACACGGGCTACGGCATAGCAGCAATAGCGGACGTGGCGGAGACGCTCCGCGTCCAGGGCCAGGACGTGTACTCGACGGACGTCGGCACCCGCCTCCGCCAGGCCCTGGGTTTCCAGTCGAAGTACCAGCTCGGCGCGGCGGTGCCCACCTGGCTGTGTTCAGGGCACCTCAACCTCGGCCTCGGCCCGGTGACGGAGGTCGGTTTCAACGCCCTCAGCACTCGCTTGGGCGTCGTGATGACGAACACCCGGACGCTGACGGAGCGCCAGCGCCCGGCGGGCTCGAACAACCTGTTCGTGGCGTGGCAGACCCTGACGCACGCAGGGAACCCGGCGTGATCTTGGTTCCCTGTCCTCCTGGCCTGTTTCAGCAGGTCAGGAGGACGATGGACCCTGGTTGCAGGGCCGTTCGGAGGGCACGCTAGAGTACTTCTCACGCACTCAGCGAGTGCGGGTCCGGGCTGTGGCGCAGTTTGGTAGCGCACTTGACTGGGGGTCAAGGGGTCGCAGGTTCAAATCCTGTCAGCCCGACCGGACAGCGGGTTTCCGCAGCTCACAGCTGCGGAGGCCCGCTTTTTGCTGTGGTCATGGGTGTCGATCCGGTCTAGTACAGCGCTCGGTGACACCTTGACTGGAGGCTCTCCCATGCCGACGAATTTGACCAAACAGGGTCTGCCAAGGCCCCGTGGATGACACGTGGCGTTCCTACGTCGAGGAGTGGGACCGCAGCCTGCGCGCTGCGAACCGCCCGCACACGACCCGCTACAACTACGAGCTCGCGTCACTCAGCTGGGCGGTCCGGAGCTGCCGGCGTTCCTCGCAAAGATGGACATGTCTGCCGATGACGAGAGCGACGCAGCGGATGACCCCACCGACGTCGGACGCAAGCACGTCGAGTGGCTCATCGCCCGGATGATCGACAGTCGCTCCGCCTCGACGGCCCTCAACAAGTACAAGGGGGTCCAGCAGTTCTTCAACTATCTCCTCGAGTGCGGGGAGATCGACCGCCACCCCATGGAGAAGCTCAGCCAGCCTGACACACCGGACAAGCTCGTACCGGTGGTTTCCGATGACGAGCTGACCCGTCTACTTGAGACGTGCCGCGGAAAGAGCTACCGCGACCGGCGCGACATGGCGATCATCCGGCTCTTCCTCGGCACTGGCGCCCGACTCACTGAAGTCGCAAATCTCAAGCTCGCAGACGTGGATCTGCGACGCGACGGCGTCCTTGTCCAAGGCAAGGGAGACCGTCAGCGGTTCATCCCTTTCGGTGAACGCACCGGCCAAGCCATCAGCCGCTACCTCCGAACCCGCAGCCGTCACCCAGCCGCGGACAGCCCGTACCTGTTCCTTGCTGAACGCGGACGAGAGCCGCTGAAACCGAACGGAATCAAGATCATGATTCGCCGCCGCGGCAACGCCGCGGACATCCCGCACATGCACGCTCACCGGCTTCGCCACACCCTGTCGCATGTGTGGCAGCGTGAGCAGGGAAACGAATCCGACCTTATGGCCATCATGGGATGGCGCTCCCCCGAAATGCTAGCTGTTGCGGGTCGTGACGTTGGTGACGGGGGCGAGGGCCTGGGACGAGGGACGGGTCTTTCGGCGGCAGGATGAGAAGTGCGACCCACTCGCCCCGCCGAACAGAAAGACCCGTCCATGCACCACCGTAATGCCCCGCTGTCCCTCGATGGCCGTCGCCTGCTCGTCGCGCGTTGCCAGACCCGCCCGATCGCCCACGTCGCCGCCGAGATGGGCATCTCGCGGCAATGCGCCTCCAAATGGGTCAACCGCTGGCGCCGCCACGGCGAAACCGGCCTGCTCGACCACCCGAGCGTCCCGCATCACCAGCCCACCGCTGCCCCCGCCGAGGTCATCACCCGGATCGAGCAGCTACGCCGGACCCGCAAATACTCCGCCCGCCGCATCGCCACCGAACTCGCCGCCGACGGCATCACCATCTCGACCCGCACCGTCGGACGGCACCTGCTCCACCTGAGCCTCCACCGCCGCCGGTTCATCGACCCCACCGGCGCCACCAACCGCCAGCCGAGACGGATCATCGCCCGCTGGCCCGGGCACATGGTCCACCTCGACGTGAAGAAGACCGGCCAGATCCCCGACGGCGGCGGCTGGCGCATCCACGGCAAAGGCAGTAACCAGGACAAACGCGCCCGCCGAGGCAAACCCGAGGCCAGCGAGCCCGCTACACCTACTGCACTCCGCCATCGACGGCTTCTCGCGCCTGGCCTACACAGAAGCGCTGCCTGACGAAACCGCCCGGACCGCGATCGGGTTCGTCCACCGAGCACGGGCGTTCTTCGCCCGCCACGGCATCACCCACATCCACCGCATCGTCACCGACAACGGCTCCTGCTACCGCGCAAACGACTTCGCCACCGTCCTACGCGGCGCCCGCCACCAGCGGATCACGCCCTACACCCCACGCCACAACGGCAAAGCCGAGCGATACAACCGAATCCTGGCCGAAGAATTCCTCTACGCCAACGCCTGGACCAGCGAAACCCACCGCACCACAGCCCTGGCCATCTGGAACATCCACTACAACTACCATCGACCACACACCACCGCCGGAGACCAACCACCAGCATCCCGGCTCCACACCGGCGTCACCAACGTCAAGGCCTCATACAGTTAGCGGAACAGTTCTGCGTTTTCCGTGATCCAGTCCGGAACGGAGCGAGGGGCTCGCCCAAGCACGGCCTCCACGGTCGACGTTTTCTCGGTGCTGGCGCCCGACGCAAAGGACTCGACGTCGATGCCGACGAGGATTCCGACGATCATCTCCGGCAGTCCGAGGGACAACAGCAACCCTCGCTGCTCGGCGGGGCTTCGATGTGTGTAGGTCACCGTGCGCCCCATCGCTGAGGAAAGATGCTCCGCGATGACGTCCATGCTCAGCCCGTCAGGCCCGGTGAGGTGATATGGCCGGCGAACCGAACCACTCGCTTCGCCGCTCAGGATCAGACGGGTTGCCACATCGGCGACATCGCGTACATCGATGAGGTTCACCGGCTGTGTTCCGGCGGCTCCTCCCCATAGGTTGTTCTTGATGAGCTCTGCCTGTGCGCCGATAAGCGCGCTGAACGTCATGGGTCGCAGCAGGCTGTAGCCGATGTCGACCTTGCCGAGATGGTCCTCCACCTGCAGATGCCAGTCGAGTGGGTGCATGCGGGAGGGCCAGGCCCACGAGCTCACCTTCACCACGTGCTCGACTCCCGCGTGGTGAGCTGCGTCGATGAGCGCGATCTCCTGATCAGGCTGGTCCCCTGACGCACCCAGGCTGATGACCAGCACGCTTGCGCCGTCAACAGCGGCCGCTATCGAGCTGGCATCCGCGTAGTCGACTTGGACGGCAGTGCCGTGGGCGATCCCCGCGTCTGCCGGTTTCCGGCTGAGTGAACGCACGGGGACTCCTGCGTCGGAGAGCCCTTGGACGAGCACGCTGGCGACCCGGCCTGTTGCGCCGGCGACGGCAACGAGACCCTGCGCTGAACCTGTATTCATATCGAAGTCTGCCTTCTCTAGGTGGCTACTGCTTGGGCCGGGCACGGAGGGCGCCGACACCGCCGATAACGGCGGACACGGCGACCGCTGTCGAGAGGATGCTGGTGCGCGGGGCAACGTCCCCGCGGATCCCCGAAGCGACAAAGGCGACGGCATCGACCGCATCCATCACTACGTTCAGCTTCAGGTACGTCTGGGGGTCAGTGACCGTGTCGAGCCGCAGCAGCCCCAGCCCCAGAGCGGCGTTGCGGATCGCGAACATTCGCCCGTACGCGACGGCGGGGGTCCCTCGCATCGCCATCCCGAAGACCCGCGCGACTGCGCCAGGCGTTGCGAGATGGCTGGCAGCGACGACGAACCTGCCGGTGGTCAGCAACTTGAGCCAGACGGACGGCGCGATCGAACCAGGAGGGGAACTGGACATGAGGAGGACTCGCTTTCGTTGGGCGAGCGAATGGTGGACATGAAGGTGCTCGCACCGTCGTTACTATCAAAGCACTAGTTACTCGCACCGTACAAGTAGCTAGTGGCCTGATACCGTGGCGTGGACCACGGTTGCGGGAAGGAGTGGCTGTGACCGGTGAAATCGACCCGTACTGTCCGTACTTCACTGCCGCGATGGAGACCTTGAGCAAGCGATGGGCCGGGCCGGTGCTTCGCGCGCTGGTGCCAGGTCCGATGAGGTTCAACGCGGTGGCGTCGGCTATCCCCTCGCTAACGGACAGCACGCTGTCGCAGCGGCTGAAGGAGTTCGAGAGTGCAGGACTGATCGATCGAGTCGTCTATTCCGAGCATCCGGTGCGCGTCGAGTACGCACTGACCGACAAGGGTCGCGCGCTGGGCGAGGTGCTGATGCAGCTGAATGGCTGGGCGCTGGAATGGATCACCCTGCCCGACGAGACGGCGTCGAACTGACAGCCGGCCGCGCCGCCGCTTCCGACCGGCGCAGCGCGAGCAGGTGCCCCGCGCTGACGTGCCGACGACCGTGCGCTATTTCACGTGTTGCGAATGCGCCGCGTGGACCCCTGACGAAGCACTGTGCGTCATGCCGACACTCGATTGGCCTTGGCCACAGCGCCGTACCAGCGGGCCGATGGCTTCACGCTCCGCTCCTGGGTGGTGCGGTCGACCGCGATGAGCCCGTACGTGGGGCGGTAGCCGTCCCACCATTCCCAGTTGTCCAGCAGGGACCAGTGGACGTAGCCGGTGATGGGTAGTCCGTCGCTGATCAGCCGGTGAACCGCGCGCAGGCCTTCGCGGAGGTACTCGATGCGTTCGGCGTCGTCATTGGTCGCGACGCCGTGCTCGGTGATGACGATCTCCTTACCGGGAAAGAGTTTCGCCACTCGCCGGCTGGTCGCCTCGATCGCCGCCGGCGCCCACCGGTAGCCCATCAGCGTGCGGCGGGCCCCGTCCGCGGGCACTCCTTCTCCAGGCGCCACGGCGGCCGCTTGATGACGCAGCACCGGCAGGACGAGCGACTGCGTCAGGCGGCGGCTGCGCAGAAGCGCCGCACTGACGGGCCTGATGATCCGGGGAGCGTTGACGTCGAGACGGGTGTAGGTCTGGACGCCGACGAAGTCGTCTTCGGCGGTTTCGGCGAAGTACCGGTCCTCGTGGAGTTCCCGTGCCCATTCCATGACCGGGGTCCCGCCGGCGTCGGCGTGCCAATCCTGTATCGCGTGCGACATGCCGACCTTGGCGCCGGGTGAGAGTTCCCGGATGACGTCGCGGGCGGCGCGGTGTGCGGCGTTCAGTCCCGCGGCCGCGGCGTCGAACGCGTCGAGGTTCGCGACGAAGGGTGGCGTGGGGAAGGTACCCAGATAGCCTCGCGTGATCATGTTGCCGGGCTCGTTGATGGTGCTGATGTAAGGAACACCGTTGTCCAGGCGTTCCATCACGTGCCGGGTGTAGCGCGCGAACAAGCCGGGGAAGTCGGGGTTCGTCCACGAACCGGCGTGGGTGACCCACGCGGGCAAGGTGAAGTGTTGCAAGGTGACCATCGGTGTGACGCCGTGATCGACACAGGTGGCGACCATGTCGGCGTAGTGCTGCAGCGCTTCGCGGTCGAATTCTCCCGGGCGGGGCTCGATGCGCGCCCACTCCACGGAGAAGCGATAGGTGTTCAGCCCGGTGTCCGCGAGCAGTGCGATGTCGTCCCGGTAGCGGTGGAAGTGGTCACAGGCGATGCCCGACGGCTCCGCCACGCGCGCCTGGGGAGCGGGGTCGGTCTCCCATTCCCACCAGTCGCTGGTCGTGTTGTTTCCTTCGACCTGGTGCGCGGCGGTCGCGGCGCCCCAGAGGAAGCGGTCGGGAAAGGTCAGCGGGTCGGACACAGTCGACTCCTGAGGTTCTGCGCTGGCGGATGAACCGGCCGGACTCGTTGAGCGGACATTCGAGCAGTTACTAAACCGGTTTAGTGATTCCGGTACAGTACACCAGGCGGGGGTACACCCACAAACGAAAGGGGAACCGATGGCAGGCGAGGCCGCTGCTCGTTCGGGGCGCCGGGCCACCAGTGCCGACGTCGCCAAGGAGGCCGGCGTCTCCAAGTCCACGGTCAGCTTCGTGCTCAACGGCACCAAGGGGCAGACGATCCCCGAGCCGACGCGGCAACGCGTCCTGGACGCGGCCGCGCGGTTGCGCTACGCCCCGTCGGCGGAGGCTCGAACGCTCAGCCGTGGCCGTAGCGACGTCGTGCTCCTCTACCAGCCCCCCGAGCTGCCGCTGAGCACCAACCTCGGCGCCCTGGTCGAGGGCCTGGCAGCGGAATTCGCGGCGGTCGGACTTACGGCGGTGATCCACCCGGAGTCCCGCACCCCCGACGGTGATGTGTGGACCGCCATCACGCCGGTGGCCGTTCTCGCGTGGGATCTGCCCGACAGCGACGTCGCCGCGATGCGCCAGAAGGGCGTGCGCGCCATCGTCTCCCTCACCGCCGAGTCGGACCCGGTCGCCCAATGGATCTGGGGGCCCCGGGAGAACAGCATTGCCCGGCTGCAGGTCGAGCGGCTGCTCAAGGCGGGGCACCGCCGGCTCGGCTATGCCCGCCCGCATGACGAACACCTCGCCGAGGCGAGCGAGATGCGCCTAAAAGCGCTACAGCGAGCCTGCGCCGAGCACGGCGTACCGGCCCCGGTCGCCCTTCCCGTTCCCAGTGATGAGGAGGGAGCGAAGGCCGCCGTCGACGCGGTCACGACCTGGCGCGAGCTGGTCCCGCCGGTCACCGGCGTGTGCGCTCACGATGACGTGGCAGCCTTGGCCGTCCTGGCAGGCATGCGCGAGCACGGACTGACCGCACCAGCCGACCTGGCGGTGATCGGAGCCCTCGACTCCCCGGCGGCACGCCTTGCCGTCCCGCCCCTGACGATGGTGGCGGTGGACATGCGGGACACCGCGCGCCATCTGGCCAAGGCAGTCACCAGCCTGCTCGACGGCCAGCCCATACCGGCCGGCCCCGAGGTCACCCGAGTGATCGAACGTCACTCGGTCTGACCTGCCATCACCTGGTCGGGTGAAATGCGGAGTTCGATTTGCGCATCGGCCACTAAACCGGTTTAGTGGAGTTGAGGGCCGGCTCCGCGAGAGCGAGCCGAACCCGTCGATTCCCGCATCCTCCCGGGAATCGTCCGCATTATCCGAAGGACGCTGCCATGACCGACCAGGACGACACCGCATCCACGCTCGTCACCCGGCGACCCAGCCTCATCATGCGGCTGGCCAGCGTCGTACTCGGCCGACGAGGACGTCGGAAGGAAGGCAAGCCGGCCGATCTGGCCGCGGATCGCCGGCTGGTGGACCGGGTCACGTCGCTGTCCCGCTTGCCCCGTGGCGTGCAGGTGACCGAGGAGGTGATCGCGGGGGTTCCCGTGCTTCGTGCGTCATCGGGGGCGTCGGTCCGTGGCACCGTGCTCTTCCTGCACGGCGGGGCCTATGTGGTCGGCTCGGCCCGGGACGTGGTCGGCACGGCCCACGTGTCCGTCGACGGCGGTCCGGATGTGGTCAGCGTGGAGTACCGGCTCGCACCGGAGCACCCGTACCCCGCGGCAGTGGAAGACGCGCTGGCCGTCTACCGCGAGCTGGTACGCGCTCCCGGCCCCGGTCGGCTGGTTGTCGCGGGCGAGTCGGCCGGTGGTGGCCTGGCGTTGTGCCTGTTGCAGAAGGCGCGAGAGGAAGGGCTGCCGATGCCGGCCGCGGTCGTGCCCGTATTTCCCTGGGCGGACTTGTCTCTCAGCGGCGCAAGCAGCACGGAGAACATCGGCCGTGACATGCTCACCCGCTCCCAGGTGCTGGAGAACGCGAGCTGGTACGCCGCCGGGCGCGATCTCCGCGATCCCGGACTGTCGCCGTTGTTCGGATCTTTCCGCGGCTTCCCCCGCACCTACATTCCGGTGGGCCAGTACGACCTCGTGCTCGACGACTCGCGACGAGTGGCGGCGCGGATGCGCGCCGAAGACGTCGACGTCGTCCTCGATGAGTGGCCAGGAACGATCCACGGCTTCCTCAGCGTGCCGTCAGCGGAGGCCCGTCAATGCCGTCAGCGGATACGCGCCTTCGTGCACGAGGCTCTTCCCGCGGTGACACCCGCAGCCAGCTCGGAAAGTGTCTAGATCCTTCGCCGCAACGACCTCGGCAACGTCGAGAGCGGCGGGGCGAAGATGCACACCGGCGGAGACGCGTTTCCGACCGCGTCCCGAAACTCAGGCCGCCCGAGGACATCGGCCTCGCCATTGCACTGTTCGGTCGATGTTCTACGGCAGCGTGTCCGCGCTCTCTCCGCGACCGCGACGGTCATAGCTGACGACGGTGAAGTCCCCGCTGAGCGCGGAACCAGCGGCGCCGTCGGGTCGATGCTGCGGAAACAGCCCGTGGCGCACACTCGCTTTCGCCAAGCAGTTCCACCTGCGCGAGGTCGCCGAGCACGGCCCCCGCCGCAAATACCACGACGTCGGCGAGCGGCTGCGCGCCCAGCTGCCCGTCGAGACATTCCGGGAACTCTACGTCGACCGCGGATGGTCCATCTCCGCTCTCGCCGTCCGCTACGGGGTCAACCGCCGCCGCATCACCACGCTCGCCACCGCCTACGACATTCCGCTGCGGGACCCGCGCAAACCACCCGCCGGCATCAGCCGCCGGTGGCTGCACGAGCAGTACGTGCGCCGCGGCCGCAGCTCGGAAGACCTCGGCGCCGAACTCGGCCTGCACCCCACCACAATCCTCAGCTGGTGCCGCCGCTACGACCTGCCCGTGCGTCCCGGCGGCCCCGATGTGCACGACGCCGCCCTGTACCCAACCGAGGCGATCCCGCCCGAGCTTCGGCCCGCGCTCACCGGTACCCGTCCGTGGAACGCCTGATCGCGTTCGTCCACCTACGTGACCACTCCACGCTGCGCGCCACCGCAGCCACGCTCGCGACTAACCCGAAGACGCTCGCCAGCTACACCCGGCGACTCGAGCAGGAACTCGGCCAGCCGCTTGTGCACCGCTCCACCGCGCCAGCCCCGATCACTGCGCTCAACGAGCAAGGTCGGGCACTATTCACCAGCATCGCTACTGTCCTCGCGTGAACACCCAGCCTGGCGCCGGAAACGCTTCGGTACCTCCAAGACGCGGCAGCATCTCGGTCAGCGCCGCCTTCAAGCCCCGATCCTCCGGCGCAGAATGCAGCATTGGGCGGGCAGGTCAGCGGAACGGCCGCCACGGAGGCGGCGGGACCGGCAGGATGAGCCGGTAGCCGAGGCGGATGCCGGCCCCAGCATTCGCCCAGGCCAGGCAACAGCGGAATCGTCCCGAGCAGACCGCGCTCGTCCGTCACAGTTCGTCCGGGGCCTGCTCGCCGGCGGCGCGGACGCGGGCCCGGTCGATGTCGGCTCAGAACGCGCGGATCGGTCACGGCCCGGTCGGCGTCGGCCGGGCCGTGACCGGCTCGATGCCGCCGCGTGCGGGCACCGGGCCGGTCGGCGCGTCGGTGCAGCGAGCTAAACAGCGCCGGCGAACGGCCCGCCGAGCCCGACGCATCGCTCGTCGCTCAGCACGCTTTCCGGCTAG
>Ga0207678_10007014_pt1 | contig 10001 bp, 7 predicted proteins | sample KBSC63metaG_FD_184319 | JGI IMG/M metagenome (GOLD analysis project Ga0207678, IMG submission 184319) | Corn rhizosphere microbial communities from Kellogg Biological Station, Michigan, USA - KBS C6-3 metaG (SPAdes) (version 2) | ecosystem: Host-associated > Plants > Roots > Rhizosphere > Soil ...
GCGGGCGCGCTGCGGCGTTGCTCCTCACTTGTGTGGCTCGCCACACGGCGCTCGGAGCGCCTTGCATCGCATCCCGCCCAGCGCCCCCAAAACGGGAACATATTCCGGGCCATGTCCTTAGATCCAGCACCTTTTGACGTGCTGCTCGGACACGCTCGAAATACCCTCAGCCTCTCACGCCGCCGCGGTCGGCGTCACCAGGTGCCGCACGTCGCGTGCCAGGAATTGGTCAATTTCCTCAGCGGTGATGGGCTTGCTGAGGAAGTAGCCCTGGATCTCGTCGCACCCGTTGGCGCGCAAGAAGGCCAGTTGCTCCAGTGTCTCCACGCCCTCGGCGACGACTTTCATGCGCAGGCGGTGCGCCAGCGCGATGGTGCCGGCGGTGAGGGCCGAGGCATCCTCGTCTGCGGGCAGGTCATTGATGAAGGAACGATCGATCTTCAACGTGGAAAGCGGAAAGCTGCGCAGGTATGACAGCGAGGAGTAGCCCGTCCCGAAGTCGTCGATGGCGAGAGATACGCCCAGGTCGCGCAGCTCGCGAAGGCGTGTCGCGGCCTGGGCCGGGTTGCGCATGACGCCGCTCTCGGTGATCTCGAGCTCGAGGCACGCTGATGGCAGGCCTGCGTCGGCGAGCACTTGCGCCACCTCGTCGGCAAGTTGGGGCCGGTCCAGTTGGCGCGCCGAGAGGTTCACGCTCACCTGCAGCGGGCGGCCCAGGTCCTGCCAGCGTCGTGCGTCGCGGCAGGCGACCTCGAGCGACCAATGGCCGAAGCTGTCGATGAGGCCCATCTCCTCCGCGATCGGGATGAACTGCAGCGGCGAGATCAAGCCCAGCGCCGGATGGCGCCAGCGCATCAGCGCCTCCACGCCGATGATGGCCCCCGTTTGAATCTCCATCTTGGGCTGGTAGACGAGGAACAGCTCGCCGCGCTCCAGCGCCCGCGGCAGGCTGCTCTCCAACGAGAGCCGCTCCTGGCCCTGCGCGTTCATTGACGCAGAGTAGAAACAGTAGCGACCAGGGCCCTGTTCTTTGGCACGGTACATCGCTGCATCGGCGTTCATCAGCAGCGTTTCCGCATCCCGCCCGTTCTCAGGGTAGACGCTGATGCCGATGCTCGCTGCTGTGGAAAGCTCACGACCGTTGACCGAGAAGGGCAGCCGAAATCGGCTCATCACGAGAGTGAGCGGCGCCAGGATGTCGGCTGTGCTGTTCAAGCCCTCGAGCACCACGACGAACTCGTCGCCCCCGAAGCGCGCCACGGTATCGTTCTTGCGCACGCTCTCGCGCAGCCGGTCGGCGCAGGTGCGCAGCACCATGTCGCCGGCGCTGTGTCCGAGCCCGTCGTTGATGTGCTTGAAGCGGTCCAGATCCAGAAACAGCACCGCGACATGTTTGCCCTCACGCGCGGCGCGCTGGATGGCGTGCAACAGTCGCTCCTGGAGCAGAGTCCGGTTCGCCAAGCCCGTGAGCGAGTCATGACAGGCGGAATGGCGCAGTGTGGACTCGGCCTGTTGGCGCCGCAGGTATTGAGCAAGCTGGCGGGCGATGGAGCGCAGGAAGCCCTCGACCTCGCCGTCGATGAGCATCGGTGCGCGGCTGAAGAACTCGAGCGCCATCCGGTGGGCGCCTGCAATGACGGGGACGACGACTGCCGAGCGCATGCCGTGGCGCGCCGCGACCCGGTCACGCGCACGGGCGGAGTCGGGGGCCGGCATCGTTCGCCACGAGATGCGCCACGAGATATCTACCGACGACGGAGCGCCGTCGTGCGGCGCACCTGGCCAAAGCTCACAACAGCCACCCAGCGCTTGGATGTAATCCTGCGCGACCTTGTCCCCGGTCGCACTCCACCTGCTCAAGCAGCCCGCTTGCCCAGATTCGTCAAGCCCCCAACAAACCGCGGCATGCCAGCCCAGCTGGGCGCCGATGGACGACAAGACATACGCCGCGGCGCGCTCGGGCTCTATGTCCGTCGCGAGTTGCTGCGCGATGTTGTGGGCCAGTTCAAGCCGCAGGGCGGAGTTCTTGCGCGTGGTCTCGTCGCGCGCTGCGGCGCGCACGATGGACACGCCGCCCTCGATGGCCCGTTGCAAGTTGACGTGCACCCAGCGGTCGCTGCCATCGGCCGCGTGGACCCGGTGTTCGAACTCAACAGGCGCGTTCGTGCGCTCGGCGCGAACGATCGCATCGCGCAGCCCCGCCCGCTGGTCTTCGGGCATGCGAGCGAGCAGGCTCTCCAGCGTGGGCGCCGCATCCATGGCATCGATGCCGTAGATGCGGCCCGCCTCTTCGGAGTATTCGACGTTGCCAGTTCGCGGGTCTAGCACCCAACTGCCGAGCTTGGCGAGGGACTGCGCCTGCGCCAGTCGCTGCTGGCTGGAGCGCAGCCGGGACGACAGCTCCTGTGCGTCGGACAACGCTTTGTTCTTCGTCTGCAGCAGGAACAGGAGGTCGACAACGGGATCGTGCACCGCGAAGTCATTGAAGGAGAGCCCGATGCGAACGACGTCCGCCATCTCGGACACCCAAGGGGAGCCGAGGAAGAAGGTGAGCGGCCCCTGCACGACGATCTGCCCGCGCAGGCAGAGCGGACCGTCCCGCTGATCGATCACGAACAATGAGGTGGCGTGCTGCCGGATCAATGCGATGTCTACGCGCTGCAGAACCGGTCGCCGGATGACGAAGTGCGCGCCGAGTTCGCAGCCCACGACCATTCCTGGGCAGAGACGGGCCAGCACCGCTCCCACCTGCAACACGCGCAGATCCTCGTCGACCGCGAGGTGGAAGGGGAATGCCGCGGCGAATGCCTCGGCGCAGAGATTGAGCGCGGACATCAATGCTCCGGCGGCGCGACCGCGCTCAGGTAGTCGACGCGGAAGACGTCGTGGTTCGAGTCATCGCGAAATGCGATCTGCTCGACGCTGATTTCCTGCGAAAAGCGCTTGCCCAAGCCCCTGAGCAGGCCAACCACCATGGGCGCCAAGCCCGCCCGCGTGCTGTGGTAGTGCAGTAAGAGGCCGTTCGCCCCCGGCATGTCCTCCACCTCGAAAGACGGCGGGTGCAGCTTCGGGTAAGTCATTCCCACGTGGCTGTGCAGGTTGTCGAGATTGAACAGGAACGACCGCAGGTCCGACCCGAACATCGCAAGCATCTCGCCGTAGCCTGCCTCGGCCGTGTACAGCACCCAGTGCTCGCCGAAGGCCTCCAGGATCTGCGAAGTGCCCAGCCCGAGTACCTGGGATGCGGTGCCCACGAGCCGGTAGCTGAGTTCGTCCGGGTAGCTGTCCATCGAGACGAACATTTCCAGGTCGACGCCGGCGGCTACCCGGATCCTGTTCCAGGCCGTGTCGCCGTATCCCCGCCGGACGAAGTCCTCGATCGCTTGGTTGACGAGTCCGTACATGTCAGTTCCTCTCTGATCTCTCTGATGTTGGGCTCAGCCTCTCACGGAGCGCGCTGTTGCGCAAGCCCTGGTGGCCGCTTCGCGGAGCACCCCGAGTTCGCGAAGGATGAGCTTGCGTTGCGGGATCATGGCGGCGGGACAGTCCATTTCGCGCGCGGCCGCCAAACGGAGTGCCTCGAATGCAGTCGCAGCGGCGGCACGGTCGCCCGCCTGATACGACGTGATCATGGAGACGAGCCGCGCCGGGTAGGGGTTGCCAGTGAAGAAGCCGTCCGCCTCCTGATCCAGTTCGGCCAGCGCATGGAGCCCGCCCAGTCCACCGAAGATCCGCAGACATGGCCCGAGCAGCCGGCGCAGATGCGCCATCTTCTCGGGCGTCGGTGCGTCCTCGACCTTGATCGCACACACCGCGGGCACGGCCTCGACCAGGGACGCGATGAGGTTTGACGGCAGGGTCGGACCGAAGGCTGGGTTGTCGAGCAAGATGAGGGGCAGCGGAAGTGCCTTCGCGATGGCGCGCATGTGCGACAACACGGCGCCGGCGTCCCCGCGCGGAGGCTTCACGAGCAGACCGGCCGCGCCGCACTCGGCTGCAATGCGCGCATCCGCGATCGCCTGCTGTGTGCGCTCGGCGAGCACGCCGACGACGACCGGCGCGCGCCCGCCCGAGCGACGCGCCACCCGCTGGATGACGCAGCGGCGTTCGGCCTCGTCGAGCAGGTCGCCCTCGCCGGCGATGCTGGCGGGCACCAGCCCGGCAGCGCCGCCGTCCAGGTAGTAGTCGACCACACCATCCAGGCTCTCAGGGTCCAGGTGGCCGCCGGCCACCATTGGCGTCGGCAGCACGGCAAAGAGTCCCTTGAGCCAGTCAGGCATGCGGGCCATCGCAGTCGTCCTCAAATGCCAGTGGCCACCGCCGACGCGTCGCTGCCGAGACCAAGATCCATGTCGGTGGTGCACGAGGCGCGCAGCACGCCGTCGAAGAAGCGGCAGCGGGCGTCCAGCGCGGCGCCGATGGCCTGCGCCACGAGCTCTTCGTCCTTCGGGGTGCGCAGCATCGGCAACAGAACGGATTCGAGATGATCGGCGTGGCCGTCGTCCACGTGGATGTGCAGATCGAAGAACACGAGCGCCTCCTTGTCGAAGTGCAGCGCGCTCATCAGGCCAGCCTGGATCTGCGTATACAGAGAGGCCACGATGCCTTCGGAGGCATGACACAAGGCGCCGACGAGCCCAAGACCACAGCCCCGATTGCCCAGCGCGAGGTAGGCGTCTATCAGTGCCCGGGTCTCGGGCAACACCGGCGAGTTCGCGAGATCCTCGTCGCTGATGCCCAGCGCGCGCGTGAAGCGGCGGAACAGCGTCGCGTGGGCCCGCTGCGGGTCGCCCTCGCCAAGCTCCTCCCAAAGGTTCTCGGCGATCACCATGCGCGTCGCCTCGTCGCGGCTCGCGGCCAGCGCAGTAGCGAGGAAGCACGGGAACTCGTGGCAGAAGTGATACATCTGAGACGCGAGCACGCGCACCTGGGGCAACGTGAGCTTGCCCGCGCGACAGCGCTCGACGAATGGATGGCGCCACAGGCGATGGGTGCGGGCCAGGTGTCGGAAGCGCGCGGCCGCGTCGGACCGGGCCATGGCCGGCTTGCAGGAGGCCTCGACGGCCGGGAAGATGGGGCAAGAGGTCATACAGCGCTCCTTGTCGTGGTGGCTGGCTTCAGGCACGGGTGACCTTGACGGCCATGTGCAAAGGGAAATCGAGAAGTGGGCCGAAGAACGGCTTGTCGATCTCGACCATGTCGTGGGTAACCGCGAGCTCAGTCACGGTCGGCATTGCTTCGAAGCCCGCCAAGCGCAGCCCTGCGAAGTAGTCCTCGAGCGTCTTGTGCACCAGTTGCACGTCCAGAGAGCTGCCGTCGCGCTTCCAGATCTGTCCCGGGAAGCGCTCGTCGCGGGCGCTGAAGTAGCCCGCGCTGCCGACGTCGAAATAGAACGGAGGCGCAGGCTGTCGCATGAAGGCGAAGGCCGGATGCGGCACGGCGAATACGAATCGACCGTTTGGCGCCAGCGCGCGGTGCACGTTGGCCATCGTCCGGTGCATCTCGGCGACGCTCAAGTAGTTGAAGAGGAAGACCGCGACGACGAGGTCGAAGTGACCTGTCCCGAGGTCCGCCTGCGCGGCGTCGGCGACGTCGTAGTGGATGCCCAGCGGCTGCGCGGCCTCGGCTTGGCGTGCGAGTTCGATCATCCGCTCAGAGACATCCAGGCCGACGACCTCGCCCGCGCCAAGCCGGCGCAGTTCTCGGCTGCAGTAGCCCTCGCCGCAGCCGAGGTCGAGGACGCGCTTGCCTGCAATCGGCTGGCACAGCGCAATCACCCGGGGTCTTGCAGTGAAGTCCGACAGCGACATCGGTAGGCGCCGGGACCAGCCGCTGGCGGTCTGGTCGTACAGGGTCCGGGCATCGGTAGCAATGCTCATTGGGCATCCTCCGCGAAGAGGAAAGCGCGCGGGGCGCGGCAGAGCACCCCCATGTGCATGCAAAGGCGTCTAGTGCCGCAGCGACCGCGCGACGTGTGCCGATGGCTCTGGCGCCGAGCGGCGCCGCATGTGCTGATCATTCCGTTCCTCCCTGGGAATCTGACGATGTTCCCCATGGGTATCGGCCTGTGCACAGGAGAGTTGCTTTCTACGCCTGGATCCAGGGCTCCTCTCTGTGGAAAAGTGACGATTCGGCAGGAAGAAGCCAGCTTGGCGGCGGCGACCCACGCTCAAGAAGCCGGTGTCACGCTGGCCGAGAGCGAAACATGCCCAGGGCCGGTTGAATAAAGGCGGCCTGCCGTGCCAATGTCGAAGCTGAGGTCTGCGGACCAGGCCCGTCCGTCCACGCCCTGCGTCACCCATAGGTGACGGACCTTTCACGCTTCTGTGACCCGCACCATGGTGCGGGCTCGAGACGGGGATGACCAAGGGGCAGCTTTGGATGCCGCGTGCGAGTTTCAGTGTCGGGTCACGCTTGATGTATTTCCTGGCTCCGCACCGCCAGCGCACGACGCTGCCACGCTACGTGGTCTCATGGCATGGGCCATCTGGTGGGCCGACATGCTGACCGTCCAATTGCTGGTGCGCGTCGTTGTGCTGGTCGCTGACGCGCCGTGCCACGACTTCCATCACCGCCGCCCCTCTTCGCCGCGTTGGACCGAATATGCACACACGAGGCAGGATGACCTCGGCGCGGGTTGCCCAGGCTATCGAATCAAGTATGGCGAGACGTGGAGTCTGATCCGTGCCATTGACGAAAACTTGGGCCGCGTTGTCGAGTCTGCCGCGCAACGCGAGCGCTGGACGATGAGCGGAGCCGGACCAGGCCGCGGCCGGCAGCGCGGGCGGCGTGCTGTGGTCGCCGTTTCGGTTGTGGCTTCGGGGCGCAATGCGCCAACCGAGAGAAATCAGCGGCCTTTTTTTTGGGGATGCGCGACCCGGATCAGGGCTTTGTGCTGTCGTCTGTGCGGACGACCATCTGCTTGTACAGGTTCTCGCCGGTGATGGTCAGCTTGAGTCCGCCGCCTCTCCATTCGAGCCAGTTGAGGGCGACGTAGTCGTCGATCAGGCTTTCGGAAATCAGGTCGGCGCGGCGGCGCTTGAGCAAATCGACGGTGGTCGGCAGGTCATTGCGCAGGAGTCCCAGTCGGGGCATTGCAATCCGCATCGAAGGCGGCGTGTAGACGTCGCGGTTCACTGTTTTGGGCATGAGATCCTTTGGAGTGAATCCACACCATACCATCGCTAGGTGTCGCCGATCATTACCAGCTGTCTCATGTCCCAATCGAAAACATCTATTACAGCCGCAGCAGAAGCCAATTTCTTCGGTAAATTGCCGCTGACGGGGGCGATGCTCGAGAACCTTCAACGGATCGGCTACGAGCGTATGACGCCAATCCAGGCGGCGAGTCTGCCAATCGCACTCGCAGGCCACGATCTCATCGCTCAGGCCAAGACCGGAAGCGGCAAGACGGTGGCCTTCGCGCTGGCTTTGCTCGCACGGCTGGACGCCGGGCGAATGACCGTGCAGGCCATGGTGCTTTGTCCGACACGAGAACTTGCCGCGCAAGTCACCGATGAAATCCGCCGCCTCGCGCGTGCCGAAGAGAACATCAAAATCCTGAGCCTGTGCGGCGGGGCCACCATGCGTCCCCAGATCGCCAGCCTCGAGCACGGCTCGCACATCGTGGTGGGCACGCCCGGGCGAATCCTCGATCACCTGGAGCGCGGCAGTCTCGATCTTTCGGCGCTCAACACCTTGGTGCTGGACGAAGCCGACCGCATGCTCGACATGGGCTTTTACGACGACATCGCGGCGGTGGCAAAACAGTGCCCGAAGGAGCGCCAAACGCTTCTGTTTTCAGCGACGTATCCAGAAGGCATCGACAAGCTGACCAAGCAGTTCTTGCGATCGCCGCAAGAGGTGAAGCTTCAGTCGCGGCATGCTGCCACGAAGATCCGTCAGCGCTGGTACGAGGTGCAAGAGGACGAGCGCCTGCATGCGGTGTCGCTCTTGCTCGCGCATTTCAGGCCAACGAGCACGCTCGCGTTTTGCAATACCAAGCAACAGTGCCGCGATTTGATCGACGTGCTGACAGCGCAAGGTTTTCATGCACTCGCGCTGCATGGCGATCTCGAGCAGCGGGATCGCGACCAGGTGCTGATCCAGTTTGCCAACCGAAGTTGTTCGGTGCTCGTGGCGACCGATGTGGCCGCGCGCGGGCTAGACATCGATCAGCTTGAAGCGGTGATCAACGTCGACGTGACGCCGGAGCCCGATTTGTACACGCACCGCATCGGACGCACTGGCCGTGCTGACGAAGAAGGGTGGGCGCTGAGCCTCGCAAGCATGGACGAGATGGGACGCGTCGGTCGCATCGAAGTGATGCAGGGCACCCCCACGCAATGGCACAAGTTGAGTGAATTGGCGACTGCTAGCAGCGAGCCCTTGTTGCCGCCCATGGTGACGCTGCAAATCCTCGGTGGACGCAAGGACAAGATTCGTCCCGGCGACGTGCTGGGGGCGCTGACCGGTGAGGCCGGCTTCACGGCGGCACAAGTGGGCAAGATCAACGTGACAGATTTTTCGACCTATGTCGCGGTGGACCGGAGGATCGCAAAGCAGGCGCTGAACAAGCTCAATTCCGGCAAGGTCAAGGGCAAGCGCGTCAAGGTGCGCTTTCTGCAGGAAAACGCAGGACTGAGAGGCTGAAAGTATTTCGATCATGCCCGCTCATCACGTCAAAAGACCCCTGCTCGTCGTTGCAAATGCTCGCCATAGCACGAGCTATGGCTGCGCTTTGCGCCTTTGACGCGCTGCTCGGGCACGCTCAAAAAAACTCTCAGCCGCTGAATCGCACGTCTCGAATGTCACACAACAAGACCCCCACCAAGCCGGACGCACTCAAGCTGCCGCACGCAAAGCATGCGAGCCGAGTGCCGCAACATCTGACTGCGGAGCAGGTCACGCGCATTCAGCAGAACGCCTATATCTTGCCGCAGGTCGTGAAACCTGCTGACTTCATCGACGAACATACGCCAGGCTTCGAGTGCTACCTCGACACGCTTGGCATGATCCTGTTGCAAAAGGCCGCCGCGGGCGCGCGTCCGAGCCGATGGATTGCGCCGGAACTCATGGATGACGCGCTGAGGCACATCGACGAGGTGGGCACCGGTCCCAACGTGCGTTCGTTGATGCTTGCGCGCACGGCCGCGCTCGAAGCCTTGGGCGTGACGCGCCTTCGCAACGGATGGGAGCGGCTCGTCACGCAGACCTTGCACTTGTCGGTGCCGGGATGGGCCGTGGGCGTGGCCTTTCGCGTTCCCATCGAATCTGGCATGGTCTGGGATTTCTATCGAACTGGTGACCTCACAGCGTTGTCAGATGCGCTGGGCCCGCCGCCGCCCTACCCTCACGCGCAAGAGCTTGCTGCACATCTCGAATCGCTTATCGCACGCAGCGCATCAGGTCACCCCGAGCACATGGAATCCCTGCTTGCACGACTGCAAGCTGAATGCGCCAAGCCCCAAGACTTCGCCGATTTCAAGGCTGCCTGCAGCCGGGCACAAGACCGCTGGGAGCACCGCGTCGCCGAGCTCGACACGTTGGCGGTCTTGAACAACGAACTTGCCTTCCAGGGCTATCCGGACACCTTCGAAACCGCGCGCCACCTGCAGCGTTCGGTGACGCTCTATGTCGGCCCGCCCAATAGCGGCAAGACGCATGCCGCCTTCGAGCGCTTGGCGCAAGCACATGACGGTGCCTACCTCGCACCGCTGCGTCTGCTGGCGCTCGAAGGGCGCGACAGGCTGGTCGTGCGCGGCGTGGCGTGTTCGCTGCTCACCGGCGAAGAGAACGTGCCTGCGCCCGATGCGCGGGTGGTGTCGAGCACCATCGAGATGGTCAACACGACCCGACCGATCGACGTGGCAGTGATCGACGAAGCGCAGATGATCTTTGACGTGTCGCGCGGCTGGGCCTGGACGCAGGCCATCGTCGGCGTGCCGGCCAACGAGGTCATCATCATCTGTTCGGCCTATGCCGTGCCGGCCATCGAGAGC
>Ga0207678_10007015_pt1 | contig 10000 bp, 9 predicted proteins | sample KBSC63metaG_FD_184319 | JGI IMG/M metagenome (GOLD analysis project Ga0207678, IMG submission 184319) | Corn rhizosphere microbial communities from Kellogg Biological Station, Michigan, USA - KBS C6-3 metaG (SPAdes) (version 2) | ecosystem: Host-associated > Plants > Roots > Rhizosphere > Soil ...
ACAGATTGAACAACTTCATGCCGCTCTCCGCCCGAACAATTTGCCGAAGAACCCCTGTTTTTCGGTCGGAACCGTCATTTCGACTTCTTCGCCCATGAGCCGCCGCGCGGCATCGAGATAGGCGCGGGCCGGAGCACTCGACGGATTGTTGAATGTTACCGGCGAGCCGAGGTTCGAAGCGCGCAGGACTTCCTCGCTTTCGGGGATGATGCCGAGCAACGGCGTCGACAGAATATCGAGGACGTCTTCGATGCTGAGCATTTCCCCGCGCGCGGCGCGGGCGGCATCGTAGCGTGAAATGAGAAGGTGTTTGTCGACACGCTCGCCGCGCTCGGCCTTCACCGTCTTGGCGTCGAGAATGCCGATGATGCGATCGGAATCGCGCACCGACGACACTTCGGGGTTTGTCACCACGATCGCCGTATCGGCAAAGCGCATTGCAAGTGTGGCGCCACGCTCAATGCCGGCAGGGCTGTCGCAGATCACCCAGTCGAACATCTGCTTGAGTGAATTTATCACGCGCGCGACGCCGTCTTCAGTCAGTGCGTCCTTGTCGCGAGTCTGCGAGGCGGGAAGGAGTGCGAGCCGCTCGAGACGTTTGTCGCGGATCAGCGCCTGCGGGAGTTTCGCTATGCCTTGAGTAACATTGATGAGGTCATAGACGACGCGGCGTTCCGCGCCCATCACCAGGTCGAGATTCCGCAAGCCGACATCGAAGTCGACGACGACGACATTCTGTCCGAACTGCGCCAGCGCTGCTCCCAGGGCCGCGGTCGACGTGGTCTTTCCGACGCCGCCTTTCCCGGAAGTAACAACTACGACTTTGGCCATTGAAATGTACCTCCTGGGGGTGATCGTTCAGTCGAGCGCGCTGATCTTCAGCGCGCTTCCTTCAAGCCACGCCTGCACGGGCCGGTCACGCAAGGCCTTGTCCATCAGATCGGCAGTCAAATAGTGACCATCGATCGCGAGAAGCTCGGCCTCGATCTTGCTGCAGAAGATGCGCGCGCGCGTGTTGCCGTTTGAGCCGGCCATGGCGCGTCCACGCAACGTGCCATAGACATGGATTGATCCGCCCGCGACGAGTTCGGCGCCGGAGCCGACCGAACCGAGCACGGTCACGTCACCATCCGGAAAGTAGATCGACTGTCCGGAGCGAACGGGTTTGTCGAGCAGAAGAGTCGCCGGTGCAGAGCGCGCTTCACGTGGTTGCGGTTTTTCGCGCTGCGTCTCGCGCGCTTTTGGCGCGGCCGCACCGATCTCCACGATCTCTTTCTTGGTGGAACGGAGCAACGGCGGCAGCGCGGCGTCCAATTGAGAAGGGTCGACGTTCTCGACGCCCATGACGCGTACGCCGCGTTGCTCCAGTTGCGCCACAAGGTGCGCGATCGCGGACTTGCTGAGCTTGACGGCGGAGAGGTCGAGCACGACGGGCGGTCCGACGAGAAAATTTCCCGTGTCTTTTATCTTCTGCTCGATCTCGGCGATCCATTCGAGGAGTGGGGGCTCAGGTGCAAGCGCGACAGCCATGTATGAGCGGCAGACGAAACGTGGAGATGGTCGGGGCTGAGCGACGGATGTCACGACGACTCCCTGCTTGCAAAAAGTTTTCTGAGCGCCACACATCCAAGGAGCGGATCGCGTCATCGGCAGCAATAGTGTGGCGCCCCGGCTGCCGCTCATCTCCGTTCAAGGAACAGAGAGATTCGTGACACAAAACATGATTCTCTGTTCGGCGAAAACAACTTTTGGATCAAACGCGTCAAATTGCCGGCGCCTGGCGCGTTTTTCAGAACCGCAGTCGCGGTTCCATTGAGTCCCCGCTGGCCACAATTTGAGCGGTGGTGGTCTTTCATTGCCTGTCGACGATGACGTTGAGCTTAAACCTCACTACACTACCGTTTGTAGGTGGCTGCAGCCTCAGTACAAGAAGGCTCCAGCGGTACAAAGTGCTGGTCATTGGCGACGCGCAGACCGCCAAGGGCGCGCCGTTTTTCAAACACAACCATGCGGCATGCTGGGGGTTCGGCGGCGGTGCCCCATGGGGCTTTCATTAAGCGTTAAATGGCTAAATGCGGCCTGATCGGACGTACTGGTATCCTGCTGCCGGTCGGAAAATGTGATTTAATGTCACCATCGCTTCCTGGCGCCAACCGTATGGGTGAGTGAGTTGCCGGAAATGATTCAAGCGGTCATGTATTTCGGGATCGGCTTTCTTTTCGCATCCCTGATCGGAATAGCGGTAATTCCTCTGGTGCACGCGCGCGCGGTGCGGCTCACTTTGAAGCGCGTCGAAAATTCGATCCCACAATCGATGGCCGAAATTCAGGCCGACAAGGACCTCCTGCGCGCGGAATTCGCAATGCAGGCGCGTCGTCTCGAGATCGACGTCGAGCAACTCAAGGACAAGGCTGCGAACCAGTTTGCCGAGCTCGGGAGGAAGACCGACGTCATCAATCGCCTCAAGATTCAGCACGAGGCACAGAACGTTGAAACTGTCGCGCTCAAGACCGAGCTTGATGCGTTGAAGAAGGAGGTCGGCCGGAGGGATGTGCCGGCCGTCGCCTACCAGCGTCACGATCCCGAGGTGGTCTCGCTGGTGCCCAACAAGGATTGGCCGCGCTCCGCTCCAATCGAGCTTCCGCAAGCCGCAATGCTGGATGCTCCGCAGCGCCATGAAAGCGAAGTCGTCTCGCTGGTCGTTCCGCGCACGAACGAAGGAACAGCGGGAAACGGGGGGCCGCGTGGTCCGGATGGCACCAATGGACCATCCGATCAGCCCATCGAACTGCCTCGTGCGCCGTTGGGCTCGGCCGCCGTGGCGGAGTCGCCCATCCACATTTCTCAAGACGATCAGGTCGCGCACGAGCGGCCGTCGACTCGTCGGAGAATGTCGCGCAATATTGCGCGCCTTGCCGTTGCGGGGCTGGTTGGCGCCGGCGTCGCGATAACGTGGCGCACTTACGGCGACCAGGTTGGCGACAAGATCAATTCCTGGGCAAAGCCGCTCGATCGTTTGCTGTTCGCCTCGGCCGCTAAATCACCGCCTCCGGCCGTGTCGGATGCGTCGAGCCCATCCGAGATGGCTAAACAAATCGAGGCCGCGACGCGCGCTGTTGCCGGGGTACGCAACACGGCCGATCAGGTTGTCGCCAAACAGGAGCAGACGGACAGCAAGCAGTCGCCGACAGCCGCCGATCAGAATTCGAAAGAGTTGCCGCAGCCCGTCGAGCCAGCCAAACCGGTTCAGGCCGCCGAGGGCAGCAAAGAGGTGCCGCAGGCGTCCGGGCCAACCAGCGCGCAACCCAACGCCGCTCAGTCGCCGCAGTCTGCAGGGCAGGACACCAATCAGAGGGTGGCGTCAGTTGCGCCGGAAACCCGGCCAACGCAGCCGTACCCCGAGACCAGACCGACCACGATTGCCGGTTGGGCGCTTATTGAAGTGGTGGACGGCATGGCGGTGGTGCAGGGACCAAACGGCGTCTGGCGCGTGCGGCACGGTGATACGGTGCCCGGCGTCGGCAAGGTTGATTCAATCGTGCGCTGGGGCAACCGCTGGATAGTCGCGACCACCAAAGGTTTGATTTCCACGCCCTAGAGTTTGAATCACGCAAAAGAAAAAGACCGGAGCGTTTCGCTCCGGTCTTTTTGATTTTGCAGGTGTCGCTTACTGCAGATCGATCGGCTGATAGCGGCCGTTGTCGTCGATCTGCGTACCCCACACCTTGTGCACGCCCTGGTGCTCGGATCGCCCGAAGCTCACAGGCGTTCCCAGACCGATATCCAGGTCGCGGAGGTTTTCGAGAGTCGTCACGAGTTTCTCGGTGTCGAGATCGGGACCATTGCGCCGCAGGGCCGTGATCAGCACGTTGGCCGCAACATAGCCTTCGAGGGACACGTAGTCCGGTTGTTCACCCGGGAAATATTTGGAGAGAGCGGCCTTGTAGTCGAGCACCAGCGATGAATGGCCATCGAGGGCAGGGACGACCTGCGTCACGATAACGCCGCTCGCAAACCGCTTCCCAAGAAGCATCAGCTCGTTGGCAAGCGCGGTGCTGCCGACGAACGAGACGCTCGTATAGATCATGCCCGGGAAGAGATCGCGCGTCTTCTCGATGAATTTTGCCGCGGCCCGATAGGCCGGCACCATGATCACGGCTCGGATCGGAATACGGCTCTTGCGCAGCTGGTCGACGGCATCGTCGACGTCGACGGTGTTGCGCTGGTAGTGGAGACGCAGAATTGCGTTCTCGTCTCCGCCGAGAGCACGGATGGCCTTCGCCACGCCGCTGAAGCCGGCGTCACCGTAGGCGTCCTGCTGCGCGAAGACCGCGATCTGGCTCGGTTTCAGCCGCTTCACTTTCACCAGATACTGAACGGTGGCAGCGGTTTCTTCGGCATAGCTCGCGCGATAGTTGAAGACGTAACGGTCCGGCGGATCACTCCTGAGAAGGCCAGCGCCGGTGAATGCACCGAAGAAGAGCATCTTGCGATCGAGTGCATACGGCAGGGCGACCGCCGCGGTAGGGGTACCGACGTTGCCGACGACGGCGAATATCTGGTCCCTCTCGTAGAGGCGCTTCATCGTGTCGGCCGTGCGAGCAGGCTCATAGCCATCGTCCGCCGCGATGAGCTTGAGTTGGCGGCCATTTACGCCGCCGCGGGCGTTCGCGGCGTTGAATGCAGCTTCAATGCCCAGCCGCATATTCTGGCCGAGTTCTTTGGCTGCGCCGCTAAACGGCGCGGAGATTCCAAAGCGGATTTCAGTGTCAGTGACACCGCGAACCATGACCTTCGGACCCGAAGTGTCCTGACCGAGCGGTTGTCCGGGTGAAGACAAAGAGAGTTGCTGCCCGCCTGAAGATGCTTGCGCGACAGTGCTCGGTGCCGGCTGTGCCACTGCGGCAGGTGCCGGTTGCGGGTTGGCGGCAGGCGCCTGCGCGACAGGCGCAGGGACCGGTGCAGCCACCGAGGCCGACGCGGTGCGGGTCGTCGAAGAGGTCGACTCGCTCGCGGTGCTCGCCGTCAGCAGATCGGTTGATTTGGACGACCCGAACAGCCGCGACGTTGCATCGACCAGCGCATGCGCGCCTTGCGAAATCGGCCGCGCAAAGATGAGGACCAGCGCGACGACAGCCGCGAATGTGACAACAAGTGCGACACGGCTGATCAAGGCAGATGGTCCTTCGTCAAGGCGATGGGGCGGAGGCGGCGGCTCCGGAACAGGCTCGGGCCAGGAAGGAAAATCGGACGCCGCGCGTCTCTCCGGACTGGGTGTCCGGGGCGCCGGCACCGTGGGCGCAGAAGGAACGTAGGGTCGTTGTTCGCTTGTGGTCGGGGGCTGCTCGCGAAATCGCTTGGGAGCAAACCTACTATAGTCGGGAGACTCGTCGTCACGGGTTGGGCCACTCATGTTCGCCTCTTACGCGCTACTTGGGCTGGTTTTTTCTACTGTCGTTACGGCCAGCGATGCTTTGGCACTGCCTGGGATGCTGAGACGTTTCAAAAACACTACCATATTAGTTCCATTAGTCCCGGTAGTAACGTACCGCGGCGCCTTCAGTGCCAAATCGAGACACGGCAAAAAGCTCGATAAATGTGGGACTTTGTAACGCTTGCTTCATGCAGCCTCCCCAAGGCGTTGATTATTTTTTTACGTACTGGCTTCTGAACTTGCTTGACATTTGCCGGGAGGAGCCGGCAACGGCTGTCCCTCGCAAAATCAGGCGGCCAGATCGGAGCTAGGCGGCCGCTTGCTTGCTTTCGACTTGCGGCGGCACGCGAAACGAGATCGCGATCCTATTCCAGCTATTGATGGCAATCGCGGCAGCAGTGAGGTCGACGATCTCCTTTTCGGAGAATTCCTGACGCGCGGCTTCGAAAACGTCATCGGGTACGTGGCCTTGCGTCACCAGCGTGACGGCCTCTACCCAGCCCAGGGCGGCACGCTCACGCGCACTGTAGAGCGGCGCTTCGCGCCAGGCGTTGAGCAGGTGCATGCGCTCGTCGGTTTCGCCGAGCTTTCGTGCGTCGCGCGTGTGCATCGCAAGACAATAGGCGCAACCGTTGATTTGCGAGACGCGGATCTTGATCAGCTCGCGCAATTTCGCATCAAGGCCGGACTTGTCGACATATGACTGGAGTGCCGCGAAGGCCTGATACGCGGCTGGGCTCACTTTGGTAAAATCAATTCGTGGCTGCGTGTGTGGCTGCATGTGAAGTCCGCGATGTTGATCGCGCCACCCTAGCGCCAAATATCAACGCAGAAAATGCCCGGAGTCTGACGGCTTCGTGACAATCGCGTGGGCATGGAACGGCGAAGCGGGCTGACGGCCGGTCTTTTTTGTAATCGGTGCAGGTATTTGCGCTGGGCTGCACCAGCAGTCATCACGCGCTCATCGGCGTTCGCGTGCCGGCGCCACCGTCGCCCAGCGCGCCTTTTTTCTCGATGAAGCGGACGATGTCATCAAGTCCCTGGCCGATACGAAGATTTGTCAGAATGAACGGCCGGGCGCCGCGCATGCGTTGCGCATCGCGCTGCATCACCTCGAGCGAGGCGCCGACGTGGGGTGCAAGATCGATCTTGTTGATGACCAGAAGATCGGATCGTGTGATGCCCGGTCCGCCTTTTGAGGGGATCTTCTCGCCTGCCGCCACGTCTATCACGTAGATGGTCAAATCGGCGAGCTCGGGCGAAAAAGTCGCGGCCAGATTGTCGCCGCCCGATTCAATAAGCACCATGTCGAGATCGGGAAAACGTTCGCGCATGTCCGCCACGGCCGCGAGATTGGCCGAGGCATCCTCGCGGATCGCAGTGTGCGGACAGCCGCCGGTCTCGACACCGGTTATGCGTTCAGGCGCGAGGGCCCCGGAGCGGACCAGATATTCGGCATCCCACTTCGTGTAGATGTCGTTGGTAATCGCGGCGATGTCGTAATGCTCGCGCATGCGCTTGCACAGCGAGTCCATGAGCGCGGTCTTGCCCGATCCCACCGGACCCCCGATGCCGACCCTGAGCGGACCGTGAGAGCTTTTCATCGCGGCGATCTCCTGTTCTCACTCAGCTGCGGAACAACCGGGTGTATTGAGTTTCGTGCCGCATGGCGGCGATGTCGGCGCGGAAAACGGCGCTGCCCGCGTCATCGAGCGTGGCCGCAAGCGCGCGTCTTGCCGCCTCGGCAACGACCGGTTCGAGGAAAGCCGTCACGCGCTGACCGTCTGTCTGTCCCAGCGGAATGAGACGGACGCCGGCCGAAATCCAGTTCGCCGCAAGCGCCTGCAGGTAAGCGGCGAGCGATTGCTCGAGCGGGATCTCATGGCCAGCCGATGCGACAGCAACCGCGACCGGATAGGCGAGGGGTCCGCGCCAGATTTTAGCGAGATTGTCGAAAGCTTTGCACGGCCAGGCGGCCTGCGTGACATCGAGAAATGCGCGGCCTTGCGCCGTTGTCTCGAGAAAACGCTCGCGCGATGGCGCCAAGGCTGCCGCAAGCTCGGCGACCTCACGCAATGCGCGGCCGTCGCCCGACGAACAGGCGCGATAGGACTGCGCGAAAAGGACAGCATCGCAATAACCCGCGCCATCCGTGAGCAGACACTGCAGCCAACCGGACAACTCATCGGCGCTGGTGAGGTCGCCGGCTTCGACAGCCCATTCGAGTCCGCTTGAATAGGAAAATGCGCCGACCGGGTAAGCGGGTGAAAGCCAGGCCATGAGGCGATACAGCGATGACGCCGGAAGGTCGGACCGATCGTCCGCGCTCGCGTGTGTTTGCTGTGCGTCAACCGTTCGAGGTCCGCGCTTTTGCAGCGAGACACGACGAAGCAATGCCACGCGCTTCTTACCCATGGCCGTGTCCGTGATGATCGTAGGCGCCGGTTTCCGGATCGAACGGTGCGACGACGTAGGTCAACGACGCGCCAAGCCCGCGCAGCATCTCTTCAAGGACATGATCGCGGCGGATGCGCAGACCATGGTCCATCACCTGCACCTCGGTGTGCCGATTGCCGAGATGCCAGGCGATCCGCCGAATATCGTGGACGCCCGCAGTAATCTCGACGAGATCCTCGGCTTTGCCGGTCACGCGCACGAGTGAACCATCTTCAAGCAACAGCCCGTCCCCGTCGCGCAGCTGCGCCGGTCGCGGGAGGTCGAGCAGGTAAGTCGCTCCGTGCTCACCGACAAAGACAATTCGGCGACGGTGGCGATCCTGAGCGTCGAGGACGATGAAGTCGCACGCCATCTCGGGATTCCAGGCCGACGCTGGCTTGATGTCGGTAACGCGCTTCATCATGCGAGCCTAGAAAAGAAAATATCGCTGCGCCATCGGCAGTGTTTCCGCCGGCGCGCAGGTCAAAAGCTCGCCGTCGGCGGTCACTTCGTAGGTTTCGGGATCGACTGTGATTTCGGGGGTCGCGCCGTTATGCACCATGCTCTTCTTCGAAATGTCCCGGGTGTGCTCGACCGCGACAAGCTCCTTGTCGACGCCGAGCTTGCGCCGCAGCCCGCTTTTCACCGCGGCCTTCGACACGAAGACGAGCGAGGAGGCCGTGCGCGCCTTTCCGAACGCGCCGAACATGGGTCGGTAGTGCACCGGCTGCGGGGTCGGGATCGAAGCGTTGGGATCGCCCATCTGCGCGGCCGCGATGCTGCCGCCCTTGATGATCATGTCCGGCTTCACGCCGAAGAAGGCGGGTGTCCAAAGCACGAGGTCCGCCAACTTGCCTTTCTCGATGGAACCGATGTGTTTCGACACGCCGTGCGCGATTGCCGGATTGATCGTGTACTTGGCGACGTACCGCTTCGCCCGGGCATTGTCGTTGTCGCCCTTTTCCTGGGGCAGACGGCCGCGCTGCTTTTTCATTTTGTCCGCGGTCTGCCAGGTGCGGATGATCACTTCGCCGATGCGTCCCATCGCCTGGCTGTCCGATGACATCATCGATAGGGCGCCAATATCGTGCAGGATGTCCTCGGCCGCGATGGTTTCCTTGCGGATGCGGCTCTCGGCGAATGCAAGGTCCTCGGCGATGGAGGGATCGAGATGGTGGCAAACCATCAGCATGTCGAGATGCTCATCGATCGTATTGCGCGTGAAAGGCCGCGTGGGGTTGGTCGAGGAGGGCAGAACATTTTTCAGGCCCGCGACCTTAATGATGTCGGGCGCGTGTCCGCCGCCCGCGCCTTCGGTGTGGAAGGCGTGGATGGTGCGGCCCTTGAAGGCCTTGATGGTGTCTTCGACGAAACCGCTTTCGTTCAGCGTGTCGGTGTGAATCATCACCTGCACGTCGTAATCGTCGGCGACCGAGAGGCAGCAGTCGATCGCGGCCGGCGTCGTGCCCCAGTCTTCGTGCAGTTTGAGCGCGCAGGCGCCGGCTTTGACCATCTCTTCGAGTGCGGCGGGCCGTGACGCGTTCCCCTTGCCGGCAAAGCCGAGGTTCATCGGAAAATCATCGGCCGCCTGAATCATCCGGCCGATGTGCCACGGGCCCGGCGTGCAGGTCGTGGCATTCGTGCCCGCGGCCGGACCGGTGCCGCCGCCGAGCATGGAGGTGATGCCCGACATCAGTGCGTCGTCCACCTGTTGCGGACAGATGAAGTGAATGTGCGTGTCGAATCCGCCGGCGGTGAGAATCTTTCCTTCGCCGGCAATGGCCTCGGTGCCCGGGCCGATCACTATGGTCACACCGGGCTGAATATCGGGATTGCCCGCTTTGCCGATGGCGGCGATGCGTCCGTCCTTGAGACCGACGTCGGCCTTCACGATCCCCCAGTGATCGAGAATGAGGGCGTTGGTGATGACGGTATCCACGGCACCTTTCTTGTTGGTGACTTGCGACTGTCCCATCCCGTCGCGAATGACCTTGCCACCACCGAATTTCACCTCTTCGCCGTAAGTGGTGAAATCCTTTTCCACCTCGATGATGAGGTCGGTGTCGGCCAGCCGGACTCGGTCGCCGGTGGTCGGGCCAAACATGTCGGCATAAACACGCCGCGAAATTT
>Ga0207678_10007016_pt1 | contig 10000 bp, 8 predicted proteins | sample KBSC63metaG_FD_184319 | JGI IMG/M metagenome (GOLD analysis project Ga0207678, IMG submission 184319) | Corn rhizosphere microbial communities from Kellogg Biological Station, Michigan, USA - KBS C6-3 metaG (SPAdes) (version 2) | ecosystem: Host-associated > Plants > Roots > Rhizosphere > Soil ...
TGGACGGCGAGGCCGCGCAGGAATCGACGTTGCGCTGGGAGGATTACACCCAGACGGCGATCGATCCGAGCGACGACTGCACCATCTGGTACGTCGGCGACTATCTCAGGAAGGGTGAGACGCGCTACTCCACGAAGATCGGCGCGTTCCGTATGCCGGGGTGTGGCGGCAGCAAATAGCAGATTCCACATCGGAGCGCGGAGCTCTCGACCCAGGCCCGCTGCGTGCGACGTGATCGATCGTGATCAGGTCGTTACGCAGCGGCCTCGGCGTCTTCGCTGTAACCGATCACCGGAAGTTCTATGGTGAAGCGTGCGCCGTGACCTGTATCGGTAGCGGAGATCGTACCGCCATGTCTGGCCACGATGTCGGACACCATCCACAGGCCAAGTCCCGTTCCCTTGCCGGCGGGTTTGGTCGTGAAGAATCGCTCGAATACATGCTCGACCGCGCCGGACGGGAAACCGGGCCCGCTGTCTTCCACTGAGAGCGTCGCAGTGCCGGCGTCGCTGCTGACACGAATCCGAATGATGCGCTCGGTGGTCTGCGACTCCATCGCCTGAGTTGCGTTGATGATCAGATTGATCACTACGCGCTCGAGCGCGCTGGCGTCGCCGTTCACCGGAACCGCGCCGCTCTCGGCGTCACGCTCGACGGTCACTCTGCGCTCGCGCAGGAGCGACCGGAGAGTCCCAATGCTTCTCGTAACGACGTCGCCAAGCAGCACTGTCGCAGGCTCCGTCTGGCCCTGGCGTGCGAAGGCGAGAAGATCGTGCAGCGCGTTTGCGGTGCGCCGCGCGTCACTGGCGATCGCGTTGGCTTCCTCGCGGTCGGCCGAATCCGTGAGACCGCGGCCGAGCATCTCCGCGGAGAGCGCGATCGCGGTGAGGGGGCTGTTCACCTCGTGCGCAACGCAGGCGGCGAGTGTGCCAAGCGCTGCGAGCTTGTCTGCTTCCTGAAGGCGAATCGAGAGGTCGCGTTGTTCAGTGTTTCGCACGATCTGTGCGGCCAGCGCACGCCGCAGCACTCGTTCATGCCAAGCACTTACATAAGTCGCAACTACACCGGCTGCGGCGAGGAGCACCAGCTTCATCCCTTCGTCCAGAATCGCCACATTGGCCGATGCGGCAGCCGTGATAGGATCCGACCATAGCGTCACGTGCGCAACCTGAACCAGTATCAACAGCACCGCGAGATATTCAGCGGTAATGCAGGCGGCGGTAATTCCCGTAGACCGCGCCGATCCCATGATCGGGCGGGCCGCCAGTATCGCGAAGTAGACGAGTGTGATTGGCGCCTTGAGCGCGACCGACGGCGAGCCGAGCAACCCATAGCACAGGATGATCGCGGTGACCGCCGTCGCGTCGACGATCGGTGCGACGGCAGACAGCCAGCGAGGATATGCGCCGTCGCGGCTGCGAACCAGGGATGCGAGCACCACTGACCAGAGCAGCATCGGCGCGAGAACCGCCGCATTGGCGGCCCGCAGAGGGCGTGGCAAGGCCGTAGAGTAGGCCAGGGCCGCTACAGTCAGCACGACGACGATCACCAGCCGCAGGACGTTCAGCAGCCCCTCGGCCCGTGCCCGCTCAGCGGCGAGCAGGAAGGTCAGCTCGTCGCTGTCGGAGCGGGGAGGGGAGAGCATCGGGCCGGCGGCCGCGGCAGACGTCGTCGTCGAGGACATTGCCCTTAAGGCTCGGCTTCCCGTACGGGGACTATAGGTAGCAACGCCGGAATTTCAGGCCTTCGTCGCGGGGCTTGCTCGATCCGGCAGCGGTGGAGCGGTGCGTTCGGGGCGCTCCGAGCGGACTGAATTCAGATGATTATCTTACGACTGCTCGCGTCGCCTGGCGAACGCCCGGATCACTGGTTCGTACCGGTCGTGCACCGGACGCCCTGTCTTGAGATCCTGCGCGTGTGGCATGTGCGCGTGCGCCTCCATGCCGTTGTCCGGCCTTTGCCGTAATTGCGAATCCGTGAATACAGACGAAGCAAGCGCGTTGGTCCTCGTTGTCGAACGCGACCCTCACGTGCGTGATCTCGAGTCCTTTTTTCTGAACGAAGCCGGCTTCGCGGTGGACTTTGCCGAGGACGGTATCGCCGCGTTGCAGCTCGCACGTGAGAGGCGGCCCGCGATCATCGTCACCGAGATCATGGTCCCCAAGCTGGATGGCCTGGCGTTGTGCCGGGCAGTGAAGCAGGACCCGGAACTCGCCGACACCGTCGTGCTGATATTCAGCATTCTCGCCGCACATGGGCGCGCGCGCGACGCCGGCGCTGATGCGTTCCTGATCAAACCCCTGGCCGAGCAACGGCTGGTTCAAACTGTTCGTGAGTTGCTGGAGAGGAGAGCCGCAACATCTCCTCATACCGCACCAGGGACGCAACCGGGACAGCTTCGATGACTGATGCACTGATGGACGAATCGGGCGTCACGGACGGCTCCGTCGTGTTCCCCCGCATCAGTACAGGGAACCCGCAGGCCGACGCGATTCTCTGCGGCGGATTCCCTGCGAATTCGATCAACATCATGATGGGGCAGCCCGGCACCGGAAAGACAATTTTCGCCGAGCAGCTGCTGTTTCACAATGCGAATCCGACCAGGCCTCTACTCTATCTGACGACTCTGTCAGAGCCCATGTCAAAGGTCGTGAGCTACGCACAGCGGCTCGACTTTTTCGACATCGGCCAGGTCGGCGCAGGTATCCTGTATGACGATCTCGGCGCCAAGCTGATCGCCGACGGGCCGGCGGCACTGGTGCCGCACCTACTGGAATCCATAAAGCGCCTTTCGCCATCAATCGTGGTGATCGACTCGTTCAAGGCCATACACGACATCGCTCTATCCACCTCGGAGATGCGGCGGCTCGTATCGGAGCTCGCGGGAGTTGTGTCGGCTTACGACATGACTGTGTTTCTCCTGGGTGAATACACGCAGGGCGACATCGAGCAATATCCGGAATTTGCGATTGCGGATTCCATCGTGCAGCTGGAACGCAACACGCTCGGGGCTCGGGATGAGCGATACATCCGGGTGCTGAAGCTGCGGGGAAGCGGTTACAGCGAGGGCAGGCACGCGTTTCGCATCACGTCCAACGGTCTCGCGATCTTTCCGCGTCTGGTGACGCCAAAGTTCGAGAGCTATGTGCCGCTTCTCGAGCGAACGACCACCGGCATCGACGGACTGGATGAGATCATGGGCGGCGGCGTGTGGCGTGGCAGCACTACGCTCGTCGCCGGCCCCACCGGTTCTGGCAAGTCGACCATCGGGCTTCAGTTCGCTCTGGAGGCGCATCGGCAGGGTGAGGCAGTGCTTTTCGTGAACTTCCAGGAAAACCCTGCTCAGGTGCAGCGGATGATCAGAGCGCTCGGGACCGATCCGGAAATCGCCTACGCAACTGGCTTTTATCACCTCTACAGGTCCCCCGTGGAGTTGCAGATCGACAGCGTAATCGTGGAAATCTTCGACTTCATCGAGACGGCGAACGTGCGGCGTGTCGTCATCGATGCCGTTGGTGATCTGTCGACAGCTGCGAGCGATCCGCATCGCCTGAATGACTTTCTATATTCGCTGGTCCAGCACTTCGTGGTCCGAAACGTGACGACGCTGCTCAATCTCGAGTCGGCGCCTGGTGTTACAGGCAAACGGGAGGAAGAGCAACGGTGGAGCTACATGTCCGACAACGTGCTGGTCCTCGAGCGAGCCGAAGGTGTGGCTGGGGAGCGCACAATACGAGTAGTGAAGACACGCAACAGCGATCACGATCCGTTGCCACACCGCGTCGAAATCCGTCGTGATGGCGTTCACGTCCTCTGACTCGATGAGCGACCGTGCACGCAAGTCTGCGGAAGACTCCCGGCTTCCGATAAAATGATGGACGACATGGAACGGCCCGGTCGCATCGAGGACCTCCACCAGCTGACTCGACTCAGTCGCGAATTCACGTACGCGCGATCGCTCGATGACATTCTCGATCTGGCGGTGTCGCAATCGGCGCATCTGATGCGGTCCGAGAAGGCGGTGCTGCTGCTCACCGACGACGACGGGCTGCTACGCGTACGTGCGGCGATAGGAGTGGATGCGGAAACCGTCGAGCGTTTCAGGCAGCCGGCGAACGAGGCCTTGGTGAGTCGGTTGCGTGGCTTGCTGGGTGCCAACCTGGCCGGTGGCTTCGTCGGTGTTCCGCTGGTGTCGCATGGAAACGTGGTCGGACTTCTGGCGACGGTGCGGCGCGACGGACTCCCGGTGTCGGAAGATGACGAGTGGTTGCTCGCTGCGCTGGCGGACCAGATTGCCGCTCCGCTCGAAAACGCGCGCCTCGCGAAACAACTGGAAAGCTCTGCGCTGCTCGCCGAAAACGTGCGCCTTTACGAGGCGGAGCACGAAGCGCGCCTGCTCGCCGAGGTTGCGCTTCGCGAAGCCGAATCGGCTCGTGACGCGGCGTTGCAGGCCGACACCAGCAAGACCTCGTTTCTCGCCGCCATGAGTCACGAGCTGCGTACGCCGCTGAACGCAATCGGCGGCTACGTCGAGCTGCTGGAGATGGGATTGCGAGGTCCGATCACCGTCGAGCAGGCCGACGACCTGAGGCGCATCAAGGCGAGCCAGGCTCACCTGTTGCGCCTCATAACGGAGGTGCTCGATTTCGCACGACTGGGCTCCGGACATACCGAGCTGCATTTCGATGACGTCGATCTGCACGAGATCCTGCGAGAAGCCGAAATGATGACCATGCCGCAGGCGAGAGCGCGGGGAATCGAGTACGTATACGAGCCACTCGACTGTCGTGTCGTCGTGCGTGCCGATCCGCATCGGCTGCAACAGATTGCGCTCAACCTTCTCACCAATGCGATCAAGTTCACCGAGCCCGGTGGAGAAATACGCATGACGTGCGGGCTCGTGAGCGGTGGATCAAGGGGAGAGAAGCGTGTGCGCGTCTCAGTGCAGGATACAGGGCGCGGGATACCACCCGATCAGATCGAGGGTATATGGCAGCCATTCGTTCAGGTCGGGCGCCGACTCAATCATCCGAGCGAGGGTGTCGGCCTGGGGCTGGCGATTAGCCGGGATCTCGCGCGCCGGCTTGGTGGGGAGTTGAGTGTCACCAGCGAACTGGGTCGCGGGTCGGAGTTCACACTCACGTTGCCCGTGCTACGTATCGGGCGGTGATTCGGTGGACAGGATCATGGTCGCGGTGCTGGTCGTAAGAACCGTGCGCACTGATTCGATGGATGGCTGGAAGATGGAGAACTGGTCCGCGTCCGCGAATACGGTGGTAAAGTCCAGCGGGGTGAACGCGCGCGCCATTCGCTGTGCGTAGGTCGTATGGAGCAGCCGGACATAATGGTCCACCGAATAATCTCGCGGATCCTTATCCGCGCTCTCGTCCTCGTGCAAAGTGAGGAGTCCGTACTCGCCGTTCTGCTTGCGGTACACGCGAATGCGGTCCCCGACGCTCCAGCTCGTCCGGCCCGCACTCAACAGTGCTTCGTATGGAATCTCGCGACGTTTAGCCCTCGTCGCGAGGTATTCCTGCGGCGGCTTGGAGAGACGGAGTCGCGCCGATACATCATGCGTCGAGAGAAGCCGCGTTTGAAGCGCGGTTACAGTCGCAAGATACGCACTCCGAACTCCCGGTACATCATCGGCGAGCAGCCGCGCAATCGCCTGGCGCAGGAACGCCTCGCCGAACGGCTCCGAGCGGCTCGACCTGAAGGCGACTCCTCTGAGCAACAGTGATCCATCGTAGCCGAGCAGTGCATAATTCTTGGGCTCGTGTGACAGCATTGCTGCGTAGCGTCCCTCGAATTCGAGCTGGACCAGTGGCGGCAGCATCGTTGCGACATCGGCGACGACTCGGCGCTCGTCCGCTTCACTCCAGCCTGGAGGCACCGCGAAATACACGCCGTCCGTATCCGCTTCGAGCAGCGTCACGCCGCGAGCGGCGAGCTCCCTGCATAACAGTCCAAGCACTTCGCGTCCGCGCCGTGTGACTTCGTTCGCCGCGTGAATGTCGGCGAATCGCGTGAGGCCGCCCGCGCCGAGATAACCGTACGCGGAGTTCACGACGATCTTGAGTGCTGCGGACATCGCTTCGTTGCCGTGTCGTTCAGCCGATCCCGGCACGGAGATCCGCGCGCGTGCCTTGGCCTCCAGTCGGCGCTCGACCAGACCATCGACGAGTGCCAGAAGAACGCCGAGCCGATCGCGCTTCGGTCCGATGCGATACGTGCGCATCAGCGACGGATACAGGCTTGCTACATCGGCCTTGACGACGCGATGCGCGACACCGGCCGCGAAGAGATGCAGCGCTGCGCCACTATGTGAAGTTCCGTCGCCAGACTGATGTGCAGGCAGCGCCGCGCCGGAGCGTATGTACGCGCGCACGATCAGGGGATCGATGACGCCGGTCGCGGCGCCGGCATCCGCCAATCGCTCGTAGCGTCTCGGGACCATCTGCGCGAGTGCATACGCCGCGCCGCCGAGGAGACGCTGCAACTGCGCCACTTCCTCGACGTCGTCAGTTGCGTATCGACGGACGCGCTCCGGATCCGTACGGAATGTCGTGTAGATCTGGTCGCCGCGTATGTACTCGCGATCCGGGGCCGCGATTCCGAGATGCTTCGCGACGGCCTTGAGCCCGTAGCTCGGCAATTCGCGCGTCGAGAAGTCGTAGCGCCGGACAGCATCGAGAGTGTCTATCAGTTCCCTACCCGGCGCGACGAATCTTACGCGTCTCCGGTCGTTGGGGTCAGTGGATCGAATGCCGCGTCGTGCTGCGCGCTGTCGCAATCCTGCGGTCCGGATTCTGCCGAGTGAGAGCGGGACGCCGAGCATGCGTGAGCGCTGATCCAGGAATGGAAGATCAAAGCCATGCAGATTGTGGTTCTCTATCACGTCAGGATCGGCCGCGTGCACGGATTGGACGAGACGACGGATCAGATCGGCTTCGGCAGCGTCGTCATCGCTCGTCGCTTCGAGCACTTCCGTGTCGCCCGAGTGATAGCGGATCGAGATCATGAAGATTCGATCCTGCTGCGGGTCGAGGCCCGTGGTCTCGAGGTCGAACTGCATGCGGTGCAGTGCGTCGAACGGGAGATCGCGAAAATAATTGCGTCCAGTTGCTACGAGATACTGCTCTTCGGGTGGCAGCGACAGCACGTTCTGCTGGCCAAGCTCGCTGATGTGGCTGATACGCTGTCCCATCCTTTCGGACGCGCCGCGGAGAATGGCTGCAGTGAGGGCCCGACCGTCAGTTGCGGTAACGAGATGACGGAGCGCGCCCGGACCTTTCAGCTCACGATGGCGAAATGCAGCCGACGGGCTGTTGCCATGATCGAGCCTGCTTCCGAGATGATTCAGGTCGTCGATGTGCGCGAGCAGCAGCCATGGGCGAAAGCGCTCGTGCTCGCGTACAAGAACCCCCGTTTCGGCGATGCGGCGCCACACCGTTGCGCGCCCGTCATGGTCCGCGTGAACGGATACGATCCCCGGTGTTGCGTCCCAGCCCCAGAGCCACTCGTCTGTCTCAGGGTTCATGCGTACGTCAGATGACCAATCGTGATCGAGCTGCAAACGTGCGACGTCTTGCTTTCCTGCAATCGTGCTATGGTATCTGCGCCGGATCGAATATCGCTGGTGGTGCGTCGATGTTGGCCTTGATGTCCCGGTAAACTTCGCGCTGGAGGAGCTTGCCGCCTTCCTCGATCGACACGTCGCGCGAGATCCAGCCTCCTGCGAGCGGTGCATAATCGCCGAACGTCACCGTGGCTGTTTTGGTTGTGTCGCGAAGCCCCCGCATGATCGAATGGACGTAAACGAGCCGCTCCTTGTCGATCCAGAACTGCGGAATGGTCGTGTCACCATTTTGTGCGCCGACGACCCACACTGGCCGTCCATCCCACGTTCCGTCCGACACAACGTCCAGGTTGTAACCCTCTTCGCGCAGGATCTGTGCGGACGTATCCACAGGCTGCCGATAGACGTCGAAGCCGAGGACCATGAGATCGTTGCGCAGCTTGCGTCCCTGCCACGGTCCGCCGTTGCGGCGCGAGTAGAGCGAATCCTTGCGATAGATGCTGACGTTCCTGTCGTCGTTTGCGAGACGGCGGATGCGCAGATAACCGGGCACCGACGCCGTCTCCCACCACGTCTGGTGCACCACGGAATCGTTCGGTAGATGGATTTCGGTCGATTGCGTGAAACTGAGCGAGCGGTACCACGTCTTGGCGTAGCGATCGTGCATGCGCTGGAGAAGCTCGACGCCCGAGGATGGGGGGCTCGCCGGGGTCTGGGCGCTTGCCACCGCGAAGCTGAACAGTGGCGCGGATGCAGATGTTGCTATGGTAAATAGCAGGCCAACTATGAAAGGGCAGCTTGAGAAACGGCTGTGGCTTCTGGGCATGTTTGCGTAACCGGGAACGGGTGAGGCACGTGTGCCACGTCGCGCATTGCAACGTCGGTGATCTTACAAGGATTGGCGCATATAGCCAGCGTTGTTCGGTCCTTTGGCGTCAGCTGTTCAATATGCAAGGATGCCTTCAGTCCGTGCGCGATCACGCCCATCCCGCGATGGTCTGATCGGGCGCGGGGGAATGGTGAGGGAGCATGGAAAAAGTTGCGAACGTCGCGGCGTGTTATTACATTGGTAATAACATCGAGTGAGGTGCGTCGTATGGTAGTGCGTGAAACCGTGATTCGCCCGTTTGGTAACTCTGCCGGTCTGACGATCCCCAAGGCGATCCTGGACCGCTTCAAACTCGCCGAGGGCGACGCTGTATTCATTGTCGAAACGGAGGAGGGAATGTTGATCACTCCGTATGATCCCGAATTCAAGGATGCGATGGCGATCTATGAAGAGGGCGCGCGGGCATATCGTAATGCGATGCACGAACTGGCCGATCGCTGAGCCACAGAGTTCATGGAACGCGAAGAGCAAGACACAGAAGCGGGGCGGGCGAGACTTGGGTTGTCTGGAGCGCCGCGCTGGGTCTCGCGCGCCGTAGTCGACGCGATTCACTCCGATCTCATCCAGAAGCATGGCGGCTCTCGCGGCGTGCGCGATGTACCGCTGCTCGAATCAGCACTCGACCGTCCGCGGAATCGTCACCTGTACGATCCAGATGCTGACCTCGCCGATCTGGCTGCGGCATACTCGGTTGGCATCGCGACGAACCATGCATTCATCGATGGCAACAAGCGAACGGCATTTCAGGTGATGTATGTCTTTCTTGGACTCAACGGCTATCGGATTGTTGCGTCGGAGCCTGCCGTGGTAGCGCTGATGGTCGATGTTGCGGCAGGAACGATAGACGAAGTGGGACTCGCAGAATGGTGCCGCGTGAATGTCGTCACGCGCTAGCGCTTTTCTGCGCTCAACGTTCCCGTACCCTCGGTGGCGAGCCACCGTGATCACCGCGGGCGCGATTACTCAACGCTGGCGCGAGCCCGTTGAAAGCCGCACTCCACCACTTCACTACTTCAAAACGGGAAAACACAACCGGGCCAGCCAGGCTCCCCAGGTAGGACTTGAACCTACGACCCTTCGATTAACAGTCGAATGCTCTAACCAACTGAGCTACTGGGGAATGTCCCGCGGGATCTGTTCCGGGGGAGACCTACCAATTTAGCGCGCAAACCTGCCAAGCTCAACTGCAAGCGCGGTCGAGTTATCCGACCCGCAGCGTCTTCGACCCGCCACGTGTCTTACCCCTCTCGGACTCGGAGGGTGCTTCACGAATTGGCGTGCCTGCTGCAAGCAATGGCGCGAGCCATCGGCCGGTATGGGACCCCGGCACCTTGACGATCTCCTCGGGCCGGCCCATTGCCACCAGCTGGCCACCACCATCACCGCCTTCCGGACCCATGTCGATCACCCAGTCCGCCAGCTTGATCACGTCCAGATTGTGCTCGATAAGCACCATCGTGTGGCCCGCGGAGACGAGACGATCCAGCACGAGTACGAGCTTCCGGATGTCGTCCAGATGAAGACCCGTGGTC
>Ga0207678_10007018_pt1 | contig 10000 bp, 6 predicted proteins | sample KBSC63metaG_FD_184319 | JGI IMG/M metagenome (GOLD analysis project Ga0207678, IMG submission 184319) | Corn rhizosphere microbial communities from Kellogg Biological Station, Michigan, USA - KBS C6-3 metaG (SPAdes) (version 2) | ecosystem: Host-associated > Plants > Roots > Rhizosphere > Soil ...
GCTTCGCTGTGCGAAGCGTGGCATCGTTCACAGGGCGACGGCTACCAAAAAAAAGCTGCAGGATTCAGAGCGAATCCTGCAGCTCAATTTTACGAATTCAGCTTCGCTTAATCTTCGACTATTACACGCTCAACCGTGCGATGCTCAGTCGGTCCGGTGTAATAAACACGGACCTTTTGGCCCGCTCGCAACGGGGCTGTTAGAACTTTGCCAGCTCCATTAACAATGTTGGCAGCTGTACCAAGAGCGAAACTTACAGGTCCCTGCTCGCCCCTGACGACAATCGTCTTGCCGGGCTCATATGTACTTACCGTGCCGGCCTCGTAAGTTGTGGTCGTTGTTGTTTCTGTTGTGGTCGACGGTTTCGTCGACGTAGTAGTTTCTTCGGTCGTGGTCGTGCTGGTTTGTGCAAACGCCAACGGCGCAACCAGTCCGCAGACCAAAGCAATGATTGTTCTTTTCAATGTCATGCCTCCTTTTTGATTAGTTTACCTCCACAGTTCGTGACTCAGGGCTCAGGCGGACGCTCCTCGTGGTTAATCTCTTCACCCGGTTGGTACTGTGACGATTCGAAGTATTTGCGATTTCAGCGATTTGAGTGGGCGTGGTGAATTCGCTAACATGTGACAGCGATGACGAGCAAAACACCGCAAGCCGATTCCTCTATTACACCTGAGCTGGTCAAACAACACGGCCTCACGCCGGAAGAATTCGACCGGATTAAGAAAATCCTGGGACGCGAACCGAACTTCACCGAGCTCGGCATTTTTTCTGTGATGTGGAGCGAGCACTGCTCATACAAGAACTCAAGAAAAGAACTGAAGAAGTTTCCTACCACCGCCGCGAATATTCTCGTCAAAGCCGGCGAAGAGAATGCGGGCGTGGTCGATATTGGCGACGGCTGGGCAGTCGCGTTCAAAATCGAGAGTCACAATCACCCCAGCGCGATCGAGCCTTTTCAGGGCGCAGCCACAGGTGTTGGCGGAATTATTCGAGACATTTTTACAATGGGCGCGCGTCCGGAGTTTTGCCTGAATTCCTTACGCTTCGGGCCAATCAGCCAATCGAACATCAAGGATCAAACTTCGAACATCGCCGGGAACCGGCGGCTCTTCACGGGTGTCGTCTCAGGTATCGCGCATTATGGCAACTGCATCGGCATTCCTACCATCGGTGGCGAGATTTATTTCGACGAGAGTTTCGAGGGGAATCCGCTGGTAAATGTTTTTTGCCTCGGCGTGTTACGCCATGATCAACTCGCACGCGGAACCGCGGAAGGCGCTGGAAACCCCGTTTTTTATGTCGGCGCTGAAACTGGTCGCGACGGACTCGCAGGCGCTGCGTTTGCCTCCCGCGAATTGACCGAGCAATCGCGGGAAGATCGTCCTGCGGTGCAAGTCGGCGATCCGTTCAAGGAAAAATTACTGCTCGAAGCATGTCTCGAACTGATCGCTCGCGATGCAGTTGCCGGAATCCAGGACATGGGCGCCGCTGGCCTTACTTGTTCAACGTGTGAAACGGCAAGCCGCGGAGGCAGCGGTATCGAAATCGACCTCGCCAAAGTACCCACACGCGAGCCAGGGATGACGGCGTATGAAATTATGCTCAGCGAATCCCAGGAACGGATGCTGATCATTGCAAAAAGCGGCCGGGAAGATGTCGTTCGCCAGGTCTTCGACAAGTGGGACGTGCCGTGTGCAGAGATCGGCCGCGTTACCACCGATGGCATCATGCGCGTCCGAAACAACGGCACGATTGCAGCGGAAATTCCAGCGAGAGCGCTGGCTGATGAGGCGCCGCTATATTCACGCGAGGCGAAACCTTCTGTGGCCGTGTCCCTGCGGGACGCGTCCTCGTCGCTCACAGAGCGACGGCTACAAGAAATCGACGTGCACGAATCGCTCCGGCAACTTCTTCGCGATCCTACGATCGCGTCGAAAAACTGGGTGTATCGGCAGTACGATCATACGGTTCGCACCGGAACGGTGGTGAAACCCGGCTCCGACGCTGCAGTCTATTTTGTTCGCTACGCCAACAAGATTCTGGCCGCGACCACGGATTGTAATTCACTTTATTGCGCGCTTGATCCGCGTGAGGGTGGCAAAATTTCTGTCGCTGAAGCGGCGCGCAATCTCACCTGCTCCGGCGCACGCCCGTTGGCTGTCACGGATTGTTTGAATTTCGGCAACCCTTACAAGCCGGAAAACTTCTGGCAATTACGTGAAGCCGTTGAAGGCGTGGCCGAAGCCTGCCGCGTGTTTGGAACGCCTGTTACAGGCGGAAATGTCTCATTGTACAACGAGAGCCCGCTCGGCGTCGTCGATCCAACGCCAACGGTCGCGATGGTCGGACTGATTGACGATGAAAAACACATCACGACGCAGTGGTTTAAAAACGAAGGCGACATAATTATTCTTGTCGGCACTGTGGCGGCAATCTCTGACCGCCGAAGTGAGAATGAGTTGTTAGGCGGCTCGCGTTATTTGAAGGTCTGCCACGGCTTGAAAATCGGTCCACCACCGCAGGTCGATCTTGCACATGAAATCAAGGTGCAAAATGCGGTTCGTGATTTGATCCGTGAAGGTCTCGTGCAAAGCGCCCACGATTGTTCCGAAGGTGGACTTGCCGTTACACTCGCCGAATCCTGTTTCAATCCGGAACGGCTTTTCGGAGCGGACGTCGATTGTAGCCGTCGCCCTATGGGCGACGCGCATGCGTCCCGCAGGGACGCAGCTACCGTATTGTTTAACGAATCTCAGTCTCGGATCGTTATCTCGGTCGCGGCCGGAAACGTCGACAACGTCATTTCGATGTTAGGCAAGCGTAGTGTTCCGTTTCAACAACTCGGGCAAGTTGGTGGCGACGAACTGAGAATTCGGATCGACGAACAAACCTTTCGGTGGCCAGTTTCAGAGATTTACGACGAATGGTGGAATGCGATCCGTCGCGCAGTGGGACAAGAGGAAAGCATTCCGAGCTTGTGAAGTCGCAAAAGGTGCGATTGAATCCAAACCGATTTGATGGATTATTTCGTGTGACCCACCCCTCGAACAGAGCGGACCCGGACCAGATGCCCGACTCGGCGGTTTTACCGCAGCACGAGTGCGGGCTTTTCGGCGTGTTCGGTCATCCGAACGCCGCGGTGCTGACGTACTACGGGCTGTTCGCGTTACAACACCGCGGACAGGAGAGCGCCGGAATCGTCACGAGCAATGGGCCGGGGACCAGTTTCCAGATGCACAAAGACATGGGTCTGGTTTCGCAGGTTTTCGGTCAGAACGAACTGGCACGACTGAAGGGCACACGCTCGATCGGGCATACGCGTTACTCCACGACCGGCACCAGCACGATTAAGAATGCGCAACCTTTCGTGGTCGATTGCGTGCGCGGCCAGATGGCTATCGCGCACAATGGAAATTTAATTAATGCCGACATTCTGCGCGATGAGCTCGAACGACGAGGCTCGATTTTTCAGACTACCGCGGATAGCGAAATTATTTTGCATCTCCTGGCGCAGCCTTTGGACAATGGTGGAAACGTCCTGGCAGCGTTACGCCGGATTGAGGGTGCTTTTTCAATCTTGATCATGAGCGAACGCGAACTGATCGCGGTGCGGGATCCCTTCGGCTGGCGACCGCTCTCGCTCGGAAAAATCGACGGCGCATACGTGCTCGCGTCTGAAACATGTGCTTTCGATCTAATCCACGCCGAGTTCATCCGCGAGATCGAACCCGGTGAAGTGCTGATTATAAATGAACACGGATTGCGCTCGGAACGCCCTTTCCCCGATGCCCGTCCTGCATTTTGCATGTTCGAATATGTCTATTTTTCGCGGCCGGACAGTATCATGGGCGGCGTTAATGTCGGAAAAGTCCGAACGGAAATGGGACGCGAACTGGCGCGCAGATTTCCTGTCGAAGCGGACATCGTCGTGCCTGTACCCGACTCTGGTAACTACGCCGCTCTTGGGTTTGCTGAAGAGCTAAAGATTCCTTTCGCGCATGCGTTCGTTCGCAATCACTACATCGGCCGAACCTTTCTGCAGCCGAGCCAGCTCATTCGGGATTTCGACGTGCGCGTGAAGTTGAATTTGATCAAGGAAATGGTGGCTGGAAAACGCGTGGTGGTTGTAGATGACTCAATCGTCCGCGGAACCACTGCGCGTGCGCGGGTAGTAAACCTGCGTGAGGCTGGCGCGAAGGAAGTGCACATGCGCGTGAGTTGTCCGCCTCACCGCTTCGCCTGCCATTACGGGATCGATTTCCCTGACCCTGAAAAATTGATCGCAAACCAAATGTCGATGGAAGATATCTGTAAATATCTTGGGGTGGACAGTCTCGGCTACCTTGATGTTGAAGGAATGGTTCGCGCGACAGGAAAACCGTTAAATAGTTTTTGCCTCGCGTGTTTCAACGGCGATTATCCCCTCCCGGTCGACCCTGCGCTCGACAAGTTCATCATGGAACGCCGCGAGCAGCGCGCCAAAGCACTAGCCGACCAGGAAGCGCAGCCCACGTTGTTCACCCACCTGAAATAAGTTGTCGCGCAGGCGCTTTGCCCGCCGAAAACGATTGGCAACCAGCCCGGTTGCCCTACAACGTATCGATGTGAAAAAAGCTTATGCGCGCGCAGGCGTTGACGTGGATCTGGGCAATAAACTCAAACGCGGCATCCAGTCACTCGTTAGGCGAACGCATGGCCCGCAGGTGCTTGGGAAAATTGGCGGATTCGGCGGATTGTTTCACGCGAGTTTTCCCGGGATGCGCGAACCGGTGTTGGTCGCGAGCGTAGATGGCGTCGGCACGAAATTGAAGATCGCCTTCGCAATGAACAAGCATGACACCGTCGCAATGGATCTGGTGAACCATTGCGTTAACGACATTGCAGTTCTCGGCGCGCGTCCACTTTTCTTCCTGGATTATATCGGCTGCGAGAGACTCGAGCCCCGCGTGTTCCAGGAATTGCTTCGGGGCCTATCTCGTGCATGTCGCGCCGCAGACTGTGCGCTGCTCGGCGGCGAGACTGCGCAGATGCCCGGAATGTATCGCAAGGGTGAATACGATCTCGCAGGCTGCATCGTTGGTGTTGTGGATCGGGCGAAAATCGTCGATGGCGGGAAGATTGAACCCGGCGACGTCGTTCTCGGTATGGCTTCAAATGGTCTGCACACCAATGGCTACTCGCTGGCACGAAAAATCTTGTTCGAGAAAATGCGCCTCAAACCGAATTCGCCACTACCCGGGTCGACAATCACGGTTGGTGAAGAATTGCTGCGCGTGCACAAGAACTATCAGCCGCTCCTGGCGAAAGTTCCTATTGGCGTAATCAAAGGGCTCGCGCATATCACCGGTGGTGGTCTCATCGACAATCTACCTCGGATTTTGCCGTCGAATTGTGACGCGGTAATTGAAGCAAAAAGCTGGCGCGTTCCGAGCATTTTCCAAATCATGCAGAAGAACGGAAACGTCGGTGCCCGGGAGATGTATCAGGTCTTTAACATGGGCATCGGGATGGTGGCGGTTGTCGCGGAGCGACACGCAAAAAGGGCTATTTCAATGTTGCGAGCCAAACGAATCGGTCGCATCGAACGCGGCACCGGCCATGCGCGTTTAAAATTCTGATCCTCGCGAAGCGGGGCGAACGCCGCAGCGCGCCCTCCTGTCATATTTATCCGGGCAATTGCGGCGACGCGGGATCGGTCGCGTTCACCGCAACCTCCAATTCCGGCTCCGCTGCTGGCGCGACTGATTTTCCTTTGCGCGACACGCGCTGCAGGCCAGCTCGAAACGCAGCGAGGTCAACCAGTTCGGCAACACGCGATTTCAACGCGCGCGCGCGCGTTCCGAGAAAGCCGAGGAAAGCCAGGTAAAAACCGATCGACCAGAGATCAAGGCGAGAAGCGTTTACCTGGTGGTAAATCAACAAGCTTATCACCACCAGATTGAAAATGATCGTTGTGGTAACCATCCGGTTACGAAGGCGTACGCGCGTCAAACACCTTCCACGTCCGTGATCTTCCGTGACAGTTTGAAGCGCGATACTCCACCAGAAGTTCCCGTAGATTTGAATGTCCCAGTCGTTCCAACCACTGTCGGTGGAATAGCGCCAGCCTTCTTCGTCGAGCAACCGAAACATTTCGCCCAGGAAATAATGGCGGTCCCTCCCCTGCTCGCTCCAAAATACACGGCGACTCAGGCTACCGCGCGAGCGCGCGCTTTCGGGCAAATGTTCGTGTTTCCGAATGACGTTTGCCGGCGTGCGCTTGAAACGCAACCATGTGAAATATCGGGAGAACCCGCGCACGAGCGGTTGCACAAATGCCAGGATCATCACCAACAGACGCGCGTGCACGGTATCGAATTTTGGTTCGATCCGCGCTCGAACCATGTACGAAAGCGCCACGCAAAAAGTGCCGCCAAACATCAGGTACGGAACGATACGCAGGCCCGGCAGAAAAATTCCGAGACCAAAAAGAAAGATCGTGAGTGCGAACCATTCGATGCTGCTGAGGTATGCGGCCACGTCTGATTGCGGCGCGGGATAGACCGATTGGAAAAATCCTTCGCCGAAAATCCCATGATAAATGACGGGGCGATTAACGAACCAGCTGAACCGCGTAGCGCCGTAAATTTGACCGCGCCATTTCGCCGTACCGGTTGGGCCGAAAAAGATCAAATGTTTGAAGCGCAGCAAAGATTCCGCTTCGCCGTAGCCGTCTTGCTGTTTCATAAAGGCACGCAGCGTAAACCGTCGATAATGCCAAACGATGGCCGTCGGACTGAAAGAGATTACCCCTCCAGCCTGCTGAATTCGCCAGCAGAAATCCACGTCATCGCCGGCCTTCCGATATTCGGGATCGAATCCGCGTACACCTTCGAAGGCCCAACGATAAAATGCCATGTTACAACCCGGAATATGCTCGGCGACGGTATCGGTAAGCAGAACATGGTTTGGTCCTCCCGGCGCCCCAGCAACACACGCCTGAATCCAGTTTTGTGCCGGCGGCGTGATGTTTGGTCCGCCGACTCCAGCGTAATCGCCACTGACAAGCGTGCCGATCAGGTAGTACAGCCAATCAGTGTCCGCCATGCAGTCCGAATCGGTGTATGCCAGGACCTCGCCCTTGGCAGCCGCCGCCCCGGTGTTGCGAGCGTGACTTAAGCCATGATTGGTTTGATGAATGTAGCGCACAGACGGGAACTGCGCGGCCACATGCGCTGTGTCATCCGTCGAACCATCGTCAACCAAAATGACTTCGTAAGCCGGATAATTTAATTTGCCTAACGAATCAAGGCAGGCAGCAAGTGTGTGGGCTCCATTGTACGAGCAAACAATCACCGACACGAACGGCGTCTTGGGTAACGGAAGATGGGGCGAAACCGCATCGTTTCCGCCAAGCTTTTCCTGAATCGTGTAGAACGCCTTCTTCGGCTTGCGCTCACGTGTGACGATGCCGAACGCCCAGTCCATAACATCCTGGCCGCCCGTAAACCATTCGTCCGTCCACGCGAAAAGAATCGTGCCCGCAAGACCGCATTTGACCACGCTGTCGACGTGCCAACCGAGCATCTCCGCTTGCTCCTCTTGCGAATGCCGGATGGTGTCCATGCCGAATTCACCCAGGATAAGCGGTTGCTCGCCGGTAAGATTTTGTAACCGTAACAGGTAACCTTCGAACTCACGCTGGTTGTGAAGGTAAACGTTGAAACAGCAAAAATCGGTGTTCTGCGGGAGCAGATATTCAGTCGGCGGATACGTGGCATAGGAAAAAAGTGCGTTGGGATCGATGCCGCGTCCGATACGAATTAGCTCCTCGACAAATTCAATTACCCGACGCGTACCGAGCCAACGCGCCATCGTGCTGGAAATTTCGTTGCCGACCAGGTAGCCGAAGATTGCCGGATGGCCGGCGTGCGTCTTGACGGCAGCGCGGACGTTTTCGGCGATCTGTTTACGTGTCGATCGTTGACGAAGAAATTCGATGTGCTTTTCCCAGGGAAGCGTCACCAGAACGCGCATCCCGGAGGCAGCGCACCGATCGAGGAACCAGCGCGGTGGCGAATGATAAATCCGCACAACATTCACTCCGGCCTGGCGCATCAGCGCCAGATCGGCATCGACCTGTTCAGGCGGCCCGACAGAATAGCCATCTGCGTCCGGCTTGAATGGACCGTACGTGACACCTTTGACGAAGAATTTCGTGTCTCCATCGAAGAAAAACTTCGCAGCAGGTCGGATTCGGGAATTTATTGCTTCTGTCATGTCGAGCGGACTCGAGACATCTCTCGACGTCTTCTTTGCTTTTAGACGGAAAGACTCCTCCAGCCTTCGCACAAAGCTACGACCGGGCAAGCGACTTCGCCGCTTGTTGTTTTGCCTCGACCCGGTTGACTACCGATTTTCTTCAAAGCGATCCGAATGTCTTTGATAGGGAGGACAGTCCTCGGCACGTCGATGCGGTGCAATTCCAACAGCGCGCACGAAGTACCGCGCCCTACCTCCTTACAGCTCTGCGAATACTTCACGCACCACGGTGCCCGTGCGTTCGATGTCTTCTGCCGTGTGCGCTGTGGAGATGAAGCCAGTTTCAAATTGCGACGGCGCGAAATAGACGCCGCGCTTCAAACAAGCGGCGAAGAACCTGCCGAATATCTTCGGATCGCTTCGCTGCGCATTGGCGAGATCGAAAATGGGCGCGGCGGCGAAAAACAAGCAAAACATTGAACCGAGCCGGTGAAAGGTGATCTCGGTGTTTGCACTTTTGATTGCGTCACGAGCTAGTGCTTCAAGTTGCGCGCCTGACTTTTCGAGCAATTTCCAGCCGTTAATGCGTTCGAGTTCGCGTAATTGCGCGAGGCCGGCGGCCATTGCGATGGGGTTTCCAGACAAGGTTCCTGCCTGATACACCGAACCATCTGGAGAAAGTTGGTCCATGATTTCGGCGCGCCCGCCAAATGCGCCCACTGGTAGTCCACCGCCGATTATTTTTCCGAGCACAGTCAAATCAGGCTTCACTCCAAAAATTTCCTGCGCTCCGCCGCGCGCGACACGGAAGCCGGTGATTACCTCGTCGAAAATCAGAAGCGCGTCGTTGCTCGTGCATTCCTCGCGCAAGATCGATAGAAAGTTTTCTCCCGGAAAATAAAGACCCGCATTGGCTGGAATCGGCTCGGTAATAACGGCAGCAATTTCGTTTTTGTTTTCCTGGAATGTTTTTCTCAATAACCCCGCATTATTGAAGGGCAGCGAGATTGTGAGATTGGCAAAGGCAGCCGGAACACCGGCACTACTCGGTTGACCGTGCGTCAAGGCACCGCTGCCGGCTTTGACCAAAAGTGCGTCTGCATGGCCATGATAACAGCCATCGAACTTGACGATCTTATCGCGTCCGGTGAACGCGCGCGCGAGCCGGATGCACGACATCGCCGCTTCCGTGCCGCTGTTCACCATCCGCACTTTCTCAATCGAAGGAATCCAATCGCAGATCAATTCCGCCATCTCCACTTCCAGCGGATTCGGAATTCCAAAACTCAATCCGCGAGTAGCAGCGTCACGGACTGCTTCGACCACAACTTTTGGCGCATGCCCGAGAATCGCCGGTCCCCAACTACCGACGTAGTCGATGTACTCATTCCCATCCACATCCCAAATCCGCGCCCCTTCCCCCCGCGCAACGAAAAATGGATCACCGCCAACGTTACGAAATGCACGCACTGGCGAATTCACGCCGCCCGGGATGCATTTTTCCGCGCGAGCAACCAGTTCGGAAGAATTCGTCACGCGCTCATGATAAACGGCTTCTTCAAAGCGTTAAAGCGATGAAGCGGTAACCCAGAGACGTTAGCCGGGGCGGAGGCGCAATGTATCAACGGTCTGCACTTGACGCCGAAAGCTTTAGCGAGTTGAAACAAGCGCCGCTACAACGATATTGTGCGCTCTCGCACCTCGGCGGGGTAGCCAAGTGGTAAGGTCGCGGTCTGCAAAACCGCTATTCGCGGGT
>Ga0207678_10007021_pt1 | contig 9999 bp, 11 predicted proteins | sample KBSC63metaG_FD_184319 | JGI IMG/M metagenome (GOLD analysis project Ga0207678, IMG submission 184319) | Corn rhizosphere microbial communities from Kellogg Biological Station, Michigan, USA - KBS C6-3 metaG (SPAdes) (version 2) | ecosystem: Host-associated > Plants > Roots > Rhizosphere > Soil ...
CGGGTTCGCGATGCCTTTCAGGCAAATCACCGTCTTCGGGATATTCGGGCGCCTCGTCGTCGCCCCGTCTCACGGCGTCGTCCACACTGGAGCCTTTCGTGGCTGGATGGTTGCAGGAGACATAGGGCAATGCTTGCCGCATCGCAAAAAAGAAGCCGTCCAGGTCAAACCTGAACGGCTGGTCGAGTCCCCTGTATAACCCCGAATTCCTGACCGGAAGTCCGGAAAAGGCGTTGTTTGACGGTCGCCTTCAAGACATGTCCCTTCCCTCCCACACGCGCATTTTCGATGCAAACGAAACCCTTTGTTAACCTTAATAAATCGCAACCGTGAACAAGTCGGATTGAAGCTGGCACGAATCCTGCTCCGTACGGCATGAAGGGAATGCCGAACTAACCTTCTGTTCACCAATGGGACAGAAGCGAAGGAATTGCGGAGCGGGACAGCATGAAACACAGCGGATCGGTCGATCTGTTCCAATATTGGGACAGGCTGCGTGCAGGACGCACGGCACCGCGCCGGACGGAGATAGAACCCGCCGACATCAAGTCCTTGCTCGCCGACACTTTCATTCTGGAACAAGATTCCAGGGGCGAAGCCGTCTTCCGCCTTGCCGGCACGCGCCTTTGCGCCATCTTCGGGCGGGAATTGAAAGGCTTTTCCTTCCCTTCCCTGTGGGCGCCCAAGGACCAGCGCCTCGTGGCGAGGCTTGCCAACAGCGCCTTCCATCCCGGCAATGTCATTATCATAACGTTCGAAGGATGGAGCACACAGAGGCGCCGTTGCGACTTCGAACTCCTTCTCCTTCCGCTCGACGGGGTCAACGAACTGCCCCGCACGCTCGGCATCGCCACAGCCGCCGAAAAGCCGTTCTGGCTCGGCGCCGATCCCGTTACCGAATGCACGGTGGACACGATCCGCGTCATCGACCCCGACCGGGAACCCCTCTTCCTGAAAAACAGGCCAGCAGTCGTCGTGCCGTCGATCGTCCCAAGTGCCGATGCTATCGCGGGGGTTGGGTCCGGCCAGGGGGTGCGCCGCATCAGGCATCTGGTGGTACTCGACGGAGGCCGCGAGGAATAGTTGCAGCCGGCCCAGTGGAGCGAATTTGATATTTGAATCCCGGTCTGCATCGAGCTTTGTTTCAAATGTCAAATTCAAAGCTCCACTAGAATCATATGGTTGCCAACGGTTTCTCGTTTCAGACATTTGCTTGAGCGCATTGCACCAACCGGATGCAAATGTTGGAAACAAACCCACCAGGAACCTTTTCAGCCGCTTCCCCTCCTTCAGTGCCCGACAACGTTGCCTCATTCGTAAACGATATTGTCGGAATTGAGGGTGCCGTTACCGCTTGTTAACCGACATTCTGCTACTTTTCTGGGATAATCGTTGTATTCAGCAGGCGCAGGCCAGAGGAATCCATGTCATCAGCGGCGATCGGGGTTATGCCGTCGGGCACGGAACGCCGGAACTTCCAGCGTGTCAACGTCAGGATCTATGGCCGCTTCATGCTCGAGGACCGCAGCGAACACGCCTGCGAAGTCATCAGCATGTCGCCCGGGGACGTATCGCTCAGGACCGACAAGATCGGAGAACCGGGCGAGAAGATCATCGCGTATATCGACCATATCGGGCGCATAGAGGGTGTGCTGACGCGACGCATGGAAGACGGATTCGCGATGACCATCATCGCGTCCGACCGCAAGAAGGAAAAGCTTGCCGCCCAGCTTACCTGGCTCGCCAACAAGCATGAACTCGACCTTCCCGAGGACCGGCGGCATGAACGCGTGGCACCGCGCAATCCGCGCAGCGTGCTGCAACTGGCGGACGGCCGGCAATATCAATGCCGGATACTCGACCTCTCGCTGTCCGGCGCGGCAATAGAAATCGATGTCCGGCCCGCCATAGGAGTGCAGGTGCTCCTCGGCACGACGCGTGGGCAGGTCGTGCGCCATTTCGAAGATGGCGTCGCGATCGAATTCGCCGTCGTGCAAAAGCCCGATACACTCGAAGCCGCCTTCGAGGACAACATCCGCTAAATCCGGCAATAATCCCCGTAAGGCATGCCGCCGCCACGCGGCCGCAGGCGCTTGCGCCTTCGTTTCTCGCGTCAGCGCCGCGCCGCAGATCCCCGGAACAAGCCGAACGATAGCGATCGGGACATCCCCCTGTCTCGTTTCCAGGACCTCAATGCCTTCCACAATCCCATACGGGTCGGGGCCATGGGGTTTCCCGATATGCTCTCCACATTTCCAAAGCCCGGTGTCGGCAGGTGCCGCATGGTTAATATAATATTTTTGTAAAATAGACAATTTTATACTTATATATTTCTCGTATCTATCTGAGACATATCGAATTTTACTCAATATATACTTCGCGCTTTTGCGTCAAATAAATCCGCATCTGCCATTGTGTCTCTCGAACGGGGAGACACCAAATGGACACGGGACAAGTCCTCAGGGCCGTGGCGCCAGTCGTCGCGTCGCTCTTGCTCGCGGCGACGGCGCATGCCGAAAATTTTTCCATGCCAACGGGCGGCCGCACGAGCCAGCCGGTCGGCCATTACGAATTCTGCCAGCGTTTGCCGAGCGAGTGCAGGGAAATGACGCCGAAGGAGGCGCCGATCACGCTTACCCGCAAATTGTGGGCCGAACTGATCCGCGTCAACAACACCATCAATCAGCGGGTCAAGCCGATGACCGACCAGCAGAACTACGGTGTCGAGGAATATTGGTCATATCCGGACGACGGCTATGGCGATTGCGAGGATTATGCGCTGGAAAAGCGCCGCAAATTGATCGCTGACAACATCCCGGCCGGCGACCTCCTGATGACGGTGGTGAAGCAGCCCAACGGCGACGGACACGCCGTCCTGACGGTCAGGACCAGCATGGGCGATTATATCCTCGACAATCTCGAGCCTCGCATTCTCGCCTGGACGGATACCGATTACCGCTACCTGAAACGCCAGTCCGAAACCAATTCCGGCCAGTGGGTCGCCATCAGGGACGACCGCGACATCACCGTCGTCGGCAGCTTGAAATAGCGGCCCGGAACAGCCAAACGGCGCCTCGGCTGACGGGGCGACGCGAAAAGACAGGATCACGGCGGCGGAAAACCGACCGTCGTGAGGAGGGAAAACCCGGTCGAGTCCCCACCTCCCCGTCCCCAACGACCGGGTTCAGGAGCCGGCCCTTGTCCCGGGCCGGCTCCGCCTTTTTTTGGGAGAGCCGGGACAGGTCTTCAGAGCGGTTTCAGTCCCTTGGCGAACCGCCTTGCGTTTTCGACGTAATGCTTCGCCGAGCCGCGCAAGCCTTGAATGGCGGCTTCGTCGAGCGAACGCACAACTCTTGCCGGCGAACCGACGATCAGGGAATTGTCGGGAAATTCCTTCCCCTCCGTCACCAGCGCGCCTGCGCCGACAAGGGAATTCCTTCCTATTTTCGCGCCGTTGAGCACGATGGCGCCCATGCCGACCAACGCATTGTCTGCGATCGTGCAGCCATGCAGCATAGCCTTGTGGCCGATCGTGCAGCCTCTGCCCACCGTCAGCGGGAAGCCGGGATCGGTGTGCATGACGGTATGCTCCTGGACATTGCTGTCCGCACCGATGACAATCGGTTCGTTGTCGCCACGCAGCACGGCGCCGAACCAGATGCCGACATTCGCGCCCAGCCTCACATCGCCGATCAGAACCGCATCCGGCGCGATCCAAAGCGATGCCTCGTCTTCGAAAGCCGGACGCCTGTCATTCAGAGTATAGATCGGCATTTTCCCGGGCTGTCCCTTTTCGTCCCGCCTGTGCCCCGTTCAAGCGGGCCTGCTGCTGCGGCGTTAACGCCTTCTTTACCATAAAACCGCAAGGCTTTTCCCGACAGCGGCGCGTTAGCCTGCGGATTCATCAGAAAAAGCCCGCCTCTTGACGATGCAACGACAGACCGAAGCACTGGAAGGGCTTGAAATCAAGGGCATCGACCAAGCCCTGATGTTCCGCGTCTTCTACGGCTTTGCTGCGCTGGCGCTGTTATCGCTCGCCATCCTGATTGCCGGACATTGGCTGAGCCGCTTCCTGTCCAATGGCGACTATACGGAAGACGCCACCCCGCGCGAGATCGTCATCGGCAACAACGTGCTCTCCGTGCCCTCGAATGCCATCCGCTTCAGCCATGCGCGGCGCGACGGCGAGGCGGACCGGCTCGATCTCTATCTCCATTGGCCTGACATGAAAGGCTATACGGCGGCGGCGCGAGACGATTTCAACGACATCGGCGGCCGCAAGGCTATCCTCTTCCTCACCTTCGAGCCGCGGATCATGCCACTCGACATGAGCGGACGCTTCGATCCGATCTACCGCACCCTTATAGCGGAAGCGGGAAGATCCGGTGAAAACGGCCTCGAATTTTACGATTTCAAGCCGGATACCGGTTATGCGGGCGAGGAACTCGCGGTCGCGAAACGAGCGGGAGAGCAGCCTTTCGTGGCGCGTTGCCTGACCGGACCTTCGGCAGCGCAATCGCTCGCCCCTTGTGAGCGCGACATCGCGGTGGGCAACAGGCTGACGCTTCTCTTCCGTTTCCCGCGAAACCTGCTCGGCTCCTGGCAGCAACTGGACAAGGCGGTAGCGCAAAAGGCCAGCGCCTATCTCAAGACCGCCAGATGACCGCTCCGCCGCGAGTCGAGAGTTTCCAAAAGGATTCCGGATTTTCCGGCAAGCCGTTGAAATCGCACCAAAATGCGAGGCTTTACAGATCGACGTCCAAGATCGCCATGGAGAAATTGTAGGAAAGTTCGCCGTCGTCATCATCCTTGAAGATGATGCCGAGAAACTCGTCGCCGAGATAAAGCTCGCAGGAATCATCCTTGCGCGGCCGCGCCTTCACCTGCAGCGCAGGATTGGTGAAGGTGCGCTTGAAATAGGCATCGAGCTTTCTGATTTCTTCGGGCTTCAATCTCTCTCTCCGTCAGGCGCCGCGCAGGCGATATGGTTCGCGCTTCTGCCACGCGCCAACCTGCCATGTAAAGCCTGAACGGTTTTCTTCCAGTGTGTCGTGACCGAGAGATGAGCGGACCCTGCCGTGAGCGGCGGCGGCGGCTGTCATTCCGTCGGCAGGATCTGGTCCATCGCGCGCGAGGGTTCGTCGCAGCCCGTTTCACCGACGACACGCGCCGGCACGCCGGCAACGGTCTTGTTGTGCGGCACGGGCGAAAGGACGACCGAACCCGACGCGACCTTGGCGCAATGGCCGACCTCGATATTGCCCAAAACCTTGGCGCCCGCGCCGAGCAGCACACCGTAGCGGATCTTCGGATGCCGGTCGCCGCTCGCCTTGCCGGTCCCGCCAAGCGTGACGCCGTGAAGCATCGAAACATTATCCTCCACCACGGCCGTCTCGCCGATCACGATCCCGGTGGCATGGTCGATGAAGATGCCCTTGCCGAGACGTGACGCGGGATGGATGTCGGTCTGGAAAACGGAGGAGGATCGGCTTTGCAGATAGAGCGCGAAGTCACGCCGCCCGTTCTCCCACAACCAATGCGCCAGCCGGTGCGTCTGGATCGCATGGAAGCCTTTGAAATAGAGGACCGGCATTAGGAAGCGATCACAGGCGGGATCGCGGTCGTAATAGGCCTGGATGTCGACGCGTATGATGCTGCTCCATTCCGGCCGGCTGTTGGCCATGGCGCGGAAGGTCTGGCCGATCAGCTCGGCGTTGATATCGCCGTGGTCGAGCCGCTGCGCGATACGATGGATAACCGCTTCATCGAGCGTGGCATGGTTGAGAACGGTCGCGTAAAGAAAGGCGGCGAGCAGCGGATCGTTCCGGGCCGCTTCCGCCGCTTCCTCGCGCACGGCGTTCCAGATCGGATCGACCGCCTGGAGGTTGCCCGTGCGGACGGTGCCGAGGCTGCTCATGACGCTCTCCCTTTGCATTCGGCGGTGACTTCGCCAGCGACGGACATTCTCCCATAGATAGTCCATCGGACCGCAGCTTTGAACCGCAAATTCCTTAACCGTCGTTCAAGGAGATTTGAAATACCCGATTTCGGGCTGCAATGGAAAACAGGGCCTTGACAGTCAGTTCCGCAGCGGATGGGCACGCAGGAATTCGACCGCCCGCTTCTTGAACGTCCTGTCGCCGACCGAGAGCATATGGTCCCGGCCCTCGATCGCGAACGCTTCGCCATGCGGCAACAGCCGCGCCAGTTTCTGCGGCGATCCCGCTATATCGTCCGTCGTGCCCACGGCGACGAGTGCGGGCTGCTCTATGCGGGCGACATCGGCGGCCGAAATCAGGTCGCGGGAGGTCTTGATGCAGGCGGCAAGCGCATGACGGTCGCTTTTCGTCTGGTCGGCGAAATTGCGGAACATGCGGCCGCGCTCGTCGGAAATGGCTTCCTTGTCCTCGGCCAGAAGCGCCGCGGCGATGGTATCCCAGTCGCCGACCCCGTCTATCATGCCGCCGCCGAGCCCGCCGAAGATCACCGTCGCGACCCGCTCCGGATAATCGAGCGCCATGAAGGCGGTGATGCGGGAGCCCATCGAATAGCCCATCACATGGGCACGTGCGATGCCGAGATGATCGAGCAGCGCGGCAGCGTCGCCGGCCATTTTCTGGGCGCGATAATCTTCCGGCTCATAGCTTTTGGAAGAATTGCCATGGCCGCGATTGTCGAAAGCGATGGCCCTGAAGCCCGCTTCCGTCAGCGTCTTCACCCAGCCAGGCGTCACCCAGTTCGTCCTGAAACTCGAGGCAAAGCCGTGGATCAGGAGAACGGGTTCGCCCGCGCCCTCGTCCATATAGGCGAGATCAAACCCGTCATGGCTGAAAAAATCCATATTCCGGCCGCTCGCCTTCCCCGTTTTCCCTGAATAGCAGAAATTCTCTATCTCTTTGTTTTTACGCAATTCCGGACGTAAACCGCTGCACATTCTTGCTGGAATTGCTCTACCCGCCATGCGCGATTTTCGCAATGTCGGGATGCGAGACGCGATCGCCGACCGCGATGCCGTTCCGCTTCGCGGTTCCGGCCTTGAGTTCGAGAACAAAGCGCACCGGAACCTGGGGAGAGATGAGAGCCGTCGAATAGGGAACGCCCGGCTTTATGGCTCGGATCTTCCCTTTCTCGCCGATGAAGACAAGGTCGAGCGGCATGGGCGTGTTCTTCATCCAGAAGGCGGCGATGCCGGAAGCGCCCAGCACGAAGAGCATACCGTGCCCATCGCCCATGGTCTTGCGGTACATCAGACCCGCTTCCGCCTCATCTTCCCGATCCGCGATCTCGATCGAGAAGGATCGCGGGCCTTTCGCGGTATGGATCACCAGCGGCACCGGGTCCGTCGGCAGGATCATCGGCCGGCCATCGGCCCAAAGCGGCGAGAGGAGAGCAGCGAGGAGAAAGAAGCCGCCGAAGGCGGAAAAGGCAAGGCGCGAAACGAAAGAGCGGACCATCCTGAAGCCTGACTGCGACGCCAAATCCGGCGCCGCCCTCGCAGCAGCCGACTCAATGCGAAACCGGCAGCGTTCCGATATCAGGATGAATTTCGGCAGCCATAAGGCCTTTTTCGCCGCGCCCGAAACGAACCAGCACCACCTGCCCCGGCCGCAGTTCGGTCAGGCCATAATGCCTCAGCGTCTCCATATGGATGAAGATGTCCTCTGTCCCCTCGCCCCGCGTCAGGAAACCGAACCCCTTGGTGCGGTTGAACCATTTGACGAGCGCGCGTTCCAGTCCGCTTTCCGGCGAAACCGTGACATGGGTTCGCTGCGGTGCCATCTCCGAGGGGTGCACCGCGGTGGAATTGTCCATGGAAACGATACGGAAAGCCTGCAGTCCCCGTTCGCCCTTTTTCGCCAGGCAAACGACGCGCGCGCCCTCAAGCGCGGTCTGGAAACCATCGCGGCGAAGACAGGTGACGTGGAGAAGAACGTCGCCAAGACTGCTTTCCGCGTCGTCCGGCAGGACGAACCCGTACCCCTTGGCGACGTCGAACCATTTTATGGCGCCGGAAACCTCGACGACCTCGGCGGAATCGCCCGCATCGTCAACGCCGGCAATCTCGCTTCTGGCTGCGTCAAGCCCCCCCGCAGAGGCCTTGTCCCCCATATGAACGCACCTTCCCTAACCTAATACTTATGGCGACCGAATACTTATGACCGAAAGCGAATTGATTCTAAACGCAAGGATAGCATCGGGCCTTCCGGTTTGCGCAAGAGTCGCACGCGCTTTTTTGCAATTTTCACAAGTTTGAATCCGTTTCTTTCGCGCCGTGATCGATGTTCCAGCCATGGCGGACGCAAGGCGAGTCCCCGCAGGGTGTGCCAGTGTGTACCGCCGAATGATTCCAGCTGGCAGGTTCAGGTTGCCGAAAGTGCGAACCTCGCCCTATCTTCCGCCATCAACCGAAGGAAAGAGGTCTACGCCATGCGCTACCTGCACACGATGATCCGCGTCACGGATATCGAGCAGTCGCTCGATTTCTTCTGCAACAAGCTGGGACTGGTCGAGACGCGCCGGCTTGAGAATGAAAAGGGCCGCTTCACGCTGATTTTCCTCGCAGCGTCCAAGGACCTCGACCGTGCCAGAGCGGAACGCGCGCCCGAAGTGGAACTGACCTACAACTGGGATCCCGAGACCTATACGGGCGGCCGCAATTTCGGCCATCTCGCCTACAAGGTGGACAATATCCACGAAACCTGCCAGCGGCTGATGGATGCCGGCGTCACCATCAACCGGCCGCCACGCGACGGGCACATGGCCTTCGTCCGCTCGCCCGACAACATTTCCATCGAACTCCTGCAGGAAGGCGATCCCCTGGAGCCGGCGGAGCCGTGGAAGTCGATGCCCAACACCGGCGTCTGGTAGGAAACGCGGGCTTGCGCTCCCCTCCGCGCGTGGTAACAGAGCCGTGAAAACCGCGTGGAGGGCCATTTCATGAAGGACGTGCTCGTCGAACTGGAACGGCGGCGCCAGATCGCGCGGCAGGGCGGCGGACAGGCCCGGATCGATGCGCAGCACAAGCGCGGCAAGCTGACCGCGCGCGAACGCATCGAAATCTTCCTCGATGAAGGCTCCTTCGAGGAATTCGACATGTTCGTCGAGCACCGCTCCACCGATTTCGGCATGGAGAAGACCAAGATCGCCGGCGACGGCGTCGTCACCGGCTGGGGGACGGTGAACGGCCGCACCGTCTTCGTCTTCGCCAAGGATTTCACCGTCTTCGGCGGCTCGCTCTCGGAAGCCCACGCCGAGAAGGTCATCAAGGTGCAGGAGATGGCGCTCAAGAACCGGGCGCCGATCATCGGCTTCTACGATGCCGGCGGCGCCCGCATCCAGGAAGGCGTGGCGGCGCTCGGCGGCTATGCCGAGATCTTCCAGCGCAACGTGCTCGCCTCGGGCGTCATCCCGCAGATTTCCGTCATCATGGGGCCGTGTGCCGGCGGTGATGTCTATTCGCCTGCCATGACCGACTTCATCTTCATGGTGCGCGACACGTCCTATATGTTCGTGACCGGCCCGGACGTGGTGAAAACCGTTACCAACGAGACGGTCACGTCGGAAGAACTCGGCGGCGCGTCGGTCCACACCACGAAATCCTCCATCGCCGACGGCGCCTACGACAACGACGTCGAGGCACTCCTTCAGATGCGCCGGCTGGTCGATTTGCTGCCGCAATCGAACACCGGCGAAATTCCCGAGATCGAAACCTACCAGCCCGTCACGGAAAACGACCCCTCGCTCGACCGGCTCGTCCCCGACAACGCCAACAAACCCTACGACATCAAGGAACTGATCCTGAAGACCGTCGACGAAGGGGATTTCTTCGAAATCCAGGCGGCCTTCGCCCGGAACATCGTCACTGGCTTCGGGCGGGTCGAAGGCCGCACGGTCGGCTTCGTCGCCAACCAGCCGATGGTGCTCGCCGGCGTTCTCGACAGCGACGCTTCCCGCAAGGCGGCGCGTTTCGTGCGCTTCTGCGACTGCTTCTCGATCCCG
>Ga0207678_10007025_pt1 | contig 9998 bp, 10 predicted proteins | sample KBSC63metaG_FD_184319 | JGI IMG/M metagenome (GOLD analysis project Ga0207678, IMG submission 184319) | Corn rhizosphere microbial communities from Kellogg Biological Station, Michigan, USA - KBS C6-3 metaG (SPAdes) (version 2) | ecosystem: Host-associated > Plants > Roots > Rhizosphere > Soil ...
AACGCTCGACTCCTGTACCCGGCATCTGCCCAAGGAGTTCAAGCGCCGCGGTGTGCAGATGGTGCAGGACGGCAAGCGCACTTGGGCCGTCATGGGCGAAAAGGTCAACCACTTCATCCCGAACCCGACGTTCGACCCGATTATCGAACCGGGTTGCCTCGATCTGCTGTTCCGCGGCGAGATCCCGGAGGGCGTGGACCCGGCGTCGCTGATGAAAGTCGACCGGTTGGGCGAGCATCCGGAGTACCAGAACCGCGATGCCCGAGTGAAGATCCTGGACAGGCAGAACCTCGAGACAGTGTTCATGCTGCCCACGTTCGCGTGCGGCGTCGAGGAGGCCCTCAAGCACGACGTCGAGGCGACCATGGCCACGGTGCACGCGTTCAACCTCTGGCTCGACGAGGACTGGGGTTTCGACCGTCCCGACCACCGGATCATCTCTGCACCGATCATCTCGCTGGCCGACCCGGACAAGGCCGTCGAAGAGGTCGAGTACGTATTAGGCAAGGGCGCCAAGATGGTGCTGGTGCGGCCGGCGCCGGTGCCGGGAGTGGTCAAGCCCCGCTCGTTGGGCGATCCGGTGCACGATCCGGTGTGGGCACGGCTGGCCGAGGCCGGGGTGCCGGTGGGCTTCCACCTGTCGGACAGTGGCTACCTCGCGATCGCTGCGCTGTGGGGCGGCAAGGCGACGTTCGAGGGGTTCGGCAAGAAGGACCCGCTCGATCAGGTGCTGCTCGACGACCGCGCCATCCACGACGCGATGGCCTCGATGATCGTCCATCAGGTGTTCACCCGGCACCCGAGGCTGAAAGTTGCGAGCATCGAAAACGGTTCGTATTTCGTGTACCGCTTGATCAAGCGCCTGAAGAAGGCCGCCAATATCGCGCCGTACCACTTCAAGGAAGACCCGGTCGAGCAGCTGAAGAACAACGTGTGGATCGCACCGTATTACGAGGACGACGTCAAGCTGCTCGCCGAAACCATCGGTGTCGACAAGATCCTGTTCGGCTCGGACTGGCCGCACGGCGAAGGGCTCGCGGATCCGATGGCCTTCACCGCCGACATCCCTCAGTTCCCCGAGTTCAGCGCCGAAGATACCCGGAAGGTGATGCGGGACAACGCCCTTGACCTGCTCGGTGCGAAGGTTCCGGCCGCATAGTCATGGCGGAATGGACACTCGGGGGCGTGCTCGACGCCATCGCTGAGGCGGCCCCCGACCGGCTGATGACGGTTTGCGGCGACCGCCGGAGCACGTTCGCGCAGTCGGCTGACCGCACCCGTCGGTTGGCCAACTTCCTGGCCGTCAATGGATTCGGCGCTCACCGCGAGCGCAACGAGCTCGAGAACTGGGAATGCGGGCAGGATCGCGTCGCACTGCTCATGCACAACGATCTGTATCCCGACGCGGTGATCGGTTGCCTGAAGGCGCGCACCGTCCCGGCGAACGTCAACTACAACTACTCGCCTCGCGAGGTCGCCGAACTGTTCGATTACCTGCGACCGCGCGCGGTCATCTACCACAAGTCATTTGGACCGAAGTTCGTCGACGTGCTGCCCCCCGCCTCCGCGGACCTGTTGATCTCGGTGGACGACGGCAGTGATGCGCCGGAACTGCCAGGGACGATCAGGCTGGAAGACGCTCTGGCACAAGGGGATACCGACCAGGCCATCGCACCGTCGCCCGACGACGTGATGATGGTGTGCACCGGCGGAACAACCGGTCGGCCCAAGGGCGTCATGTGGCGTCAGGCCGACACGTACGTGGTTTCGATGAACGGCGCGGATCACGAATCGGTCGACGCGATACAGGCGAACGTCCGCCATGGCGGACAGCCCTGGTTCGCCGTGTCACCCCTGATGCATGCGGCCGGGATGTGGACAGCGTTCGCCGCACTCCTCAACGGCCTGCCAGTCGTGCTCTACGACAGGACGAGATTCGACCCGCCCGCGGTTCTCGAGACCGCGGAGCGTGAAAAGGTCGGCATGATGACCATGGTCGGCGACGCGTATGCCGGTCCGCTGGTAGACGAGCTGCGAAAAGGTTCCTACGACCTGTCCTCGATGTTCGCGATCGGCACCGGGGGAGCGGCGACCAACCCGAAATACCAACGAGCACTGCTGGAATTGCTGCCACAGATCACCCTGATCAACGGATACGGGTCCTCGGAGACGGGAAATGTGGGCTTCGGGCGCAGTCAGCGCGGTGACGAGAAGAACACATTCGAGCTTCGCGAGGGAGCGTTGGTCCTGTCCGAGGACTACAGCCGGTTTCTGCAGCCCGGCGACATGGAGATCGGATTCGTCGCCCGAGCCGGCCGAATCCCAGTCGGCTATTTCGACGACGAGGCCGCCACGCGCAAGACTTTTCCGGTCGTCGAGGGAAAGCGTGTCGTCATCTCCGGGGACCGCGGATCACTCGCGTCCGACGGCACGCTGAATCTGTTCGGCCGCGATTCACTGGTCGTCAACACGGGCGGGGAGAAGGTGTTCGTGGAGGAGGTCGAGGAGGTGCTGCGTGCGCACCCCGCCGTCACCGACGCTCTGGTGGTGGGCAGGCCGAGCGAACGCTGGGGTCAGGAACTCGTCGCCCTGGTGGCACTGCGGGATGGCGCAGAGCCGACCGATGAACCACTTCACGCCCACTGCACGTCGCATCTTGCGCGGTTCAAGGCGCCGAAGGCATTCATCTTCGTCGAGCAGGTCCATCGTCTGGGTAATGGCAAACCCGATTACCGGTGGGCAAAACAAACTGCTGTGCAACAGGAGTCACTGACATGACGCATAAGGCTCTTGACTGTCTGGTGAACGTGCATTTCGGCGAAACCGAAAAGCAGCCCACCTGGATGCTCAAGGTACGTGACGACTACTTCAAGGGTCCGGAGTCGATGTTCGCGCCGGTCGATCTCGCTGAGTTGCTCGACGAGATGGAAGAGCAGGGTGTCAAGAAGGCCATTCTGATGGACAACCTCGCGAAGCCGTCGGTGACCGCGCGCAAGTTCGTCGAAGCCAAACCGGACCGATTCGCGCTGGCCATGGGCGGGGTCAACCTGTTGCGGCCGATGCCGGCGCTGCGGGAACTCGCCGCGGTTGCGGTGGACCTGCCGGTCGCGTATGCCGTTGTGGGGCCCAGCTTCTGGGGCGACGGTCTGTACCCGCCCAGTGACGCCGTGTACTACCCGCTGTACACCAAGTGCGCCGAGCTAGGGCTGCCGCTGTGCATCAACACCGGCATTCCGGGGCCGCCGATTCCCGGCGAAGTGCAGAACCCGATCCATCTCGACCGCGTCTGCGTGCGGTTCCCCGAGCTCAAGCTCTGCATGATCCACGGGGCCGACCCATGGTGGGACATCGCGATCCGGCTGATGATCAAATACCAGAACCTGCGCCTCAGGACGTCGGCATGGTCACCAAAGCGGTTGCCGGAAAGCCTGCTGCACTACATGCGGACCCGCGGATCCAACAAGGTGATCTACGCCTCGGACTGGCCGGTGCTCAAAATGCGCCGCGTCGTACCCGAGGCCCTCGCGCTGGACCTGCCCGCCGAGGTACTCGACAACTATCTCTACAACAATGCACACGAATTCTTCTTCGCGGGACAGGAAGACTGACGATGGATCGTTACGAACTTCGCAGAATCGACTACAGCCTCACCGAGGACCATCAGGCCCTGCAGGCTGCCTACAGCGACTTCTTCAGAACCCACTGTTCGATCGAGACGGTGCGGGCCGCGGAGGAGTCAGGGTTCGACAAGAGCCTGTGGGAGCGCTTGTGCGGCATGGGGGCGACGACTATGGCGCTACCGGAATCCGTTGGCGGAGACGGGGCGACGCTCGTCGACCTCACCCTGGTGGCCGAGGAGATCGGCCGCTCGCTGGCGCCCGTCCCGTGGATCGACCATGTCTGTGCCGCTCGGCTGCTCGCCCGGTTGGGCGCACTGGATGCCGACGTCGTCAACGGCAAGCATCTGGCGGCCTTCGACCCGCAGCACAACACCGTGTCCGGCGTCAGGCTCATCCCGACGGGCTCGATCGCCGACCAGATCATCGTGCGCGACGGTCCAGACATCGTGCGGCTGACATTCGGCACCCGCCCGGCGAAAGTCGACAACATCGGCAAGCTGCCGATGGCGTGGGTCGACCCCGCTTCGGCCGACAGCCGGATCGTACTGGCAAGCGGCACCGAAGCGCTGGCGGAATATCAACGCGCACTGGATGAATGGCGAGTGCTCACCGCAGCGGCTCTGGTAGGTCTCGTCGAGGAAACGATGATGATCGCCGCGGAGTTCGCCAAGAACCGCTACACGTTGGGCGTGCCGATCTCGACGCTGCAGGGGATCTCGCATCCGCTGGCCAACATCGCGATCACCGTGCAGGGCGGGCGCAATCTCGCCCGCCGCGCGGCGTGGTACCTCGACAACGAGCCCGACGAGCGGCCGGAACTGGCACCGTCCGCGTTCGTGTTCATGGCCGAGGAGGCATCCAAGGCGGCGACGATGTGCGTGCACGTCCAGGGTGGTCTCGGTGTCTCCGCGGAGGCGGCGGCGACGGCATATCTCGTCCGTGCACGCGGGTGGGCGCTCGCAGGCGGCGACCCCGGCGCCAGCGCGAAGTACATCGCAGAGCTCGTCGCGGCCCGCGAAAGTGGTTCAGGAAAGGGCGCATAGGTGGATTTCTCACGGGTTCAGCTGTCCGACGACGATCAGGCGTTCCTGGGCGAGGCGCGGGACTTCCTGCGTACCCATGTCACGGAGGACGTCATCCACCGCGATCGCGAGACCGGGGACAACTTCGACGAGGGTGTGCACCTCGCGCTCGGCGCCGCGGGATACCTGACGCAAGACTGGAAACCGGAGTCCGACGGCGGCTTCAACCGTGTGCGCCGCCGGATCTGGGAACTCGAGAAGCGACGCGCACACGTGCCGTGGGTGACCTCCGGCACGACCGCCATGATCGCGCGGTCGGTGGAGAAGTTCGCCTCACCGGAACTGAAGGCGGAAGTGATGCCGGGGGTATTCAGTGGGCATATCCGGCTGTGCCTCGGTTACACCGAACCCGAGGGCGGGTCGGACGTCGCGACCTGCAAGACCCGCGCCGTGTGCGATGGCGACGGCTGGATCATCAACGGCTCCAAGATGTTCACGACTGGCGCGCACAACTGTCAGTACGTCTTCCTGATCACCAACACCGATCCCGACGCGCCGAAGCACAAGAGCCTGACGATGTTCCTGGTGCCACTGGACTCGCCGGGCATCGAGATACAAGGCATCCGCACCGTCGACGGGGACCGCACCAACATCGTCTACTACAGCGACGTCCGAGTCGACGACAAGTATCGGCTCGGGGAGGTGAACAACGGCTGGACGGTGGTGCGTGAACCGCTCAATGTCGAGCACGGCGCGGTGGAGGCCGCCGCAGACGGACTGCAGGATGTGTCGATCATGATGCACCAGGCCGGTTTCATGGCCGCCGCCGTCGACAAGGCCGCGGCGAAGGTCACGGAGCCTGATCCCAACGGGCGCCGCCTGATCGACGACGGGTCGGTGGCTTATCGGTTGGGCCGCAGCGTCGCCCGCATGGAGGCCGCTTTGAGCGCGCCGACCATTTTCGGGAGGGTGGCGCTGGCCCAGACGATGCGCGACATCGCCCCGGACCTGATGGACCTCCTCGGCACGGCGGCCTCGCTGTCGGTCGGAACGGACGGCGCCGCCGACGACGGTGCGTCGGAATACGTGTACCGGTTCGCGCCGTTGGTCGGCATCTATGGCGGCACGCTCGAGGTCTTCCGCAACATGATCGCGCAGTACGTGCTGGGTCTCGGCAAGCCCGCGTATGCGCCGCAAAAGAAGAAGGCTTCCTGAGGCTGTGGTCCACCGAGTCGTGCACTGCGGAACCGGCAATATCGGGGCAGCGGCGTTGCGCGCGATCCTGCAGCATCCAGACCTCGAGCTTGTCGGGCATTTCGTCAGCACACCCGCCAAGGCGGCCCGTGACTCGGGTGAGGTCGTTGGAGTGACGCCCGCCGGTGTGACGACGACGAACGACTGGGCCGACGTCATCGACCTCGGTGCCGACTGCGTCACGTACTTCGCCAACAGCATTGGCAGGGAGCGGGAGGCGATCGCCGATTTGGTGCCGTTTCTCGAGCGCGGCACCAACGTGGTCACCTTCTCAGGATTCGAGATAGCCCATCCGGCGAGCGCCCCGCCAGAGCTGCGCGAACCGATCGAAGCGGCGTGCCGGGCCGGCGGCAGTTCGTGCTACTTCACAGGTATCGACCCTGGCTGGGCGACAACCGATCTCGCGATCGCATCGCTGGCCGCTGCGAACCGAGTCGACTGCATTCGCGTACTCGAGCTCGGCTGGTGGGGCGACTACACCGCGGAGTTCGTCTGCCGCGAGTACTTCGGCTTCGGCAAGGAACCTGGCTTCCAGCCGCTGCTGGTGACCGGCGGGTTCATCGAGAAGATGTGGGCGCCCACGCTGCATCAGCTCGCGGAGGTGCTCGGAGTCGAAGTGGAGGAGTTTCGCGTCGTCTACGAGACGGACGGTCTCGACCACGACGTCCAAACCGGCTTCGGCACGGTGGCCGCGGGCACCGCATCCGTCGTTCACTTTGAGCTGCAGGCGCTTTCGGCCGGCAGGCCGTTCGCGGTCGTCGAGCACGTGGACTGCGTTGCGCGCGATGTGGGACGGCAGTGGAAGCAGCCGTTCGGTCCGGCGGACATGTCCTACCGAATCGAGATCGAAGGCGATCCGAGCTTCACCGTCGAGATGAACTTCGGCAAGGGCGGTGACGTGTTGAGCGCGATGCCCGCGATCAACTGTGTGCCTGCGGTGTGCGAGGCCAAGCCCGGCCTGCTAGGGCCGCTGGATGTGCCCCGCTATTGGGCGCGCCACGTCGCAGCACGCCCTTGACGGCGCTACTAAACTTTCTATTTTAGTACTGATAGAAGTCCGGCCGTCTCGGTAAGGGGGTCCGATGTCACTTGTGATCGATGCCGACGGGCATGTCGAGGAGACGCTTCCCGAACTGGTCGACGCCATTCCCTCGGCGATGCGCGACAGCGCCATGCAGTTTGTCGCCGAAGCGGGTGGGTATGTCACCTATCGCATCGAAGGTCGACTCTGGCGGTCGAAGTATCCCTTCCCCGGCGGGCTTCAGAACCACGTGTCCGCAGGCGGAGTCCGGCGCGAGGGCGGCCGGGATCCCAAGCTTCGGCTGCAGGTCCTCGACGACGAGGGGATCGACGCGGCGGTGCTGTATCCGAGTGTCGGATTGATGTTCGGGCTGTTGGAGCACCCCGACATCGCGGCCGCCCTGTGTGCGGCCTACAACGACTGGCTGGGCCGCTACTGCGCCACCGACCCGAACCGTCTGATCGGGGTGGCCCTGCTGCCTCAACAGGACCCTCGTCTAGCCGCGGCCGAACTCGAGCGAGCCGTCACCAACCATGGTTTCGTCGGCGGCGTGATGCGGCCCAACCGGATCGGTGGCCGCACCGTCGACCATCCCGACTTCGACGTCTTGTGGGGCACGGCCGAGAGACTCGACGTGCCGATGTCGCTTCACGAGGCCTACCTCGCAGGCATCGACACCGTCGGTTTGGACCGGATGTCCAGCTATGCCGGCTGTCACATCGTCAGCCATGTCTTCGAGCAGATGGCCGCGATGGTGAGCGTGACGTTGGCGGGGATCTTCCAACGCTTCCCACGGCTGCGCGTGGGCTTCCTCGAAGCCGGTTGCGGATGGGCGCCGACGTGGACGGACCGCATCGAAGAGCACTTCGAACTGGCTCCCGACGACTATCGCGGCGGAAATCCCAGCGGCGCCATCAACACTCGATCGTGGCTCACGTTCGAGATCGAGGAGCCCGGCCTGGCATCGACGCTCGAGCAGGGGTGGGCCGACAACGTCATGTTCGCGTCGGACTACCCGCATCACGACGCCGTGTATCCGGGTGCGGTGAAGAGCGTGAAGGAGCGCGGGCTGGGCGAAGGGCTGGAGCGCAAGGTGTTGGGCGACAACGCCCTGGCGTTCTACGGCGATCGGCTGCGTCGGGTCGTGAGCGGGTAAGGATGACACGGCCGACACCGATGCGGGCGATGGCGGTCACGAAACCGATCGCGCCTCCGTTGCCCGACCTGACCGCCGCCCAGGAACTGGCGCTGCTGTGCCGTTGCCTGTTCGCCGAGGGATACAACGACCATCTCGCCGGCCACATCACCTATAAGCAGCCCGACGGCACGTTCCTCGTGAACCCGTTCGGATTGACGTGGGACGAGGTCACCGCGAGCGACATCATGACCATGGATACCGACGGCAACGAGGTCGCAGGCCGGTGGACGATCACACCGGCGATCACGCTGCACGTCGAATTGCACCGTGTCCGTGGCGATATCGCGGTGGCGATCCACAACCACTCGCGGTGGGGAACGGTCTGGGCCGATATCGGACGCGCGCCGGAGATCTACGACCAGACCGGCGCGTTGTACCACGGCGCCGTCGCGGTGTACGACGAGTACTGGGGAACGGTCGACGACGAAAGCAACGCGCGCGCGGTGGCCAAGGCCATCGGCGAAGCCAACGTCGGACTGCTGGCCAACCACGGTGTCGTGGTGCTCGGTGCCGACATCCGACAGGCGTACCTGCGGGCCATGTCCTTCGAATGGCGCAGTCGTCAGGCCTGGCGCATCGCAGCCGCCGGGGGCGGTGTCCCGATGAATCGCGATGCGGCGCGCACCTATGGCGACTTCTTCAATTCCCACCAATTCACCGGGCTATTCGAGGCGATGGCACGCCGCGAGTTGCGGCGCGATCCCGCCGTGCTGAACTGACTCAGCCGGCGCGAGCGCCCTCGACCGGTGCCTCGGCCCCGGGGTACTTCATGAAGACGCTGACGTGGCAGATCAGGCCGTCGTCGTTGCGCTCGAACAGGATGCACTCGGGGTAGGTGGTGGGGGCGCCGTCGACGCCGAAGGTTTCGCTCAACTCGACGAATGACACTCGATCCGATATGTGGGACACGCGCTGCACTCTCAGCTGGTAGCCGTCGAGTGAGGTGATGATGCCACGCAGGAAGTCGACGTAGCCCTGCTTGCCCTCGACGCGGTCACAAAACGGACCGTCTCGGGTCAAGCCGTCGTCGGAAAGGGTGGCAGCGAGCCCGTCCCAGTCGTGGGCCGCCATACACGCCAGGTAATGCTCAACAGCGTCGGCCACGTCGCCTCCTCGCGTCACGTCACATGGAGGTTACGCGTTCGCCATGGCCGGCGGCTTGACGGCTGCGGGATCCGGGTTGGCGATCGGCAGGCCCATGAACCGGCGCGCGTTGTCGCCCATGAAGTCGTAGGCACGCCGTTCGTCCATGCCTCCGGCGTATTTCCAGAACCCCTTCGGTTCCGCCAAGCCTTCGGGATGCGGGTAGTCCGACCCGAACAACACCTTGTCCCAGCCCACGGTCTCGACGACGTCGGCGACGCCGGAGCGATCTACTTGGCGGCAATGATCATCCGACTGTCGGTTGTACTCCGGCCGTCGGTGTTGACGGCGCACTACAACGCATGTGCTTCATGGCTAGACTCAATGCTGGTTTCGGATCGGTGGTTATCGCCGTACGGCTCGTAACACCCCCGGTGTGAAGACTGCATCGATGGCGCCCACTCCGTCGATGATGATGACGAGTTTCTTGCGGTAGTAGCGCATCAGCCGCTCGGTTTGCTCTCCGTATACGTTGAAGCGATGTCGATGACCCCATCGGTGCCGTCCGCGCGGGCGTGGCGTTTCAGTCTGGTGAGCCTGGAAATTCAGCAGCGCATCTATGCTGGTGTCGCGGGCTGCGTGGCGGCTCTCCGCTCGTCCATAGTGTCAATGGGTTTCGGCTACATGAGACGGCGGCCCGAGCGCCAAACGCGGTTCGGCGACATCCTAGGCCGCGGGAGGGTTCGGCCGGTGTGTTTCTCGATTCGGCGCTGTGTGCCTCACACCCTGTAAGCGCGGCC
>Ga0207678_10007027_pt1 | contig 9996 bp, 14 predicted proteins | sample KBSC63metaG_FD_184319 | JGI IMG/M metagenome (GOLD analysis project Ga0207678, IMG submission 184319) | Corn rhizosphere microbial communities from Kellogg Biological Station, Michigan, USA - KBS C6-3 metaG (SPAdes) (version 2) | ecosystem: Host-associated > Plants > Roots > Rhizosphere > Soil ...
CGCAGGACCGGCGAGAGATAGGCATCCACCAGGGTCGTATCGCCGCGGCCGATCAGCTTGATCAGCGGCGCGACCTCGTGGCTGACCGAGATTTGGGTGAAGCCGAGTTCGCGAGCAATTTCAGCGAGGCGGCGCTCGTGTTGCGTGAACCGCCAGCCGTGGACCAGCACGATCGCCAGGGCATCCATTCGGGTCTCCCGGACTCGGCTTAATGCGGCTCGGGCCTGAACTTCATCGAGAGGGTGGACGACTTCGCCGCCCGCTCCGATCCGCTCGTCGATCTCGACGACTTGCTCGTACGGCTGTTCGGGAAGGACGATGTGGCGGGCGAAGATTTCCGGCCGAGCCTGGTAGCCGATGCGCAAGGCATCGCCGAGCCCGCGCGTGATTGCCAGCGCCACCCGGTCGCCCTTGCGTTCGAGCAGGGCATTGGTCGCGACGGTCGTTCCCATGCGGACCGACGCGACATCTCCGCCTGCGCGATCCAGGACGCGCCGGATCGCCTCCAACGCCGCATCTTCATATTGCTCGGGATTCTCCGACAGCAGCTTCTCGACCACGACTTCGCCGTCCGGCGAGCGGGCGATCACGTCGGTGAAGGTTCCGCCGCGGTCGATCGCAAAGCTCCAGCCGCTCATCAGGCCCCGCATGGGCGGGGGCGGGTAGAAAGGTCAAGCTTCCGTCGTTGCGATCTCGCGCTGGGGGTCCTTCACATAAGCGTCGGGATCCTTGTCGACCGGCTTCACGCCCATCAGGTGGCCGGAGACAAATGCGAGAAATTGCACGCCCAGCCGGTGCCGTTCCTCGACCGTCGCATTGCGGCGGAGGTCGGCGAGCGCCTGCCGCTCCTCCTCGGCCATGTGCTTGCTGTTCTCGAGGTCGGCCCTGCAGACCGAAGTGAACCATTCGTCGCTGCCGACCTCGTGATTGTCCGCGGATCTGGCGGCGTCGCGGATCTTGTTGTGGTCCTCGATCGCGTCGCGGGTCTCGTCGATGGCACTGTCGGCATCGGACGCGCCCGAGCCCTCTTTCAGCAGGCGCGGATAGAAGAATCGCTCCTCGCCCTCCGCGTGCGCATCGAGCAAGCCCTGGAGCCGCTTCCACACGGCCCCGAGCGACCGCGTGTCGCTGGGGTCGATCTCGCGCAGGAAGGCGAACAGCCGGCGCTGCTCGTCATGATGGTCGAGGATGATGTCGGTGATGTCCAAGACCGCCTCCGTTGTTGCAGGAGCAAAACGACAGGAGCGGGACGAACGATCCGTCAATTGACGGGATGTGGCGGAGCGGGAGGGATTCGAACCCTCGATACGGTTTTGCCGTATACTCACTTTCCAGGCGAGCGCCTTCGACCACTCGGCCACCGCTCCGCATTTGCTCTGGAAGGGCGCCCATTTAGGGGCGGCGCGCGCACCGGGCAAGCTTGCCGCCCGCGCGCGTTAGCAACTATGGCGCGGCGATGCGCCGGTTCGGAACTCCGCCCTCCGTTGACGAGATCGAGGCGATCGCCCGGGCGACGCTGGAGCGCCTTCCCGAGCCTTTCGCCCGCTCGCTTGGCGACATCGTCCTGATCGTCCAGGACTTCGCGGACGAGGCGACCCTCGCCTCGATGGGAATCGAAAATCCGTTCGACCTCAGCGGCCTCTACGAGGGAATTCCGCTGACCGAACGCAGCGTCGAACAATCGGGTACCTTGCCGGAGCGCATCTTTCTCTACCGGCGTCCGATCCTCGACGAATGGGCGGAACGCGACGAAACCCTCGAGCATCTCGTCGCCCACGTCCTCATCCACGAGGTCGGTCACCATTTCGGACTTTCCGATGGTGACATTCACGCGCTCGAGGACAGCGTCGAGTGACCGCGTTGCTGCGCTTCGAGCACGTCTTCTGCCGGCGCGGCGGGCGGCTTCTGTTCGATGATTTGAGCTTTGCGATTGGGCCCGGGGAAGCGCTGCAAGTCGTCGGGCCCAACGGCAGCGGCAAGTCGAGCCTGATCCGCGTGGCCGCGGGACTGCTGCGAACGGACAGCGGCCGCGTTCACGCTGCCGGGCTCGCTCTGGCAGACGACAATCTTGCGCTGGATCGCGAGTTGCCGCTTGCCAAGGCTCTCGCATTCTGGGGCGGCGGGGACCTTCCGGCTCTTGGCCTGGCCGAGCTCGCGGACGTCCCGGTGCGGCTCCTGTCAGCCGGTCAGCGCAAACGGGCGGCCCTGGCGCGAGTCGCGGCTTCGAGGGCGCCGCTGTGGCTGCTCGACGAACCGGCCAACGCACTCGACACCGGCTCGGTCGGGTTGCTTGCCACGCTCATCGAAGCGCACCGCGCGGCGGGCGGCGCCGTGCTCGCTGCCTCGCATTCGCCGCTCGCCGGTGACTGGCGGACGCTGGAGCTCGGCCGATGATCGGCGCACTCGTCGCACGAGAGGTGCGCCGCGGGTTCAGCGGCCCGGCGTGGCTGCCCGTCGCCTTTTTCCTCCTGGTGGCGACGCTTGTGCCCTTTGCCGTCGGTCCCGACGGAGGGCTGCTGGGTCGCATTGCCGGCGGAATCCTGTGGATCGCGGCGCTCACCGCCGCACTCCTTCCCATCGAACGGTTAATCGAACCGGATCGCGCCGATGGCGTTCTCGACCAGCTGGCGATCCGCGGAGTCGCCGACGAAAGCGTCGCCGCCGCCAAGATCGCCGGTCACTGGCTTTCGTTCGGACCGTTGCTGCTCGCCAGCGCCGTCGTCGGAGCACTGCTGCTCCGCCTCCCGCCAGAGCAATTGCCGCGCCTGCTTGCGGTGCTTGCGATCGGGAGCCTTGGCCTTGCCGCGCTGGCGGTGACGGTGGCGGCGCTTACCGCTGGGCTTCCTCGCGCGGGAGCGCTTGCGGGCCTCCTGCTCCTGCCGCTCGCGATCCCGCTGCTGATTTTCGGCGCGGCGGCATCGGGCGACCGCGCGTCGGGCGCGCTGCTGCTCGAAGCCGCGGTCGCCCTGCTGCTCGTCGCCGGATCGCCATTCGTCGCCGGGGGCGCCATCCGGGCGTCACGAACCTAACGCGACCACCTCGCGAAGATCGCGGTCGGAAGGAGCAGCCCGCGGGCTTCTTCGCGGACCGACATCTCCCCCATTTCCACGCTTCCCCCGAGGTCGGCGAACGTCTGTTTGACGAGCTCGCCGATGGAGAGCGCCGACATCCGGACCGCATAGACGGTCAGCACCAGGAAGCGGCTGTTGGCGTCGAGTAATTTGCGGCAGTCGGCGAGCAGAGGCGCGAGATTCTCTTGCAGCCGCCAGACTTCGCCGGTCGGCCCGCGGCCGAACTTGGGGGGATCGAGGAGAATTCCGTCATAGCGCCGGCCGCGACGAACCTCGCGCGCTGTAAACTTTGACGCATCGTCAACGATCCAGCGGATCGGGTGCTCGGCGAGGCCGGAGAGAGTTGCATTCGCCTTGCCCTGCTCGACTGATTTCTTCGACGCGTCGACATGCACCATTCGGGCGCCCGCCTCGCTGAGCAGGAGCGTTCCGACGCCGGTGTAGCCGAATAGGTTGAGCACGTCGGCGTCGTGCGCCGGGTCCCGCATCCAGTCCCACTGCGGCGCCATGTCGGGGAAGAAACCGAGGTGGCGGAACGGCGTCAGCGAGGCGTCGAACCGCACCGGCCCACGCGACAGTCGCCAGCTTCTTGGCACGGGGCGATGCTGGACCCAGCGCCCGCCGCCGTCCTCGTCCGATCCGGGAACAAACGTCGCGTCGGGATCCCAATCGCCGCGAGCGGGCGCCCACATGGCCTGCGGCTCGGGCCGAACGACGCTCACCGGGCCATAGCGTTCGAGCTTCTGGCCATTGCCGCAGTCGATCAGGCCCCAGTCGTCCCAGGGCGCCGCGATCAGCGTTGAAAGTTCGCCGGTCACTCGGCGCGCAACCGCTTCCTGACCGCGAGGACGTAGATCAGCAACGCGATTGCGGCGAAGGCAAACCACTGGACCGCATACAGGCGATGGCCGGCGGGGGTTACCGACACGACGGAATCGATCGTCGGCAGCGCGCTCGGCCGAAGCCCCGCGGGCGACGAAGCCGCGACCAGGCGGATCCGCTGAAGCCGGTCGGGGACGATGATTCCGGTGACCGGACCCCCCGGCCATCTCCAGGTGGCGTTCGGGTCTTTCGACCAGCCGAGATCCACCGCCATTCCCGGTCCTTCGCTCCCCGTCGAGCATTGGACGATGTGGGCATAACCCGTTTCGCCCTGCCGGTTCTCTCCCGCGATTGCGCGCTGGCCGACGGGCTTCGCACAGAAGCCGGTTGCCCAGCGGAACAGCGGTAGCGGGCCTTTGGCCGGAGCTGTCGGGAAGGCGATGGGCGGTAGCTTCTGGGCGACCGCATATTGCTGGACGATCCCCTCTTTCCAGCGCGCGCGGCTCAACTGCCAGAAGCCGAGCGCGATCATCGTCGCGACGGCGGCGGTAACGACCAGGGTCGCGAAGACGGGGACGCGCTTCATTTCCCAGCGATTCGTCCCTCGCGGGCGCGGTGAATATATTCCTGGGTGATCAGCAGCGCCTTGGCCCACCGCAAGCCGAGCAACGTCAGGGCGATGCCGACCGGAATCCAGACGAGGTGCACCCACCAGGGCGGCGCGGCGGCCCCGTCCAGGACGAGGGCGCCGGCGACGAGGATCGCACCGATAATCAGGATCAGGAAGGCCGCCGGCCCGTCACCGACATTGAAGCTGGAATAATCGAGGTCGCAGGCTCGGCACTTGTCGGCGAACCGGACCCAGCCGGCGAACAGGGTTTTCGACTTGCAGCGGGGGCAGAGGCCCGAAAGCGCTCCCTGGACAGGCGAGACCTGGCGCACCCGCCGAGCCGCCTAACCGGCCATCGGCGCGCCCCAGCCGCCCCAGACGTAGATCGACACGAACAGGAATAGCCACACGACGTCGACGAAGTGCCAGTACCAGGCGGCGGCCTCGAACCCGAAATGGGCGCGTGGCGTGAAGTCGCCCTTGTTGGCGCGCGCCAGGCAGACGATCAGGAAGATGGTCCCGACGATCACGTGGAAGCCGTGGAAGCCGGTCGCCATGAAGAAAGTCGACCCGTAGATGCTGCCTTTGAAGGCGAACGGCGCATGAATGTATTCGTAGGCCTGCACGCCGGTAAAGGTCAGGCCGAGAAGGATCGTCAGCAGCAGGCCAAGCTTGAGCCCCTGGCGGTCGCCGTGGATCAGCGAATGGTGCGCCCACGTCACGGTCGTTCCCGAGCACAGCAGGATCAAGGTATTGAGGAGCGGAAAGCCGAACGGGTTCAGGACCTCGATCCCCTTCGGCGGCCATTGACCGCCCACCGCATCGACGGACGAGGGGAACAGGGCCGACGTGTAGAAAGCCCAGAACCAGGCGAGGAAGAACATGACTTCCGACGCGATGAACAGGATCATGCCGTAGCGCATGTGCAGCTGCACCACCGGCGTGTGATTGCCTTCGCGGCCCTCGCGGATGGCGTGCGCCCACCAGTTCCACATCGTCACCAGGACCATCGCGAAGCCTGCGAGCATCACCGGGACGCCGTACGGGTTCTCGTGGAACCACATCACCGCGCCGCCCGTCAGCGCCAGGGCCGAGAACGAGCCGATCAACGGCCAGGCGCTCGGCTCGACCAGGTGATAATCGTGGTTCTTCGTTGCCGCCATTACTCGCTTTCCCTCGATGGTCTTTGCAACGGCCCTAGCCCGCCGTCGCGCCGGTTTCCACTGGATAAAATGTGTAGCTCAGGGTGATTTCGGAGATGTCCTTGGTGTCCGGGTCCTGCTTCACCTTCGGGTCGACGAAGAAGACGACCGGCATGTCGACGCTCTGGCCGCCCTTCAGGGTCTGCTCGGTGAAGCAGAAGCATTCGATCTTCGAGAAATATTTTCCGACAGCAATGGGCGTGACATTGAACACCGCCTGGCCGGTGGTCGGCCTCGCGACGAGGTTCGTCGCCCGATAGAAGATCTTGGTCTGTGCACCGGGAACGACGCTGACCCGTTCCTGCTCCGGCTCGAACTTCCACGGGAGCGCCGCATTCGTATTGGCGTCGAACCGGACGCTGATCTTGCCCTCGGCGACGTCCGCTCCGGGTGCCACCTCGGCGCGCTGCGTTGTGCCGCCGTAACCGGTGACCTGGCAGAAGACGCGGTAAAGCGGCACGGAGGCGAAAGCGAGGCCGAGCATGACCAGGCCGACGATGGCCATGATGCCCGCGGTGCGGTTATTCCGGTTGGCCGACGCGGTCATTTGCCACCCGTCACTTTGGCGATCGTGATCAGGAACAGCAGGACGACGAACCCGCCAAGCAGCCACGCCGTGATCCGCGCCTGCGAACGCTGGCGGGCGCGAACGACCTCCTGCTCCGGCCTCGGCTCCTCCCCGACGATCCTGGTCATGCCAGCAACCATCGGTCGGCAACCAACGCTGCGAACAGAATGAAGAGGTAGAGAATCGAGAAGGCGAACAGCCGTTTTTCCGGCCCCATCATCTTGGGTTCCGTGGCGGCGTTCCTAGCGACACCGATGGCGAAGACGACGAAGACCAGGCCCAGGACTGCGGTGACGCAACCGTAGATCCAGCCGGTGAGACCGAGCGGCCATGGAGCGACCGCGGCGACGGCCATGACGATGCTGTAGGCCAGGATCTGCCGGCGGGTCGACGCATGGCCCGCGACGACGGGCATCATTGGCACGCTGGCTGCGGCATAATCGGAGCGGACGAACAACGACAGCGCCCAGAAATGCGGCGGAGTCCATAGGAAGATGATCGCAAAGAGGACCACGGGCAGGAGGTCGATGCGACCGGTCGCGGCAACCCAGCCGATCAGGGGCGGGAAGGCGCCTGCGGCTCCGCCGATGACGATGTTCTGCGCGGTCCGGCGTTTCAGCCACACCGTGTAGATGAGGACGTAAAAAAGGATCGACGAAGCAAGCAGGACCGCCGCGAGCCAGTTGGTCGCGAGCTCCATCAGGATGACCGAGAAGAAGCCCAGGCCGACGGCGAAATGCAGGGCCGTCTGGCGATCGAGCCTGCCCGACGGAATCGGGCGGTTGGCGGTGCGCTTCATCTTCGCGTCGAGATCGGCTTCGTACCACTGGTTGAGCGCGCCCGCCGCGCCCGCGCCCAGCGCGATGCAGAGGATCGCGGTGAAGCCGATGACGAACGGCGGCATCGCCGGCGCGGCGAGCAGGCCGCACAAAGCGGTGAACACGACAAGGCTCATCACACGCGGCTTGGTCAGCGCGTAAAGATCGCGCCAGTCGGCGGGGAGCGCGGCTGGTTTCGTCATCTGCATGGTGGACACGATAAGGGGCCTATAAGCAGTTGGTCCGGAGAGGGAAAGCCTCTGCTATGGAGAGGACATGCTGACCCGAATCGCCTTGCTCCTCGCGGCCTTCTCCGCACCCGCCTTCGCCCAGGCCACATCGGTCGATCTCGCTCCTCCGCCGATCCGTACCGACTATGTCCCGGTCGCTATCGACACCAGCCTCGGTCGAATCGTCGTGGCCCTCGACCGGTTGCATGCGCCGCTCACGACGGAGAATTTTCTTCGCTATGTCGACAGCCACAAGTTCGACGGCGAAAGCTTCTACCGCGCCATGCCTTATGGCGACGGGGGCCTAATCCAGGGAGGGATCACCAGCGATGCGCGCAAGCTGAACCCGCCGGTCGCGTTCGAATCGTCGGAAAAGACCGGCATCCAGAACAAGGCCGGGTCGATCGCAATGGCGGCGCTTGCGCCGGGCAAGGCCCAGGCGGATTTCTTCATCGAGACGATCGATATCCCGGCTTTCGACGGATCGAACGGCTTTGCCGCCTTTGGCCAAGTGATCGAAGGCATGGACGTCGTGAAGGCGATCCTCGCCGCGCCCGTCTCGCCGACCAAGGGCGAGGGGCCCATGAAAGGCCAGATGCTGGACCCGCCGGTAAAGATCCTGAAGGTCGAGCGGGTGAAATAATGGCTTCGTTCTAATCCGCGCTGTGGCTTCGCTTGCCGCGGCGGATCCCGTTCTTCGAATTCACATTGGCCGAGCCGTTCGCACGCTCGTGGCAAAGGTCGGCCAAATCGTCGTGAATCGCCTCGCTTTGCGGCGTTGAAGCGCTCCGGGCGCGGCTGCGCTCCTCAGTTCCGCGGCGCGAGTAATATTGCTTGTCCGTCTCCTTCATCGGCAACGCTCCGGATGACCATCACCGCGGCGCAAAATTCGAAACGCCGGGGATTGTTCCGCGCGAGTTTTCGTGACCGGAAAAGCGCGCCTTGGCGAAGGCTGGGCAAGGCGGAATCGCGTCAGGCTGCCGCCTTTCGACGGCGAGCGGCCTTGTCGCGATACATGTCCCTATCGGCCGCTTCGAGCAAATCGGACGCGCGCGAGGTCGCGTCGCTGAAGAACCCGACTCCGATGCTTGCGCCGGGTTGAACCGGCCGGCCGTCGATCGCGAGTGGCCGGGCGATCGACTGCTGAAGCTGGTCGATCGTGGCGCGCGCCTGGTCCTCGAGAGCCGATGGGCCGCGCAGGATCAGCGCAAACTCGTCTCCGCCAAGGCGCGCGGCATCTTCGGCGACCGTTGCAAAGGCGCGAATCCGATCCGCCACTGCGATGAGGAGCCGGTCGCCCGCACCGTGGCCGAGCGTGTCGTTGACCTGCTTGAACTTGTCCAGGTCGATAAGCAGCACCGCGCACGGCAACCCTTCGCGTCGCGAACGGGCGAGCGCCGAGACCAGCCGGTCGTTGAACGGGCGTCGGTTGGAAAGGCCAGTCATCGGATCGAGGTAGGCGGTATGCTCCAGCACTTGCCGGACGCGGCGATCCGTGACCGCCGCGCGTCCATTCAGCCATGCAATCGCGGCAAGAAGGAACGAGAATATGCCGCTGATCGCCAGCAGCTCCTTGAACTCGATCTCCTGGCGCTTGCCGGCTCCGGAAACCCGCTCGAAGACCGAGAGCAGATCGAATTCCGCTGCGAAGACCAGGGATAAAAGGAAAGCGAGCAGGACGATGGTCAGGACGGCAGTGCGGGAGCCGATGATGAGCTGCGACATTCTGGCCTCTTCTGGACTGGAGGCGCGCAAGTAGAAGGGGAAGGCTCTTGCAAAGGTAAACGAATGCGCCGGACTGGCAGGAATCCAGCTTCAATACGAAAAAGGCCCGCCCCGCGCGGTGCGGAACGGGCCTTGCGTCGATGCGCGGAGCGCTAGTCGATCTTCGGCAGGGTCTCGAACTGGTGGAATGGCGGCGGGCTCGGCAGGGTCCACTCGAGCGTCGTCGCGCCTTCGCCCCAGTAATTTCCCGTCGCCTTCGGCCCATTGAGCAGCGAGTAGATCAGGTTGACGAAGAAGATGACCATCGCGCCCGCAGTGACCATGTAGCCGACCGACGACCACCAATTCCATTCGGCGAACGCCGGGGTGTAGTCGGGGATACGGCGAGGCATTCCGTCGAGGCCGAGGAAGTGCTGCGGGAAAAAGATCATGTTCACGCCGACGAACATCAGGAAGAAGTGAGCCTTCCCGAGGAACTCGTTGTACATTCGCCCGCTCATCTTGCCGAACCAGTAATAGAAGCCCGCGAACAGTGAGAACACCGCCCCGAGGCTGAGCACGTAGTGGAAGTGGGCCACCACGTAGTAGGTGTCAGTCATGTACGTATCGACGCCGCCGTTGGCGAGCACGACGCCCGTCACGCCGCCGATCGTGAACAGGAAGATGAAGCCGATCGCGAACAGCATCGGCGTCTCGAAGGTCAGGCTTCCGCCCCACATCGTCGCGATCCAGCTGAAGATCTTCACGCCGGTCGGGACCGCGATGATCATGGTCGCCGCGGTGAAATACATCTTCGTGTCGAGGCTCATTCCGGTGACGAACATGTGGTGCGCCCAGACGACGAAACCGACCACACCGATCGCGACCATTGCGTAGGCCATGCCGAGGTACCCGAAGACGGGCTTGCGGCTGAACGTTGCAACAACCTGGCTGATCATCCCGAAGCCGGG
>Ga0207678_10007029_pt1 | contig 9995 bp, 8 predicted proteins | sample KBSC63metaG_FD_184319 | JGI IMG/M metagenome (GOLD analysis project Ga0207678, IMG submission 184319) | Corn rhizosphere microbial communities from Kellogg Biological Station, Michigan, USA - KBS C6-3 metaG (SPAdes) (version 2) | ecosystem: Host-associated > Plants > Roots > Rhizosphere > Soil ...
TCCGGCGTCCGCTCGATCGGCTCCACCGGAGCGCCGCTGTCGGAGGACGGCTTCCGCTGGATCGGCGACGCCGTGGGCGCGCAGATCCAGATCGGCTCGATGTCCGGCGGCACCGACGTGTGCACCGGGTTCGTCGGGTCGGCGCCGAACGTGCCGGTGTGGATGGGCGAGATCTCGTGCGCGTCGCTCGGCGTGCGGGTGGTGGCCTACGACGAGGAAGGCAAGGAGCTCGTCGACGAGGTCGGCGAGCTGGTGATCACCAACCCGATGCCGTCGATGCCGGTGATGTTCTGGAACGACCCGGACGGCAGCCGCCTGCGCGAGGCCTACTTCGAGGACTTCCCGGGCGTGTGGCGGCACGGCGACTGGGTGCGCGTCACCCCGCGCGGCTCCTACGTCATCTACGGGCGCAGCGACTCCACCCTCAACCGCGGCGGCGTCCGCATGGGCACGGCCGACTTCTACGCGGTGGTCGAGGGCTTCGACGAGGTCGCCGACTCGCTGGTGATCGACACCACCGAGCTGGGCGCGCGCGACGAGGGTGCGCTGCTGTGCTTCCTGGTGCTGGCCGACGGGGCTGCGTTGGCGGACGTGGAGCCGGGGCTGCGGAAGGCGCTGCGCTCGGAGTTGTCGCCGCGGCACGTGCCGGACCGGTTCGTGGTGGTCGAAGCCATCCCGCGCACGCTGAACGGCAAGAAGTGCGAGGTGCCCGTCAAGAAGATCCTGGCGGGCGTGGCGCCGGAGAAGGCGGTGAGCCGCGGGGCCCTGCTCAACCCCGAGGCCCTCGGCCCCTTCCTCGACCTCGCGGCCCGGGGGGTGTGAGAAGGGCTGGACGGCCCTGTGTAGTCTTGTGGTCGCTGGAGGCTCCGAGCCCCCGGGAGGCTTCGCCTAGTCTGGTCTATGGCGCCGCACTGCTAATGCGGTTTGGGGTTACCCCCCATCCCGGGTTCAAATCCCGGAGCCTCCGCGCCGCCCGGCCAGCCAGGCCGAGCCACAACTGAAGATCACTGCGCCCGTAGCTCAACGGATAGAGCATCTGACTACGGATCAGAAGGTTAGGGGTTCGAATCCCTTCGGGCGCGCACAGTTCGGCCCACGGAAACGGGTGACTCGAAGTTCGAGTTACCCGACCGGCGCGGTTGGCGTGCTGGCCATGACCACACGGAAGCGCGAGACCGCCGACGTGACGGGCATCCGTCAGCGGGGCGAGCGGTTCCAGGTGCGAATCTTCGGCGGCATCGACCCGCCACTGGCAAGCAGCTGATCCTCACCGGCTCGGCCGCGCTGAAGCCGACGCGATCGGGTTGCGCGACGGCTTCCGCAGCCAGGTCGAAGACCACACCGCGGTACGGACCAACTTCCCGTTGCAGAGTGTTGCCGGCCGAGTGGCCAGCTCGTCAGGTCGAGCCGACCACCCGCGCCAGCTACGCCCTTGCTGATCGACAAGTTCATCCTGCCCGCGCTGGCCATGCTCGGCCCGCGCCCGTACGAGCGGCGTACTCGGAGCTGCGGACCTGTCGTCGCCACCGCGCCGGGAAGCCGTTCATCGAACACCGCACGCCGCGGCGGCACGAGCGCGACGACCGCTGTGCCGTCCACTAGTCGCGTCGTCCATCCGCCAGTGCCACGCGGTGCTCAGCAGCGCGTACGCAGCGGCGGTGCGGTGGTGGCTGGGGGTCAGACGGCGGCGTCGAGGCCGCGCTCCTTGAGCAGCTCGCGCTGGTTGGGGTTGATCGACGGGCGGAACGGCACCTCGACCACCGTGGCGTCGACGGGCACGCCGGGCGTGTCGGAGAAGCGGTCGGGCAGGCTGACCGCCAGCTTGGTGTCGACCGCCGACAGGTCGACGGGCACCCAGCCGAGGGCGATGTTGGTCTCGAGCTCGGGGGACCACCACGGCGAGGTCAGGTAGCCGACCGGCTCGCCGTCCGCCGCAGCGCGGATGAGCCAGAAATCGGGCGCGTACTCGTCGATGGGCTTGCCGCCGACCCGCAGCCCCACCATCTTCATGCGGAACGGCGGCTGACCCGCGTCGATCTGGTCACGGGCTTTCTCCAGCGCGGCCTTGCCGATGTAGTCGGCCTCCTTCTTGCGCGGCACCTGGTAGGCCAGGTTGACCTGGAACGGCAGGGTCTCCGCGTCCATGTCCTGGCCCCAGGACAGGATGCCCGCGGCGACGCGGCGGTGGTGGGCGGGCGCGATCACCTTGAGCTGGTGGGGCTTGCCTGCTTCGAGGACGGCGTTCCACATGTCCTCGGCGTGCAGGGTGGCGTCGCGCAGGTAGATCTCGTAGCCCTTCTCACCGGTGAACCCGGTCTGGGAAATGATCACCGGGTGGCCCGCCACGGTGGCTTCCATCAGCCCGTAGGAAGGCAGGTCGGCCAGTTCGGGTCCGACCAGGTCGACGAGCAGGTCGACCGACTTGGGGCCCTGGATCTGGACGGGAGCGACGTCGATCTCGGCGATCTGCACGTCGAACCGCTTGCCGACGTTCACCCCTTGCAGCCACAACCACAGGTCGGAGTCGGACAGGCTGAACCAGAACTCGTCCTCGGCGACCCGCAGCAGGACGGGGTCGTTGAGGATGCCGCCCGCTTCGTTGCAGAGGATCACGTAGCGGGCGCGCATGACCGGGATCTTGGTGGCGTCGCGGGTGATCACGAAGTTGACGAAGGCCTCGGCATCGGGGCCCTTGACCTGGATCTGCCGTTCGACCGCGACGTTCCACAGGGTGACGTGGTTGACCAGGGCGTCGTACTCGGCGTACGTGCCGCCGTCCTCGGGGCGGACGTAGCCGCGCGGATGGTAGACGCGGTTGTACACCTCGGCCCGCCAGCAGCCCGCGTCCATGGACAGGTGCCAGTACGGCGACTTGCGGATGCGCGTAGAGATCAGCAGCTCGACCGCGGTCGGGCCGGACTGGCGCAGGTTGATCGGCACCTTGCGGTCGGACTGGTCGACCGAGGCGTGGTTGGGATGCGGGGAAACAGTGGCGTCGTTCGACATCGCGGCGGCTCCATCACTCGTGGATCGGCAGGCTCACGCGGCAGACGGTCTCCTGACTTCCGGATCGACGCCGCCCCCCGCCTTCCCAGAACGCAGGTTCCAGTGGCGTTGTGGAGGGCGGTTCCCCGGTCACAGTGGCGAGGACCGCGCCGGATTCACACCGGCTTCCCGTAGCTCTGTCGCGTGGGTCGGACGCTACGCCTGTTCCACGACGCGTACCAAGAGTTCCACAGTATGGAAACGATCCATCCTCTTATTCCGCCTCCCCAGAGCGATGACTGGCTGTCCGACCGCTGCGGGTGACCCGAAGTTCGGGTCACCCGTTCGCCCTCCTCGGCCCTGTTCACCTGTTGTTCGCCTGGAGTTCGTACTGTGCGGCCGTCGCCGGCACCCAAGGACGGGCTGATGGACATCGCGCTGGTCGTTCTGGTCGTGGTCGTCCTGACCGCGCTGGCCTTCGACTTCACCAACGGCTTCCACGACACGGCCAACGCCGTGGCCACCACGATCGCGACCGGCGCGCTACGGCCCCGCACCGCGGTCCTGCTCGCGGGCGTCCTCAACCTGGTCGGCGCGTTCCTGTCGGTCCAGGTCGCCAAGACGATCTCCAGCGGGTTGGTGGACGAAACCAAGATCACGCCAGCGGTGATCTTCGCGGGGCTGGTGGGTGCGATCTTGTGGAACCTGCTGACGTGGCTGCTGGGGCTGCCCTCGAGCTCGTCGCACGCCCTCATCGGCGGTCTGATCGGTGCGACGTTGGTGGCGGCGGGGCCCGACGCGGTCAAGTTCGCGGGCATCGTCGGCAAGGTGCTGCTGCCCGCGGTGCTGTCCCCGATCGTCGCCGGGCTCGTCGCGCTGATCGCGACCCGCCTCGCCTACCGGATCACGGCGCACGGGGTGGCAGGCACGGTCAACCGGGGCTTCCGGCTCGGCCAGGTCGTGTCCTCGTCCATGGTCGCGCTCGCGCACGGCACCAATGACGCGCAGAAGACGATGGGCGTCATCACCCTGGCGTTGATCACCGCGGGCGCGCTGCCGCCGAGCGCCGGGCCGCCGTTCTGGGTCATCGTCTCGGCCGGGTTGGCGATCGGGCTGGGTACCTACGCGGGTGGGTGGCGGATCATCCACACCCTCGGTCGACGCGTGAGCGAGATCCAGACGGCGCAGGGCTTCACGTCCGGGACGAGCACCGCCGCGGTGATCCTCACCTCGTCGCACCTCGGCTTCCCGCTGTCGACCACGCAGGTCGCCACGGGCGCGGTGGTGGGCGCCGGCGCGGGCCGCGGGGCCGCGTCGGTGCGCTGGGGACTGGCCGGTCAGGTGGCGGTCGGGTGGCTGCTCACGCTGCCGGCGGCGGCGCTGGTCGGCGCCCTCGCGGCCTGGGCGGCGATCACCGGTCCCGTCGGTATGATCATCGTGGCCGTCGTGCTGGTCGGCATCTCCGGCGGGATCTACGCGGTCTCGCGACGACGCCCGGTCACCCCGGACAACGTCAACGAGACGCCCGCGGCGCCGCCGCCCGCGAACCTCGTGGCGTGAGCGGGCGATCGGACACGCATCGCAGGATTCGGGACCTATCCGGGCGCATATACCCCCAGTGGGTATGACGCGTAGCACGCTGCCGCCATGACAACACCGACTTCGCTCGCCCGCGTCCAGAACTTCGCGATCTCACTCGACGGTTTCGGCACGGGCGAGGGCCAGAGCGCCGACGCGCATTTCGGCCACGCCGGGGACCGGCTGCACGAGTGGATGTTCGCCACCCGCTCGTGGCAGCCCGGCGGCAGCGGCGGCGTCGACGACGCCTTCCTGCAGTTGTTCGACGCGGGGATCGGCGCCGAGATCATGGGCGCCGGGAAGTTCGGCCACCCCGGGTGGCACGAGGACCCGGACTGGAAGGGCGCGTGGGGTCCCAACCCGCCCTTCCACACGCCGGTCTTCGTGCTCACCCACCACACGCGTCCGTCGATCGAGATGGAGGGTGGCACGACGTTCCACTTCCTCGACGCGTCGCCCGCCGAGGCGCTCCGGACGGCCCGGGAGGCCGCGGACGGCAAGGACGTCCGCATCGGCGGCGGTCCCACCGTGATCCGCGAGTTCCTCGCCGCCGGGCTCATCGACCACATGCACGCGGTGGTGGTCCCGATCCTGCTCGGGCGGGGCGTGCGGCTCTGGGACGGGCTGGAGGGCCTCGAGCAGGACTACCGGGTGGAGGCGACGTCCTCGTCCAGCGGCGTCACGCATGTGACGTTCACCCGGGCTGCCTGATACCGAGGCTCCAGGTCGACGGCGGCCCGGAAGCCTGCGAGGTAGGCCGAGGCGACCTCGGCGATCACGTCGTCGGACGGCACGTACAGGGGGTGGTGGAGCCCGGGCGCGCCCGGGGTGCCGTCGTCAGTGCCCACGAAGAGCATGAGCGTGGGCATGGCCGCGCTGTAGAAGGCGAAGTCGTCCGCGCCGCACGACCGGAACTCCGCGGGCAGGAGCCCGCCCGGCAGCCGGGCGGCGGCGGCCCGGCTGAGCGCCGGGTCGTTGACCAGCATGGGGTTCACCTCGATGACGTCCATCTGGCCCGTGCACCCGAAGGACGCGGCGACGTGGGTGACCGTCCGGTGGGCGGCCTCGTGCAGGAGGACGCGGTCGTTGGGGTCCAGCGCGCGCAGGCTGGCCCGCGCCGTCGCGACCTCCGGGATGATGTTGGGCGCGGTACCCGCGTGCACCTCGCCGACGGTGAGGACCGCCGCCGCCATCGGGTCCACCCGCCGGGAGACCAAGGTGTGCAGCGCCGTCACGACGTGGGCCATGGCGAGCACGGGGTCGTCGGTCCGGTGGGGGTAGCCGCCGTGCCCGCCCCGGCCCGTCACGCTGATGTCCAGGACGTCGCTGGACGCGTTCACCGGTCCCGGGCTGACGCCGACGAGCCCCCGCGACAGCTGCGGCTGGACGTGCACCCCGATCGCCGCGAACGGTTGGTGCGCGGCGAACGCCGGGTCCTCGACGACGTCGGCGGCGCCGCTCGGCTCCTGCTCCTCGCGGGGCTGCAGCACGACGAGCATGCCGCAGGGCAGCTCGACGTCGCGCGCCGCGCGAGCGATGGCCATCACCGCGGCGCAGTGCACGTCGTGGCCGCAGGCGTGCATAACGTCCGAGGTGGACGCCCAGCTCAGCCTGCTCTGCTCCGTCAACGGGAGGGCGTCGAGCTCGGCGCGCAGCATCACGGAAGGGCCCGTCGCCGGGCCGATCCGCAGCAGCCGCCCGGTGCCCGCCACCCGTTCGGTGGGCACGCCGATCGCCGCCGCGACGGCCGCGGCCGTGTCGTCCTCGTCGCCCGACAGGCGCGGCTCCGCGTGCAGTCGGTGCCGCAGCTCCACCGCCGCGGGCAGTTCGTCGGCCACCAATCGCGCGAGGTCGTCCATCAGGGCTTTCTACAGCGTCGGCTACAGGGCCGGCCGCAGGTGGGTGGCCGCCCAGCCGACCAGGCTGCTCGGGGTGGTCGTCAGCGCGGAGCGCGGCTGCTCCGGCGTGAACCCGGCGCTCATGCCGATGATCCCCTCGATCACCACCTCGCTCAGGCCCGCGGCGCGCTGCTCGTCGGCGGTGATCTGCCGCGCCTCGATCGTCCGGCCGGTGGCGGTCGAGAGGGCCGCGGCGGCGTCGGTCCAGGTCAGGTCGGCGGGGCCGTGCACGGCCTGCACCTGCCTGCCGGACCGGTCGGTGGCGAGCAGGCGGCCGGTGGCCACCGCGGCGATGTCGCGCGGGTCGACCCACGGCATCGGCTCGTCCAGCGGCCGGATCGTGGTCAGGCGCCCGGCGCGCAGCAGAACGCGGGGACGGACGCCCGCCTGGCACAGCATCCGCACGACGTGCGAGCCGACGTGGCCGGTGGGGGTGGTGACGGCGATCGTCATGGATCGGCCTACCCGCACCGGCGCGGGCCTAGTCTCGACGGGGTGCGCATCGCGTCGCTGCTGCCCGCCGCCACCGAGATCGTGGTGGCGCTGGGCCTGGCCGAGCGCCTCGTCGCGGTCACGTTCGAGTGCTCGCAGCGTGGGCGGTGCCCGGTCGTCGTCGACACCGCGCTGCCCGCCGACCTCGCGCCCGCCGAGATCGACGCGTGGGTGCGCGACCGGGCCGCCCGCGGGCTGCCGCTCTACGAGCTCGACCGCGCGGCCCTCGCCGCCGCGGCCCCCGACCTCGTGCTCACCCAGGACCTGTGTCGCGTGTGCGCGCTGCCCGCGGCGACGGTGGCCGAGGCGTGCCGGGTGATCGGCATCGACGCCGAGGTGCTGTCGGTCGACCCGCACAGCCTCGACGACGTGCTGCATTCGGTGGACGCGATCGGGCGGGCCGCGGGCGCTGCGGCCGTCGCCGCCGAGCTGACCGCGAGCCTGCGCGCCCGCCTCGCCGCCGTCGAACGCGCGGTGGCGGGACGGCCGCGGCCCCGCGTGCTCGTGCTGGAGTGGACCGACCCGCCCTACCTCGCCGGGCACTGGGTGCCCGAGCTCGTGCAGCGCGCGGGCGGACACCCCGTGGCGGCCGCGCCGGGGGAGCGCAGCGTCGCGGCGGAGTGGGCCGACCTGCCCGCCGCCGACGTCGTCGTGGTGGCGCCCTGCGGCCAGGGGCTCGCCGACGCGGTGGTGCAGTGCAGCACCGTCGCCGCACGGCTGCCCGGGGTGCCGCTCGTGGCGATCGACTCGGCGGGCTACGTGGTGCAGGCGGGCCCCGCGCTGGTCGACGGGGTCGAGGCGCTGGCGTGGGCGCTCCACCCCGACGCCATGCCGCCCCCACCGTCCGGCCGAATCGCCGCTCGGCCCCGGTGACCCGTATGCACGTTGTGCACGACAAAGTGGGCCACTATCTTCGTCTGCCGGAAGTCGGTCGCAGCGACGGGAGGCTCCATGACGAGCACGCAGGACCAGACCGCGATGGCCAAGGACCTGTGCGACGCGGTCGGGCCCGTCCTCGGCTCCTACCCCGGCAACCGGGTCACCCACACCAAGGGCGTGAACCTCACCGGCACGTTCACGGCGACGCCGCGCGCCCGTGAGCTCACGCGGGCGGCGCACATGCAGGGCGACCCGATCCGCGTGCTCGTCCGCTTCTCCAACGGCAACCCGAACCCGCGGTGCCCCGACGCGGCCCAGGACGACCCGCGCGGCATGGCCGTGAAGTTCCACCTGCCCGACGGCTCCAAGACCGACATCGCCTGCCAGAACTGGCCGGTGTTCCCGGCGGGCACCCCGGAGGGCTTCCTCGCCCTGCTGCGGGCACAGGGCGAAGGGGCGGAGGCCACCGAGGCGTTCCTCGCCGACCACCCGGACATCGCCGAGGCCGCCGGGAAGATCGCGGCCGCGGGCGACCCGCCGCGCAGCTGGGCCACGATGGCGTTCAACTCGCTCAACGCCTACCGCCTCGTCAACGCCGCGGGCGAAGGCCAGTACGTGCGGTGGCGGCTGGCGCCCGAGGCGGGCGAGCACAGCCTGCCCGTCGAGGAGCGGGCCACGGCCGACAACGACTACCTGATGACCGGGGTCTTCGGCGAGCTCCCGGTGCGCTACCGGCTGCTCGCCCAGCTCGCGCACGCCGACGACCAGACCACCGACGCCAGCAAGGCGTGGCCCGACGACCGGGAATGGGTCGACATGGGCCTGGTCGAGGTCACCGGCCCGGACACGGAGCGCGAGCGCGACGGCGACATCCTCGTCAACGACCCCACGCGGGTGACCGACGGGATCGAGCTCTCCGACGACCCGATCCTGCACATCCGCACCCACGTCTACGGCGAGTCGGTGCGTCGGCGGTCCGGTGTGGAGCGTCCGTCGTCCGTAACGGGGTAGCCGCCGATCGGCGCTGTTTCGGCCGGTGCGTTGGTGCCATCCTGTCCCTCCTCGCGTCGATGAGGTGGCGCAGATGCCTCGACTCCGGTGGTTCCGCGTCCTCGCGGCCGTCGCCCTCTTGATCGTCACCGGGTGCAGCGCGTCCGCCCCGCCGCCGGGTCCGCCGGAGCCGAGCGCGGTCGCGCTCTACACGCTCGCGGAGTCCAACCGGGGGAAGCTGACGGACATCAACCACGGGAAGCCGACCGACATCGGCTGGCACGCGGCGAGCGGCACCTTCCTCGTCGCGACCTACAACGACGGCACGATCTACCGGGGGCGGCTCGCCGATCCCGACGTGCCGGTGTACATGACCGGCAAGCTGGGGGAGACGGTCTCCGGGATCGCCGTGGCGGGCGACCTGCTCTACGCGGCCGGATCGATCTCCGGGCAGATCCGCGTGTACGACCTGGTCACGAAAACGCAGGTGGGTCGCTTCGAGACCGGATCGGGTGGGAAGGTCCTCGACCTCGTGGTGACGGGCTCCGGCGACGTCTGGGCCACCGACCGGACCCGCCCCGTGCTCTGGCACCTCACCGCGCAGCAGGTCGCCGAGGGCAGCGGAAGCCCGACCGCGCTGCCGGTCACCCCGGAGATCGCGTTCACCCCGTCGCCCCACAACCTCACCGGCATCGTCGCGGTGTCCGACCGGCGGCTCCTGGTCGTCAACGAAAGTGACGGCGCCCTCTACCGCATCGACCTCGACCCGCGGGCGCCCCGCGGCCGCACGATCACCCGGGTCGAGGGCGCGACCGTCCGCCAAGGCGAGGGGATGACGCTCGACGGGCACCGGCTCGTCCTCGCCGACTTCCACGGCCTGTCGATCGTGGACCTCAGCGACGACGCCGGGCGGGCGATCGCAGTGACCAAGGTCCGCGATCCGGCGTTCAACGGCGCGCTGTCGGTGGCCCGCGTCGCCGACCGCTACGTCGCCGTCAACTCGTCCACGGGCGACGGCCAGCCGTACGTCCTCGTGAGCGTGCCCGTCGCCCGATAGGGCGTGTCCCGTGGATCACGGCCGCGTTCTTCGCGCCCAGATGGCCCCCCGGCTGCGTTGTCGGGCGACTCGAGTACAGCCCGGTACGAGAGTCGCCCTCCGCCTTGCCGGGAGCC
>Ga0207678_10007030_pt1 | contig 9993 bp, 9 predicted proteins | sample KBSC63metaG_FD_184319 | JGI IMG/M metagenome (GOLD analysis project Ga0207678, IMG submission 184319) | Corn rhizosphere microbial communities from Kellogg Biological Station, Michigan, USA - KBS C6-3 metaG (SPAdes) (version 2) | ecosystem: Host-associated > Plants > Roots > Rhizosphere > Soil ...
GGCCGATCACGTCGGCCTTGTTGAAGTTGTCGCCGACCAGGCCGAGGCGTCGCTCGGAATGGAAATGGGCGCCGTCAAAGGTGACGATGCCGGCGGCCTCCTGGCCGCGATGCTGCAGGGCGTGCAGCCCCAGCGCCGTCAGCGCTGCCGCGTCGTCGTGCCCCAGGACCCCGAAGACGCCGCACTCCTCCCGCAGCCGATCATCGCCGCATCGGCCCCCCAGGGGCGAAAGCCCGAACGGGTCCGGCGAAGCGTCGCGTCGGAGGGGAACCATGCTGCGGCCTCCGGAGCGCGAACCTGCCAGACTCACCCCGCCATCGCGCTTTGGCACCCCGCATATAGGGCAAGTGTCCGCCGTTTGCTACCAGGCTTACGCGGGTGCGACCCCGCTAGCCTGAGGAAATCCCCTTCGGAACGAAGCGGTCCAGCACCCCGAACAGGGTGCTCCCGGTGCTCTTGATCATGTTCTTGGAGCGGGCGTCCTCGATCCAGCCGGGCAGCTCGCCCGGCTGGCAGCCCTGCGCGATGGCCCGGGTGGCGCCGTCCTTGCAGACGAACGACACGGCGAACATGTACGGGATCACCACCAGGATGAACCCCCGGACCACGCCGAAGCCCAGGCCCAGGATGCGGTCGATGGGGCCGATGCGGCTGTCGAGCACCGTGTCGGAGATATGCGACGTGATGAGGTGAACGATGATCAGAACAATCAGGAAGATGGCGCTGCCGATGATGATGCGGGCGATGATCAGGTGCACCTGCTGCGGCGGATTGGCGAGCTGCTTGGCCAACTCCTCCGCGAAGCCCTGCTGGTAGAAGATGACGTAGAAGGCGGCGACGGCTGCCGCGACCCAGGAGAGGATCGACAGCACCTCGCGCGTGAAGCCTCGGTACATGGCGACCAGCCCCGAGATGGCCACTACGGCCACCAGCGCGGCATCGAGATAGGAAATTCCTGCGATCATGATATGAGCGCCTCAACTCGGCGGCGGACGAGGCACGGCCTACGGTTTGGCCCACGGTCCGGCCATTCGGCCTCGGACGGTCCCTCGGCCGCCCGCCGCTCCGCGACGCTGCCGCGAGAACGCAACCCCGGCGATCCCTCACCCACCATTCTTACAACCCCAGCGCGTCGGCCAGGCCTTTGATGTGGGCGAGGCGGGACAGCTCCAGCTTGGAAGCTGCCTCGTCCACATCGCCGGCGGCCGGCATGACCGCGCGCTTGAACCCCAATTTGCGGGCCTCTTTGAGGCGCGACATCGTGTGACCGGCCGGTCGGAGCGCTCCCGAGAGGCTGATCTCCCCGAAGTAGACGTCATGGGAGCCGAGCGCAAGGTTGGAAATGGAGGAGAGCAGCGCCGCCGCAGCGGCGAGGTCGGCCGCGGGCTCGGTGATGCGCAGGCCGCCGGCGACATTGAGGTAGACGTCGTGTTGCGCGAAGCTCACGCCACAGCGCGCGTCGAGCACGGCGAGCAGCATGGCGAGCCGGTTGGAGTCCCAGCCCACGACGGCGCGCCGCGGCGTGCCGAGCCCCGAGGGCACAACCAGGGCCTGCAATTCGACCAGGATCGGTCGCGTGCCTTCCATGCCGGCGAACACGGCGGAGCCCGGCGTGGAGGCCAGCCGCTCGCCGATGAACAGCTCCGACGGGTTGGCGACCTCGCGCAGGCCGCCGGCCGCCATCTCGAACACCCCGATCTCGTCGGTGGCGCCGAAGCGGTTCTTGTTGGCGCGCAGGATGCGGAAGGCGTGGCCGCGGTCGCCCTCGAAGTAGAGCACGGTGTCGACCATGTGCTCGATCACCTTCGGACCGGCGATCTGGCCGTCCTTGGTGACATGGCCCACCAGCAGGAGCGCGGCGCCGCGTGCCTTGGCGAAGCGCACCAGCGCCTGCGTGGCCGCGCGCACCTGGCTGACCGTGCCGGCCGCGGCCTCGATCTCCTCGGCCCACAGCGTCTGGATCGAGTCGATGATGACGAGGTGCGGCGCGCCGCCCTCGCCGAGCGTGCTGAGGATGCTGGACAGGCTGGTCTCGCTGGCCAGCGCCACCGGCGCCCGCGCCAGGTCGAGCCGCTCGGCGCGCAGGCGCACCTGGCTCACCGCCTCCTCGCCCGTGAAGTAGACCGCGCGCCGGCCGGACAGCGCGAACGCCGCCGCCACCTGCAGGAGCAGCGTGGACTTGCCGATGCCGGGCTCGCCGCCGATCAGCAGCGCCGATCCCGGCACGATGCCGCCGCCAGTGACGCGGTCCAGCTCGGCAAGGCCCGTCGCCATGCGCTCGAACCGCTCCGCCGGGGCCTCGGCGAGGTTCTGGAGGGAGACCGTACGCCCTTTGGACGGCCTGGCGCCGCCGGGTCCAGGCGGGGCAACGTCCACCTCCTCGACCAGCGTGTTCCACTCGCCGCAGCCGGCGCACTTGCCGACCCAGCGCGGAGAAACCGCGCCGCAGCTCTGGCACACGTACTGCGCGCGCGCTGCTTTGGCCATGGCTGTCAGGCTCCCTCAACCGGGGTCAGACCCTGCGGGTCTGACCCACTTTCTGACACCCGTCATCCCGGAAGCCGAGCCACAGGCGAGGCTATCCGGGACCTCATCAAGCGAGTCGTAACCCTCACGAGGTCCCGGATCGAAGCGCTGCTCGCCTGCGGCGCGCATCGCTCCGTCCGGGATGACGGGTGGAATTCATGCTCCCTCGTAGACGCGCAGGACCCTCGGACCCAAGCGCGACAGCAGCTCGTAGCCGATAGTGCCGGCCCGGTCGGTCAGGTCATCGACGGTGACACGCTGGCCCATCACCTCCACCCAGCCGCCCCGCCGCGTCAGCTCCTCGGGCACGTCGGTCACGTCGACGTTGATGAAGTCCATGGAGACACGCCCCACGATCGGCACCGGATAGTCGCCGATGTAGCCGACGGGGCCGGCCTTGCCGGTGGCGACGCTGAGGGCGCGCAGGAAGCCGTCGGCGTAGCCGCAGGCGATGGTGGCGATGCGCGAGGGCCGCTGCACGCTGTAGATGGCGCCGTAGCCGATGGTCTCGCCCGGTGCCACGTCCTTCACCTGCAGGATGCGGGCGGTGAGCCGCACCACGGACCGCATCGGGTTGGGCTTGTCCTCGTGCGCGCGCCCGCCGTAGAGAGCGATGCCGGGGCGCACCACGTCGAAGTGATAGGCGTGTCCGAGAAAGGTGCCGCCCGAGTTGGAGAGGCTTGCCGGTGCAGGCGGCAGCAGGGCGCGCAACGCGTTGAACCGCTGGCGCTGGCGCTCGTTCATGGGGTTGGCCGGCTCGTCGGCGCAGGCGAGGTGGCTCATGACGAGCGTCACGTCGATGGTGGCCAGCAGATCCGGCTCCGCCACCAGTCGATACAACTCGGCCTCGGGTATGCCCAGCCGATTCATGCCGGTGTCGATGTGGAGGGCAGCGGGGAGGCGGCGCCCGCGCGTGCGGCTGTAGGCCGCCCACTCGCGCACCTCGGCGAGGCTCGACAGGACGGGTCTCAGATCGAAGCCCGCGTAGTGCGCCTCGGCGCCCGGCAGGAGGCCGTCGAGGATGTAGACGGTGGCGCCCGGCTGCACCTCGCGCGCCGTGCGGCCCTCGTCGATGGTGGCGACGAAGAAGACCTTGCAGCCCTCGTTGGTGAGGGCGCGGGCGATGGGCGCGAGGCCCAGCCCGTAGGCGTCGGCCTTGAGGACGCCGGCGCACTCGGCGCGCCCCGACACCTCGTTGAGGCGGGCCCAGTTGGCGCGCAGCGCCGCGAGATCGACGGTGAGGACAGCGCGCGCAGACAGCGGGATCGGGGCCCTGATCTGGGCATTGGCCCGAGGCGGGTCCGTGGTCGCTGTCCGTTCCCTCAATGCGTCCTCGCGGGCATGTAGGTGTCCTGCGCCAGGTCGGAAAAGCGCGTGTAGCGGCCGTCGAACTGCAGGTCGATGGTGCCGACCGGCCCGTGGCGCTGCTTGCCGACGATCACCTCGGCCTTGCCACTCGCCTTCTGCATCTTGTCCATCCAGGCCGCGAACTCGGGCGTGCCCTCCGCGGGCTTGGTCCGCTCAACATAATACTCCTCGCGGAACACGAACATGACCACGTCGGCATCTTGCTCAATGGAGCCCGATTCACGCAGGTCGGCGAGCTGCGGGCGCTTGTCCTCGCGGTTCTCGACCGCGCGCGAGAGCTGGGAGAGCGCGACCACCGGCACGTTGAGCTCCTTGGCCAGCGCCTTGAGGCTCGTCGTGATCTCCGACACCTCCTGCACGCGGCCCTCCGAGGCGCGCTTGATGGAGCCGGTGAGCAGCTGCAGGTAGTCGACGATGATGAGCCCCAGGTTCTGCTGGCGCTTGAGCTTGCGGGCGCGGGCCGCCAGCTGGGCCACCGACAGGCCGCCGGTCTGGTCGATGAACAGCGGCAGGGTGGTCATGTCCTCGCTGGCCTTCACCAGCCGCTTGAACTCGGCCTCGTCGATCAGGCCGCGGCGGATCTTTTCGGATGGGATCTCCGCCTGCTCGGACAGGATGCGGGTGGCGAGTTGCTCGGCTGACATTTCCAGCGAGAAGAGGCCCACCACGGCGCCGTCGTGCGAGGGATCGTCGGGTCTCAGATGCGGCCTCTCCTGCAGCGAGCGCACGCGCGCCTTGGCGATGTTGAAGGCGACGTTGGTGGCCAGCGACGACTTGCCCATGGCGGGGCGGCCGGCAAGGATGACCAGGTCCGAGGGCTGCAGGCCGCCAAGCTTGCCATCGAGCGCCTTGAGGCCGGTGGAGATGCCGGAGAGGCCGCCGTCGCGCTGATAGGCGTTATTGGCCATCTCGATGGCGGTCGTGAGCGCGCTGTGGAAGGTCGAGAACCCCTGGCCGTACTTGCCGGTCTCTGCGAGCGAGAAGAGGCGCGTTTCCGCCTCTTCGATCTGCTCCTTGGGTGGAAAATCGACCGGGCTGTCGTAGGCTCTATTCACCACGTCCTCGCCGATCATGATCAGCTGTCGGCGGATCGAGAGGTCGTAGATGGTACGCCCGTAGTCGCGCACGTTGATGATGGTGGTGGCGTTGGCCGCCAGCTGCCCCAGATAGGCCGGCACGCTGAGGCCCGAACTGATCGGCTCGGCGTTCTCGAAGAAGGTCTTGAGCGTGATGGGCGTCACCTGCTTGCCGGCGGCAATCAGCTTGGCCGAGGTCTCGTAGATCTGTGCATGCAACGGATCGTAGAAGTGGATCGGCTGCAGGAAGCCGGACACGCGGTCGTGGGCCTCGTTGTTGACGAGCATGGCGCCGAGCAGCGCCTGCTCGGCCTCCAGGTTGTGGGGGGCGGCCCGGAAGTGCGGCGCCTCGAGCGAGGCGGGGTCTCGGGCTGCCTCTTGGAGAGCCTGTGAGGCGGTGCGGCGTGCGGGAGCGGTGTTCGTCATGAGGGGAGGCTTTCGCCGATTCCGCTCCCCCCCGCCACTCCTCTCCGGTGGTATTCGTCGGCGCCCGTGGAGTCATCACCACAATGCACACCGAGGCAGGCCCGCGCGCGATTTCTCTTCGGCGAGGCCGAATCTCTACTCGCCGGCGGCGCGGGTCCCGCCGGCCGCGTCGTCCGACATCAGCCGGCGCTCCTCGGCGAGCATGTAGTCGCGCGTGATGGGGAGGGCGTCGATCCTTTTCACCAGTTGCAGCTGGAAGACGGTGAGCCCGCTGTAGCGGAAGCCAGACTCGCACGATTGCAGGTAGAACTCCCACATGCGGAAGAAGCGCTCGTCGTAGAAGTCCGTGTTGAGCGCGCGCACCCGCTCGCGGTTGGCCTGGAAGCGCCGGCCCCACTCGTTGAGCGTGGCCGCGTAGTGCAGGCGCAGGTTCTCGAAGTCGGAGAGCCAGAGGTCCTCCTTCTCGAGCAGCGGCGTCAGCTGCGACAGGCTCGGCAGGTAGGCACCGGGGAAGATGTTCTGGCGTATCCAGGCGTTGATCGGCGAGGGCGACTGGTAGCGCCCGATGCTGTGGATGAGCGCCACGCCGTCGTCGGCCAGCAGCGCGTTGATGCGCGAGAAGAACTGCCGGTAGTGCGGACGCCCCACGTGCTCGAACATGCCCACCGAGACGATGCGGTCGAACACGCCGCGGGTACGCCGGTAGTCCTCCAGGCGGAAGTCCGCGAGCCGCGTGAGCCCCAGCTTGGCGGCGCGCTCGCGGGCGATCTTGTGCTGCTCGGTGCTCAGCGTAATGCCGGTGACATGCACGCCGTAGTTGCGGGCGAGGAACAGCGCCATGCCGCCGAAGCCGCAGCCGATATCGAGCACGCGCTGGCCGGGGCGGATGTCAAGCTTGGCCGCGATATGCCGCTTCTTCGCTTCCTGTGCCTCCTCCAGCGAGGCCCCCTCGGCCGCGAAATAGGCGCAGGAGTACTGCATGTCCTCGTCGAGGAAGCAGCGGTAGAAGTCGGCCGGGTGGTCGTAGTGGTGGTGGACGTTGCGCCGAGACCGGCCGGGCAGATTGACGACGGCCGTCAGCCGCGCCGCCTGGTCGAGCCGCCGCTTCATATCGCCGGTGCGCCCCCTGGCGCCGAGATGCTCGTTGAGCAGCAGCAGGTCCAGGAAGTCGGACAGCTGGCCTTCCTCGATGCTGAGGGTGCCGTCCACGTAGGCTCGGCCCACGTGCAAGGTGGGGTGGACGGTGAGGCGCCGGTAGAGCGTGGGATCGTGCAGCCGCACCGTGGCACTGGGGCGGGTGCCGGCGATGCCAAAATTGTGTCGGCGCCCGGTGTGGTCGATCACACCAAGGTGGCCGCGCCGTACGAAGCGGCGAAGAAGTAAACGCAGCGCGAACACGGCCCTGCTTCCCCGCATGGACAGCCGCATGTTAGCGCGGCTCTCGTTGGGCGTTCAACCCATTGTGAGCAGGAGGTAACGGCGGGCGCAAGATGCGCCCGCTGCCGGTCAGGCTTGCGCGCGCGTTACTTGGAGGGCTCCTCCGGGGCACCCTCCTCGGCGTCGCTGGGCTGGGCCTCCTCGTCGAAGACGGCGTCGGGGTTGTAGGTTTCCAGCTCCAGCGCCTCGTCCTTGATGACGGTCACGTCCTCGCCGCGGGCCTGGCGCTCGGCCTCGTCTGCGGTACGGGCCACGTTGAGCTTGACGCCGACGATCACCTCCGGGTGCAGGGCGACGCGGATGGCGTGCAGGCCCAGCGTCTTGATCGGCTTGTCGAGCACCGCCTGGCGGCGGTCGATGCTGAAGCCGCCGGCGGTGACGATCTCGACGATGTCGCGTGTGGTCACAGAGCCGTACAGCTGGCCGGTGTCGCCGGCCTGGCGGATGGCGACGAAGCTCTGGCCGTCGAGCTTGGCGGCGACCGCCTCTGCCTCCTTCTTCAGCTCCAGGTTGCGCGCCTCCAGCTGGCCGCGGTTGGACTCGAAGCGCTTGAGGTTCTCCTCGGTGGCGCGCAGCGCCTTCTTCTGCGGCAGCAGGAAGTTGCGGGCATAGCCGTCTTTGACGGTTACGACATCGCCCATCTGGCCGAGGCGGCCGATGCGCTCCAGAAGTATGACCTGCATGGGGGTGCTCCGTTCTTTGGCGTTGGGTTCAGGTTTTGGGGGGAGCCGCGCCGAGGCGCTGCTTCAGCTTGAGCGCGGGCTCGAGCACGCCGGCGGCGGTGACGAGGACGGCGGCGTAGGGCGAGAGCACGGGGAGCAGAAACCCGGCGTATACGACCCAGAGCAGCCAGCGCGCCCCCCGCCGGGCCAGGAAGTGCACGAGCGCGAGCCCAGCGAGGAGGTGCGCGAAAAGCAGCGCCCCGGAGAAGCTGGTGCCGGCGATGCCGATGACACCGGGCGCGAAAGCGGCAGCCAGCAGGGCGAGCCCCAGCAGCAGCGAGAAGCCGGCTGGGTAGGCTAGCAACGGCAGGTCCGGCCAGTCCCGGGCGAGGTGGCCCGAGGCACCGACGATACGGCCCGCCAGGTACAGGTTGGGCGTCATGATCAGGAGCCAGTAGATCGCGAGCGCGCTCGGCGCCACCGCGACCACCAGGTCGGCGAACGCTCCGACCTGCTCGTCTGTGGGGACCTGCACGCGCAGGTCGCTGGACTGCTTGAAGGCGGCTCTCACCATCTCCGCCGCCAGCGGCTTGAGCCCGTCGAAGCTCCCGCCGAGCCACGGCAGGGCGAGCACCGGCAGGGCACCGGCATAAAGCGACATGGCGGCCAGCAGGCGGCCAACGGGATACCACTCGCGGCCGTCGGTGGCGCTGTCGGAAGGCCGGCTGAGATAGGCGAGATAGGCGATGGCCGCCGCCGGCAAGCCGACGGCCAGGAAATAGCCGGAGCCGAGGGCGAGCGAGGCAACCGCGGCGATGGCGAGCGAGCCCACCAGGGCTCCGGCCGCCGCTGACAGCCAACCCCAGCCGAGGCCCGCCAGCAGCGGTGGCAGCGGCGTCAGGAGGAGCAGCACGAGCCCCAGCCAAGATCCGCCGCGCGCCGCCGAGAAGAACAGCAGCGCCGAGACGAGGCCGGAGCCGAGGCCGATCAGCAAGCCCTGTCGCATGTCTGTAGCTGTCCCGCCGTGGCGGTTAGAGACGGGGTTGCCGTCCCAACCTTTCGACACTGTCCTGTCTTGCGGCCGGGCGCTGTCGCCGCGCCGGCCGCCGCCAGCCTGTTTCCGGCTACTCCACCAGGTACGGCAGGAGGCCGAGGAAGCGCGACCGCTTGATGGCGCGGGCGAGCTCGCGCTGCTTGCTGGCCGAGACCGCGGTGATGCGGCTCGGCACGATCTTGCCGCGCTCGGAGATGTAGCGGCCGAGGAGCCGCGAGTCCTTGTAGTCGATCTTCGGCGCGTTATCGCCGGAGAACGGACAGGTCTTGCGGCGGCGATGGAACGGGCGCCGCGGGGCGCTGCTGGGAGTATCGGCCACGGCTCAGCTCCTCTCGCCGGAATCGCTCGGCGGCGCGGTGTCGGTGTCGCGCGGCGGACGCGGCCCGCCTTCGCGGTCGCGGCGAGGTCCGCCGCCCTCCCGATCCCCACGGAAGCCGCCGCCCTCGCGGTCCCCGCGGAAACCGCCGCCGCCGCCGCGGAAGCCGCCGCCGCCACCACCGCGATCTCCGCGGAAGCCGCCGCCACCGCCACAGAAGCCGCCGCGCTCGCCGCGGAAGCCCCCGCGGTCGCCGTCGCGGCGCTCGTCGCGGTCGCTCTTGCGCATCTGGATCGACGGCTCGGTCTCGTGCGCCTCGACCCTGACTGTCAGGAAGCGAAGGACGTCGGGGGAGAGCCGCATACGCCGCTCCATCTCGGCCACGGCGGCCGGCGGCGCGTCGATGTTGATCAGCGAGAAGTGCGCCTTGCGATTCTTCTTGATCTTGTAGGCGAGCGGCTTGACGCCCCAGTATTCGGTCTTGCCGATCTTGCCGCCGCCTTCGGTGACGACTTCGCTGTATTCCTTGGTAAGCGCATCCACCTGCGCCTGGGAGATATCCTGGCGTGCCAGGAACACATGCTCATAGAGCGGCATGCTGCTAGCCTTTCCTTGCGTTCCAAACGATCCGGCGCAAAGCCCCTTTTGGGCCCCGGCGCGGCGCCTGGTTGCTCAGAGCGGGCTCGCGCAGAAAGGCCCAAAGACCCGAAAGAGCGGAAACACCGGTAGTCGGGCGCAAGCCCAGCCCCCGACATGGGGACCTACCGTTCAGCCTCCGGCCGGATCGGGTGACGCGCGGTCTTATACGCATAATGCCAACAACGGCAAGAGCAAATCTCGGCAATCGGGTGTCGGACTTCGGCAGTCGCAAGAGGAGCGAGTGGGGGATTTACCGACTACCGACGCCCGACGCCCAACTGCCGGTCGGTCGCAGCTGTGGACGAAGCCTTGACGAGCGGGGCGCCCTATGGCTAAGCCGCGCCTGGGGCTGGCAACGAAGTTGGGGCTGAATGGCCGTCGCATTGGTATTTCCTGGGCAGGGCAGCCAGGCGGTCGGCATGGGCGCCGATCTTGCCAGTGCCCATGCTGCAGCGCGCAACGTGTTCGAGGAGATCGCCGCGGCGCTGG
>Ga0207678_10007031_pt1 | contig 9992 bp, 12 predicted proteins | sample KBSC63metaG_FD_184319 | JGI IMG/M metagenome (GOLD analysis project Ga0207678, IMG submission 184319) | Corn rhizosphere microbial communities from Kellogg Biological Station, Michigan, USA - KBS C6-3 metaG (SPAdes) (version 2) | ecosystem: Host-associated > Plants > Roots > Rhizosphere > Soil ...
AGGGGCTTGGCCATGGCCAATCAATTGACTTGGCCAGGCGGGACGACCGGCAAGGGCAGCGGCGCGACCGGCACGCCGTCCTCGGCCAGCGACTTCGCCTGCGCGATCGTCGCCTGGCCATGGACCTGCTCGGGCTCCGCCTCACCGGCATGCATCGCGCGCGCGGTCTCGGTGAACCGGTCGCCGACCCAGCGCGAATCTTTGAGCATCTCGGCCTGGGCCGCGGCCAATCGGGCAAGCGGATCGCCGGAGCCTTTGCGCGGCACTCGCGGCGCCATTGGCGCCTTGCCGACATTGGTCGAGCGACAGAACGGGCATTCGACCAGCCCGCCCGCGCTCTGCTCGTCATAGTCCGAGCTCGAGCGGAACCAGGCTTCGAACGTCTCGCCCCCAAAGCAGGACGCGTCGCGGCATTGAAGGTCGAAGACGATCATCGCGTCACCGCCTCCGGTATCGGCCGGCGGTGATTAAGCGCCGGTATGCGCGATCGGACATCGGAAATGCGCGCGAGGTCGATATCCGCGAAGCCGACGCCGGGCTCCTCGCCCATGTCGAGCAGCACCTCGCCCCACGGGTCGACGACCAGCGAGTGACCGAAGGTGTTGCGCCCGTCCTGGTGGTGACCGACCTGCGCGGCGGCGACGATGAACAGGCCGGCTTCGATCGCCCGCGCTCGAAGCAGGACATGCCAGTGGGCGCGGCCGGTCGGCACCGTGAAGGCGGCCGGCACCGCGATCACGTCCGCGTCCGCCTCGGCGAGACGGGCGAACAGCATCGGGAAACGCAGGTCGTAACAGATCGTCAGGCCGAGCTTGCCGACCGGCGTTCCGTTGATCAGGGCGACGTCTGTGCCCGCCGAATAGGTCGCCGACTCGCGCCAGCTCTCGCCGGTCGGCAGGTCGACGTCAAACAAATGGATCTTGTCGTAGCGCGCGCGGACCTGCCCTTCGCGGTCGATGACGAACGCGCGGTTGGCGACCTTGCCGTCGTCGAGGAGCACGGCCAGCGAGCCGAGGTGCAGCCAGATGCCGTGGCTTTTCGCCGCCTCGCGGCATGCTTCGAGTACGGCATCCTCGGCCTCGGTGCGCAGGTTCGTGCGCGCGCGCCGCGTATCCCGGTCGAGCAGGCCCGACATCTCGGGCGTGAACAACATTTCCGCGCCCCCGTCCGCCGCCTTGCGAACCGCATCGACCAGCGCCTGGGCGTTCGCGTCCGGATCGATGCCGGTCTGCGACTGGAAAAGCGCGATCCGGGTCATGGTCTCAGACCGCGAACAATGCGTCGAGCTTGCCGGCGCGCTCGAGCGCGATGAGGTCGTCGCAGCCGCCGACGTGCCGCTCGCCGATGAAGATCTGGGGAACCGTCATCCGTCCCTTGGCGCGCTGGATCATCACCTGCTTCTCGGGCCCGCCGAAATCGACCACGATCTCCCGATACTCGACGCCCTTCGCGGTCAGCAGGTGCTTGGCGCGCCAGCAATAGGGACAGGTGGTCTTGGTGTAGATTTCGACGGTCGGCACGGACGCTCCTTTCGCCGGTCAACTTAGGCATGGATTTCAACGCATCAACTGCGCCGGACGCACCACGCGAGCCCAGCTGACGAGCTCGACGCGGGCAGCGCCGGCGCGCTTCAGCGTGCGGGCGCAGGCTTCGGCGGTGCTGCCGGTCGTCAGCACGTCATCGACCAGGATCACGGTCTTGCCCGCTATCGCGCTCTTGTCCGCAATCCGGAACGCACCGGCGACCGTCTTGCGCCGCTGCAGCGGGCTCATGCCCTTGAGCGGCGGCGTGCGCTTGATGCGGCGGAGCGCGAACGGCTGCGTTGCAATCGACAAGCGCCGCGACAGTTCGCGCGCGACCAGCGCCGACTGGTTGAAGCCGCGCCTCCACAATCGGCTGCGGTGCAGCGGCACCGGAACGAGGATCGCGTCGCCGTCCGGGCTGACCAGCGGCGCCATGTACCGCGCCATGGTTCGCGCGATCGCGACCTTGCGGCCATATTTGAGCCGGATCGCGAGGCTGCGCGGCAGTTCGCCATAAGCGACCGCGGCGCGAGTCCGCGCGATCCGCGGCGGCCTCGCGAGGCACGCACCGCAAGTGTCCGAATCCGTCGCCTGCAGCGGCATCCCGCAGGTCCCGCATCCGCCATCGCCGAGGAATTCGACCTGCTTCCAGCATTCGGGACAGAAACTGTGGACATCGGCGACGATCACTCCGCAGCCCGCGCAGCGCGGCGGCAGCGCGAAGTCGAGCGCCCAGCGCGCGCAGGTCCGAAACGCCTGACCGATCATCCCCCACCTTGTCGCTTGAGACCGCGCATCGCACAAGCGGATGCATGGGCGAATTGTTCGACATGGAGCTGCGTGCGAAGCGGCGGGATCGCGCGGCGCGGACCGGTCCCGAGCTGTTCCTCTTCGAGCGCGTGTTCGCCGATTGTCTCGACCGGATGGCGCTGGTCCAAAGGCGGTTCGAGCGCGCGCTTCTCCTCGGCTGTCCCGACAACAAATGGCCCGAGCGGCTGGGGGCGGCTGCGGACAATGTGGATGTCCGCGATCCCGGACTGCTTTTTGCACAAGCAGGCGGCGGGGAAACGGTGCGCGAAGACGCATGGCTGCCCGAGCGTCAGAGCTATGACCTCGTGGTCGCGGTCGGAACGCTCGACACCGTGAACGCCCTGCCCCTGGCCCTTCGCATCCTCTTCGAAGCGATGCGCGAGGATGCATTGCTGATCGGGGCAGTCTCCGGCGGCGAGACCCTGCCGAAGCTGCGCTCGGCGATGCGATCCGCCGATGCGGCAATCGGCGCGGCCTCGGCGCACGTCCACCCGCGCATCGAACCGTCCCAGCTCGCGCCGCTCCTTTCGAGCGCCGGTTTCGCGATGCCGGTCGTCGACGTCGACCGGGTCAGCGTCAGCTATGAGTCACTGGACCGGCTGGTGCGCGACCTGCGCGCGATGGGCGCGACCAACGTGCTTCGAGAACGCGCCCGAAAGCCCCTGTCGCGCGCCGCTTATCGGGCCGCGGCTGACACATTTCGCAACGAGGCCAACGGCGGCAGAACCGCGGAAACCTTTGAAATCCTGCACTTCGCAGCATGGAAAACCCGCCCCGTATAGATGAAGCGGCGTTAACTCTGTCCGCAGGAAGAGTTGTTAACCCACTTCCCGATAAAACCGTCGTGTGGACGTGGACCAGAGGAGGGTGGCGTGATCGCTATCCGAGGACTTTTGCGCAGGCTCGGCGCGGATCAGCGCGGGGCGACTGCAATCGAATACGGGCTACTCTGTGCCCTGATTGCCGTGGCGGCGATCGGCGGCATGCAGGCGCTCGGTGGCGGCGTTGGCGGCAAGTGGGGTCAGCTGCTGGCCACCATGAGCCAATACATGACCTGATCAGCTGCGTCGCGATCCGTAGACGACCAGCTTCACTTTCTGACCGGGCGCGAGCGTTGCGTTCGCGCTTAAGCCATTGATCGCCAGGAACCGATCCAGCTTGTAATCGCGGTACGCCATCCGGCTGCTCAGCGACTGGACCGTATCGCCCGGCGCTACCGTCACGACATGAACGACGCGCGGCCGGATCGCCGACGCCTCTTCGGCGCTCAGGCGCTTTAGCGAATTGACCATTTGCGCGAACGGGCCGACGCCATATCCGCCCGGGGTCAGCATCACGAAATGATAGATCCGCTGCGGGTCCCATTGATAGGCGACGACGCTGGCATCGATTGGGCCGGAGCCGGTGTTGATCCGAGTCGAGGTGATCGCGGCGGCCATGCCGTTGATCGTCACACGCTGCGGCGGCGGGATCGGAATCTGCATTTGCCCGCGCGTCAGCTCCTGGAACACCCGCAGAATGTAATTCTCGAGCGTGCCCGAGAAGCGGCCGCCGCTGAACTGCGCCTTCCCCGCGGATCCGGAAATCGTCACCGCGGTCGTCCCGTTCGACATCAGGTATCCGGGCGGCACGGTGAACTGGATGCGCAGGTCCGGATGGGTGAACGTCGGCCCGTCGATCACGCCCTGCGCGGGATCGTCGTCGACGTAGAGGCCCTCGATCTCGCGCAGGAAGGTGTCGCGATTGCGGACCCCGCTGCCCAGCTTTCCGGTCGCCCGGGCTTCGGCGAGCGCCCGTTGCATGCGATTCTCGCTCAACGGATGGGTGCGCGCCCATTCGGGCGTCTGGCGATTGGTTTTGCCCTGCAGCCGGGCGTCGAGCGCGGTCTGGAGGCTGAGCGCCGACAACAGCCGGGCCGCTCCGCCGGGGTCGTAGCCCGACGCGATCAAATACCTCAGCCCCAGGGTGTCGGCCTGGTACTCCTGGTCGCGCGAGAAGCTGAGGAGATCGAGCTTCGACCTTTGCTGGATGTAGTTGCCGAGCGGACTGCCGCCGAAAATCGCGCCGAAAATCTGCCCGAACACGCCATAGCGGCTTTGCTGGGCATATTGCTCGCGGATGTGGGCGTGGTTTGCGGCGATATGGCCGACCTCGTGCCCGAGCGCGAAGGCGAGCTGGGACTCGTCATCCATCAGCGTCATGAGCTGGCGGGTGACATAAACGTAGCCGCCGGGGACCGAGAAGGCGTTCTCGACGGGGGAATTGAGTAGCGTGAAGTGGAGCGCCTGCCCGGAATTGGCGACGCCGGAGACGGCACCCACGCGCCGGCCGATCGATTCGACGTAAGCGGCGCGCGGGCCCGTCTCGGCTCCGCCGAGCTCCTGGACCATCGCTGAATGCATGCGCTGGGCTTCGGCGACGTCCTGCGGATTGAGGTAGCGCGCCGCGCGCTGCGCGATTGCTGGCGTCACGGCGATCGTCGCCGCGGCAAACAACAGGACGCCTTTACGCATGACTGTCATCTCCGTTGTGAGCCCCAGATAAGCGAGGCGATTTTGAACGGAAAATGACTGGCGGGGTTCCGAACGCGCCGTTCGGCGCGGCTCAGCCGATGGCGAGGAACTTCGCGCGACGCTGCTTGCGCAGCTCATCGGGGCCCAGGGCGGCGCATCCGTCGAGTTCCTCGATGATCGCGCCCTTCAGCGCGCCGATGGCGGCTTCGGGGTCGCGATGGGCGCCGCCCAATGGCTCGGCGACGATCCGGTCGACGACGCCGAGCGCCTGGAGGTCGGCGGCGGTGATCTTCATCGCTTCCGCGGCCTCGGCGGCCTTGTCGGCCGTGCGCCACAGGATCGACGCGCAGCCCTCGGGCGAGATGACCGAATAGACCGCATGCTCGAACATCAGCACGCGGTTGGCCGCCGCAATCGCAATCGCGCCGCCGGAGCCGCCCTCGCCGACAATCACCGCGACCAGCGGCACCTTGAGCGCGAGGCATTCTTCGGTCGCGCGCGCGATTGCCTCGGCCTGGCCGCGCTCTTCGGCCTCGACCCCGGGGAACGCACCGGGCGTATCGACCAGCGTGACCACCGGGATGCCGAAATGGTCGGCGAGCCGCATCAGGCGGATCGCCTTGCGATAGCCCTCCGGCTTGGCCATCCCGAAATTGTGCTTGAGCCGCGACGCGGTGTCGTCGCCCTTCTCGTGCCCGATGAGCATCACGCGCCTCCCATCGATCCGCGCGAGGCCGCCGATCATCGCGGGATCGTCGGCATAGGACCGGTCGCCGGCGAGCGGCATGAAATCGTCGGCGACGCCGGCCAGATAATCCTTGAAGTGCGGCCGCTCGGGATGGCGCGCGACCTGCGCCTTCTGCCACGGCGTCAGCTTGGCATAGGTGTCCTTGAGCAGCTTCGCCGATTTTGCCTCGAGCTTCGAAACCTCGGCCTCGATATCGAGGTCCTCCGACCGGTTGGCGGTCTCCTTGAGCTCGGCCACGCGGGTTTCGAGCTCGGCGATCGGCTTTTCGAAATCGAGGTAGGTCAACATGGAGCGGCGCGGGTAGGACGAAGGCGGCTAGCGCGTCAACGAGAACGGTCCGCCAGCGGATGCCGTGCGTTCACCAGTTCGACCAGACGCGCGCTGTCGACATGAGTATAGATTTGCGTAGTCGCGATGTCGGCGTGGCCGAGCAGCGACTGAAGCACGCGGAGGTCGGCGCCCCCCGACAGCAGGTGCGTGGCGAAGGCGTGGCGGAGGACGTGGGGGCTGACGCGATCCGGCGCGATGCCGGCGTCGGCGGCCATCTGGCGAACGATCTGGAACAGCCGGACGCGGCTCAAATGCTTCTTGCCGCTCGGGAACAGCCAGGGCCCGTCGGGCGCGAGCTCGAGCCAGGCCTTAACCGCCGTCTGGGCGCGCGATGAGATCGGCACCAGCCGTTCCTTGCTGCCCTTGCCGCGGATCATCAGGAACGGTTGGCCCTCGCGCACCGCGCCGCGCGGCAAGCCGACGAGCTCGCTGGCGCGCAGGCCCGAGCCGTAGAGTAGCTCCAGCAGCGCGAGGTTGCGGAGGGCGGCACCCTCGCCGCTCGTCGCGCGGTCCTCGGCCGCTTCGAACATGCGCGCGATCTCCTCTTCGTCGAGGATGCGCGGAAGCGGCCGCTCCAGTCGCGGCCTCGGCAGGCCGGCGGAGGGGTCGTCGGCGCGCAGACCTTCATCCACGAGAAAGCCGAAGAACCGCCGAAGCGCGGCGGCCCGGCGCGCGACGGTCGCGGCGGAAAGCTCGGCCCACTCGGATCCGAGCTTTGACATGTCCTCGGCGCTCGCCGTCCCCAGCGGGCGAACGACCTCGGCGGCACGATCGAGGTCGTTGCGATACGCGGCAAGCGTGTGCCGCGAGGCCCCCGCCTCCGCCGCCATCATGTCGAGGAACCGATCGACCAGCGCGCGATCGTCGGGAGTCACGTGCGTGACAGGGCTTCCGCCGCGATCATCCGCGCGGTGAAGTCGCGGCCGGTCCGCTCCAGCCCCGCGGTCGCGTGGTACATGTGCGCCGGCGGCAGGCGCTCGAAGCTCGGCGTCTGGAAGCCGGTGCCGGCCAGCACGAGCACCGTGCCCGCCTGACCGCGGCCGGCCGCGGCATCCATGATCCGGGTCCAGCTGGTCGTACGTCCCAGGCCGAGCCCGTAGCGCCGGTTGAGCGAGTTGGCCGTATCGGTGCTGATCCGCCCAAGCCCGGCCAGGCCGGCGACGAGCAGCGCGCTGCGGAGCTTGGCCTTGCTCTGGTCGCGGCCGATGAAGCTGGTGATACGGCCGTTGCTGATGTCGGCGCGCGCCGCGTCGGGCGAGGCAAGCGCGAGCATGGCCCAGCAGCGGTCGGCGTTCTGGTCCTTCATCCGCCGGACCGTCGCAGCCCAGCGCGCGGCGGCGCGGTCGTAGCCTGCGGCGAGCATGGCCGAGATGAGTTCGGGCGCATCGTCCTGCAGGTCGACATCCGGCGTAATCAGCGACGCCGCGCGTGCCACCAAGGCGCGCATCGCTTCCTTCTGCAGCGGGTCCTTGCCCGCACCGAGGAGATGACGGATTGCGGCGACGCGCGCGGCCTCGTCCTTGCCGGCGAAGGCCTGGCGCAACTGCCACGCGTCGGTGCTCGGGAGGTCGTCCGGGTCGGTCGAATCGTAGATCGCCGAATAGAGATCGACCAGCGACTGCGAGGAAAAGACGCCAAGCCCGGCGGCGATCAGCGCCGAGTTCAGCCGCTGCTGCGGCGTCAGCAGGGGCGCGCGCGCCTGGAACGCGCGAAGCTGGGGCGAGGTGTTCGACAATAGGCGATCGGGAACGGCGATCCCGGTCGCCGTCGCGAGGCCGAACCGCCAGGCCGTCAGCCGATCGACCGGCTCCCATTCGACGGTGACCGCCCGCCCCGTATCGGCGCCGGCGCCGACGACCTTCTCGGCGAGCGTCAGGTCGATGCCACCGACTCGGCCGTGGCGGCGCGCATCATCGATCTGCGCGGCTGCCGTCTCGGGCTCCCCGGCGAGCGATGAGCACATCGCCTGGACGAGGGCGCGGACGCCCGGATCGTACTTCCGGATGCCGCTTTCGATCGGGCACAGCGCCGGCGGGTCGGCACTGGCAAGCGCGGTCTGGACCGCGACCTGGGTCATCTTGGGCGTGAAGCGGTCGGTATCGACGCTCGCGACGAGCATCCGCGCCGCATCGGCCTCGCCCATCCGCAACAACAGCCAGGCCCGCTCGGCGACCCAGTCGACCGGATTGACGTCGCGCGGGGCGTGCGCGTTGGCGAGCAGCGCGTCGCGCAGCGCGATATGCGCCCAGCGCGAGGCGATCGGCGTGTCCATGCGCCGCATCAGGCTCGACAGGAACGCGCCGCTGACCGGGCCCCAGGCATCGTCGTCGAGGCCAGCCTGCTGAGGGCTCAGAGGACCGACGGTCCACGGGTCGCGCCGCGCCCAGCTGGGATATTCCACCGCCGGCGTCGGTGGGCGCAGGAGCAACTGCAGGTTAGCAATCTCCTGGACCGCGCCCTCATCCGGCGCTCCGCCGGCTTCGCTGGTGAGTCCGGACGTCACCGGTGACCCTTGAGTCACCGCCGGCGTCGAAGGCTGCGGCTGAGGCGAGGGCTGCTGCACGGCCTGCTGGGCAAGCGCCGGCAGCGCCAGCGCGACGGCCGCCGAGGCAATCCAGACTGGCTTAATGCGCATTGCCCTGCGTGACCGGGACTTCGATCTGATGCGTCGGCTGCTCCTTGGGGAGCGTCGAGAGGAAAAAGAGGGCGCCGATGATGACGACGATGACGATGATGAGCAGTACCAGTCGCGACATGGCCGCGCTTTTGCCGAGCGCGGAAGCCGCTGTATAGCCCTTTGCGATTATGGATCTGGTAAAGCGTCTCGACCGGCCTGTCGTCCTCGTCGGCCTGATGGGTGTGGGAAAATCGACCGTTGGGCGGCGCCTGGCGAAGCGTCTCGGCCTGCCCTTCATCGACAGCGATTCGGAGATCGAGGACACGGTCGGCCTCCCCTGGGGCGAATTGTTCGAGCGCTACGGCGAGGCTGACTATCGCGACGGCGAGCGCCGTCTGGTCGCTCGCCTCATCGATGAACAGGTGCGCGTGATCGCGACCGGCGGCGGCGTGTTCGTCGACCCCCGGACGCGCCAGCTGCTCAAGGAACGGACGATCACCGTCTGGCTCGATGCGCCAGTCGATGTGCTCCACGAGCGCACCTCCCGCCGCGACACGCGCCCCCTGCTCAAGAACGCCGACCCCAAGAGCACGCTCGAGCGTCTCGCGAAGTTGGAACGCGAGGCCTACGCCGAGGCGCATGTGCACGTGAAAAGCGGCAACGGCGCGCACCGCGAGGTGGTCGAGGAAATCGTCCGTGCGCTGGAGGACCACTTAGCGAGTCAGGCTAACCCGCCGGCGGCACAGGCTCCGCGTCCGGCAGGGGACCCGCGGTAAAGGCGATCTCCTCGCCGGCGTGAAGATCGCCGGTCGCGCCCTGCCGTTCGAGCCGGTCGCAGTCGCGCATTCGGTATTCGCGGTCGACGCGCTCGACCTCGCCGATTTCGATCCCACTGGCCCGGAGCGCGGCACGGCCCATGACGATGGCGCTTTCGAACAGCTCGCGCTGGGCGAAGGCCAGATCGAGGCCGCGGAGCTCGATGAGATGCCGGCGGTCGAACGCACGGACCATCACCGCCGCCTGGGGGAAGGCCTCGAGCACCGCTTTGACAGCAGTGCGGGTCATCTCGCCGCCTTCATTGTTGTTGCAGAAGGCGATGACCTTGGCGGTCTCCGCGCCGGCGACGCGCAGAAGGTCGAGCCGAAGCCCGTCGCCGTAATAGACCTTGGTGCCGAATTCCTCGGCGGTTTCGATCATGCTCGGAGTCTTGTCGATCAGCGTAACGCCGATGTCCTTGGCCATGAGCATTTGCGCCACCGTCTGCCCGAAGCGGCCGTAGCCCACCACGATCGCGCTGGTTTCGGGCGACTTCTCCGGTCCATCGAGATCGTCCCGCCTTTTCACCTCACGGCGTTCGAGAAAGTCGATGAAGCGCATCAGGAACGGCGTCGTCGCCATGGACAGCGTGACCACCGCGCCGAACAGCGAGGCCGCCTCCGGGGTTATGAGGA
>Ga0207678_10007035_pt1 | contig 9989 bp, 11 predicted proteins | sample KBSC63metaG_FD_184319 | JGI IMG/M metagenome (GOLD analysis project Ga0207678, IMG submission 184319) | Corn rhizosphere microbial communities from Kellogg Biological Station, Michigan, USA - KBS C6-3 metaG (SPAdes) (version 2) | ecosystem: Host-associated > Plants > Roots > Rhizosphere > Soil ...
GATTCATCCGGACGGCGAACGGGTTGTCCAGTTTTGCGACTGGGATGAAGCGCTGCTGATCACCGACTGGGAGCGCACCGGGGAGGGCTGGCGCTGCAAAACCCGGGAGAGCCACATTCTCGATGCCTTCCCCGAGGACGTTTATCAGGCGATGGTTGTCGGGCTGCGCGATTATGTCGGGCGCAATGGCTTTCCCGGCGTGATCCTGGGGTTGTCGGGAGGGATCGACAGCGCCCTTTCCGCCGCGGTCGCGGTCGATGCGCTGGGCGCCGACAAGGTGTCGGGCGTGATGCTGCCGTCGAAATATACCAGCGAGGAAAGCCTTGAGGACGCGCGCGAATGTGCCCGGCTGCTCGGCTGCCGCCATGACGTCGTTTCGATCGCACCTGCGGTGGCTGCGGTCGGGGAGACCCTGCCCGACATGAGCGGCCTTGCCGCCGAGAACGTCCAGGCGCGCCTCAGGATGGTGGCGCTGATGGCGCTGTCCAATTCGGGCGGGCAGATGCTCCTGACCACCGGCAACAAGAGCGAGATGAGCGTCGGCTATGCGACGCTCTACGGCGATATGGCCGGCGGCTATTCGGTCCTGAAGGACGCCTACAAGACGACTGTCGTCGCGCTGTCGCGCTGGCGCAATGCGAACAAGCCGCAAGGCGCCTTGGGACCTGACGGGCCGGTCATGCCGGCGCGGGTGATCACCAAGCCGCCGAGCGCCGAGCTTCGCCCCGGCCAGAAGGACGAGGACAGCCTGCCGCCTTATTCGGTGCTCGACCGGATCCTCGAAGGCCTGGTCGACAAGGAATTGTCGGTGAAGGAGGTCGCGGTTGCGACCGGCGAGGATATCGCACTGGTCGCCGACATCGAGACCAAAATGCTCCGCGCCGAATACAAGCGGCGGCAGGCGCCGCCGGGGGTCAAGATCGGCAACCGCAACTTCGGCCGCGACCGCCGCTATCCAATCAGCAACTTCTTCCACACCGGCCCGAAATGACGGTCGTCACCCGCTTTGCACCGTCGCCCACCGGACGGCTCCATGTCGGCAATATCCGCACCGCGCTCCACAATTTCCTGTTTGCCCGGAAGCAGGGCGGCCAGTTCATCCTTCGCATCGACGATACCGACCGCGAGCGCTCCACGATCGAATTCGACCAGGCGATCCGTGATGATCTCGAATGGATGGGCCTCATGCCCGCCCGCATCGTTCGCCAGTCGGAGCGTTTCGACCTTTACGAGGGCGAATTCGAGCGCCTCAAGGCCTCGGGCCGGGTTTACGCTTGCTACGAAACGCCCGAAGAGCTGGAAGTCCGGCGCAAGGTGCTGCTCGGGCGCGGGCTGCCGCCGGTCTATGAGCGCAAGCCCGTCGATGCCCCGGCGCCCGAAGGCCGCTCGCCCCACTGGCGCTTCCGCCTCGACCACGGCGCGCCGATCGTCTTCACCGACCTCATCCGCGGCGAGCAGAAGTTCGACCCGAATCTACTGAGTGACCCGGTGGTGCGGCGGGAGGACGGCAGCTGGCTTTACCTGCTGCCCAGCGTGATCGACGATGTCGACCTTGGCATCACTCACATCGTGCGCGGCGAGGACCATGTCTCGAACAGCGCTACCCAATACCAGATGTTCGAGGCGCTGGGCGCGAAGCCGCCGCAATTCGCGCACGAGGCGCTGCTCGTCGCCGCCGAGGGCAAATTGTCGAAGCGGCTCGGCTCCTACGGCGCCGAGCATCTGCGCGCCGAGGGGGTCGAGCCGATGGCGATGTTGTCGGTGCTCGCGCGGATCGGGACCTCACAGCCGGTCGAGCCGGTAGCCAACCTGGATGAACTGGCGAAGGATTTCGACTTCGCGCATTTCGGCCGCGCGCCGGCGCATTTCGACCCGCGCGAAGTCGAGCTGATCAATGCCCGGCTGCTCCACACGATGGATTATGCCGCGGTCGCGGAGCGCCTGCCCGCTGGAGCGACCGAAGAGGATTGGCTGCTGCTTCGGCCGAACCTCGAGCGCCTTGCCGATTTTGGCGACTGGTTGGCTGTCCTTCACGGCGACATTGAGCCGGCGGACCTCAGCCACGACGAGCGGCTCGTTGTGCGCGACGCGGCCAGCGCCGCCGAGCAGATCGACTGGTCGGGCGAGCCGTGGAAGGCGCTGACCGAAGCGGTCAAGGCTGCGACCGGCAAGAAGGGGCGCGAGCTGTTTCACCCGTTGCGGGTTGCGTTGACCGGCCGTGACAGCGGTCCGGAAATGGCCGGCCTTGTTGCACTCATGGGTAAGGAACGCGCCGTCCGGCGCCTCGAGGTCGCGGCTAGGCGCTGACTGCCTCGCGCCGTGCCGGCAGGGGCGCCCTCTTCGCTTCTGAGAAAATGCTCGGCCTGAGCCACGCGCTAATCCGACGCGTAAGCGCGATTTCTCCCTCCAGCGTAAGATCGCCCGAGAGGATCGCATCGCGATAGCTGAGATCTCCCATCCAAACGTCGTGCATCGTCCGCACTGTGGTCGTGAAGAAGACATGCACGTCGCGTCCAGGCGACGTGACGCAGATATCGACGTTTGCGTCGCGCACGATCAGCCACCAGTCGCGCTGCTCGGCGAGATCCTCGAACTTGAACTGGATGATCGTCTCGCGCCCCGGCAGCTCGCTCGGATCGACGCTACGCTCGAGATAGAACATCAGGAAGTCGATGTTCAGATCGTCCTCGGTCAGGCGGTGCCGCGCCCAGCAGAGCCCCCATTCGCCCAGAGCGACGATGACCGGCTTCAGCTCTTCGCACGCCGAAGTCGGATAATATTCAAAGCCGCGCTGGCCGGCGATCCGCCGCCGAACAATCAGTCCTTCGGCTTCGAACGACTTGAGCCGAGCCGCAAGCAATGCCGGCGAAATGTCTCCGAGCCCGCGCTGCAGTTCACTGAATCTCCTGCCGCCCATCAGCAATTCGCGGACGATCAGGAACGTCCAGCGTTCTCCCAGGATTTCGGTGGCTTTCGCGATCGGGCAGAATTGGGCGTATTTCATGGCATCGCAATTAGGCCGCGTCCGCGAGGCTATCCACTTCATAATTTGTAGCTGGTTTCTTCAGAAGCTGAACTGGAGCAGCCTCCTCCTGCGGTTCAGTGGACTGTCGATCGCTCCGGAATGGTCCGGGCGACAAAAATGGAGGCACTCCCCAATGCCGCTAGTTACAATCGACATCATCAAGGACGTCTTCAGCCGCGAGCAGAAGAACGAGCTGATCCACAAAGTTACCGAAGCCATGATCTCCGTCGAAGGTGAGGAGCTCCGCCCGGTGACCTGGGTCAAGCTCAACGAGATCGAGCAGGGCGACTGGGCCGTCGGCGGCCAGCGCTTGAACGCCGCAGCCGTCCACGCGATGCAGGCGGGCCGCAAGGCAGCCTGATTTCCGGGCCGCGCGCGAATCTCATCATCGCGCGCGGCTCAAATCTCCCTTCAAAAATTCGTCTTGCAAAAAAAATGTAATGATGTAACATTGCGTTGACCGGGTACGAGTGAAGGAGAGTTTGATGCTCGCCTATGCCGCCAACGCTCCGCGCACCGCCGAGCGCCGCTCCAGCCCCAACGCCCTGCTCGCGATCATTGCCGGCCATGTCGCGCTGGTCGCCGTGGTGATGAGCGCCAGGATGGACCTGCCGGCCCAAATTCTCGATGGGCCGATCAAGATCATCCGGCTGCACCCGATCGACCCTCCGCCGCCGCCTCATCCCGTCCGCCAGGCGCATCCTCTGCCGGGCCCGACCGTCGCCGATCCGCCGGTTCCACTGCCTCCCTCGCCGGGACCGATCGCACTCCCGGACCCCGGTCCGGTAGACCTCGGCCAGGCGACCGGCCCCGTCGCGCTTCCGCGACCGGACCCGATTCCGTTGCCCAAAGCTCCGGTGCGAATCGGCGCACAGCTGCTCACCCCATCATCCGATCTCCGCCCGGCCTATCCCGCGGCCAAGCTGCTCGCCGAGGAGGAAGCCTCCCTCAAGCTCCGGCTGACGATCGACGAGCACGGGCGAGTGATCGCCGTTGAACCGGTCGGCCCGGCGGACCCGGTGTTCCTCGCCGCTGCGCGCCGGCACCTGCTCGCGCGCTGGCGCTACAAGCCGGCAAGCGAGGACGGCCGCGCGATCGTCTCGACCATGGTCATCACGCTCCGCTTTCAGCTCGACGGCTAGGCGACTGGCGAAGGGCCGGCGCAGGCCCTATCTTCGCCGCATGTCATGGTTTCCCCGGCCCTCCGGCCCGCGCGCGGCGTTGCGCGACCTGATGGCCGTGCTGCGGCACAGCAGCCGCGAGCAGCGCATCGGCGCCGCGCTGGCCCTGCTTGCGACCGGGATCATCGTCGTCGAATTCCTGATCGACTCCTACTTCGGCGCCGTTCCCGCGCCGACGCCGGTCTATGTCGAGCTTTATCCGTCCAACCGGACCGATGCCGACATCATTGCCGACCAGAAGAAGGACCAGGCCGCCAAGGACGCGGCAAAGAAGGCGCAGCAGGAGGATTTCAAGAAGCTCGCCAAGCGGTTCCATATTGACTGACGAGCGCGAGTGGATGCGTCGCGCTATCGCCCTCGGCGAAAGCGCCCGCGGACGCTCGGCCCCCAATCCCAATGTCGGCTGCGTGATTGTTTCCGGGGCCGGCAAGATCGTCGGCCGGGGCGCGACGGCTTGCGGCGGACGGCCTCACGCGGAGGCAATCGCGCTTCAGGAAGCCGGCAAAGGGGCGAAGGGCGGAACCGTTTACGTGACGCTCGAGCCGTGCGCGCACGCCAGCGAACGCGGGCCGGCCTGCACGGATCTTCTGCTCGCGGCAAAGCCGGCGCGCGTCGTGATTGCCCTCAAGGATCCGGACCGGCGGACCTCGGGCAAGGGTATTCGCCGACTGCGGGGCGCCGGGATCGACGTTTCAGTCGGCGTAGGCCGGGACGCCGCGAAGCGCTCGCTGTCCGGCTGGCTGACGCGGCTGCGCCTTGGCCGGCCGCGCATCACGCTCAAGCTCGCGCTGTCGATCGATGGCAAGATCGCGCTCCCGTCGGGCGAATCGAAGTGGATCACGGGCGAGGACGCGCGCCGCCACGTCCACATGGAGCGCGCGCTCAGCGACATGATCCTCGTCGGGAGAGGAACCTTGCTGGCCGACCGGCCGCAGCTCGACGTGCGCCTGCCGGGTCTCGAACATTCGTCCCCCCGCCGCGCTTTGCTGACTCGCGGGGAGGCCGTCGAGGGCTGGGAAACCCTGAAATCTCCGCAAGATGTCCATCGGCTTCATGACGTCAACGACCTGTTGGTCGAAGGCGGCTCGGCCACTGCGACGGCCTTCCTCACCGAAGACCTGGTCGACCGGATTCTGATCTATCGCGCCCCGATCATCATCGGCGAGGGCAAATCGAGCTTCGGCTATGTCGGGCTCGACGCGATCGCGGACGCGCACGGCCGCTGGCGCCTGGTCGACGAGCGGCGTCTCGGCATCGACCGCCTCGAAGTTTACGAGCGGGCTCCTTCGATACGCCGCTTTGCGGCTACTCAGGATGAGCGGAAGTGATTGGCCTTCTCCGCTCCTCCTGAGTAGGGACTGAGCTTGTCGAAGGCCCGTATCGAAGGACGCCTATGTTCACCGGGATCGTCACCGACGTCGGCACAGTGCTCGAGGCGGAGCAGCGCGGCGACCTCAGGCTGCGCATCGGCTGCGGCTACGACATGGCCACCATCGACTTCGGCGCGTCGATTGCCTGCTCGGGCGTCTGTCTGACGGTCGTCGACAAGGGTGAGGACTGGTTTGCCGTTGATCTTTCGGCCGAAACCGTCGCGCGCACCTCTTCCAATTTGTGGCGCGAAGGGGCCAGGCTCAACCTCGAGCGGTCGTTGCGAATGGGCGACGAGCTCGGCGGCCATATCGTGACCGGTCACGTGGACGGTATTGCGACGGTGGTCGGGACCTGTCCGGATGGCGATTCGACCCGTGTCGGGCTCAGCGTTTCGCCCGATCTTGCGCCGATGATCGCTCCGAAAGGGTCCATCGCGCTCGACGGAGTGTCGCTGACCGTCAACGAAGTGCGCGACGCCGAGGACCGAACGACGCACTTCGCGGTCAACATCATCCCGCACACCGTGCGCGAAACGACGCTCGGCGGGCTGACCGCGGGACAACAGCTCAATGTCGAGATCGACGTGCTTGCGCGGTATCTTGACCGCATGATGGCCGCTCGAGCACAATAGAAACAGATTTGTGTCCGCTTCTCATCACATCATAATGTGATATTGCGGGACCATGAGCACAACCCTGATCGAACGCATCGAGGCGATCATTGCCACCGGCGAGGTCAGCCGCGCCGGACTCGCCCGCGCAGCCGGCCTTCATCCCAATTCCCTGCGAAAACTGGGCGCGGACGACTGGAATCCGACGGCCGATACGCTGGTCAGGCTCGAAAAGCTCATCCAGCGCGGCACGACTGGCGTCCTCGTCGGGACCGAGGCGATCATCGACGAAGCGCGCAACGGCCGCATGTTCATCCTCGTCGACGACGAAAGCCGCGAGAATGAGGGCGACCTCATCATTCCCGGCCAGATGGCGACCCCCGACGCGATCAATTTCATGGCCCGCCACGGACGCGGGCTGATTTGCCTGGCGCTGACCAAGGACCGCACGGACCAGCTCGGCCTCGAGCCGATGGCGCGGACCAACCTCAGCCGCAACGAAACGGCATTCACCGTCTCGATCGAGGCCAGGGAAGGCATCTCCACCGGAATCAGCGCCGCGGACCGGGCGCGCACCGTCGCCGTGGCGATCGATGCCGGAAACGGGCCGGACGCGATCGTTTCGCCGGGCCATGTCTTCCCGCTCGTCGCGCGTCCGGGCGGAGTGCTGGTCAGGGCCGGCCATACCGAGGCGGCGGTCGACGTCGCCCGCCTCGCCGGGCTCAACCCCAGCGGCGTGATTTGCGAGATCATGCGCGACGATGGTTCCATGGCGCGGCTCGACGACCTCATGGATTTCGCCCGCGCCCACGGCTTCAAGATCGGCACCATCCGCGACCTCATCGCCTATCGCCTGAAGAAGGATCATCTGGTCGAGCGGGTCGCGACAAGCCCATTCACCTCGGGCAGCGGCGCGCCGTGGCAGGCGCAGGTGTTCCGCGACAAGGCGACCGGGGAGGAGCAGTTGGCGCTCGTCCACGGCGCGCTCGATCCGTCGAAGCCTGTGCTCGTTCGAATGCATAGCCTGGACCTTTTTGCCGACGTGCTTGGCGAAACGGGGTGCAAATCGGGCGCGCTTCACGGCGCGATGCGGATGATCGAGACCGAGGGCTCGGGCGTGCTGGTGGCGCTTCACGCGGCGGCGCCCGGCTCGCTGTCGCGCTCGATCGAGTTGCGATCCGGCAAGCCGGCCGAGGGCGGCGACGCGGTGCGCGGCTATGGTACCGGCGCCCAGATCCTTGCCGCGCTCGGCATCCACGACATGATCCTCTTGAGCAACACGCACCATTCGCCGGTCGCGCTGGCTGGCTATGGCCTCGCGATCGTTGAAGAGCGGCCGATCACCGCGGCGGGAGACTGACGTCATGGCGACCATTCTTCTCGTCGAAGCGCGCTTCTATCCCCACCTCAACGACCTTCTCCTGGCCGGCGCTCGCGCCGCGGTGGAAGCCGCGGGGCACAAGCACGAGACGCTGACCGTGCCCGGCGCGCTGGAGCTCCCCGGCGCGATCGCCCTGGCCGCGCGAAGCGGACGCTTCTGCGCCTTCGTCGCGCTCGGCGTAGTGATCCGAGGCGAGACCTATCATTTCGAGCTGGTGTCCGACGAAAGCGCGCGGGCGCTGATGGACCTCACCCTTCAGGGGTTCGCCATCGGCAACGGCGTCCTCACCGTCGAGAACGAGAACCAGGCGACCGTTCGAGCCGACCCGCAGCAGGGCGACAAGGGCGGTCATGCCGCGCGCGCCGCGCTCGCGCTCTACGAGCTTCGCGAGCAATACGCTCCATAAGCGGCATTTATCGGCGACGCGGACCTTTCCGGTTGTCCGCGAACGCTTCGCGCCCCTAAGCGCTGCCGATGGACCGGTCGGCCCGCCACCATCCCTTGGCTTTTCCCGCATTGCTGCTCGGCAATTGCGCGCTGGCGTTCGGGCCGTGGCTCGTGCGGCTGTCGGACGTCGGGCCGGTCGCGACCGGCTTCTGGCGGCTGACCATCGCATTGCCGTTCCTGTGGCTGCTTGCCCATGCATCCGGGCAAAAGCCCCATTGGCCAAGGCGCGCGGTGACGGTCGCTATCCTCATCGCCGCCATCTTCTATGTTCTCGATCTCGCTGCCTGGAATGCCGGGATCAGGCTCACCAAGCTCGGTAATTCGACCCTGTTCGGCAACACCGGCAGCTTCGTCTTCGCAATCTATGGCCTGTGGCTGGTGCACCGGATGCCGTCGCTGAAGCAGGGCGGCGCGCTCGCTTTGGCCCTCGCCGGAGCGGGGTTGCTGATGAGCGGAAGCTACGAGCTGTCGCACAGGAATTTCACGGGCGATTTGCTGACCCTGGTCGCCGGCCTGCTCTACGGCGGCTATCTGATCTTCGTCGAGCGTTCCCGAAGCGAAATCGCCGCGCTGCCCCTGCTGCTGCTCGCCAGCCTGTTCGGCGTGCCCATGCTCTTCGCCATCAGCGCCGGGCTCGGGGAGCAGATCTGGCCGCACGACTGGACGCCGCTCGTCATCTTCGCATTGTCGAGCCAGGTGCTCGGTCAAGGCCTGCTGGTCTATTCGATCGGCACCTTGCCGCCGCTCGTCGTCGGGCTGGCGATGCTGACCCAACCGGTCGTGAGCGCTGCCGTCGGCTGGTTCGCTTATGGTGAAGGCCTGTCGTCGACCGATGTGATCGGTGCCGCTGCGATCGCCATCGCGCTCGTCATGGTGCGCTTGCCCGAGCGGGGGTTGCCAGTCGCCGACGACCAGCCCAGTTGAGCCGCGATGGAGATGCACGGTCCGCTCGAACAGCCCAGTCCGCTCGAACAGTTGCGCCGCCGGCTGGCGCTCAGCGTCGGGGAGAATGCCGTGTTCGACGGCTGGACCCGCCAGGCGGTCGATAGTGCCGCCGCCCGGCTCGGCGTCGATCCGGTCCAGGCTCGGCTCGCCTTCCCGAAAAGCCAGCCGGCGATGATCGACTGCTACATCCAGGAGGTCGACCGGGCGCTGGAAGCCAGCTTCACGGCAGAGCAGCTGGCAGCGTTGAAAATCCGCGGGCGGATCCGCGACCTGGTCTGGCGCCGGATCGAGATCATGGGCGAGGCTCGCGAGGCGGTCCGCCGCGCCCTCGCCATCCTCGCCATGCCGCAGAACATCCCACTCGCGGTGCGGATCTCGTGGCGAAGCGCCGACCTCATGTGGCGGCTGGCGGGCGACACCAGCACCGACTTTAATCATTACACCAAGCGGATGACGCTTGGCGCGGTCTACGGCTCGACCTTGGTCGCCTGGCTCGACGACCAGAGCGACGGTTGGGCCGAGACCGCCGCCTTCCTCGACCGGCGCATCGACAATGTGATGAGCTTCGAGACGTGGAAGGCACAGTGGCGCGGTTCGGGCGATCGCAGGCTCAGCCTGTCGCGCTTCCTCGGACGATTACGCTACCCGCCCCGCTGATCGCGCGCTTCATCTCGCTTCGATTGTCATGTTGCCGGTCGCCGTTAGAGCGGGCCAGCGGGCGGGTGATCGAGGAGTAACGTAAATGAACTCGAAGCTTATTATTCTTGCCATCGCGACTGCTGCGCTGGCCTCTCCCGCGGCGCTCGCGGCCGGCAACGGCAGCGCCACGGTCGGCGACTGCATCTCCGACGGTTTCTACGGCAACGAGCCGAACATGGCCGACGGCAGCCTCGGCGGTCCGGCCGAACAGCAGCCCGGAACCCAGGCGGGCAATGTCCTGCCGAGCCAGTCGCCCGGTCCGTTCGTGACCGATCCCACGACCGGCGAAGTCTCGCGCGGTCACTCGATCGGCTATTACAATGGCCAAGG
>Ga0207678_10007041_pt1 | contig 9984 bp, 12 predicted proteins | sample KBSC63metaG_FD_184319 | JGI IMG/M metagenome (GOLD analysis project Ga0207678, IMG submission 184319) | Corn rhizosphere microbial communities from Kellogg Biological Station, Michigan, USA - KBS C6-3 metaG (SPAdes) (version 2) | ecosystem: Host-associated > Plants > Roots > Rhizosphere > Soil ...
CGGTCTCCCACCTGATGAAGGTGGGTGAGATGAAACGGTTCCGCAGGCTCGTGCCGCGCGAGTTCTGGCTGGCCATGCTGACCCTGCTCGGCGTGATCGTGCTGGACGTCCTGCCCGCGCTGATCATCGGCGTGGTCATCGCGCTGCTCCTGCTCGTCTACCAGGCCAGCCGCCCGCGCGTCTCGATGCTGGGCGCCGACCCGGTCGTTCCCGGCGCGTTCGCCGACATCGGCCGCCACGACGGGATCACCCCGGTGCCCGGCGTGCTCATCGTCCGGCCCGACGCCCCCCTGTTCTACGCCAACGCCGAACTGGTGCGCGATGCCATCGAGCAGGCGGTGGGGAGTGCCCGGGCCGTGGTGCTCGTCCTGGACGGCAACGACAATCTCGACATCACCAGCGCCGAGCAGCTCGGCAAGCTGGCCGACGGCCTGGCCGCCAGGAACGTCCCGATCGGCCTGGCCCACATACACGGCCCGGCCCTAGCGATGGCCGAACGGTCCGGGCTGCTCGCCACGGTCGGCGCCGATCACGTCTTCCCGACCACGCCCGCCGCCGTGGCCTGGGCGCAGTCGGTAGCCGACGCGCCGACTCCGCGGTAGGGCCGTCCAGCTGACGCGGGCTAGACGTCCCGCTGTTCAGCCAGGTCGCCGGGCTGCTGCGCTTCGGGGGCCAGCCTGATGCTCTCCTCGCGGTAGAGCAGCCGGTGCAGGCCGGCCGCGAGCACGCCGCCGATCAGCGGTGCCACGATGAACAGCCACACCTGGCTCAGGGCGGTGCCGCCGACCACCAGGGCGGGACCGAGGCTGCGAGCCGGGTTCACCGACGTGCCGGTGACCGGGATGCCGATGAGGTGCACCACGGTCAGCGTCAGCCCGATGGCGACGGCGGCCGTGGCCGCGTTGGCGGTCGCCGAGGTCACCCGCAGGACGATGAAGACGAACAGCGCGGTCAGGATGATCTCGAAGATGAACGCCCCGCCCAGGCCGATGTGAATGAGGGACTGCTTGCCCCAGCCGTCGGTGCCCAGGCCGGTGATGGTCCGGTGATAGAAGGGCGAGGTGCTGAACGAGCCCCACAGCACCAGTGCACCGACGATCCCGCCGGCGAACTGGGCGATCCAGTAGCCGACCGCCTCGGTCAGCGAGATGCGCCCAGTGAGGAAGGCGCCAATGGTGACCGCAGGGTTGACGTGGCTGCCGGATATCGGCCCGATCATGTACACCAGCGCGAGCAGGGTCAGGCCGAACGCCAGCGCGGTGGCCACCACCCCGGCCGCCACGCTGGCGCCGGCCAGCCGGAAGCCGAACATCAGCGTGGCCACGCCCACGGCGAAGAACACCAGGATCGCCGTGCCAAGGAACTCAACCGCAAGCTTCCTGATCATTATGTGACGATAACGACGGGAGCGGGCAGCGTCGTCACCCTGGCAGAGTGAGACTAGGGTGGCGGAGTGAGCTCGGCCTGGCGGGCGAGGAAGCGGAGGTGTGCGGCGCGGGCGTCCCAGGAGTAGATGACGGCGGTACCGGCGATGAGATCGTGCAGGGCACGGTGCTCCCGCTGCACGAGGATGCCGAGGAAGCCCAGGCCGAAGAGCAGGAAGCTGAGCGGGAACACCAGTGCGCGGACGATGCCCTGCCGCGGTTCCAGCACCAAGCCATCCGCCCTGACAACGCGTATGCCGAGCGTCGCCATGCCGAAGGTCCGGCCGCTCACCGCCCAGGAATAGCCGAAGTAGAAGAATTGCCAGAGGACGTAGAGGACGACTACGACCGGACTGGAGCGGTTCCAGCTGACATCGTGGCCCGTCACGATGTGCACCCCGTAGGAAATGGCGGCCAGGGCGAGCGCGAACACGGCGCTGCTCACCGTGAGGTCGATGGCGTAGGCGGCGAACCGGGACACCGAGCCAGCGTAATTGCCCTGGTAGCTGACCACGGCAGGCCGGGCGGTCACGGCTGGGCCTGCGCGGGAAGCAGCGCCGGCGGTGCCAGCGGCGCGGGCTCCTTGCGGCGGAGCAGGCGCTGCACCCAGCGGTCGACGAACTGGTCCAGGCCGACCGCCTGGCTGCGCAGCGCATCGAGAGCCTCGGTTCCCATGCCGCCGGAGGACCTGGCGATCACGGCGCCCAGGTCGGTCCGCTCGACCAGGGCGTCCATGTCCACCTGGCTCACCAGGTCGTTGACGTCGATCCGGTCCAGCAGCGGTTTGAGGTCCACCTGGGCCAGCACGGCGTTTACGTCCACCTGGTCGAGCAGGGCGTTCAGGTCTACCTGTTTCAGGATCCTGTTGATGTCGACACGGTCCAGCAGCGCATTCAGGTCGATGCGGGCGGCGAGTTCGTTCACGTCCAGCGCGCTGACCAAGAGATCAACGACACGCTCGGTCACCTGCTGGGCGATAGCCTCCACCGGATTTCGCCTGCCTGCCGGCCGTAGCCGGTCGCGCGGATTCACCACGATGCCAGTATCGGGGAGCGATGGCAGGTCGAGGTCATCCCCGGCGGGTGAGGACAGCTGCCCGCCGGGGACAGCACACTCGGACCAGGCGCGGGGAAAGGGGCGGCCGTGGACGGCATGGTGCGGATTCCCGGTGCGACCTTCCTGATGGGCTCGGATGATCACTATCCCGAGGAAGCCCCGGCGCACAAGGTCACGGTGGGCGGGTTCTGGATAGATGCGGGCCCGGTCACGAACCGGGAGTTCGGCCGGTTCGTCCGTAAGACCGGGTATGTCACCGTGGCCGAGAGAGCGCCAGATCCAGCGCAATATCCGGGTGCCCGGCCGGAACTGCTGGTGCCGTTCTCCTCGGTGTTCGTAGCGCCGCCGCACCGGGTCAGCCTGGCCGATCCTTACCACTGGTGGAAGCCCGTCCAGGGCGCGGACTGGCGACATCCGATCGGTCCCGGCAGTTCCATCCGTGCTCTGCCTGACCATCCGGTCGTGCATGTGACCTGGGCCGACGTGCTGGCCTACGCCTCGTGGGCGGGCAAGGCGATCCCGACCGAGGCGGAGTGGGAACTGGCCGCGCGGGGCGGGCTAGACGGCGCCGAGTTCGCCTGGGGAGACGACCTGAACCCGGATGGGAGCTGGATGGCGAACACCTGGCAAGGTGATTTCCCGGTGCAGAACACGCAGGACGACGGGTACGAGCGGACCTCACCGGTCGGCGCGTTCCCGGCCAACGGCTACGGCGTGTACGACATGATCGGCAACGTCTGGGAGTGGACATCGGACTGGTACGCGGGTCATGCCGACGCCGCCGCCCCCTGCTGTAGCGGGGCGGCTCGCGTACGCAGCGTTGACCGACAGGATCCAGCGCGCATCCCGCGCAAGGTCATGAAGGGCGGATCGCACCTGTGCGCGCCGAACTACTGCCGCCGCTACCGCCCGGCCGCCCGGATGGCGCAGCCGATCGACACGTCAACCAGTCATCTCGGCTTCCGCTGCGTGGTACGAGACAAGGCCGGATAAGGTGATCGGCGCCGCCATCGGGCAGATTCTGCCCCTCGCTGTAGGCGTCGCGCTGAGTCCGGTGCCTATCATCGCGGTCGCGCTGATGCTGATGTCACAGCGAGCCCGGCTGAACGGGCCGCTATTCGTCATCGGCTGGCTGATCGGGCTGGCCGTGATCGGAGTCGTCGTGCTGGCGGTCGCCGGACCGGGCGAAGCGAGCAGCCACGGCCAGCCAGCCACCTGGGTCAGCGTCCTCAAGCTCGTACTGGGCCTGCTACTGCTGCTGGTGGCGGTTCGTCAGTGGCACGGCCGCCCGCGGCCGGGGCACGAGGTCGAGGCGCCGAAGTGGATGGGCTCGATCGAGCGCTTCAGCCCGGGAAAGGCGGTCGGAGCGGGCGCGGTATTGTCGGGCGCCAATCCGAAGAACCTCTTGCTCGCGGTCGGCGCGGCCGCGGCCATCGCGCAAACCGGGATCGGGAGCGGAGACCAGGCCATCGCCTATGTCGTCTTCGCCCTCATCGCGACCGTGGGCGTCGCGACCCCGGTCGTGATGTTCTTTGCTCTCGGCGACCGGTCGCAGCGGATCCTGGCCGGCTTGCGCGACTGGATGGGCCAGCACAACGCGGTCATTATGGCCGTTATCTGCCTGATCATCGGGGCCAAGCTGATCGGCGACGCCATCGGCGGCTTCAGCAGCTGACGATCTCGGCCGGCACGCCGCGTTCATAGCACCCAGCCGGTAGCATCTTTACAGATGTGCACTTTGTAACGCTCGGACATATGTGCACGCTGACCGGCTAGCCGCCTGCCGGCGGACGTAACCGGTTCTAGTGCTGGTTACTTATGTCCAGGCGGAGGGGACGTGCATACGCACTGCTATCGGATCATCGTCGCCGGTGGTCTGAGTGAGATCGGCCGGGAGGCATTCAGCGACTTCCGGATCGAAGCCAACGGCACGAACACCGTCCTGGTCCGCGATCTAGACCAGGCGGCCTTGTACGGCACGCTCAACCGCATCTTGTCGTTCGGCTTCGAGCTCATCGAGCTGCGCCGTCTGACCGGCAGCGCGAACTAGGCGGGGCTTGCGTGATCTCGACGAGCTCCAGGCCCAGCGCTCGCACTCGGTCCAGGACGGCGTGCAGGCCGCGCTGGTCGAGATTCCCCGACAAGACGGTGACGGTCGGCTCGACCTCCACAACCATGTCAGCGAACGCCTCATGCGTAGCCGGACCGAACGAGCCGATGACCTTGATCTTGTACATGTGCCTGGTCACCGAGACCTCCCGTTAAGATCCGAATCGCGGACCCGGCGAAGCTCCTCCAGATCGAGGCCGAGCGACCTGATCATCTCGAGCATGCCGTGCAAGGCGGCCTGGTCGAACTGGCCGGTGATGACGGTGACCGCGGCGCGGACGGTCACGTCGAGGCCTGCGAACGACTGGAGCGTGGCCTCGTCGAGCTGATCCGCGATCCGGATCTCGTAGGTGGGCGGAGCTGTCATGCCTGCGGCCTCAGGCGCTGGCGAAGACCGCGGACCAGTCTTCCTTCATGCTGACGACCGTCCAGCCGTGCGTCTTCGCCCGGTCGAGGGCGTCCTCGGCGCCCGTGGTGTAGGCGAACTCGCGGTCCGCGTCGTCGTGCAGGACCAGCAGCCGCAACGCCTCACGCCCGCCGGTGCGGGCGAACCGCATCATCGGGATGTCACCGTTGGAGTTACCGCCGGTCACCAGCGGGCGGTAGCCGACCCGGCTCCAGATGCGTACCGGCTTCGTCGGTCCGTCGTCGAAGAATTCGACCTTCGATTTGTACACCAGCCGGGTGTCGTCACCGCGGTCGTCGAAATCGAGCCCGAGGGCACTGCCGATGACCCGCTCCGGCGGGATCCCGTAGATGCGACGAGCGAACGGCCGCATGAAGTCACGATCCCCGCCCGAGGCGATATAGATGCTGAAGCCGTTCGCCTCCAGATAGCGCAGCAGCTCCACCATGGGGGCGAACCCGCACGCCAGGTATTGGCGGCGCAGCACGGGGTGAGAGGCCGTGGTCAGCCACTCCATGACCTCCGCGCCGAACGCCTCCACCTCCATGCCCTCGAAGGCAGATTCGACCGCGCCCATGAGCAGCCCCAGGTCGGCGTCGTCGCCGTGGTAGTGCTTCACGATCGCCTGGTCCAGCCACCGGAAGTCACGCTCGACCGCCGCCCGGTAGGGCTGCCGTTCCGCCAGGGACGGGTCCTGGCCGGCCAGCTCGGCCATGCGGAAAAGGGTGAAGTCGAGCTGGATGGGAACAGGCTTCTCGCTCCACAGCGTGCCGTCGTTGTCGAACACCGCGACCCGCTCGGCCGGGGCGACGAAGCCGGGCGAGCCCTCGGTACTTACCGCCTGGACGAAATCCACGATGGCACGGCGGGTCGGGGTGTCGTTCCACAGCGCCAGGAGGGTTTCGGCCGCCATGCTCGTTCCTCTCGTAGCCCGTCTCGCCATGGTCCCGGCCCGCGCCACTTCGCGCTTCACCCCGGGGAGGTGAATCGGCGGTGGCAGTCGCTCAGATCAGCTCGAGCTGGCGGGCCCGGAGCACGGCTTCGCGCCGCCGAGTGGCGGGGAGCTTGCGGTAGATGGCGGCCACGTGCGTCTTGACCGTGTTCACCGACAGGCACAACTCGTCGGCGATCTCCGAGGTCGACATGCTGGTGGCCAGGAACCGCAGGATCGTCAGCTCGCGCTGGGTGAGCGGGTACGGCAGCTGACGGGAGATCGCCGGCGCGGCGACGTCGTCCGCCGGGGTGCGCGGGCACGGCACCGGCCACTGGCCGGCGACGGCGGGGTGCCGCGCCAGCAGGTCGGCGAACGCGTCGTTCATCCGCAAGAAGGGCAGGACGACCTCGCCACGGGCGACGTCGAGGGCCCGGATGAGGATCTCCAGGGCGCGATCCGGCTCACCGCTGCGATGCGCGATCTGCGCATCGCAGAGGAACGCTTCCACGAGCACGAAGCGGCCGGCCTGGGTGCCGGGCGTGGACAGTACGGTGTGCACGCAGTCCTGTGCGCCCCGTAGATCATTCAGGGCCAGGTAGGCGCGCGCCCGCGGCACCGCGGTCGGAATGGCGAATTCGCCGCCCCGGTAATTCCGGAGTAGCCGGAGGGCCGTGCGCGGCCGTCCCATGGACGTGTCGAGATCGGCCAGCATGATGTCACGCAGGACGGCCAGGAGCGGCGGGATGTGACGGCCGGCCTGCTGCAGCATGATCCGGGCCTCGTTCACCTGGCCCAGGGCGAGCCTCACGTTGGCCTGGCCGAGCATGAGAGCCACCGCGAGGCCAGGATCTGAGCCGACCACATCGGGCAGCACGACCCCTTGCAGGGGGCGCGTCCAGTCGGCGGGTTCGCCGGCTATCAGGGAGCGCAGTGTCGCGGCAAGTTCCAATGCCGGAGGCGGGCCGAGGCTGTTGTGCTTCCGGAGAGCGTCGGCTCGGCGGGCGGCGTCGTCCGCGTGGTTCGTCCGCGACCAGTAGCTGTCGAAGAACGCCATCATGCCGAGCACCTCGAGTTCGATGCCGGGCATGCCGTCCCGCTGCGCCTCCGCCAGCGCCTCGTCGAGAAGAGCGCCGACATCCTCGTGCAGGCCGTGCCATAGGTGGGTGCTCGCCTGCGCCAGCAGTACGGCCGCCCGCAATCCCGGCACCGGGGGTACTGGCATGCCATCGCAACGGCCGAGCAGGCGATAGGCGGCGGCATCGACGGCGCCGACATCGGACGCCTTCTGCCCGAGGATCAGTTCCACCAGGTCGGAGGTGACGAGCAGGTCCGGATCGGCCAGGATCTCATCCGACTTCAGGGCCGGAACGCCGGCTAGTTCCCGCGCCGCCGCATCAGCGTCGGCGAACACCGCCTCGATCGCGGAGCTGACGATGGCGAACTCGGCGGCCCGCAGCGCGTTGCCCCCCACGGGCCTGCGCAGGGGCAGCAGATCCCGCAAGCCGAGACCCGACAGGTCCTGCCGGTTCACGAACGCGTGCGCGAACCCGCCCCGGGCCATGAGCTTGACGACGTGGTGCCGGTTGCCAGCCCGCACGGCCCAGTAGACCGCGTTACCGAGATCGCCACTCGCCTCGTACCAGGCCACCGCGCGCTCGTGCAGGCCGCGCATGGCCTGGCGCTTTTGGCGTCGCAGCAGGTAGCGGAGGATCTCCGCGAACAGCTGATGGTAACGGTAGCGCTCCTGGGCGGCATCAAGCGGTATGACGAACGAGTTCTCCCGCGCGAGGCTGGCCAGCATGTCGCCGCACCCGGTCATGCCGGTGACCGCATCGGCCAGCGGTCCCGTCACCTCCTCCAGGAAGCTGGTCTCGATCAGCAGCCTGCGCTGCGGTTCAGGCTGGCGGTAGAGGACCTCGTTGGTCAGGTACTCGCCGATGCTGCCCGGATCCAGCGCCAGTTCGGACACCAGGTCGGCGGGATAACCGGTGCCCGCCATTCGCATGGCGGACAGCCGCACGCCGGCCACCCATCCCTCGGTCCGCGCCACGAACAGGTCGAAGTCTCGCGCCGGCAGGGTGACGCCGTGGATCGCGAGCACCTCGGTGATCTCGGCCGGGGTCATCGCCAGGTCGCACGCGCGCAGCTCGTGCATCTGCCCGGCCAGCCGGTACCGGTGCAGCGGCAGCAGGGGATCACTGCGGGAGGCCAGGATGAGGCGCAGCCCCGGCTGCCAGCCGCGTACCAGGCTGTCCAGGCCCTCCAGGACGTCGGAATGGGTGAGCACGTGCGCGTCATCCACGATCACGACGAGCCGGCCTGGATCAGGCAGCCGGCTGAAGAGGGTCTGGACCAGGTCAACCCCTGCTCCCCGCGCAGGCGCGATCGGCGGGCCGCGCTCACCGCCGTTGGCTTCTCGCAGCGCGCACTCGAGCAGGCGCCAGAACCGCCGGGGCTCGGCGTCGGCCCGCGTCGGGGTGAGCCAGGCGATCCGGGCGGCGCTGCGCCGGACCCAGTCGGTGAGCAGCACGGTCTTGCCTGCCCCGGGTCCGGCGGACAGCAAGGTAAGCGGCAGATCCGCGGCGATGTCGAGCTCAGCCAGCAGGCGGGTCCTGGGAATATGCCGCGGCGGTAGCTGCGGCACCATCACCCGGGAGTCACGCACCGCATTCGGCATACTGGGCCTCTCCCCCGTCCCAGAAAAACGCATCACGTCGCGCCTGCAACTGTCGTTGCAACTACACTAGGTCGGCCCTACCGAAGATGGAAGTCCTCGCTTCTATCACAAAGTGAGACAAATACCTGCTGAGATATGGTCCGTGACCCCTATGCCGCTTCGGCGTAGGCGCGGTCCACCGGGACGATGCGGACCCCGAGCGGCAGCAGGGTTATCGGAATGATCTTGAAACTGGCCAGGCCGAGCGGGATTCCGATGATCGTCAGGCAGAGCGCGACGCCCGCGACCAGGTGCCCGATCGCCAGCCACCAGCCGAACAGGATGATCCAGAGCACGTTCCCGATGATCGATGCCACCCCCGCATGCGGATTCTGCTCGATCGTCCGGCCGAACGGCCACAGCACGTAGCCGGCGATCCGGAAGGCCGCGATCCCGAACGGGATAGTGATGATCAGCACGAAGCACACCAGCCCGGCCAGGACGTAGCAGATGGCCATCCACACGCCGCAGAGGACCAGCCAGATCACGTTCAGGATTGCCCTGACCACGGTCCCTCCCTGTTCCAGTGGGCCGGTAACCCATTGCATCACCGGCCGACCCGGGCGGCCTCACTCCTGTGGGGTGATGACGGCCCCGCGCCGGTGCGCGATCGTGCTGGCACATTCGCTTCGAGACAGGAGTACCCATGGAATCTGGCGACTACGACCCGCCGCTGGCACCGGGTCTGCTCGTAGCGCAGTCGTGGCAGGCGACGGTCATCCTCGGCGCCGTGACGCTGATCCTCGGGCTCATCGTGAGCTTCCACCCGGGCGGGTCGCTGAACGTCGTCGCCGTCCTGCTCGGCATCCTCATGATCTGTTCCGGGATCTTCCATCTCGTCCGGATATTCGGCCGCGGGGAAGCGCACCGGATATGGCTCGGCATCAGCGGCCTGCTGCTGATCGTCATCGGCGTCGTCCTGATCCGCCATCTGCATCTGACCGTTGCCGTCATCGGCCTGTACGTGGGCATCACCTGGATCGTGCAGGGCGTGACCGCGCTGATCGCGGGCATCGCGGGCGCTGGTCAGGAAGGCAGGGGCTGGTGGATCGCCTTCGGGGCGCTGAGCCTGATCGCCGGGATCGTGGTGACGGCCACCCCGGTCGACTCGGTCACCGTCCTGGCCGTCCTGCTCGGCATCTGGTTCATCGTCATCGGCTTCTTCGAGATCATCGCCGGGATCATGCTCCGGCGCGCGGTGAGCACCGCGGCACGGCCGGCCCAGCCGGAAGGGCTATCCGGCACCGCGATCTAGCTGCCCTGGTCTAGTTGCCGGTCGAGGTTGACCGCGGCGCTGATCAGGGACAGGTGGCTGAACGCCTGCGGGAAGTTGCCGAGC
>Ga0207678_10007043_pt1 | contig 9983 bp, 11 predicted proteins | sample KBSC63metaG_FD_184319 | JGI IMG/M metagenome (GOLD analysis project Ga0207678, IMG submission 184319) | Corn rhizosphere microbial communities from Kellogg Biological Station, Michigan, USA - KBS C6-3 metaG (SPAdes) (version 2) | ecosystem: Host-associated > Plants > Roots > Rhizosphere > Soil ...
CGATCGCCACCTTCAGCGGCCCTAACTCCTCCCCCTCGGGGGGAGGTGGCAGCCCCTCATGGCTGCCGGCGGGGGCTTCAATTTCCACCAACGGCCGCAACGCCTCGAACAGGTCGACTACCCCCTCGCCATGCTCGGCGCTAAGCGGAACCGGATCGCCCAACCCGAGGCGGTAGGCATCCAGCACGCCTGCCTCCGCGACCTTCGCTTCGGCCTTGTTGGCGACCACGACAACCGGAGTCTTTCCGGTCCGGAGCCAACGCGAAATCTCCTCGTCGAGCGGGGTCACCCCCTCTCGTGCGTCGATCAGGAACAGGGCCACGTCCGCGTCGCGAACCGCCGCCTCGGTCTGCGCGCGCATCCTGCCCGGCAGAGTTGCCGCGTCCTCGTCTTCGTAACCCGCGGTGTCGAACACCCGGAATTCCAAGCCAAGCAGCTTCGCATCGCCCTCGCGCCGGTCGCGAGTCACTCCGGGCTGGTCGTCGACGAGCGCGAGCTTCTTGCCGACCAGCCTGTTGAACAGGGTCGATTTTCCGACATTAGGCCGGCCGACGATTGCGACGATGGGCAAGGACATTTTGCAGTTCCTAACAGCCCCTCTCCCCCTGCGGGAGAGGGGTCGGGGAGAGGGGGCGTAGTCGCGAAGTAAATTCGCGCCGTCGATCGGCACTCGCTGCGCTCGGCCGCCGGCCGCGGTTCGCCGTCTCTCCGACGTTAGCTCAAGCTGCTGCGCAGCTCTTCGCTAACGCTCGGCGGATCACCTGAAAGCGTGCAACCGTCCGTCGTCGTCCAACACATAAAGGGTGTTGTTCGCGACGACCGGTGGAAGGCTGATGCTGGTCTTCACGCTGGTCGAACCTTCGATCACTCCGTTGTCCGGGTTGACGAAGGTGATCGCGCCGTTGGTGCCGGTCACGATCAGGCGCCCGCCGGCAAGGATCGGCCCGGCATAGTTGATCGGCCCGTTCTTGCTCTTCACGTTGCGGAACTCGGGAAGCTGGGTGATCCAGCGAACCTTCCCGTTGTTGCGCGCGATTGCCATCAGCTTCGCGTCGCTGGTGACCACGAACACCCAGTCGCCGGCGACCGACGGAGTGGCGATCCCGGCGAGGTTGAGCTCCCACATCCGCTGGCCGGTGATGAGCTCCATTCCGACCATCCGGCCACCCTGGCCGATTGCGATCACCTGGCCGTTGTCGATCACCGGGTCAGCGTCGATGTCGGACAGCGAGGAGACGCTGGTGCGGATGCTGGTCCGGGCAAGAGCGTCCTGCCAGACGACCCGGCCGTTCTCGTAACGATAGGCATTGAGCTCGCCCGACGAGAAGCCGGCGACGATCGTCCCCTGGGAATAGGCCGGTGATGCGACTCCGAAAATCCCGGCGATTTCGAGAGCCGCGGCCTCGTTCCAGTTGGTCGATCCGTCCTCGAGCTTGAGCGAGTAGAGCTGGTTGTCCTGGCTCATCACATAGACCGCGTCGCCAGCGACCGTCGGAGAGCCGCGAAGCGGGCCGCCGGGACGGACCTGCCAGGCGATTCCGCCATTCGTCGCGTCGAGAGCGGCAACGAACCCAAGTCCGTTGGTCGCATAAATCCGGCCGTTCGAATAAGCGAGACCGCCGCCGAACAGGGCCGCGGAATTGTTCTTTACGGTTCCGAACTGGGTGCTCCAGACAGGCGCTCCTGTCCGGGCATCGAAGGCTCGGACCGTCGCAAGCGTGTCGATCGTGTACACCCGGCCGTCGGCGACAACCGGCGCCGCGGCGAGCCGGGCGGCGAGGGACGTGCCCTTTCCGATCGAGGCTTCCCATGCCTGGGCAAGCGAACCGCCGAGCGCGACCTGGCCCATCGACTTCGACGCATTGCCGCCCGACTGGCTCCACGCCGGGTTCACCACTGGCGCTGGAAGGCTCATCGGAAGCGCCGCGGTCGCCGGATCGACGGTGACGTCGCTCTCCGCCGCAAGCACGGATATCCGCTCGCCGAGCACCGGCGTCGATGGCTTCTTGTGGCCGAAGACTCCGCAGCCGCTCGCCGCGATCGCCGCGGCCGCGATGATCCCAAACCTCAAATGCCTGACGTTCATTCGTTGCTTCCTGGCTGCGCGGGTTGTTCGGCGCTGGCGTCCACCCCGAGCGTTCCGGCGATCTGGACCGCCCTGTTCCGCATCGTTTCCGGAACCTGCTTGTCGGCGGCGATCGCCGCGAACAGCCGTCCCGCCTGGTCGTTGTGCCCCTGCTTGATATAGGCCATCGCGGTCAGCTCGCCGGCCGATCCGAACCAGGGATTGCCCGGCTTGGTCAGCGGCTCCATCCGCGAAATCACCTCTTCCGGCTTCAGCTTGTCGAACTCCAGCGACGTCGCCCGAACGAGCGCGAGGTCGCGGTACGGATCGGGGAGATCGTTGTCCGCGGAAATCGTCTTGTACTTGGCAAGCGCGGTGTCACGGTCGTTGGCGTCGAGGGCGATTGCAGCCTCGGTCAGAAGCGCGAGCGAGCGGACGAGGTCGCTGCTCGCATTCTCGAGCGGCTGGAGCTTCTTCTTGGCGGCGTCGGTCTTTCCGGCGCCGATGTCATTGTAGATCGCCATCAGCTCTTCGGACTGCGCGCTCGCTTTCTGCTGCTGCTTCTTCTGCCAGTAGAGATAGCCGGCGACGGCGATCAGGAAGACGACGACGGCGGCGACCAGCCACGCGCCGTACCGCTTCATGAATTGCTCCATCCGGTCCCTGCGGAGGTCGTCGTCGACCTCGCGCAGGAAGGCTTCATCGGGAGCGTCGGGAGTTACAGCCAAAGACAGCCTCGAGCGGAAAAAAGGAGGGACCCAAGCGCCGCTTCCTTCCCTCAGGGCAGATGAACGGAAGCTGGCGCGGCTTCGTCTAGCGGCAGATGCAGCAAAGGCAAAGAGCGAACGATGCTGGCTGGAGCGGCTATTTCGGGCGGTACGTCTGGTCCGGCGACGGGAAGGTGCGCGAGCGGACTTCGCCGGCGTAGGTCTCGGCCGCCTTGCTGATTCGCTCCGCCATATCATCGTAGCGCTTCACGAAACGCGGAGTGCGCTCGAACAGACCGAGCATGTCATCGGTGACAAGCACCTGCCCATCGCACTCGGCCGATGCGCCGATCCCGATCACCGGAACCGCGACGTGCTTTGAAATCCGGGTGGCCAGCTGTTCCATCACGCCTTCGACGACCATCACGAAGGCGCCTGCCTCGGCAACCGCGCGCGCATCGGCGAGAATTTTCTCCGCCTCGATATCCTCGCGGCCGCGCACTCCGTAGCCGCCGAGCATGTTCACCGCCTGAGGAGTCAGGCCGACGTGGCCGATCACCGGGATTCCGCGAAGGGTGAGGAAAGCGATCGTTTCCGCCATCGCCTCTCCGCCTTCCAGCTTTACCGCCGCGCAGCCGGTCTCCTTCATGATCCGGGAGGCGTTCGCGAAGGCTTGCTCGGGCGATTGCTCATAGCTTCCGAACGGCATGTCGACGCCGACCAAGGCGTGCCAGCTCCCGCGGACCACCGCGGCGCCGTGCGCGCACATCATGTCCAGAGTGACCGGGATCGTCGACGGCAAGCCGTAGATCACCTGACCGAGGCTGTCACCGACCAGCAGCATGTCGCAATGCGGGTCGAGCAATTGCGCCATCCGCATCGTGTAGGCGGTCAGCATCACCAGCGGCGGTTCGGTCTTCCCTTCCGCCTTTCGGGCGCGGATCGACGGAACCGTCATCCGCTTGCCGGGAACCGGCGACGGCGTTGCCCGGCTGGTGCCGGTATCGATCGTGACTTTCGACATCGCCCGGGTTCTAGGGCTCGCGGCGGTGACAGCCAAGCCCGTGCGGTCATCCGCTCGCCGTAACCGATGGAACTTTCTCCGGTTAACAGCCGTCGAGCGATCAGGTGCGGCGCGAATGCGCGCCGTGGAAGAGAATTGGAGTTTTGTGATGTTCGATCGCCACTGGGTGACCGACGTCGCGCTGGCGGCCCTGATTGCGTTTCCGGCCGTGCTGCCCGCGTCGCAAGGAATGAGAGCCGCCGCTGTTCACAGCGCCCCGCCCGCCGCCGCCGTCAGCCCCGCTTCGATACCTGCGCGGCCAGCGCTCTAGCCGCCGTTAGTCCGGCTGCGCAGGGATTTCGATCGTCGCGCTTAGTCCCGGCTTGCAGTCTCCGAGCACAAGCTCACCGCCGTGGAGGTGGGCGATCGCCTCGGCAAGCGCGAGGCCCAGCCCTGCGCCTTCCAGCGAGCGGCTCGTATCCAACCGCCGGAATCGCCGCCGCGCCTCGTCGCGATTGCTTTCGGCGATCCCGGGGCCGCTGTCGGTAACCACGAGGTCGAGCCGCTCGCCTTCGCGAACCGCGCGAAGCCCGATTTCGCCGCCCGACGCTCCATATTTGATTGCGTTCTCGATGAGGTTGCTGAGCGCCTGCGCCAGAAGCTGCCGGTGCCCTTTGACTTTGAGGTCGCCGTGCGGTGGATGAAGGACCAGACGGGCGCCCGCCTCGTCGACGACGGGCTCGTACATTTCCGCAAGCTCGGCGATCAGCTGGCCGGCATCGAACCAGGCGAATTGCTTGCGGCTGGTCAGCGCTTCCGACCGGCCGATTTCCAGGATCGTGGTCAGGATTCGCATCAGCGAATCCGCCTGCTGGATAATCCCGGCCAGCGATTGTTCGCGCTGCTCCGGGGAGTCCGAGTTGAGGGCCGCGTCAGCCGCCGCCCGGATCCGGCCGACCGGAGAGCGAAGGTCGTGCGCGAGCGAGTCGGTCAGGATCGAAAGCTCGTCCATCAGCGTGTTGATCCGGTCGAGCATCGCGTTGATTTGCCTGGCGAGCGCATCGAACGGGTCGCGGCTTCCGTGAACCGGCACGCGCTGGCGGAAATCGCCGCTCGCGATCCGGTCGGCGACCTTCGCCACCGCCCGAACGCTCCTCCCGACATAGCGCGCGACGATGATCCCGCACGCGAGGCCGAGAAGCAGAGCGAGCGCAAGCCCGATCCACAGCGATCGCTGGAGCGTCTGCCGGAGCGCCAGCCCCTCGCCCGCAATTCGAGCGCTGATGAGCCACTGGCCGTTGCGCATCCGGTGCAGATAGACCGCCGCTTCCTTGGACACGCCCTGGTCCTGCAAGCGGACGATGGCGGTCCGATAGCCTTCCGAAAGATCGGTCTGAACCAGAGCGAAATCGCCGAACTGCGGTCGGCCGCGCTTGTCGAGAAGGCCCGCCTTGGCCAGCGGATCGTCGGCATCGACATCGTCCATCGCGCTTTGAAGAGCGTCGAGGCCGCCCTCCTGATAGATGTCGGCGAGGAAATAATTCTGGTCGGTTACCTGGCGCCGAAGAGTGGCGATGCTCTCGTCATAGGTCTGCCAGTGGATGAAGGCGATGACGGCGACGTTCGAGGCAAGCGCGAGGATTGCCGCGAGCAGCGCGATCCGGATGCTGGTCGGCATCAGCCGGCCGCGCCGTCAGGCTTCGAGCCGGTACCCGGCCCCCCGCACCGTATGAAGAAGCGGCCGGTCAAATCCCTCCTCGAGCTTTCGCCTCAGGCGACTCACATGGACGTCGATGACGTTGGTGCCCGGATCGAAATGATAATCCCAGACCTTCTCCAGAAGCATCGTCCGGGTGACGATCTTGCCTTCGTTGCGGGCGGAATATTCGAGCAGCAGATATTCGCGGGGCTTGAGGTCGATCTTCTTGCCGCCCCGGCGGACTGTCCTCGACAGCGGGTCGATCTCGAGATCCGCGACGGTGATCCTGGGGTCGGCGGTCGGCCGGGATTCGTTGCGCCGGAACAAAGCGTTCGCGCGCGCCGTCAGCTCGGCGAAGGAGAATGGCTTGGTCAGGTAATCGTCCGACCCGCAGTCCAGCCCTTCGATCCGGTCGCCGACCGAAGCCAGAGCGGAGAGGATCAGCACCGGGGTCGCGATTTCCGCCGCGCGCAATGCCCGAAGCACCGCAAGCCCGTCGAGAAGCGGAAGCATCCGGTCGAGAATGACGAGGTCGTAGGTTCCGTCGCTCGCCCGGAACAGGCCTTCGCGGCCGTCGGTGACGTGCTCGACGCTGTGCCCCTCCTCGCCGAGGCCGCGCATCAGATAGGAGGCGGTCTCTCGATCGTCTTCGACAAGGAGGATCTTGCGGCCCATTGGCTCCGGCTGTCCCTTTGCGGCGGCGCAAATGCAACCGCTTTGATGAACGCGCGGTGTCCGCCCGGCCCTAACAGAAGGGAAAAGCCGGGCGGACGGCCGCTCTCGACTACTTGGTCGTTGCCGCCGGCGTTTTCGCCTTTGCGGTGCTGGCCTTCGCCTTGCTCGCCATCTTGTGATGGGTCGAGTGATGCCGCTTGGCGTGATGCTTCATCGCCTCGTGGTGGCGAACTTCCTTGGTTTCGGTCGCCACTGACTCGCCCTCGGCCTTCGCCTGTTGGGCGATCGACTTCGACGCCTTGTGGTGGCGCTTCGCATGGTGCTTCTTCGCCGCGTGATGTCGAACTTCCTTGGCTTCGGTCTTGGCCGATTCGCCCTCGGCCTTCGCATTCTTGGCGACCGAAGTCGTGGTCTTCGGAGTCGTTTTGACCGCGGTTTTCGTCGTGGTATTCGTCGGCGCCGCGCTGGCGGCGTAGATTGGCGTCGCAATCAGCGTGATCGCCGACAGGGTTGCAAGTGCAATCTTCATCACTGCTCTCCTCCATGCGCGGGAATGCGCTTCCGTCCGGCTAGGCCAGTAAAGCTCTCAGGGCCGTGGACCGCCGATTAAAAGTCTTTCATCCGCGCGGAGTTGGGGAAAAGAACGTTCGTCCGGCGCACAGGAGGGAAGGCGCCGGACGAACGCGGGGCGAATGGAGTTATTTCGCCTTCTTGTGGTTCGTCTTGACCTTGGTCTTGGCGGCGGTGTTGGCGGTGGTCGCGGCGACCTTCTTGCTGGTGTTGGTCTTCGCTTTGGTCTGGGTCGTCGCCGGCTTCGCGGTCGACGTTGCCGCAAGCGCCGGAGTAGCCATCAGGCCGAGCACGGCGAGCGGTGCGAGAATGCGTTTCATTCCAGGTCTCCTAACCGGCACGATTGCCGATGGCCCCCGCTTAACGCCCGCGGCTTCGCTGCACGGTGACGGAGGAATTAAAAGCGGTTCACGTTGGAATCGTCACCAGCCTATTTGATATCCTCATCGCGGATCACGGTGATCGTTCCGTTCCGTTCGAGGAGCGCTGCCGCGACGCGCGATTCCTGGGCGACTCCTTTCTGCCGGAGCGCCTCCTCGACATCCCTTCGGCTGAGCACTGATCGCCGCATCGCCGCCTGGTCGAGCTCGCCGTTTCGGATGATCGGGACCGGGATGCCTTTGACAAACCGGTCGAAGCGCTCGGACCGGCTCGCGAGGAAGCTGACCATCCAGTAAGCTGCGATGAAGACCGTTGTTGCGGCAATCGTCGGGACCAGCGGGCAATTCGCTGTCAGTGCCCGGCTGAGGTTCGCGCCAATGATGATCGCAACCAGGATATCGGGCGACGACCAGCGGCCGAACGCCCGCCAGGCTCCGATCCGGGTGATCGCGAGACCGTAAACGAAGATGATCAGCGCCCGAACCGACAATTGCAGCCAGCCGGGGTCGACTCCGCCCTCGCCGATGCTCCTGTAGAATATGTCGATCCAGTTCATCGCTCTGTCTCCCGCAGCGGGCCCGCGCGGGAACTAGCGACTTACCGCCGCCTACGGTTCCGGAGCGGCTTGCTGCCCTGCGTCGATGCACAGGATCTTGCGGTTCCCGCCCGTGATCCGTTCGTAGGAGTCTTCGCCGTCGATAGTCCGGACGCTCGCGCCCGGAAGCGCTGCCTTCGCCGCCGCTTCCAGCAGTTGGGGTGGATAGGCCCAGCTCGCGGACTTGATCCTGCGCACCCGGTCGTCCGCGACAAACAGCACAAACGCCCGCGTCGATGGCGCCATCATCGCAGCGACCGTGCGGAAGAATCGCGGAAGCTCATCCGGTGGAACGTGCTGGACAACCGCGTTGGCGAAGATGAACCCGGGTGCCCAGTCGCGGATTTCGGCGAGCAGCGCATCGCTTATAACCCCCAACCTCGGCTGTTTCAGATCGATCAGCCCGGGCTCAAGAAGCGCGATCCCGGAGCGGATAAAGCTGTCGGTAAGGTCGACGCCCCAATAATTGGAACGCTCGAGATACCGGATCGCGTGCTGGCCGAGGCGAAGGCTTCCGCAGCCGAAGTCGACGCAGCGCATGTCGGGCTTCAGCCCGAGAGCGACGATCTGCCGCCAGTTGACGAGCCCCCGCGCGGAGAACGAACTCGAGTCCCAATCAACCGCGCACGAACCGGACGTTGCCCAGCCGCGCGCTCCAAGGGTCGAATGATGCCGCCCGTTGCGCAACTTTCGTTCGGCATCGAACACATAGAATTGGGCGAAGCTGCCGCCCGGATGGGTCTTCTTCCACAGCCGGAAACGCTGTTCGAAAACCCAGATCGGCGCAGCCCTCACGCCGCGCAGGTTCACCAGATCCAGGATCATCCGGGGTATCGGCATTCGGGCTCCAACCCCGTTCGCGGGACGGATTACAGCATCGCGGGGGACCGGCCCAATGAACTATCGGACAGGGGCTAGCCCTCGATGACGACCTCGGTCCCGACCTTGGTCAGCCCGTACAATTTCTCGGCGAAGGCCTTGGGAAGTCTCACGCAGCCGTGGCTTGCCGGATAGCCCGGGTTCGGCCCGGCGTGGAAGGCGATTCCGGCATGGTCGTACATCTGCATGTAGGGCATCGGCGCATTGTCGTACTTGCGCGAATAGCCGAGCTTCTTCTTCAGGAAGACCTTCCAGAAGCCGAGCGGCGTTTCCTTGCCCTTCTTGCCGCTGGAGATGGTCGAAATCCCGACCAACTTGTCGCCTCGATAGACGTAGAAGCGCTGGGTCAGAGTATCGATCACCACCTTGGCGTCGCCGCTGTCGGGCATGTCGGCGACCCATTTATATTCGCCCGGTTTCATGTGCAGCGGACCGAACGCCGCGAGCGCGTCTTCATGGGCCTGCGGGGCATTGCCTTGGGTCCAGCGGTACGGGAGTTCCTGCGGGACCGGCTGCGGCGGCGCCACGGCGACGCGTTTCGGCGCCGTCGAACAGCTTGCAAGAAGCGCCGCAGCTACGGCCAGCGGAATCCAGTTGAGAGTCTTCATCGGTCAGTTGAACAGCCCAAGCCGTCGCTCGCGTCAATATCGCGGTAAACGCGAATTTAGCGGTTAACCGCCATTTTCCGCGCCCGCCGCCCATGCATGACTTTCCCGCGAGTTATTCGTTCGCCATTGGGAAAATGCCAATGCGAGTCACCGCCGCCGCCCCAAAGACCTCATCATGCCGCTGACCGCGACGGCGACGTTCCGGTCGCTCCGCAATTTCAACTATCGGGTGTGGATTGGCGGGACGTTCGTCTCCAACATCGGCACCTGGATGCAGCGGACCGCCCAGGACTGGCTGGTTCTGACCGAGCTGACTCGCAACAGTGCCTCCGCGCTCGGGATCGTCATGGCGCTGCAATTCGCTCCGCAGCTCCTGCTCCTTCCCTGGACGGGATTCGCGGCCGACCATTTCAACCAGCGCAAACTGTTGATGACGACCCAGGCGATCATGGGCTTGCTCGCCCTCGGCCTGGGGCTGCTGACCGTGACCGGCGTCGTCCGTCTGTGGCACGTCTATGTTTTCGCGCTGCTGTTCGGTTGCGCCTCGGCCTTCGACGCTCCCGCTCGCCAGACGTTCGTCGGAGAGCTTGTCGGCGACACGGATTTGTCCAACGCCGTCGCCCTCAACTCCACCGCCTTCAACGCCGGGCGGATGGCGGGTCCGGCGATCGCCGGGCTGGTCATCGCTTCGATCGGAACCGGCTGGGCGTTCCTCGCCAACGGCATTTCGTTCGCCGCGGTCCTCATTTCCTTGTCCGCGCTTCGGGTCGGGGAGCTTCGTCCCAATGCCCGCGCGACCAC
>Ga0207678_10007051_pt1 | contig 9982 bp, 6 predicted proteins | sample KBSC63metaG_FD_184319 | JGI IMG/M metagenome (GOLD analysis project Ga0207678, IMG submission 184319) | Corn rhizosphere microbial communities from Kellogg Biological Station, Michigan, USA - KBS C6-3 metaG (SPAdes) (version 2) | ecosystem: Host-associated > Plants > Roots > Rhizosphere > Soil ...
AAGTTTCCGGCGAGTTGCGCCGAGCTTGGCGTAGTCCGCTGCGTGGGGTTGGCCTGCTGGCGAAGCCGTCTCCACTCCTGGCCGCCGAAGAAGAAGAGGCGATCCTTGATGATTGGACCGCCGACGCCGTAACCGAAGTCGTTGAAGACGAGGTGAGTCTTCGAAGAGGAGAAGAACGGACGAGCGTCGAAGATATTGTTGCGGACGAACTCGAAGACAGTGCCGTGGAACTGGTTGGTGCCGCTCTTGGTGACGATGTTGAAGGCCGGGCCGGAGTTGCGGCCGTACTCGGCGGAGAAGTTCGAGGTGGCGATCTTGACTTCCTGAATGAAGTCGGGGCCGACGTTATTGACCAGGCTGTTGTTGCTGCCCGAGACCATGTTGAACGCGCCGTCGACGGTCAGGTTGTTGGAGTCGGACTTGTTGCCGTTGATGTTCTGGTTGCCCGCCGAGAGGCTGGTGGTCTCCGAGAAGATGTCCGGGTTGGTGACGACGACGCCCGGAATCAGCGTCATGAGCTGGGTATAGTTGCGGCCGTTGAGGGGAAGGTTTTCGACCTGCTTGGAGTCGATGACGTGGGCGACTTCGCCGCTGGTAGTGTTGAGCGTCTCACCGGCGACCGCGGTTACGGTAACGGCCTCGGTGGTGGCGCCGACCTGCAACTCGAAGTTGGCGGTCAGGTGGGAGTCGGCGTTGACGGAGATGCCGGTGCGGGTCTCGCCGCGGAAGCCCTCCTTCGATACGGTGATGGAGTAGTTGCCGATCGGGAGGTTGGTGACGGTGAAGAAGCCGCTGTTGTCGGTGTTGACGGAGCGGACCAACTGGGTGCCGACGTTGGTGATCTTAATGGCGGCCTGAGGAAGAGCGCCGCCGGTCGAATCGACGACGTTGCCGGCGATCTGGCCAACCAGAGTCTGCGCGTGCAGGGATCCGGAAAGGCTGAGGATTAGCAGGCAGGCGAGGCCTAATGCTGCTGTTTTGAATAGTTTGCGAAACATGGCTGCTCCTGAAAGGTTTAATCGTGGGAGGTTTGCGCTGAGCGCGGTAGATCGCTAGCTTAATAAATCGTATTAACCGCGAATTAATAGCTCTTCGTGGAAGATAGGGTTTGGCGGAGATGGTTGTCAATTGAAATCGAAGCGCTCGTAACCAATACCGGAAATAGCCTGCGAGCAGGGCTGCAGCCAAGGGAGGAAGTTGTTGACTGGGTGCGAACGCATGTCAGCAACAACCGTCGACCTTGAAAGGGGAGCAAAAATACAATAGGTTCGCTGCGAAGGTCGATGGCTCGCAACAGCCCATCCGAATGGACCGGTCTTTGGGATGGAGGAGAAAAAAGCGGCGGGCAGCCACTCGCTTGTGAGAGTAGCTGCCCGGCAAGTCGCTTGAATAGGGGAGTACTTATGCGTTGACGGTCTGCTTCATCTCGCTGACGCGCTTGGCAAGCAGCTCTTCGAGGCCTTCGAGCGACTTCGAGAAGCCCTCGATGCCTTCCTTCAGCTTGTCGGTGGCCATGCGGTCCGCCGCGTGCATTTTGTCGAAGGTCGCCTTGTCGATCGAGAGCTTCTCGATCTTCATGCCCTTGGCTTTGGCCGGGTCAAGTTTGCGCGGCAGGTCACCCTGCGTGTTCTCGAGTTCGGCCAGCAGCTTAGGCGCGATGGTAAGCAGGTCGCAGCCGGCTAGTTCGGTGATCTCGCCGATGTTGCGGAAGCTCGCTCCCATAACCACCGTTTTGTAGCCGAAGTGCTTGTAATAGTTATAGATCGTGGTCACGGATTGAACGCCGGGGTCGTCCGCGCCTTTGTAGTCCTTGCCCGTGTCCTTCTTGTACCAGTCGAGGATGCGGCCGACGAAGGGCGAGATGAGAGTGACCTTGGCCTCGGCGCTGGCGACCGCCTGGTGGAGGCCGAAGAGCAGGGTCATGTTGCAGTGGATGCCCTCTTTTTCGAGGATCTCCGCGGCGCGGATGCCCTCCCACGTCGAGGCGAGCTTAATAAGGATGCGCTCGCGCGAGACGCCGGCCTTCTCATACTGAGCGATGATGTCGCGGGCGGTTGCAACCGACTTTTCGGTGTCGTAGGAGAGGCGCGCGTCGACCTCGGTCGAGACGCGGCCGGGGATGATCTCGAGGATCTTGAGGCCGAAGGCCACGGCCAGGCTCTTGAAGGCGAGCGCGGCGACTTCCTTGTCGCTGGCCTTCTCGCCAGCGTCCTTCTTTGCCTGATGAAGGACGGCATCCACGATGGGCTGGTACTCGGGCTTCTCCGCCGCGGTTGCGATCAGAGAGGGATTCGTGGTTGAATCCTGCGGCTTGAACTGTTGGATCGAGTTGATGTCGCCGGTGTCCGAGACGACTGTGGTCATGCCACGTAGCTGTTCTAGTAACGATGCCATTTCTTTGCTCCTTCGCTGTCCAATTAGATTTTATCAAGGTTGAGGTGGTTACACGCGTAATTTGGAAGGCTGGCGGCGGAGCTATTCGCGCTGGAAGATGTTTTCGAGGACCCCGAGGCCGTCTATCTTTACTTGGATGCGGTCTCCGGCCTCGACGGGACCTACTCCAGCAGGAGTTCCGGTAGAAATCAGGTCGCCGGGCTCGAGCGTCATGGCGGCGGTGATGTAGCGCAGCAGATACGCGATGGGGAAGATGAGATCGCCGGTCGAGCCCTGTTGTTTCACCGTTCCGTTGAGCCGGGTGGTCAGGGTAACCGGAGTAGCCGCCGTTTCCCCGAATCCGCAGGGGTCGATCTCGTCCGAGATGACGGGGCCGACCGGGCAGAAGGTGTCGAAGCCCTTGCCGCGGGTCCACTGGCCGTCGCTCTTCTGGATGTCGCGGGCGGTGACGTCGTTGACGAGGGTGTAGCCGCGGATGTAGGGACGAACGTCCTCGTCGGGACCGAGGTTGCGGCAGCGGCGGGCGATAACGACGCCGAGTTCTCCTTCATAATCAATGCGTTTGGAGAGGCCGGGCATGCGGATGACGCCTCCGGGAGCGAGCAACGCCGACGGGGGTTTGAGGAAGAGCAGCGGCTCTTTGGGAACCTCGTTGCCCAGTTCGGCGGCGTGGTCGCGGTAGTTGCGGCCGATGCAGACGATCTTCGAGGGTGTGACCGGTGCGAGCAGGCGCAGTTCCTTGAGCGGCGCGGGTTGAAACGCTGAAGGTATGGATGGGGCGGCGCGGTCTTCTTCGGGAGCCTGCATGGAGCGGACAGTCCAGAGCGCGTCGCCGCGCTGTTCGACGAAGGCGTAGAGGGGGCCATCATTGGCAGAGAGGAACTTACAGTAGCGCATGTTTCTGGACTCCTTTTCTCTTGAAATCTTCTTTATTGAACCCTGCGGGATTCCTGAACTTCGGTGCTGGCAGGGCTCTCGTTTCCGGCGGTATCGATAGCCGTGACGCGGTAGGAGTAGGACTGGCCGGGCTGCGCAGTGCGATCGCTGAAGGCAGGCGCCGGTGTGGGGGTAGATGTCAGGCGGGTTGGGGTTCCGATTGCCTCTCCGGTGGAGGAGACTTGCCGGCGATAGACGATGTAGCCGGCGAGGTCGGGCTCGGTATTGGGCTCCCAGGAGAGGTCGATGCCATCGGTAGATGGCACGGCGGCAAGGCCGGTAGGCGTCCGGGGCGGAAAGGTGTCATGCATGACGACCGTAATTGTGGGAGAGAGTGTGCTGCGAATCTCAAGTGCATGGCCGTCCAGAGTAACGGAGCGGACCCGCTGCGCAGTGTAACGGTAGATCTCCCCCCGCTCGGCAGTGGGGTCGATGGTGCCGCCGGGATCGGCGGATTGCCCGCCCGCTCGCAGATGGACTTCGGTAGGGGGCGATGGGGTGAGTTGAAGAGGCTGTTTTGCCGAGGGCTTTTGCGGAGCCTTGGTCTGGACGAGGATGCGGTCGAGTTCGACGGCCGCCGCGGCAGGCTGCGGCTGCCATTCGAGCATCGCGCCTTCGCGGACGGGGGTCGCCTTGAGCCCCACGACCGGCGGCGGAGCCGCACCGGAGGCGGCGAAGGCGGGAGAGGAGAGCCCCGCCGAGCGGCCCTTGGTGTTGAAGAGTCGCACACGATAGGCGAGCAGGATCGCTGGACCGGCGGTCAGTTGCGAGGGCAGGGACTCGGCTGCTTCGGTTGGACCAGGATGGACGGCGAGACGTTTGACGGGAGCGCATACGGTCGCCGGGGGAAGCTCGCGGCAGACTTCGGCGGTCAGCGCGGGTTGAACGTTGAGGTTGTCGGTGGTCTTGTCCGGAGTCGTCCAATGGAGGACCACATCGTCGCCGGTGCGCGTGGCGGTGAGGCCGGTCGCCGGCCGGGGCAGATGCAGTGAAGGCGGGCGGGCGGGGCCGGGACTGGCGCAGCCGGAGATGCCCGCGGTAAGAAGCGCGGCGGCAAGAAATATAGCGGCCTGGGCGGCGAACGGACGGTCGACGCCGGAGTGAGAGGGTTTGCCGGGAAACTCCATTGGTCACAGGCTAGCATTTTTAGAGCTTGCGCTTAGCTTCGGCGGAGCTCAGCGCGGCTCGAACGAAAAGGTCCGGCGGCAATACATCTTTTGATGAGATTTCCACATCTGGTTACGTGGCGAAGATTTCTTTAATCAGGGGTGGAAGTGATGGCTACTTCGGCGATGACGGTGAGCGCGAAGGTGCTTCCTCTTTCCGTGCCCGGTTCAGGCGAGAAACTGGAAGCGCATGGCGTTGTTGTAGATGGCGGCGTGGCCGAGGCGTTCATTGCGGAGAAGCGGATCGGCGAGCGCATCAAGCATCTGCGGCTGAAAAAGTCGATGGGGCTGGTGGAACTGGGGCGGCATACCGGGCTCTCCGCCAGCTTCCTGTCGCAACTGGAGACGGGCCGTGTTGTGCCGACGCTGCGAAATCTGGCGCGGATCGCGATGGTGTTCTCGAAGGATCTTAACTATTTCTTCGAGTCGCATCCGGAGACGCTCTTTCGCGTGCATCGGTGCAAGGAGCGGGTGAGGATGCCGCAAACCGGGGCCGACGACCCGGCCTATTATTTCGAGAGCCTCGGCTACCTGGTTCCGGACCGGCAGCTCGATCCGTACTTCGCGGAGTTCGTGCCGATCAAGACGGGCAGGACGCCTCGGCCCCATCAACATGCGGGCTGCGAATTCCTCTATCTGCTGTCAGGCGCTCTGGAGGTGCGGCATGGCGAGGCGATACACCAGATCGAGGCCGGGGACGCGATCTATTTCGATGCAGAGACGACTCACAGCTATATTTGCTGCGGCGAGGTGTCGGCCAAGGCTCTCATCGTGACCCTGCAACATGGAGCGGCTGTTCCCCTGGGCAATGTCCTCAAGCCTGTGGCCGCGGGGAATGGGCGCGTCCGCAGCGCCACGTCGATGACGGCGTCGCGGCGTGAAGGCGGAACCGCGAGCGCTTCCTTATCTCAATCTAAATATGGAGAGAAGAACCGATCCTATTGGCCATGACAGCCGATTGCGGGATCGCTATTCTTTTCTCAATCTTAGTAACGCTCTCCAAAGAGGTGCCATAGGCACCTCTCTTTTTGCGCTCTTGCTAAAAGGTGAAGGCGACGCCGAGGGTGAAGCGGTCCTGGAAGAATCGTTGCGCCGGCTTGAGGACGTAGATGTCCGAGGTGTAGTTGTCGTTGTCGAGGACGATCTCAAAATCCTCGTAGCTGTTGCGGATCATGTCCGGGTTCCTGCTCCAGGTTTCGCGGTAGTCGGCGCGCAGCATCATGCGCGGCGTGATGCGGTACTTGATGCCCGCGCCATATTGAAAGCCGAACTGGAAGGTGCCTCCGCCTTCGAGCGGCGGCGTTCTGCCGAAGTCGAAGGCCGCCTTGAGCAGGCCGATGTTGCCCATGCCCAGCTTGAAGGGGCCGGCAGGCTTTTTGAGCGGTGAGTCGGAGAGGGCGATCAATTGAAAGGTTGGCCCAACGGCGATATAGGGTCTCCAGCGCGAAGTCGGAGGCCGAAGATGGGCCAGCAGGTTGTACTCAAACTGCCGGGTGACGAATCCGACGCGCTCCGAATCGAAGTTCACATTTTCGTCCACTGTCGGCAGATCGGAGCCGTCTATATACAGCTCAGGTAGGAGGGAGTATTTGCCCTGCTGGCGGAAGTAGGAGAACTCGTTGGAGAAGTGTCGCCAGCTATTGACGGTGACGGTGCCTCCGGCGGTCCAGCCGTCGCCGACCGTGTCGTAGAGATCGAGCTCATAGAGAGGATCGTCCGGCTGGCTTGAGGTGAGAACGATTCCGATGGTGCTGAGGTAGGTCTCCCGCATGTGGAGATAGCCGCCTTCGATGGCGAACTCGTAGCGCGGTGGGTCCCATTTGTGATCGACGGGAGGATGGTAAGGGATGGGGGTCTCGGCCTGGCTGTCGTGCGGCGTAAAGCTGCGATGCAGCAGGCGCGGTCCGGCGCCGACTTCATCGTATTCGGTTCCGGAGGCGTCGGTCTTGCGCCAGTCTCCGTAGTCCTCGGGTAGTTCGCTGCTGCTGCGCATGTAGTTGCGAACCTTGAAGGTGCCGGAGATGCCCTGGTAGATCAGGTTGCCGCGCCAGAAGCCGTTGCGGATGATGAGCGCGGTATCGCGGGCGCTGCGCTGAAAACGGTTGGGCGCGGGCGGGACGGTGCCGGGAGTGGTCTTCGGGTTGTCGCAGGAGTTGATGTGGAGCACGGCGACCTGGCCGTCGGTCAGCAGGCGGTCGCCGGTGGAGTTGTAAGCGTCGGTCGGCACCCACGGACGGGGGACCATGTCCAGGCTGGCGACGCAGCCGGTGAACTTGAGGTCGTTGACGATCTTGGAGCGCTCGTTGTCGATGTGCTGGTCGATGACGTGGATGAATGTCCTCTGCTTGCGCGAGAAAGCGATGCCGATGTCCTGGGTGGAGGAAGCGGTGAGCACGGGCTGGCCGTCCCACTGCGCCGTGGTGGGAAAGACGCGGAGATGGTGGCGCGAGGCGAAGGTGTTGGTGGTCTTGCTGAGGGTGAACAGCGGGTCGCGCTCGTCGAGCAGAAGGATCGACATGGGCGCCTGAGTGTAGGTCTGGTTGCCGCTGATGGTCTTGAGGGTGCGGAAGGTCGAACCGGCGGTAAGGCTGTCGGACGAGTGCCAGTTGGCGGCGGCAAAGGCGCGGCGCAAGGCATCGGGAGAGCCGATGAAGATGAGGTTGGTGAGATCGGAGACCTTGTTGCCCGTCTTGGTGCGGGTACGGAAGGGGATGGTCTTGACCAGCGCCTGCAGGTGCTCGCGATCTGCCTCCGTGGCTGCGGAAGGCCGGACGGAGAAGGCGTAGGTCTCAGAGGTGATCAGGGGCTTGACGTATTCGAGGATCAGCTCGGTCCCGGCGTTGTAAAGAATCTCGGGCTCGGCGAAGCCCATCACCGCAGTCCCGCCGGCGGAGGCGAAGATGTAGGCGATGGGGTCGATGCCCGCGAAGGAGAGGACGCCGTTCTCCAGCGAGTGCCCGGGAGTGCCGGTCGAGCGGATGCCCTTGATCTCTCCGGCGTTATCCACCTTCTCCTGCGAGTTCTCCACATCGAAGATACGCGCGTCCATGGCCAGTTCGTGGCCATCGGGCGTGGTGGCGTGGTTCCACAGGATGGTGAGGGCGGCGGTCTCGTGCTTGAATCCCCAGCCGACGCCGTGGGCGTCGGTGACGGTGCCCTCGATTCTGGAACCTTCAGGGATGTAGATATTGCCATCGACGATGACGGGCTCGATGGAGACCGCCGTGACGGTCATGCCCTCCTTCGTCGTTCGCGAAGAGAGCGGCTGGAGCATGCGGACGGAGAATCTCGTCCCGGCAGGGATGCCGGAGACCTTCTCCAGCGAAGATTGAGGAATCGATAGTTTTGCCGTGCCGACGGTGACGTGCAGCGTCGTGCCGTCAGTGTGCCACTCGCCTTTGTGGACGGCGCCGTCGTGCGCGAGCGTCATCGCGTTGCCGTTGGAGAAGACCTGCAGATACTCGGGCGAGGCGGGAGAGCCCTGCGGAGGCACATAGATATTGTTGAGGCTGGTGCCGAGCAGCGCGGAGATCTTTGCCGTCTGCTTGCCCTCTGGCGTCGTCCAGGCGATCGACCCATCGGGGGTAAAGACGGGGGAAGACGCTCCGGGGATCAGACCGGGGATGGCGTCGGTACTGCCAACCAGCGTCAATGGCTGTCCGGTGGCGGGGTCCTTGCCGCTGAGAGCAAAGGCCCAACTCTCGCCGTCAGCTTTCGTCTCGACGAGGGAGCCGTGACCGAAGGGCACCGAGCCGAGATCGCGGCGGCGGCTGGTGTCGAGATCATAGTAGCGAAGGATGTGCTGCTGCTTCTCCCGAACAAGGATGAGAGCGCCCTCGCCATCGCGGACCGGCCACGCCTGCATGGCGTGTTTGGCGATCTTGCTGGTCTTGGCCTTGCCTGCCTTGTCTTTGACCGTCATCTGCGCGACGCCGTCCGCATGGCCGGGCTTGCGAACGATGGTGATGGGGATGGAGGAAGATGTATCCGCAGCGCGGGCGAGCGGCGGTGGCGCGATGGCGAGAAAGCCAAGCAGAATTGCACGGACGAGCGCGTTTTGGAGACGAGAGTTTTGTCGAGTTCGCACTTGATCTCGCTTAAGTGGACTTCTCTTTACGGCATGCCGGTTGCGCATTGCGGCAAGGAGAGATGAGGCCCGGAGGAAACATACCGTGGCGCCGCTACTGCAACCCATTGCAAGGCCAGAAGTTACCATTGAGCATCGGCGAGCGTTCTTTTCTGGGAATGAGCATACCACCGGGTCGCATCGAAGAGATCAACCGATGGGACGAATTGCTCGAGCAATTCGTCTGTAGGTGTAGAGGAAGGCTATGGAGTCCTGGCCGGTTTCTCTCAGGCCTCGAAATCTTCCACTTCACGGTAACAGGAGAATTGCTCTACTGCTGCTGCTCGCGGTTGGTGATGGAGACGCGGAACGGCGGGCGGGCAGCTTCGGCAGGGTCCTGCGTAAAGGTCTGGGACGTGCGAGTGGGATCGTAGTCGCGCCAGAGCCAGATCATCTCTTCGGGAAACTCGGCTGCGCCTTCGCGGGCGCTGTGCGGCCCGGTGTGGAAGCTGAAACGGAAGTCGTAGGACTTGAGCTTGAGCGCGTTGGCCATGCGCAGGTTGGCGAGCGGCCAACTGCCGTAGCGCGGATTCTCCTGATCGTTGTTCCCGTCCTCGACCCAGACGCGGATATTGCGATGGGGCTCGTGGAGGATCTTTTCCGGGTAGTCCTGGCCGCCGTCGGGGGCGCTGGGGTCTTCGTGCCACTGGATGCTGGTGAAGCTGCCGATCCAGGTGATGACGCGGCTGAACTGGTCGGGCTGCTGCCAGGCGGCGTTGAAGGCAGCGATGCCGCCCGAGGAAAGGCCGGTGATAGCGCGGCTGTAGGCATCCTTGCGGAGGTTGTACTTCGCCGCGACGGCAGGCAGAAGCTCGTCGCGCAGGAAGCGCGGATAGCGGTCGGAGACGGTGTCGTACTCGGTCGAGCGCATGGAGTCTTTGAGCGTGCGCGACCACTTCTTCGAGTAGGCGTCAACAAACTTGTAGGTCGGCGTGCCCGGCGAGGCGGAGATGTCGCCGGGATTGGTGAAGATGGCGATCATGACGGGAATCTTGTGCTGGGCGATGAGGTTGTCGATGACGTTGAGGGCGGGGTGGTCGCCTTTGCGATTGGCATAGCCGGAGCCGTCGTTGAAGACCATCAACGCGGCGGGAACCTTGGGATCGTACTGCGCGGGCACATAGATCCAGTAGTCGGAGACCATGCCGTCGTAGATCTTGCTGACCAAGGTGAGCGTGGGCGAGAGCGTTCCGGTGGGTACGCCGGGGTGTTGCATGGAATCTGCCGTCAGCGGCGGCGGCTCGGGCGCGGGGCCGGAGTAGTTTTGCGCGGCGGCGGGAAGCGTGAGGCAGAGCGCGAGCAACAAGGCTTTGTGCATAGGGCCTCCACTATAAATGGCTAAAGCATTTCCTGTAGGTGT